>Ga0326727_10003348_pt1 | contig 51586 bp, 65 predicted proteins | sample MB2enrmetagenome_FD_207643 | JGI IMG/M metagenome (GOLD analysis project Ga0326727, IMG submission 207643) | Lab enriched peat soil microbial communities from McLean, Ithaca, NY, United States - MB29MY | ecosystem: Environmental > Terrestrial > Soil > Wetlands > Peat | place: USA: New York...
GAGCCCCTGGCAAGGGGAGACGAGCCCTACAGTTGGGTGAGTGAGGTGCAGATAGCGCCCTGGGCCGTGTACGTGGTCGAGAGGACCTAAGGTATGCGACATACCAGTAATGTCCGATAACAGGTATCGGGTACATACGTCGCCTGCGGATCCTGGGGCACGATCTCATCGAACAGGGTTGGGCCTCCGCCGCCATTGCCCCCGCCACCGCCGCCACCTTTGCGGCGCTTGGCTCGAAATCGGCGCACGCCGTCCAAGTTCGAGTGCTGGCGCGAGCAGTGTGTCTTCTGAGGGTTGTCGGTTTGGAATACGACGTTGCAGGTGTCAAGAGCGCAGGTGCGGGTGAACATGGCGTAAATGTAAAACCTTACATTTTACGTGTCAAGCGGTTTTTCTTTCACTCCTGTGGAAAAGTTGACCGTTTTGGTACGCAGGGGCGAAAATTCGCGCCGCGCGAAGAAGAAGAAAAGGCGAAGAAGAAAAAACAGAAGAAGAAGAAGAAGAAGAAGAAGAAGAAGAAAAGGCATATGAACGCGCACGCATGCGCGCGCGCGAGGGCGGAGTAGACCATCAAGAAGACGAAGAAGACGAAGAAAAAGCATGAAGGAGGCGCGCCAAAAACGCGCGCCTATTTTTAGACGTGCAACCCCAACCCCAAGAGCAACCCCCTGCCTGAGAAGCGGCAGTGCAAGTCGAGGGCCACGCTAAAAATGGGAAGATTCACGAAGGGTGCGGAAGAGCCAGGGAAAAAACCCGAGAGACACTACACGATGTGCTTCCAAAGGCGCCTCGCCGTGGTGTTGCCTTAGCTTCCCTTCCATAATCCAAAAAGTAAGAAGGCCCGATGCACAGTTAGCGAATCGGGCCGGACGGGATGCACTGTGAAACAAAAACGAGTGCAAACTTTCTCTTAAGTGCCCCAGCCGTGAACTGCTTGAATGTTTTAGTCCCCCGCGCAACGCCTGTTTACTCTCCAGATTCCAGCCCGCTCCGTTGTTAGCTGGTACCGGCTAAGATGGGCGCATGGAAATTCAATGCTGTGTCCGCTGCGGAAAAGGATTAAAGGCGCCGCAAGGCATCAACTCGACCGGCGATCCCGCCATCGCTATCTACGTGATCGCCAAAACCGTGGGCATCCGCCCGCGGGCCACGTCTCCCGCGCAAAGGAAAGTGTTCTGTGTGCCGTGCGGGATCTCGATCGCGCTCGGGCCAGCTCCGGAGTCCGGCGCATTCAATGAAGCGGTCTACGCCATGCTGCTACACCTGATGGAGCAGGCCCCGACAATCAACGACGTTGCCCGCGAGCAGAAGATGAATCCGAACAGCCGATTGAAGCTCATGCCCGGTTCTCAGCCCGATAAAACTCTCGACTCGCCGGTGCTTCGAGGCTCCGCCCTTCCGACCGTGATGTAGCCGGTACCGGCAAAAAGCTGATTTTTTCCGCAAGCGATGCAGGCGGTTCTCCCGTCCCGGTTAACGAACAGGAAATGGGCGGTGCCACAGCCGGCACACTTTCGCGGTCGCGAGACGATGGCGAGCATCCCCTCGGGCCCGTGCAATACATGCAGCAACGCCGCGTGAAAAAAATTGGTATCGATCGCTGCAACCTCCGTCATGGATCATGCCGCCGCTACAGTTTTTCTGGCTGCGGGTTTCGGTGTTTTCGCCGGCGCCGCTGGACCTGATGGAACATCAGCCGCGCTGCGAGATGTGTTCGCCTCTACTGGCATATCTTGGATCGGCACCTGGCGGACCTCTTCGAGAAATTCTCGTTGGAAGCCGGCCCAGTCTTCTTCGCTCGCACGTTCGGCCAGGGCGGGTGTCTGCCTTACAAAGTTCGAGAGCTGCTGCGGATCTGAAAGCAGCGGGCGCAGAGAGTCGACCAGTTGAGGGAAGAGCAGTTTTAGATGCACGGCTGCCATATCGCCGGGGTAGCCTTCGTCGTAGGCTCGGCAGATGCCGTCCACCATGCCGGCAATCATCTGCTCGGGCATGGTGCCGTTAGACGGAACAGCCGGCGCGGCTGAGGGCGGGGCAGGGAAGCGCCCAGGCGGTATCGGGGCCGTTTCGGTACGAAGGATTGGCGCAGGCGGTGCGGGTTGCCCGGCGCCGAGCTGGTGCGCGATCACGGCGCGCTGGAAGGCGCGCTCCTGCATCTGCGCGAATTCGTTCAGTAGGGTCGGGAGTTTCTCGACTGCGTTGGAGAGGACAGCGACCCACCAGGGCTGGTCACGTCCGCCGCGGGTCATGTCGAAGAGTTCTCGGAGCGATTCGACGCCCATCACGTCCTTGATGAGCGTGAATTGGTCGGTCAACGGGGCGGGTTGGACCGGATTCGGTTCTTTCCGTTCCGATTTGAAGATGGTGATCGCGGCATCCATGAATTTCTCGACCATCGGCGGGAGTTGATTGGATTGGGGCTCGGTGAGCCGGGGCAGGAGTGCGGTGAGAAGTTTATCTCCGAGGGTTGTGCCGGTGGCGGACTGCGCGTTATTGGTGGCGATGCTCTTGGTGAGATCAAGGCCATCCATGAAGGCGCGTTTCATCACTTCAATCCCAGCGTCGGCTGCCTTGGTGTTTCCGCCAGTGGCTTCGATGACCTGGCGAACAATGGAGCCGATGTCCTGCTGGCCAGGGATCACGGGCGCGCCTGCGGTCGGTCCGGTGCGTGAAGTCTGGCCCTCTTTGTAGATCGGTTCGCCGTCAATCCAGAAGCGGTGATTCCGCAGAGTGCTCGTCATCTTGCCGACGCCGTACTTCACGTAGGCATGGTACTTCCCGCCGCCGTGCTCGTCCTTGACGCTTTGCTCGTTGATGGGGCCGCCGTAGACGCCAATGTACTTTTTTTCGCCTTGCTTGTTGGCGACGGCGGGCTCGAGCCGGTAGAGGTAGATAGTGGTTTTTTCCCAGCCTCCATCGGGGATCGCCGCGACCGCATCGAAAAAGGGAACCTCAGATTTCAGGAAAGCTGGGATCCATTCTTCCGCGATTGGAACCTGATCGCCTTCTACCACGGTTGAAATGTCCTGCTCGTCCTGGTCGATGACCACCGGCCCGGCGCCCGCTGCTTTTTTCTTCGCCATGAGAATTTCTCCTGAGAAATGAAAAGACTCCGGGCGGAGGCGATCACGTCGCGCTCCTCCCGGAGTCTGTTGGTCAGTAGTCCGTGAGTTTCAGTTTTAGAGAACGGTGAAACTATACATCAGTGCGGGTGCTTACGCGCTCACCCGTGCCACGGAAACCCCTACCTGCTCGATGCTGCTGAGGAACCCGTCCCTGAACTTCAACACGAGCGTTGGCAGCGGACACTCCAGCCGCAACTTTGACCCGAACGGTGAAAAGTCTTGACGCGCTTTGCTCACCCGGTCATTCGCAGAAAGAATGCCCACATCCGATTTCGTAGACATGGTCTGGGTGACGGCGTGACGCTCGATGCGTAAGTTCACTCCGCGGGCAGCTTCTTTGAGAATCGAGAGCTCGATCCGCAGCTCGCCATAGAAGCCGGGCACAGTACAACTCAGCATCGCCTCGTCGATGCGCTCGGTGGGCAGGAGAACGTGGGTTTTCTCGTTCATGTGGGGCTGGGCCAGAGATGCCAGCGCCTTGCACCGTTTAGAATCCGCTGAATCCCGGTCAAAGTCAACTTTCCGCCTGTAGGAGCATAGCGGAAACTGTGGGCCAAGGGAACATTACTGCAGTAATCACGCCTCTCCCGCCCACTTCTGAGAAACCGGTGAGAAACCCGTGGACTGTACTCTAAATTACTTACGCTACGTGGCCGATTGCGCTTGCCTTTTCTCAGCGCAGAATTAACGATTTTCACGTGGAAATGGACTTGCGCAAACGCGTTTGAGTCCGCCCCCAGCCGGGTTTCTTGAGCGCTCCTGGGCGCTTTTACGAAACCCGGCACTGAATTAGCGCTCAGGCCCGCTTTTGAGGGTTGGTTGCACCTATGGGGGGTGTTCCCGATCATTTTAGGCCAGCCTGGGCGCTAATTGAATGCCTCAGATGCCCGCAACCAGTCCCCAACTCGGCTGCACTTCTCTGAATCCTTCCCGCTACCGCATGAAACGCTGGATGATCGGGCATGGGGATCGGGCGATCCGAAAGACGATCCTGCACATGCACGCGCTGGTCATCGGGCCGGAAGGCGTGGGACATCCGGACGTCCGGGTGGCGGCGCTCGAAGCCGTGCGTGGGTCGGTGAAGAACCTGAACGAGATTGACTTCGTTCTCGATTGGGTAAAAAAGCATATCGAATTTCGCGGAGAGAATGCGGAGACGTTGCAAAGCCCAGTGGTTACTCTCCAGCTCGGCGCGGGCGACTGCGACGATCATTCCATCCTGATCGCGGCGCTTCTGCGCTCTCTGGGCTACAACGTCCAATTCAAAACCGTGGCTGCGCAGCGAGCGGACCCGACACAGTTCTCCCACGTCTATGTGATCGTGCAAGATAAGCGTACGGGGCAGTGGAAAGGACTTGACTCCACGGTCCCGGATTCGTTTGCCGGATGGGAGCCCCGCGTGATCTATCGCGAACAAACCTACCGGCTCGGGGACGATACGAGCACGCAAGACCTTACCCCAACCGGGCAACTGGTGTACGACATTGCGAATCCTCTGGTGCAGGCGGCGGCGAGCCGGATTCAGTACGGGAACAATCCGCCGATGCTTCTTGCTCCGTCTGGCCTTTCGTCGGTCTCGCCGATTATCTGGCTGCTGCTGATCGGCGGCGCCATGATTTTTATTTCTCAAGGTAGAGGGCGGCGATGACCTACATTGCCACTCGCCCGGCCTACGAGAGTCCACCTTACGGCATGGCTTCACTTCGCCCGATTGCATGGACGGGACAGCGCAGACGACCGCGGGTGCTCGTGCGCCGTCACGGCGGGCGCCAGCACGTTCTCCTTATCCGCACCCTGGGCATGACGGAAAGCTCGCCGGGCACGCGCGCTGGAGAGCAAACGGCTGCTACGGCAGCGAGTTTCATTCCGGTTGTGGGACCGGCAATCAGCGCAGCGATTGAGATTGTTGGAAACCTTTTGGCCAGCCACCACAACGCTGCGCTCCAGAAGGAAGCCGCGAGTCTGAATTCCGGTACGCCCCAGTTTAACGTGACCATTCAGCAGATCATGTCCGCGCTGAATGCAGGGCAGATTTCGCCGACGGCTGCCATCGCCGCTTTGCAGCAGGCGCAGACGGCGTACTACTCCACGGTGAGCGGGATCATCAAGAAATCCGGGACATGCACCACGGCCGCGAACGGGCTCGATGCGGGCTCGGTCGATCACTACAACTGCGCAACGACAAAAGATCCGTGCAACGCGGCGTGCTGCATCGGCTGCGGCGTCGTCGAACCGACGGTGCGGAATTTGACGGCAATCATTCAGGCTGGCGGCGGGACCTACATGGTGCCCGCGACGCCGGCCAACAAGGACAATCCTGGAATCGGGGCAACTCCGAGCTTTGCCTTGAGTTACAACGGAATTTCTGGGAGCGGTGGCGTTACGGGTGCCATGGCAGCGATGCCGTCATGGATTTGGCTTGCGGGCGGCGGGCTTTTGCTGCTGCTACTTTTGATGAGGTGAATTTATGGGTTACCTGCGGGTTGATTCGGGAATGAGCGGTTTGGGCGACAGTTGCTACGTGACGGCAAGCGGTGCGCGAGTTTGTGGCGAGGCGCCCACAACTCCACAGCACGGCGGATGGCGCGGCGGGGGGAGACAACACACCGGTGGAGGCCAGCGCGGCGGACGTGGCGGCAGCCGACACTTCCGCGGCCAGCCTGTCGGACGCGCAAATCCTTTCCATCCCTGGGGCCAGAATCCCATGACTCCGACCTGTCCGGGATGCGATGCAAGCATGCTATCGGGCCTGGGCATTGTTCCGATTTTTCGCAACACTTACAGGCCGGTGGTGCAGCCATTTCGCCGGACGTCCCCAACTCCCATCAGGCCGATCGCGCCATTTATACCGGCGTTGCCATTACTCCCCACATGGAATCGCAATCAGGGCGGACAGGGACGCCAGCAGGGACGACAGCGCAGTGGTCAGTGGGGCCGGAACAATCGCCGCGGATGGGCTCCCGGCACAAGCAACGCCGCGCCCTGGAATGTCTCGCCAACGTGTTCCGATTCGACGAGTCAGTTCTACAACCCGAGCGATCCGAGTTGCTCCACCGGAGTCAACCCGATCTGCACCGACCCAACCTATCCGGGATACAACCCGAGCGATCCGAGTTGCCCGGCATCTGCGGCTGCGGCAACAACGGCGACAACAGCGGCGACGACAACCGGAACAACCGACTATTCCAGTTGGTTCTTGATCGGCGGCGCGGCATTGGTCCTGATCCTGCTTTTGAAGAAGTGAGGCGGCGCTTATGTATGTGAATACGACCGCCCGATACTTGGGCGATCCGACGATGGCTACCGGGATGCCGCAACCGAACGCGGCGAGACTGGCGGAGCTTTCGCCCGCTTGTGCAACGCAATGGAAGGCGTACCGGAAGACGAAGCGAAAAAACTTTCCGCACGTCTGGCGCGCCTTCCTTGCCCAGAATCCAAGCTGCCGATCGGGGATTGCGATCCGCTGGGGCTACCAGCCGTCCGTGGCGCCGTGCGGCGATGCGCGCAGCGGCTTGCTGATCGACTGCTGGAATCAGGCATTGCAGAGCGGACTCAGCGGCTTCAGCCGTCCAGGAACGCTCGGACAATCACAGTCGGAACTTGACGCGCTTTCGCGCTGGCACCAGAGCGTGATCCATCCGGGAGAACTGCATGGGCTTGGGCAGGATGATGATCTCGATTTAACGCCTCCCGACATCACGCTTCCACCTACGCCACTGTCCTTGCCGACAGATACGATTCCGCTGCCAACGTATACCGGGCCGAGTTATGGGCCGATTTCGCCGGCCGCGATCAGTGCGACCGGACAAGCTACTTACCAGACCGCGCCGATCAGTTCGTCAGTCACGAGCACATCGGCCAGCATGGTCAGTCCACTGGCCAATCTTGCGACCGCTCTCACGAAAGCTTTCACGCCCTCTGGATCGGCGGTGACAGTCAATACTGCGCAACAGAGGGCAGCAGGCAGTGGGACTTCTCTGGGCGGAATGTCGCCAACGATTTTGCTGATTGGGGGCGGGTTTCTGCTGGTGATGATGATGATGATGGGCATGAGCAGGCGGTGAGGTTTTGACGTACATTCGCAGAAATCTCGGCGATGGGGGCGTGATCGTGGTGCCTCCGGACCCCAACTACGTGCCCGCGCCGGCTATTTCCGCAGTTGTGCCGCCCGCGCCTCCGTTCCCAACGCTCGTGCCCGACACGCCCGCGATCCCGACAGTTTCGCCGCAGACGTTGCTTGCGGCGTCGAATTTGCCAGGCGCGCCGGCGGAAGTGGTTCAAGCCGCGGCGCAGTACCAACAGCAGAATCCGATGGCTGCATTTTTCTACAGCGTTCCGATGCTTGGGTGGGTTGCGGGGGCCGCGGTGCTTCTTTTGCTGCTCACGGCCCGGCGGAGGTGAAGCGTGCAACTCCCCCATAAAAAATCGAAGAGCGGTGAGCAACGGAAGAACGAAGAGAGTGAGACTTGGCGTGATCTGGTTAAAGTGGTTTTCTCGCCGGAAGGATTGGATGCGCTGAGCACGCAAGTTTGGAAGGAAGTAGCGGAGGCGAGAGCAGAACATCGAAGACTCGCTAGGTTGAATTTGACTCCTTGCGACGCGGGAAAGGGAATGTGCGATGTATGTAAACGCAGAACGAGCGATGAGCCATCGGCGAAACGTAGAAAGTCCGTCCTGGCCGGCCATTGTGATGCAGCACCCGGATCTCGCTCGCATGGGCCGGTTGACCGGGGGACCGCGAGTAACGCTCGGCTCGCTGGGGCAGTCCTCGGATAGCTTCCTGACGACGGAGGGAATCTTTGGCTTGCCGTGGATGGATGTCGCGCTCATCGGAGGCGTGCTGATCGGCGGAGCGCTGCTCCTGAAATATGTGCGCGGCGGCAGAGGTTTGCTCGGCGGAAGTGCGGCACCGAAGCGGCGCCGGCGCAAGGGATTCAAGTTGCCGCAGATCGGATTGCCCACGGTCGCACTGCTGGGCGCGCTGGCGTACTTCTACGCGAAGTCGCAGAGCGGATCGTGAAGGAAAGGCGTGAGCCTACAGATTTCAATTGTGAGCCTGTGTTTCCAGGCTTGCATACAGTGGTGATTACGTTTCGTGCGCCCGATTGGTGTATGCACAAGCCATCGAAACGTTGCCAGATTGAAGGGCCACACCTGATTGGAAAGTGTGGCGAATTTCAGAAGAGTTAGCAATGTACCTTGCGACCGGACAACCCGCGCGACGGCAGACATGGCGGAGGACGCTTGGGGATGATATGTCTTACGGGCAAGCGGCTGCCCAAACTTACGCGCCGACAAGTTGGTTGGACCTTCTCGATCCGGCGTCGTATGTAGTCGATCGAGCAGAGTATTTTTACAATAACCTCTTGCCGCCGACGGGTTCAACCCCTTCAAGTGTTGCAGCCAATCTTGTTACCGGCGCACCCACCAACGCGCAAATTGCTCCCTCTATACAGCAGTGCGTCGCGGCGATTCAGAACATGCGCGCGGTAGCCGCGGCGAATGGGCAACCCGGCCCGCCGGCTGGCGCGGAGTCGCAGTGCTCGACCGATCAGCAGGCGTACACAAAACTGATTGGAGGAACAGCGAACCAAATTCTTTCGCCGGGGAATCTGCTCTCGGGAGTTTTGCCCAGTGCGAGCGATATTCCAGACACGGCTTTGCTCATCCTCGGATGCATCGTCGGGTTGATAGCTTTGACGCGGTTATGAATGGCTGGGCGATGGCGGTGTGTGACGTGTGCCGGCTGCTCGACGGAGATTACCGGCAAAAGATGTGCCAGTGGTGCGATAAGTGCGAGGCCTGGATTTGCCAGCGGGATCTCGGCAATCTTGGGCGCCGGGCGCGGGCGATGATGGCGAGGGCGATGGGTGGATGATGATTCAGAACTGTGCGAAGTGCATGGCGAATCTCTGGCGCTGGAATCGTAAGGCGCACGCCTACGAGTGCAAAAACTGTGGGCATCTGGATCGATGATGCGAAAGAAGAAAAATATCTGGGGGTTTTCGTCGGCCATGCTTCCCCAGCGCACGAAGCTAAGCGTGCGGCGGCGCGCGCGTAAGGCTTCCTATGCTCCCGGTTTTCTGGGAGCGAAGAGCCGCAAGGAAGAACTGGAAACATTACGGCTCATGCGGGAGATCGCCCGACTGGGGCAGCGAGAAAGGAACACAGTGGCGAAAAAGAACAAATCACGCAAGCGGCGTCAACCAGCGGCATTGGCGAAGTACTGGGCGGAGCGGAGCAAGAAAACCGCGGTAAAGCGCAGACAGCAAAATGCGAGACCGCGCAAGCCCGTGGTGAGACGCCGAGTTGTGAGTTGCACGCGGAATCGTCGCCCGGCCCAACGGCGGAATGTGCAGAAGCACGTCCACCTGGGGATCAGCCTGAGTCGCAAGCAGAAACGTAAACTGGCGCGTGCGCTGAGCGCCATCACCGGCAAACGCGTGCACGTGCAGTAACCGGCGCATGGCCTATTTGACAGTGAATCCCGACGGGTCCACGTCGGAACTCGGCGCGATCACCGGGTACCGCGTGGCCTACCGTCAGGGGCGAAGGCCGCGGCAGTCGAAGCCCTTTAACTTTCTGTGGCAGGCGTTCGGGTTTCAGAAGCGCTTGAAGATGGGGCAGGAGTCGCGCATCGTTCCGGTGTACGCAAAGAAGGCGTGAAATTGCCGCGCTATTTAAAAGTTCCGCTCTCGTTGACAAGCAGCGAATGGGTGCCGGTGGTAAGTCCTTTTGATGCGGACTATTTTTGGATTCGTGCCCAGGATGGAACAAGTGTGATTCTGGAATCCATGACGGATAGGGCATCGGGTGACGAAGGCTTTGACGATATTTTACCAGCGGGCGATCTCCAGTATTTGCCGGATTGTCGCCCAAGCCCGCGATTCCCGGCGGGCACAACGATTACATGGCTGCGTGCGCAGTCAACCGCCTGCGTTGCGGTAGCGACTTTCATTTTGTAGGAGGATTCACAATGACGAAAACACAGAAGTGGTTTGTGCTGATCTGCTTGATGGTGGGCTTGGGACTGGGGCCATTGATCGCGCAGTTGAACCAATCTGGCGGACCTGGCAGTTCGGTATCGGTTACGAATTGGCCCGGAACTCAGGCGGTGTCGGGAACCTTTTGGCAGACGACGCAGCCTGTAAGTTTGGCAACCGCTCCCACTACTCCAGTCACCGGAACATTCTGGCAGACGACGCAGCCGGTTTCGCTCGCCTCAATTCCAGCTCTCCCGGCGGGCTCGAATGTGATCGGTGTGGTCAATACGATTCCCAAAACGGCGTGCCCCAACAACACGGTGGAGAGTCAGGCTTTGGCAGCGGTTCCCACAAGCGCGACTAGCGTGTTTTCGGTGACGACTTGTCTGACAACGATTGTGCTGAACAACACAAATAGTTCGGCGGCGACGGTGACGGTGACGGACGCGGAGGGTACCCCGGTCAACGATGTGGTCACGTTCTCCATTCCGGCGTACTCTCAACTTATTCAGCCGCTCGGCGGAGTGGCGTTCACTAGCGGCGTGAAGTGGTCAGCTTCAACAAGCGGTGTCACGGGAGCAATGCTTGGGTATAACTGATGCCGAAGGGCAGAACAAGATGGGCACTGGCCGTTGTCGCGCTGCTGTGCGGGCTGGCACACGGCCAAGCCAACAACTCGCAACCGCAACAGGTGCAGACCAATTGCAACAACTTTGCCGTGCTGCAAATGACGACGGCAACTACGACGCAGTTGGTGGCACTTCTAAGCGGCGCGAAGGTGCGAGTCTGCGCCTACGCGATTCAGGGTTCCACCACGTCCACGGCTACCACTCTGAAACTGGTTTATGGCACGGGGACGGCGTGCGCGACCGGCACCACGGCGCTGACTCCGGCATGGAACATGCCCGCGAGCAGCACGGCGCTCCCTTTCGCGGAGGGTAAAGGAGATGGAGAATTATTTCAGACTCCGGCGGGAAACGCATTGTGTGCGACCAGCAGCGCTGCCGGCACGGTGAATATCAGCATCACGTTCGCGCAGTTTTGAGTTATGAAACGCATTCGCAAATCTCGCAAGCGCCTGATGAACTACGGCCGGGGCGATCTCTTCAACTTCCACGGCGCGTTCACCGAACTCAAAGACGCGCTGGCAAAAGAGAAGAAAGTTCCGGGCGCCTTCATCCGGGACGTGTACTACCAGGGCGGGCCGCGCTACGGAGTCCTCACCCGCAACCCGCGCGCGCTCAAGCGCAACGTCGAGTGGGGAACCTACGAGAATGGAATCTTCCATCCTTGGACGCGCAGGCCGAAGACGCGGCGCAAGAGAGCGATCCGCCGGAGAACACGCAAGAACGCTATCGGGCCACTCGCCATTCTGGACGCTTTGTCCGATTTGAAAGGGCTGGGTGTCGGAGGGAAGAAGGGGAAGCGGCGAAACGCCACACTGGACGTTGCAACTTTCCGCAAGGCTCTCGCGAAACTCTATCCCGGCAAACGCCCCGAGCGGCTCACGCGGCGGCAACTCGCAAACGCCATCCATGAAGCGCAAGCGATGCAGGGCAAGGCGAAGCGCGGCAATCCGACGAAGCGCAACTATGCGGACGCGACGGACCTGTACACAGAATTTCACGGGCGGACTCCGCACCGCGTAACGGATACGGGGCTGGCAACGGCGGATTACGATGGCCATCCCGAACTCGCGCAGCTCGGCAAACTCGTATCGCTCACCATCGGGGGGAGCGGCTGGCGAAAGAAAATTCAGTGGGAATCTCGTGAAGCGCCCGACCTGGCTGCGACTCCGAACGGGAAACAGTTGTACATCATCGGAGGGTCACAGAACCTCGACTCCGCGGTTGACAAACTGCCCACAAAGCAGCTCTCGAATCATCGCGTCCTGATCGGCTCGGCGTACCAGATTGAGTACTTTACCCAGAAGCATTTCGACAACTTCCAGCCGGTGACGTACTACCATAGCTTCGGCGAAGATTCTGGGGAACGCCCACACGTTGTGTATGATCGCAGGAAAAAGAGGATTCACCTGGTGGGCGGAGCCTATGTGGTGAAGCCGGAAGGGATCGTCAACTGAAGCCACTGGAAAAATGCGTGTGGACCTTTATCGGCGCTGGTGTCCCAGTTGGTATTCTTTGCTGCACGGGGCTTCGACTGAAACAGTTTATCGTTTGTGCGATATTGATTTGCGTGGCTAACATGGTAGGTTTTCTCGAAGGCTGGGAAAGACACAAACAGGATTAAATCCCGAGTGGTGAAGCCGGAAGGGATCGTCAACTTATGGGGCTCGAAGCCGAAATTGAAGGGCAGTTGTGCCGCATCGCGGATTCGCTCGACCTGTTGGTGAAGCATTCAGCGGAAAACTTTCTGCTCGGAAAGAGTGTGCAGGAAGAGCAACGGACAATCGCGGCAGAAACCCAGCGCATCCTCCGAGAAGACCTGACCTTCCGCCGCGAGCAAGCTGCCGAGGCCAAGCAGCAGCAAGAATTCTTTCTCAAGCTCTTCATGGGCGCACAAGCACCTCCAACGCCATCACCAGACGGTGAAGCGGATCCGCCTGGCCTGAGTCGAGTGCCGCGCCGTCACAGGGGGGGAGCATGAGCGCAAACGAAACTCCTCTACCCCGCCGCAGACGGCGCGATATTTCCTCCGCCGAAATTCCGGCCAGTGCGCGGATTCAAAAGGCAACCTCCGCACTTGACGATTTTCTCGCCTACCTGCGCGACATCGAGCGGTTGCGCCAATATCATCTCGTCGGCCGTCTCTCTCGCGCACAGATTCTGCGACCAGAAGGCGCAAAGACGTTGGACTTCCGCAAAGAAGGTCCGGTGCTCGCCTTCGCCAATAGCACCGAGCAACTGATCGTGTGCGACCCCTGGCGCGGGCTTCCGCCGAAGTGGGACGACACCGATCAGTTCTGCACGGCCTGTCTTTCGAAGTGTGACGTGTGCGGCGGAACAGGGAAGAAGCGCTGCGAAGCCTTCAAGTGCGGCGGAAGTGGAAAGATTATGGGTACTGACAAGGACTGCCCGGTGTGCGCCGGATCGGGAGAGGCATCCTGCTCGCTCTGCCACGGGACTGGGAAGCGTCCGACTGGAATCAAAGGGGGCCTAACCAACTATCGGGAGCCGACGTGCCCCGAGTGCCGCGGGTCGAAGTTCGCGCACAAGGAAATTCCGCAGGATGTCAACAGCTTCGTGAACGCGCGCATCGGCGGAATGATCGCGCTCGGGCCAATCGTGCGCTTCGTCGTTGAGTCGGTTGGCGGCGAAGGACTCCCGCCGCAAGTCTACGACGTTGAAGCGGACACGAACGGGCAGCACCTGGCAATTCTTTTGGAGAGCGAGCAGCAAGGCTCGCGAGTCTACATGATCGGCGGAGTTCTGCGCGGGCGGACCATCTGAGACAAAAAGGAGAGCAGCACAATGTCATGGAGCGTAGGAGCAATCGGCAAGGCTTCGGCGGTCGCAACTGAGATCGCCAAGCAATTCACAAATGGCAGCAAGTGTGCCGAGCCGGAAGAGAGTATCCGGCAAGCAGCGGCGTCCTTGATCGCAACCTCGCTGGGCGCACAAACCGACCCTTCTAAGGCCGTGAAGGTTCAGGCTAGTGGCAGTCAGAGCGAAGACTATACGACGAAACTGGTAAGCAACTCGTTGAGCATCAGCATCGAGCCGGTTTACGGATTCGTCGAGTAAGATTCTGTCGGCGCGAATCCGGCGCCACTCGCCATTTCCAGCGATGGTGGACCGAGCCAGGCCCGCAGACAACGAGTGGAGGAACACAGTACAAAACGGTCACCATCCACATCGAAGACCTGGCAGCCTGCATCGGGGCAAGAGGTCTCAACCGCAAACACAAAGCCTCGCTGCAGGGCGTCAGCGATCTGCTCCAGGACTTGCACGCCAGCAACGAAAGCGGCGGACTGGTCACCCTGACCCCGAAGAACGTCGAAAAGGTGCTGGGCTCGGAACCGATCGCGACGGAAGACGAGGAAGACAAGGAACCGGCTGCTTAACTTTTCCGGGCCGATCTAATCCTAACTGCTCCTCTCTCATCTAATCAGGTGAGTAACAGGATTGTGAACACCCCCCATGCTACGGGATGACTCCCGCAATTGGGGGGTGTTCCTTTTAGGAGCAGTTTTCCGGTTATGCCTACGATGCAAACCGTCCGCCTGGTGAATCCTCAGAAGCGCCGCAAAAACCGCACTCATTCATCGACATCAAGATCGCGCCGGCGTAACCGCCGACGCAGAAACACACTGGGAGGGGGTGAGCTATTCGTTATGACGAACCCACACAAAAGGAAACGCCAGAACTATCGCCGTCGCGCTCGCGCGAAAAATCGGCATCGTTCCCGTAATCCGTTCGTGGCCACGCGCAGCCGCCGGCACCGCAATTTTGGCGCTCGGCGCCGTCGCCGGAATCCGTCGATTGGCGGATTCTCCGGATCTGAGCTTTTCAAGCTCGGCATCGGAGCAGCCGGAGGGGCCATCGGCACCCGATACCTCACCCAGGTAATTCTTGGAGACAAGAACACCGGAGCGATGGGCTACGGAGCCAACCTCGCTGCCGCAATCGGCCTGGCATGGGCAGCCGCGAAGTTCGCCGGACCCGACATTGCAAAAGGTGTCGCGGCTGGCGGAATCAGTTCGCTGATCCTGCGCCTGTGGAGCGAGAAAGTTTCGGGCACATCCCCGGCAGTCCTTTCGGGCTATCTGGGAGACCTGGAATTTTCGAGTGACGGACTTGGAGCCTATATCGACTCCGCCTTCCCACTCCCCACGGTTTCAGCCCAGAACGGGAATTACCTGAGCGTACCGTCCGCGTACTCATGGGGTCCGGCAGGAGCGCCGACAGGCGCTGCGCTGGCACCCGGAGCCTCGGCTGCACCGAACGTGTCAGTCCAACCCGGCAACCCGGCAGGATTGAGCCGTTTCGCGTCCCGCTTCTAGGACTCGTGAAGTTTTCGCCCGCGCGCCCATAGGAGAGGGGCGCCGGCCAACAAAATTTTCTCCAGAAGGCAGGTGCATTTTTATGATGCCTCGTTTCTCAGAAGAACGGTTTGGACGCTCCGATCGAAGGCTGCGCGGCGAGAGATTCGATCCCTCGTTGCTCGCCGCTCTCGACTTCGGCAGACTGCCGAAAGTTGTCGGCAAAAACCCGCTGGTCGCAAACATCATGGAAGTCATCAACCAACCGGTTTATGACTCCGCGAGCTTTTCAGCGGGCGCGACCATCACCGGGCCAACGGTGCTCTTCCAGACTCCCATTGGGCAGTCTTCGAAGACGCTGGCGCAGACGAACATGACCAAGGCCGGTCAACTCGAACAGCCGCAAAAGCTGGTCATTCGAGCGATCGATCTCTGGATCTCGAACAACAGCCTTATCACCGACGTGCTGAACATGCTGGTGAATTGGTCGTTTGTGCTGACGGTCGGGAAAAAGCCGATGCTCGAAGTTCCACTGCTGAATCTGACGGCGGGCCGCGGCGTAATCGCAACCGCAGCGGCACAGCTGGGTACGCTCACCACGGGCAACATTCCGTTCACTTCCGTATCGAACGGGATACCCGATCCGCGAAGCGTGTTCACGCTGAACCAGCCGATCGTGATTGAAGGCGGCGAAGGTTTTTCGGTCAAGATCACGCCCGAAACTTCCTTCCAGTTTGTCGCTTCGACCGGAGTCAACCCGCCCGGCAACGGCGCCCAGTTGTACGTGTTCCTGGACGGCGAACTGTACCGCGGCGTGCAGTAGAAAGACGTTTGCAGTATCCGAATTCTCCCGTGCGCGTCGGGAAAGCGCGCGCGGGAGAGCTTTCGGATTTTCGGTTGTACGAGGGCTTTGATCCATGGCTGACAAAAAGAAAAAGCCGTGCCCCACGTGTGGAGGCCAGGGAGTCGTACACGGAAGCACGGGGTTGCAGAAGTGCCCCATGTGCGAAGGCTCGGGCGAGAAGTTCTCACCGGGGATTTTCTTCGAGTACGAAGCGGGGCCGATCGTGCTGGCAACGGGCGGAGCAGCCGTCAGTAACTACTCGGTGCAGATTCTCGACCGCCCATTCCGCTGGATGATGCTGACCGGGGTGTCAACCGGGTTTTTCACGATTCTCATCAAGGATTCGCGCAACAAGCGCCCATTCTCCAATCAGAAGATCCACAGCGCCAACATCGTGGGAACATCCACTAACCCGTTCCCACTGCTGACGCCTTTCACGTTTGAGCGCAAGGGCTCGATCCTGATGGACATCGACGATATTTCCGGGGGCGCGAACACGATCCGCCTCGGCTTCATTGGCGTGGAGCTGGACGACGACTAAACCAGGGGGTGCGCTTTGAAAGATTGGAAAACGACGGTCGCGGGCATGCTCACGATCATCGTGACGCTCGCCGGCGCTGGACTCGCATACTTGCACGGTCAGCCGATTAACTCGGCTGCCCTGATCGCGGGACTCACGGCAGGCGCGACGGGAATTCTGGCATCTGACTCGACGAAATGAACCCGTTCGATGCGTTGGCGACGTTTGTCCTTGGACGGATCAAGGAAGGGATATGGTCGAGCTGGCTGAAGTTTCTCTTCGAGATGAGTTTCTCGGCGATTGTCTCTTTTCTTTTTACCTGCGGGACCGTGCTCGTGAGCACGCGATCAACGTCAGTCTCGATCGGAAGCGGCATGATTATGGCAGCCATCGCCATGGTGACGCTGTTCCGGCGCGAGCGGTCTAAGTTGACGAAGGGGATGCTGGTGGTCATACCAAGCGCGGAAGCGGCGCAGGAGATCGCCACGGATTTGCAGACGATTCAGAAAGCGGAGAAATAGGGGGAGTTATGAAAAAGTTCTTTGAGAGAGTTGAAGCGGCATTCAAGAAACTGTTTGGGTCAACAACGTGGGAGAAGACAGCGAGTGCGACGATCACCTACGTTGCGCCTCTGCTTGAGACCATCGTGCAGTTGACGGCGGGCAGCGCAGCCGAAACCGTGACAGCAGGAGTTGTGGCGACGGTACAAAGCGATCTAGCAACACTCTCCGCAGTCGTTGACGGCGCCACGGCCACACCTCCGGCCAACGAATTGGCAGCAGCAACCGAAGCGCTGACCAGTATTCAGACGAACTTTGGCAGCCTGCTCGCAGCGGCGGAAGTGAAGAATTCCGGCAAAGTCACCGAGATTACAGCCGTGGCAAACACGATCATCGGCGAAGTCGAAGCGATTCTCGGCAACATCCCGAAATCGTAATCTGCCCTCAGGCTGGCCGAACGGAACACAACATTTGGTTGTTGTGTACAAAGAAAAGGTTTCCTAATGAGCGGCAACGCCTGGGTAGGCCAACACGCCGGGAAAGAAGATTCGCGGATCACGCGGATCTCGCCGTACCTGTTCGGCAAACAGGGCGTGCGCAACATTCTCTTCCTGCCCAAGCTGCGCGACCTTCCCGCCTCGGGACTCGACTTCAAGGCCATCGTGTTCGACTTCGGCTTCAATCCAGGCAGCGCCCAATTAAGTCCACGGGGTGCCGTGCAGAAGAGCATGATTGCTGCTGACCGTCCGGTACTCATTTGGGGACTCACCAGTTTCTCAAGTCCGGCAGGAGAAGCGGAAACACCGAATCCCTATTACGTCTTCCAGTTGCTTCATTCCCACGAGGGTAATCAGCGGCAACTTTTCAGTAAGTACGTCAACCCGCAAGAAATTGGCGGTAATTTCGCATCGGAGGCGCCGCCCGGGGGCATGACTGTTTTTCGCATGCCTTACATGGTTCTGAAAGCCGATCAACTTACGTGCACCGTTCGCCTCACAGGTGCCCCATCCGGCACGAACCCGGTCAATGTGCAGGTGGTGCTCTACGGGGGAGAATTCGATTGAGCGTCGTCCGCACCAAGCCGGGAACTTCCTTTGCCGTGATCGCACCGGGCGGGTTCCGCATTCTTTCCGCCATCGACCAGGTCGCGCAGAAACTCGCCTGCGAGCTGACGATCACGTCGGCCTGCGACGGCGAACACTCCGGACCCAACGATCCTCACCATCGCGGCGAAGCCTACGACGTGCGCAGCCACGATTTTTCCGCCGAACAGAAACAGCTCCTATTGACGCAGATCATGAACGTTCTTGGCTGGGAGAGCTTCTACGGCTTCCTCGAATCCCCTGGAACCGACAATGAGCACTTTCATTTTCAAGTCAAAAAAGGAACGGTCTACCCAGTGGAGACGACATGATCGCGATTCCTCGCCGCCGCTTGAGACTTGGAGACACGATGGAGAGAGGTGTCCGCGTGACTTTGCCGAGCGCGGCGTCGGTGCCCGCATGGCAGCACCCGGATCTCGCCTCGCAGCCCTGGACGGACCAGCAGAAATTGTCCATGTCGGCGCGCATGGCTACGGCGCTCAAAGCGCCCACGTTTCTCAACCGAAACATTTCGCTCTTCAATCCGCCGGCCGATTCGTTGCCGTTCATCCTGACCGCTCCCTACACTGCGTATCCCGCCGTCTCCGCTGCGGCTGCGATTGTGCTGTCCTATACCGTCCCGCCGGGAATGCTTGCCATCGTCAACCGACTTGCCATTGTGGACAACGGCGGAAACACGCTGGGGAACGGGAACATTGTTTGGAACGTGCTGCTCAACGGCGCCGCGCTGGACGGGCTGGGGAATTTGCTACAACCCATCGGGACTTTGGCGCAGCCGAACGATGTGATCTTCGTTGCGCATGAGCAGGATATCGTCGAGGTCGCAGTACAAGTGACGGCGACAACTGCGACCGGCACTACGGCTGCCATGTTCCAAGGCTGGACTTACCCACTGAGCCAGGCTACCGCAGTGAATACCCAGGGAGGAGCGCTGCTCTAGCCGTGCACTGGGAAGGCGTACCGGATGCGGAACTAGCGGCGAAAGCGAAAGAGGGGAACGGCGGGTTTCGCATCGTTGCCGATTTTCTGCAGCTTGTACCCGCGCCCGCCTTTGTCAAGGACAAGCGGGGCCGGGCGCTCTTTCTCAATTCAAGAGCGCGAACGCTCTGGAAGGTGCGGAGTGATAAAGGGATCGGGCAAAGCCTCGCCCAGCTTTTTAAGAATCCCGCTCTGGACATCATGGACCGGGCTGCCGATCGCGAAGTCTTGCGAAGCGTGAGCGCGCGGGTGACGGCGCACATTCACAACAAGCCGCATTTCTTTACCCTCACCTTCCCCTTTCTAGATACCGGCGAAGACATGCTGCTGGGCGTGATCCTAGTGTGTTGCGGGAAATGCGATGGCTGATACCTCCGGCGAGTGGCGCGAAGAGCGGCTCTGGGTTTTGAGAGAGCTGGAGCGGCTGAACACTTCGCTTGAGCGGAAAACTTACGAGATTGCCCAGCACGAAGAGCGCGAAGAACGCGAGCGGCGTGACATCCACCAGGCGCACCACAAGATTCGGATGCTTGAGACGAGCAAAGAAAGTCTGAATGTGCGCGTCTGGATCGCTAGTTGCACCGCGGCTTTTCTTGGGGCCGCGCTGATTGAGCTGGTGGCTAAGTTGTGGAAGTGAGGTAGCACTATGCGTTCTCGAATCGTTTTTTTTCTTTTTTTTCTCAGCTTGTCGGTTTTCTCGCGCGCGCAAAATGGCCCAGCGAACGGCCAGCCTGAGCCCGTACTGACGACCGAGATCACGATGCCGGTCTTTATGACCAATCCCTCGCCGGCATTCGGCGCCACGCTCGGCATCGTCGGCAATCCCGGACGTCAGACGATCTATTACTGGATCTCGGCAAACTACCTCGTGGGCTCCGCCAGTCTTGCCGGTCCTTTTGTTGAGACACAGGCGCGCGATAATCTCTCCGCAAATAACTACGTGACGGTCAATCCGCAACTTCCAGCGTCGGCTACCAGCTACGATGTGCTGAAGACTTCCACGCCGATCTCCCCGACCGGCGCGTGCGCGTGCGCCGTGGCCACGGCGGTGAGTCCGGGCGCGATCACCAACGATCAATCGAATTCAACCGGGGCGTACACAGTCAATCCGGCGAACCTTACCAGCCTCACCATGACGCTCGCGAATGAAGTGCAGAGCGCGGGCGTGTCACACCTGATCTTGCGACAGAATGGCGTGCTCGTATCCGACCTCAGCGTCATTGGCAGTGGCTCACTGAGTGGAACCGGCACGGCGAATACTTACCCGATTTTCACCGCAGCGCACACTTTAGGGAACTCGGCGCTGACTCAGACTTCAAACGCGGTTGTGCTCAATAATGCGGGCGCTCTCGACAGTTTCCAAGTGTCGAACGGATACCTGCGCGCCATCCTCTCGGCAACCGACGCAAATGGATTCTGCACTACGAATCCTTGTTACGGTCAATCGATTCAACTGGGGTACAGCGGCGCGGGGTTTGCAAATGGCATTCTCGGAAGTCAGGTATTGGTTGGCGAGCAGAGTTCGGGAACGACGGCGTTCACGCAAGGGCTCTCAGTTCAAGCATCCGTCAACGGCGGAACTTCCACGAGTCTGATTGGCGCGTTTATCGGCTCAACGGCGGGCAATGGCGCAAATGCCGGCGCGGTGACGAATCAGTACGGCTTACAACTCCAAAGCGCATACAACGGCAGCGGCTCCTCAAGTTTCACGGTGGCAACCAACAAGGTGCTTGACATTGGATGGTTCCCCACGGCCGTCGGGAGCGGCGTAACCAACGACACCGGGATTTACCTCGAAGCTCTCGGCGCAAATCCGATCACTGGGACGCACGCTGCTATCTACATCGCCGATCAGGGCAACCAGAACTACGCAAACGCCAATTGGTCCGCTCTGCATATTGCAAGTCAGAGTGTTGGCCCCGGATACACAAAAGCAACTTACGCCCTGGAGCTTGACAACGCCGTCGGACAAGTCTATCTGGGCAGCCTCAATGGATGCCTCTACGTGACCAGCAACATTCTCACGGGGACAGGTTCAGCGTGCGGCACTGGCGGGGGCATATCGTGGAGTTCTATCACGGCGCCCAGCGCGCAGCTTAGTCTGTCGATGGCCGGCTATGGCTCAGTCTTCAACTATACGAGTCAAGTCTTGCCCTCTTTTTATTGGGTCAACACAGAAGCTTCCACCTCTTCCCAAAACTACAATTCTCCGGTCCTTCAACTCGGAGCGACCTACTGGAACGCTGGCGGCGCGCTCAGCGAGATGGATCAATGGTACTGGTCCATCGTGCACGGCGCCGGGGACAATCCAACCACAACGCTGGCCTTTGTTCAGAGCGGATCGTCTGGCTTTGCGGCAGTTCAGGTGCCGAATCTGACCACGCCAGGAACACTGACGGCAGGGACCAGCGGAACCTTGGCGAACGTCCTTGACTGGACCGTGAGTTCCATCAGCCTGCCGAGTCCCGCAACGGGCCACTCGGGGATAACCGTCGATACAAGCACAAACGGCGGAGCGGTTGGCTACTACGACAATGGAACGCCCCACGGGTTCACGGCGCTGTTCGGAAGCAAGGTTCAGATTGGAGGTCAGCTGGGGGGAACGATTACTTCCCCGACTGTGATTGGGCTTGCTTTTGGGTCCACTTTGTTTAGTCTTTCCGGCACGGCACTTACCACCTCACAGTGTTTGGGCTATGTTTCAGCGGGCACGATTGGTGGGGTATCTTGCGGAGCTGGAGGTGGCGACTCGATCACGTCTCCGAATAGCACCCTCTCTGTGGGCGGTACGTCATCTGCCACGACGCTCGACATCAACCTCGCCCATGCGAATACATACACGGCCACGCAGACCTTCCCAAATGGTTCTATTAGCTCAGCCATGATTGGCACCTTGTCTGCCGGATCGAATGGTTTGGCAACAGGGGCGTTTATCAGCAGCACGGCAGGGGGCGATCTCAGCGGAACTCTGCCTTCTCCCACGGTAGTTCAAATTGAGGGCGCAGCCCCTCCAGTATCGGCAACAGTTGGCGGCTGGAACTCCAGCAAGCAACCGATTGCGGCGAACGCGCACCAGGTCGCAGCTCCGTTCAAGTGCCAAGACACTTCGTCGTCGGCTACGGCTTACGCTTGCGCGACCGTGCCGGCGCTGAGCACTCCGCTGACGGGAGACATCTACAGTTTCTATTCCATCAACCAAAACAACAGCGGCTCGGCAACGCTGGCGATTGGCGGGGGAACGGCGTACACGATCAAGAAGTGGCAGGCGACGGCGAACCTGGCCGCGGGCGATTTGCAGGCTGGAGCGTCCGTCCTACTCCGATTCGACGGGACGTACTTTGAGCTGGACACGCCGGGGAACGCGCCTAGTGGCAGCGGACTTTCGACGGCTACGAATTGCGCAAGTTCGGCGTCTCCCGCATCCTGCGGATCGGCGCAAGCTGGTCGCGTCGTCATCGCTGCCGGTGCAACGTCAGTTGTAGTGGATACGAGCGCGGTCACAGCGAACAGCGAAATAGACATTTATGAGGATTCGTCTCTTGGCGCTGCGCTGAGCGTGACCTGCAATACGAACCTGATTAACACAATGGTCACGGCGCGGACTGCTTCAACGAGTTTCACGATCACGGCAGGGTCAAGCCCGGTGACGAATCCAGCTTGCTACACATATCTGGTGGTGAACTAATGAAACGATTTGCTTTGCTCTTAATTTTCGCCTGTACGTTTGCAGTGGCCCAGGTCGCGCAGAGTAACATTGACAATGCGCAGCTCATCAACGCCACGGTCACGGGTACGCTTTCAACGGGCAACGCCCAAGCCGAAGGGCAAGGGGTCTATCTATTTTCTGGACACCGAGAGGATTCCCAGTGCCTTCTCATTTTAGGGTCGAACGATGGTATTACGGCTAAACCGTTTTTCCCGTTCGGCTCAATGCCTGGCTGTTTGTATTACGGTTCGGGATCGGATGGTGGAGTGCGCGACCCTCAACTTTTCCGTGCCCCTTGGAACAACCTTTGGTATGTGGCCTACACGGAAGTCTTCACCGGCGTTCAATCTTTTGGATTGGCCCAGTCTCCCGATCTCATCAACTGGACGAATATCGGGCCGGTTCTAACTTCTGGCATCTCTGGGTCCACGACGGCGAATTTGACGTGGGCACCAAACTGGTTCATGGACAACTCAACGAACTGTCCCGCACAGAACTATACCTGCCTGCACGTAATCGTCGCTGTCGCTCCAACTGGGCAAGCTAACAAATTCGGCTACTATGAGACGCATCCCACCAACTCTTCGCTGAGTGCGTGGACCACTCCAGTAATTCTAGGGAGCGCCCCGAACACGGTGTGTTCTTACGATCCAGCGGTGACGGCTATCGGCTCAACGTACTATGGCTTCTTTTTGAACGCTTCAACCTGCTCCACTTCCTCGAATAATTATCAGCTATGGAGCAGTTCTACTTTGACGAGCGGCTGGGCGGAAGTGGGAGCGATTACTTCGTGGACGTGCGTCGCGAACTCTTCAGGGTACTGTGAGGCTGCCGGGTTCGTGCAATCTGACACCGGCACCTATCGCGTCTATTTCCATGACACCAACACGGCCGGCCTTGTGTACTTCTCGGAAAATACCAGCATGTCAAACACCGGATGGACGCAACAGATGCCCGTGACCGGGCCTAATCAGTTCCTCATAAACCACCTGATGCCGATTCGTGGCGCCGACCTTACGACTCTAAGCAACGTAGCAGCGCGTTCTTATCAGCAAGCGTTGCCTTTGTTCGCCCCTCTTGCGGACGCAGCCTGCGGGGATGCCCCCCTATTTATCGGTCTAAATGGAGGCGTTTTCGTTGGGAACTGTTGGGGGGTGGAGTCGGTCAGCGCTGCCCAGAACGTGGCCGACGGCTATGACGCTTTTCACGTTGTAGGTTCGTCGGCCGCCAATTCCGAAACGCAGCACGTGGACATCGGAAACTGGGCGATAGGCGCATATCCCGTTGCCGATTCCCTCGCGCGAGCGGCTAACTTAGGTCCGCAGTGGACGATCTTTACTTCGTCCGGCCTCACTACAGAAACAGGGAACGGCGGGGGCGTCTACGGGGGCACTTACAACAATTATAAAGGGATGGCCTTTAACAACTTATCGACTTATACAGCCACTCAATCTGCGCAAATCACCTGTCTGAACTGGACTTGGGGTCCAAACGACGAATGCGGCCCAGCCGTTCGAGTGTCCGGTAGCGGGACTACGCCATCCGGTTATTTTGGAGTCTGGAACGACAACGGAGACAACACGGGTCACTGGGTAATCGGCAAGATAGTAAGTGGTGGATCGCCCACGCTCTTGGTGAATACCGGCGCTACTTTAGCTGCCAATCCAGGTGCTATTTTACTTACGGCAAGCGGTACTTCCAGTACTGTTCTTACTCTTTATGCTGCTGGAGTGCAAGTAGCCACATACACCGACTCATCATCACCTTTAACAACGGGATCGGCGGGTCTATTTAGTTCAAGCGGCACCGGAGACCCCGGCGGACACTGGTATAGCACTGGATACACCTCACCATCCATGACAATGAGCCAATGGACCAACTGGGTCAAGACTTCTCCGAATCGTGGAATGGCTGCTGGCGGGGCTGCAGCAACCGGATTGGTCGAAGCAAACGGCTTTATTGACGTGAGCGCTGGTTATCTCGCCTCGGCTATGTCGCAGCAAACTACGGCCACTTGCACCAACATCACGGGCATGGCGTGGCCGATTCAAGCAAACAAGAACTACAAATTGGCGTGCGACGTTCCAGTGACGTTCGCTGCTAGCGCTACCATCCAGTTCTGTCTGGCGGGTCCGGGGAGTCCTGTTCACACAACCCTGGATGACTGGGGGCCGATAGGAGCTTCGTCCGTATACTTCGACGGCGAATCTATCGGAACAACCTCGTGGGGAGGAAAAACTACAGCGTCAGGAGCGCCCTCTGCTACGGCCGTGGTGCATGTCACGGGGGAAATTCAGAACGGTTCAACGTCTTCCGGAACGAACCTAACCCTTCAGACCGCAGCCAACGGCACGAACGGAATCACGGTATTGGCAGACGTTTCCTGTTTACTGACCCAGGTAGTGCACTAGCCTTAATCGTGGGGAACGATGCGCAATACAAACGGCAGAAGAATCATCCCGATGCAGGAAGCCAGGCCGATGACGAACATGACTTTATCTCGTAAACGCATGGCGGTATTCTACACCATCCTCGCCACTTTTCTTCTGTCCATTCCTGCCTCGGCCCAGGTGACGCTCTCGGGGAATGCCCCGGTGGTTTCCGGGCAGGCCACGTTTGAATACATGAGCGGCAGCGGAGGCTTGGCAGTTTCCTGCGGCAACAACTCAAGCTGCTCGAACACGAACCCCGATCCGTTCGATCCGGCGATGGCCTGCACCAACGGCGGAGGCGGAGGCGACGAACCCAGCATCTGCCCCTTCCCAGCAACGATGACTTCGGTGGACGAAACGCGCGGAGTCTACGGCTACCAGCCAGATCAATTCGTGCTGACCAACACGGGTGCCTCGGCAGTCACCATCAACTCAGCGACAGGATCGACCGGGTTCTCGGCTGCAAGCTATTGCTACAACGGCAACACGGTCCACGACTTTCCCTACAGCCTTGCGGCTGGGGACAAGTGCACTCTGGGCGTGGCGTTCACCCCAACGGACATCGGCAGCGTCATCACAGGCACAATCACCGTCAACTACACTTCCGGCAGCTCGTACAACCTGGTCGTCGCGACCAGCGCCACGGCCGGAGAATTGACCGTCACAAACGCCTCCGTGCCGACCGCAATTCCGAGCTTCTACCAAAGCACAAACGGACTGTATTGGGCCTTCCCGGTCGTTCTGCCGCTCAGCACCCAGACCACGACTCTCACGATCATGAATCGCGGATCGAGCACGACGGCAACCGGGCTGACGCTCACGCTCAATGAGGGCAACCTCGCCGATCTCCAAAGCCTCACCAACTTCTCCGAGACTACGACTTGCGGCTCCAGCCTGGCGCCGGGAGCGTCGTGCACCGTGACCATCACTTACTATCCGCAGGCTTCCGGCCCGCACCGCGCCCTGTTGACCATTGCCACGAGCAACGCGGGTACGATTATCCCGGAAATCTACGGCGAGGCTGTTCCTTCGCTTCTGAGCCGCACAGAGGGTAATCCGTACTGTCCCACGACCGGATCTCCGAGCTATCCCGGCGGAGTGACCACGGATGGTCCTGCTGTTTTGCCGACCGACTGCGTGAACACGACCGATACGAATATCTCCGGCAACACGATCACCGGCTACACGCCAGTTCAGGTCTGCCCAACTTGCACTTACACAACAGTCAGCGCGGCGCTTCAATACATCGCGGCGCAGCCTACGCCTTGCGGTTTTTGGATTCAGGTTGCAGCCCAGACCAGCGGAGGCGCGCAAGCGACTTACAACGACACTATAGCCAACAGTTCGTGGCCGACAAATTACAACCCGACCGCGGTTTCTTCGCCTGCGACGTGTTCATCGCCCAACTACATCACGACGGACCACCTAAGCAACCTGCCGCCTGCCGGCAACCGCATCTCCCCGGCGTGGGAAGGCTACTCGATGCTGCCGGGAATTCCTCCATACTCGCAGCCTTCTGGCGGTCCTGGGAACTACGTTCCGCTGATTTATGGGTCGAGCATCAATACGGCCACGCTCAATGTTCCGCGCGGCCTTGGCATGAAAGTGCGCTTCGTCGGTATCCATTTCAGCGGAACGACCACGGTCGTCAAAGGCAATGCGACGATCATCAACGCGAGTCAGTTTACCGACTCTTCGGTGAGTTTTCCGGACTGCATCGGGAATCCGCCATCCGCACCGAACGCCATCTGCACCTTGAACCGGGACATTGTGTTCGACCGCGTGTTGATCTCCGGTACGCCGAACTGGTTCAACATCTGCCTGCTGTGCGTGATCGGCGGAGGTATCGATTTCGAGGGCGCGACGGAATCCGGGATAGAAAATTCGTTCATCGCCGACATCGAATGTCAGGAGGCCAGCACCTGTACGAACGATTCTCACGATGTTGGTCCTGGAGGAAGCGGTTTCGCCGAAACTTCGGCCATCAAGATTTACAACAATTTTCTCTCCGCTCCCGGCATTAACATGATCTCGGGCGGCAGCCGCTCTGTCATGGTCCCCAGCAACTTGATGGCGATCAACAACCTCTGGGAGAAGCCGGAATACTACGTCGCGGCAAATACCTACGGCCAATATGGAATGCCACCGTACATCTTTGTTACTCCGGCTCGGCCCGAGGTAGCCCGCATCAAGGGCATGAACGAATTCAAAACGACGACGAAGGCTTTGCTGGAAAACAACATCTACTACCACGGTAGTTACACGGGGCAAGCCGACCAGACGGGTAAAGTGATCCTCTTCGACGGCATCGGTGGAGGCATCAACGATGGGCAACTCTGCGGCAGTGGCACATCCTGTCAGGGTTACAACATGGGCGCATTCCCGACTTGGGATCCTAATTTTTCCGGGGCCTCGACTTCCAACATCACTTTCCGCAACTGGCTTGTGATGGACGGGAACATCTGCTTAGTCGTAGACCGTGGCGAGTACGGCGACTCACAAAACGGGGACTATCAACTTGTGAACGAAGTCGGCGCCACCGGCAACATCTCGATCCACGATGGGCTGTGCGACAACCTCGATGGAATCAAGTACGGCCCGAGCGGAGGAGGGTACTTCGATGTTCTGAGCACCCTCGATCAGTCCGTTCCCTATGTGAACCCGAGTACTTTCGGGAATTGCGGCAGCTCACAATGCACTTGGAACTCGTGGTCACCCTACATCGTAAGCGGTTTGAACGACAAGTCCACCGCTCCTGCGCAGCCGTTTTCGGTTCTCTACCAGAGGATCACAGCCATTGGGAATACTTCGAACTTAGCTAACCCTCCGGTGGCGCAGGCTTACAAAGGCGACATGGGAGGAATCAACGAAAACATTGATCAGTCGAACGCGGCGGCGATTCTCGACTTGTCGGCAACCTACGCTAGTGGCACGTGCTCCGTCACTGGACACTTTCTAAGTGCCGCGCTGGGGGGGCTGGCGATAGGTGACAAGATTCTGGTGTGGAACACGCCCGACGAAGCTCCGGCGGGAGTGACCATACCGAACAACTGGGTGAACGCTCCCGTCATCAACGTCACGGCGCTGATCTCGAACGGCTTCCAGGGAAGCTACAATTCTTTGGACGGCAGCAATTGTCCCACGGCAGCGGCGAACAACATCAACCAGACCAACTATCCGCCTCCAATTTTTCTCGGGTTCTTCGACGACAAGAACGGCTACCCGGCGGTGCTCAAGAGCGGCATAGAAGTCTTGGATTCGATCTTTCCCGGCGACTTCGCGTCAACGTACAACAACTCTTGTGGCACGCCCTACAACTGCGCTCTAAACAGCACAGCATCTTCGGCTGGCTACTGCTGGACGGGAAACATGATGGTCGCGGAGGTTGGAATTAGCGGGGGCGGGGCGGGCGTGAACAATCTCGCGCCCGTCGCGCCAACCGCGTATCCAGGATGCGCGTACCAGACGCCCGCGATCACCGTGGACCACAACTACGTCGGGACCCCGTCGGGCCTGGTGGGAACCAACGCCGACCCGGCAATCGGCTTTGCTCACTATGTTGACGGGAGCTGGACCAAGCTGATGTTCGGTGGCACGAACGACTATACGGTGAGCAGTACGGCAGCAACTTACTCTACGACTGGAGGCCCGGTCGGCGTGTCCCCGAGCACTCTGGCGACGGAGCTCTCGGGCGTGCTGGATGGAATTCACTGAAACGTCATGGCCTGCAAAATCAATCTCTCGGATCTCATTATCCAGGAAGCAAACACCCAAGGCGTCGATCCGGGAATTGCGCTGGCAGTGGCACGCACGGAATCGGGTGTTTGCCAATGGGCGCCGGACGGGTCAGTGCTGGTGAGTTCAGCCGGCGCGATCGGTGTGATGCAGCTTGAGCCTGCAACGGCCGCGCAACTCGGAGTGGATCCCAACGATGTGAATCAGAACATCCGCGGGGGCGTGACATACTTGAAACAGCTTTACCAGAAGTACGGCTCCTGGGATCAGGCGCTCGCGGCTTACAACTGGGGGCCGGGCAATATGGACAACGCCCTCGCCACGGCTGAAGCCGTGCCCAGCCAAGTCCTGAATTACGTCCGGGGAATTCTCGGAATTGGCACCGTCTACAACGCCGGGCTCAACACGATTCAGTTGCAGCAGGCTGCCCCGGCGGATGACTCGATACCCAACAACCAGACTCCAATTTCGGCGAGCGATCTGCTGGGGGATGTGGCACCCGCGGGTATGAATGTCAACCTGATCGCTTGCCTGGCGATCGGGGGATTCGCGATCGCGCTGGTGTGGCTGCGGGAGTAGAAGAGAAATGTCGATCGTACATCGCTAGAAACGCCGATGCAGGATCCCGAATCGTCATCCCCTCGCCGTTTCGGGCGATGGGATCCAGACGTGGACCATCGCCGTTCCGAGCGATGCGATATCGGCTACTGCAGCACCGACATTTGTAACGATGGCTGCCCGGCGCCCCTCGCCGTTTCGAGCGATAGGGGACCGGACCTTGACAGCATCGCCACGCCCGGCGATACTCGAGAAGTGACCTACCCCGGAGGAAAAAACGGCGCGGGCGTCTTCCAGAAAATCATCAACCTGATGCCACCGCACCAGACTTACATCGAGCCGTTTCTCGGCAGTGGCGCGGTCATGCGATTGAAGCGACCCGCCGCGCTGAACATCGGAATCGATCTGGAGCCGGCCGCTATCGCCAGATTTCGCGATGCTGCCGGCAGAATCGCCACCGACGTCTGCATCGCCACTTCCGACGAGGATCGCGATCGTGTATTTCGATTCGAGCTGGGAGACGCTCTCGAATTTTTGGAGTCGTACCGCTTCGACGGCGGGGAACTGGTGTACTGCGATCCGCCTTACATGCACGAAACCCGCACCCGAAAAAACCTCTACCGCTTCGAGATGAGCGATCGCGAACACGCGCGGCTGCTCGCGCTCATCACAAGCCTTCCCTGCCACGTGATGGTTTCCGGCTATTGGACGCGGACCTATGCGCGCACGCTGGCATCCTGGAACTCGATCAGCTTTCAGGCAGTCACCCGAAGTGGGCGCATGGCAACCGAGTGGCTGTGGTTCAACTTCCCGGAGCCGGTCGCTCTCCATGACTATAACTATCTTGGAAGCACTTTCAGAGAGCGCGAGCGGATCAAACGGAAAAAACTGCGCTGGGCGAATCGGCTCCGCACCATGCCCATCCTGGAACGGCGCGCTCTGCTGGCAGCCCTCGAGCTGGCATCGCCGAATGCGTAGATGCTGGCCACCTCCGTCATGCGTCTATGACGGCACCTGGCGGGACAACGATACCCGTCCTGAGTTCGATCGCGATATCCTGCATTTTCTTGCCCAGAATCTCGGCCTCCGCTGGGGCGAGTAAAACAAGGAATTGCAGAACGTCTCCGGAGAACACGAGGAAGCGGAGCCGCTTTTCGCCATTGGGCAGAACGTGCACAGCGAGATTGACCTGAATTCCTTCGTCCATGGGCAGATTATACCTGTCTCAAAAACAGAACTTTGTGAGTGTAAATTTTACACGGTCTCCCGGTGTTCCGAATCAATTACTTAATGTGACGCTTTCCGCGCCCGTTTTTGAGACGCTTGGAGCATCCGGACCGCGGTGGCACGGCTAACCCCGACCCGAGCCGCAACGCGCTTCCAGGTCTCACCGCGTGCGCGCAGCGTGCTGATTTTTTGCACGTCGGCAATCCGTCGCGGTCTCCCGAGCCTGACGCCCTTGGAACGGGCATGCGCCAGTCCGGAGAGCACCCTCTCCCTGATCAGCGCGCGCTCGAATTCGGCGATCGCGCCGAAAATCTGGAAAAGCAGCCGGCCTTGGGGCGTAGTGGTGTCCACGTTCTCATGCAGGCTGACAAACTGGATTCCCAAGGCATCGAACTCGGCCAGGGCGTCGACCAGTTGCTTTACCGATCGGGCGAAGCGGTCAAAGCGGTAGACCACCACCACGTCGCACTTGCGCTTGCGGCACAGGGCCATCATGCGATCAAGTTGAGGCCGTCTGAGCTTGGATCCGCTGTAGCCGGCGTCGGAGAAGATTTCAGAAGTCCAGCCGCGGCGCCCGGAGAATTCCTGCATCTCGCGGAGCTGCATGGCGGGATCCTGGCCCTTATCATGGGTGGAGACGCGGGCATAGAGGAAGGCGATCATTTCTTGGCGGGAGTCTCGCCTGGCTTTGGCTCGGAGGCTTTAGCCTTGGCCGGTTCGGCTGGCGCTGGCGGAGCCGGCGGTACCGGAGTCACCTTCTTGGCATTCACGTCTACCTGACACTGGGTACCATCTGGGAAGCCGGCAGCTTTCATTTCCCGCTCGCACGTGGCCAGGAAGCTTTGCGCGGAGGTCTGGGCCTGTTGTTGCGCTGCCTGAACCGACTGTTGCGCGAGCAGCGCGGTTTGGTAGTCGATGACGATGTTCTTTCGGGCATCGTCGGAGAGGGTCGGAGCCTTCGCCGGCGCCGGTGCTTTTGGCGGAACTTGGGCGGTGGCGAGATTCAGGGCAGTAAAGAAGAGCAGGAGCAGAAAGGCGATTTTCATTGGTTCCCCCTTTGTGGGATCATAACTCATTTTATGCTGTGCTCCTTCGCGCGATTTTTTCGGCCTTCCTGCGCTCCTTCTCGCGCCGGGCATAGATTTCCGCTGCCAGATCGAACACGCCGCGCCAGGAGACCTCGTAGCGTGTCCTGGTGCCGAGTAATCGCACGGCTGCGTGCTCGGGGAAGACCTCGATCACAATCTCCCGGAGTTTTCCCCGATAGCGGACGGTCTGGTTAGTGATGAAAGTCAAGCGCGTTTTGCGGGCAGAGAGTTTCATCGGCTCTCCCGAATAAGTTTCTCGATACAGCCGGGATTGGAGCACACGCCAGGGATGTACCAGGAGCAGGACGCCATCAGCACCGTCATCTTCCGGGCAAAATCCAAAAGATAGTTTCCCTCCCGATCTTTGCGAATCGCGATCGCGCACGGGGTGTCTTCCGTGCAGCCGCAGAAGCGGCAACGGTGGCGATCGATGCGGAGCGAGAGGTCCGGGATCCCGTTAGATTCCAAGGATGCCAAGGGAATGCTTGGGGCTGCCACTTACGCTGCCTCCTTTGAAACGACGGAGATCAATTCCGCTGGGAGAAACAGCATCCCTTCCGCATAGATACGGCGATAACTTGGAAGTGTGCTGCGGAACTTTAGCAGGCGCACGCGTTCCATGTAACCGGCCCAATCGCCATCCATGTTCGGCTTCACTAGCGGAAACCCCTGGTAATTGAGAACCGAAAAGTTCTCAGCCTTCAATTCAGCTATGACCGTCGCGGTCCATTCTGCGAGCTTCATCGTGTTTCCTTCCTGCGGCGGATCAGTCGCCGCGCTCGATGGGCTTTGCGGGGTTGGGAGTCATGCGGCTCCCTCGAACAAAGGCTTCTGTTCCGGCACTGCCGGCGCGTTCGGATGTCTCCGCTTCCACTCCTCGTACATGCGTTGATGGAGCGGGCAAAGATGCTTTTCGGGCGCTACTTGTTTCGCGTGAGCGGCGCAGATCGGCGCGTCGCAAGTTCCAGATTTGTTCCCCGGCACTTTCCAGTCGCAGAGAAACTCGCTGGCCCGTCCACAGGCGCAGAATTGCCGTTTTCTACGCGCGCCGCAGATGATGACGTGCAAACCGTCGATGTTGAGGTGCTCACACATGCGAGAACAATTCTCCTTGCCTGGCTGCGCGCCGCAGGTCGATTTCGCGTTGCGCATTATCCACCGCGAGTCTTGAGATGCATTCGAGGCACGGCCCTTTTCTCCGGTCGTCGATGCGGTGCTGTGTCATCTTCTGGCACTTCGCGCACCAGAGAGAGGCCGAGATCGTGTTGCGCGTGAAGTGCTCGGTCATCGGGGCTGCCTCCCTTCTTTTTGTCCTACACCTCCAGCTCCAGCTCCAGCTCGCCGGCGCCGACGATCGGACGCCGGCCGACGGGATCCGGTTGGGCAAGGTTTTCGTTTGCGCCCAAGATAAAACGTTCGCACTGAACTGCCGTCGCGCCAGGTTAAATACTGGTATTCGCCAGCTTTTACGCGGATGCTCGCCTTCGCCATAGTCGAACTCCACGCATGGAGCCCTTTGACCCTGACGTAGATTTCCGGCGCGATTGCCCTACTGTTTACGATCGCGTTTTTCGCGGCCGATTTTTTAGCTTTCACGATCGGAATCCTCTGTAGGGCAAACTCGTTTAGGAAATAGGGGCGGTCCCAGCGCTAAATTCTCCCGAGTGATACACGCATCTTCCCTCTCCCTGCGGGTCGCGCCAGTCCTTCCCGCCCCAACTCGTCACAGAACCATGCGCATCGGGAAAGCCGAGACTTCCGCCGAAGGCGCAGGTTGTTGCTCTAACTCTGCCTCGAACTGTGTGTGATCTTCGCCGAGAGCCACGGCGATGCGCGGAATCAGGCAATACACTTTGACGCCGCGCTGGGTCACCCCTTCCCAGACGCGGCACTGGATTCCGGACTCCAGCGCGGATGAAGTGCGCTGACTGATGGACACAACCTTTGTCGTGCTTTCGATCGTCATTTTCATACGGACCTTCCTCCAAACCAAAAAACCGATCAGCCACAAACCGAACCCGGTAATGAGCGCTTCCTTGAGGATCGCTTGGGCGAAGAGATAGACGTCGGAGTGCATCATTAGAGCCTCCTTTGCGGGATTGGTCGAAGGCGCATCGGCCTGCGCTGGTAACGCTTGCACGGGTCAGCTCTCATCGTTGAGAGCAGCCGTTCGAAGCGCATCGCGCTTTGCGCAGTGATCGCGCGGCGCCCTAATTGGAGCGCGGGCGTTTTCGAGCGAGACCCGAGACGGCGTGCGAGTTCGCGTCGCGTCAGTCCTTCGCTCAGCAAATGCTCTATCTGCGCCCACACAGGCTTGGCATCGACGAGAGTCTTAGCCCCGCGCGCGTCCATAGTGATAGAAAGAATTGCGCGCTCAGTGCGCTCGCGGATGTTCGCTTTTTTGCCCGAGCGAATCTCCGCAATGCGGCGCGGATTTAACCCAGACGCTTCGGCAGCAACGTACCTCCCGATTCCATGACGCGCCACGGTTTCAAGATGCCTTCTCGCGCGAGATGCGGAAACAATTCCAGCACGGTCTCCATTCTTCCGAGCGAGTTCGCGTGCCGATGAGTAGCGCGAGTTTGCAGCGCGGCAGGGAACACATCGGCATCCAGTGATGTAGCGCACGCGCGTCCCGTGCGAATGACGTTCGGCGAGGACTGCCAGGTCCGTCATGTCAGAGGGGCGCATCACGCCACCTCCGAATTCGCCCGCGTGAAGGGCGCGATCCGCTCTTCTTGGCAATGGCTACAGTGTCCTACTAATCCGTACACACATTCGCGATCGGCAATGAAACGCTGCTCCGAGTTACAGGTGAAACAGAACCGCATCCACTCGACCGGGCAATCCAATTGAACAACGAAGAGCGGGGCGCCTTCGATGAGGGAAGTCGGCAGGGAAGCGTCGGATGAGCCGATCACTGCTTTTCCTCCAGCGGATCGAGCAAGAGCACCTCGCGGGTGATCTCGACGGCGAGGTGCCAGGCTTCGCGCTTCTGCCATTCGCGGTGCCGGCGCATTCGTTGATCGAGAAATGCAGCGTCGAATTTCGGGCGCTCGTGAATGAGCAGCGGCTGTTGGGGCAAGGGTATTAGATCAAGAGAAACGAACTGAGTGACCATGCTCTTTCCTCCATAAAACTTAGGCAGCGTCCAGAAAAAGCGCTTCCTTGTTGGCAGCCACCAGGCCGCGGCCGGCATCGATCAGCAGGCCGGTCGAGCGCACCTCACTCACGCGCGCGCTGAAGCTGCCGCCTGGAATTTTGCCCACGCGCTCGGCGAGTTCCACCATGGAAATCGGCGAGCCCCGCAGCTCGACCAGCACGTTCAAAATGTCGAGATGCACCTGGCCACGCTTGCCGGCCCACAGCGCTAACACTTCCTCGGTTGTGCTTGGAGGAACAAACGCGCCCGCGTATTCGCGCGAACATTTCTCGGTGGCTTTCACCCAGCCGGGGCGGGGATCCTCCAGCAGTCCGGCGGCGCGAACCTCGCTGAGCCGCGCCGAAAACGATCCGCCAGGCACCTTGCCGCAGTGCGCCGCGAGCACCGTGACCTTGGCAGCCTCGGGATAGATTCCGGCCAGGTACCCGGCAATCTCCCGGTGAGTCCTCCCCAATCGGATCTCGCCATTGCCCGCGGCAACCGCCCGCGGTTCATGAACTCGCGGCGCCGGCGGAAACGGCCGCGACGGCGCCGGCGGAAACGGCCGCGACGGCTGAATCGTGACCGGCTCGTTCTTTACCAGGTCGACGGCGATTTTGATCTTGTCGTCGGAGAGTCTGGCTTGCAGTTTTGAAATCAGACGATTGACTTCCGCCTTAAGGCTTTCCAGCTCGCGGCGCTTCATCTGGATTTTCTGCCCGGCAATCTTGCCCACTTCCGCGGCTGCCTTCTCGATCGCCGCGCTGATCTCCTCGGGCTTCACATCGGCGCCCTCGAATCCGATGGCGTTGATCTTGGCCGTGATCTTCATGGCATCCTCCAGCAGCGCGCGCAGTTCGCGGATCGTTCGCGCCTGTTGTGGATCCGCTTTCGTCGCCGGTGCCGGCGCGGCCGCGGAGGGCTGCGCTCTTTCCGCTGCCTTCAACTGCGTTTTCAGATCGCGGATCTCGCGCTTGAATTCCGCCTCGGTGCGCGCCTTCTCCTCCGCCTCTTTGGGAAGGTCGGCCAGTTTGGGGAGCAGCAGCTTGACTTTCTCCGGCGCCGGCGGCGGCTCGGCAGAATATTTTCCGCTTCCGGCAGTCGGGTGCGTGGTCTGAATCGCGCCGATTTTCACCAGCAAGCGCGTTTTCGAGATGGCGCGGCCGAGCGCCCAGAAGTGTCCGGGCGCGATGGTTTTCATTTGCTCGTTGAACGCGGCCTGGTCGCGCTGCACGATGCCGAGCGCTTTGTGGGCGCGCTGCAGATCGATGTCCATGAAGGTGGGACCGATCAGCACGTTGGTGAGTTCGGACGCGGCCGATTTGTCGAGCTTGGCCAGGCGCTGGGTGGCAAAGACGGCACAGAATCCGTATTTGCGGCCGTCCGAAGCCAGCGAGAGCATCGGCTCCTTGGCTTCCGATTCGCCTTCGCCTTTTTCGGGGCAGAACTTGTGCGCCTCGTCGACGACGACGAGCACTGAATGCCACAGGCGCTTGGGAGCGTTCATCACCGCTTCCAGAAACAGCCTGACCCAAGTGTGCCGCATGAGCGGCTTAAGCGAGTAAAGATCGCAAACGGCGGAGGCGCGCAGCTCCAGCAGTTTTTCCGCGACCAGCCCGGCGGAGCGGACGTCGGCCGGAGTCTCGCCGTGCTCGCCCACCAGGACAAAGCCGAACTTCTCGCGCAAGGTGGCAAACTCGCCCATGGGATCGATAACAATTTCCTGCACTTTGCCAAAGCCCTGTTCGAGCAGGCGGCGCAGTAAAAACGATTTGCCGCCTCCGGAGTTCGCCTGCACCAGCAGGCGCGAAACCAGCAATTGAGCAATATCGAAGCCGATGTTTTTGCCGTGCGCGGTGCCGATGATGATTTTGCTCATACCGGAACGCTCCGCCGGTGCGATGTGTGAGATTCCGGAAACGGCAAATTCGGAGCGTTTGCGCGCTTCGCGAAGGCCGGGGTCCGCAGGGCTTCCGCCATTTCGCCCATCACTTCGTCGAGCAACTTTTTCTGCACGTCATGCTGCCAGCGCTTGTGCAAGCTCATGCGGCGGTCGAGAAACTCCGCGTCGAATTTAATCGCCATGTGCTACCGCCTTCCTGCCTACATCGATCGAGACATAAGCCTTGCCGAGCAACCGCACGCTGAGCGCGCGCGGCGAGGGATAGTTTGGAAGCAGCGAATACTCGACTTCCTGGCCTGCATGGGCGTGGCCTCCTTCGAGAACGTCTTGGTAAAAAAACACATGCCGCTCCCGATCTTTCACCGGCACGCCGGCCGGAATGATGATCCCGAAGCGTTTTGTGCCGTCGAAAAACTTGATCGAGCCGGTCACGCGGTTGCCTCGGCGCCACTGCAATCGGGGCACGGAACTCTTCGCTCACCCGGACCATAATTCCAGACTGCCCGCGTATCTTCACATCTCCAACACTTCGGCTGCGCCGGCATCGAATCGCTGTGAATTGACTCGGCTCCCACACACGCCAGTCGCAGCATTTCCCGGCGGTCTCGCAGGTCGTCTCTCTCTCTGAAACTCAGTTTTGGATGCCTCCAGCAACAGTCCTCAAACCAGAAATAATCGAGGCATTCGCCCATCTGCAGAGCGATTCGCGCAATGCGGATAATTTCGTCCGTGGCTTGCTGGATGGAGATCGAGGCGAACTGGCTCTCGCTGCCGATTGCGAGTTCGACGATATAGAGATTGCGGAAGCTGGGGACAAGCCCGAGGATTTTAATCAGGCGACAGGCGGCGATCCGGACCTCGTTCATCGCGCAGGAGCGGCGCGGGGCGGTGGAAAACTTTTTACTTGAGGAGCGGGCCGAGTTGTGGGATGCTGAGGCTGTCATTGCCACCTGTCCAGGGCTGTCTTTGATGAAATTAGCCGGCGCGGCCACTCACCGCGCCGTTTGCTTTTTACGGGGAAGCTCTCACGCCGCACGCACCCGTATCGGAACTGCGGCGGATCGCGGCGGTTTCTTCGGCAGCGCCTCCGTGCCGCAAAAATCCTCGGACACGAACAGCTGCCCGAGCATCGCCCTGCGGCGCTGCTGAATTGCGGGCCAAACTTTTTCGGGATGCAACCCGAGAACGGTGTAGCTGGCGCTCACGTGGGCCAGCAACTCGCCGCGCGAGGCCCTGAGAACCGTGATCCAGGCAATGCGGTAGTCGTCCTGGAAGTGGGGATTCGGTTCGCGCCATTCGGCATCTTCCAACCGGGCCAGAATACGTTCGGTGAGGGGGGAGCGGATGCGCTGGAACATGCGCCGCTTCTACCAGAAACGGCCTGAGCGGGAGGGGCGGGTTCATGCAGCCCTCCGGCGGGCTTGACGGATTCGCTCCGGAGGATGTTTCGCGGGAACCGGCGGTGTCCGATAAGAAGTATTATGTAAACCTGACGCAACGGACCAGTAAATCCGCCAGCTATCGCTTCGGCAAGCCGAGTAACAACATCAGGTGTTCCTGAACCGCTCTCAAAGGCCCGGCTGGCATGATCTCGATGAGACGGGTCCGCCTCGCCTTCCAGTCCACGCTCTTGATGGCATCGGAGAGCATCACTCCCGTGGTTGCAAGGCCTACCGGAACCGGGACCTCGAAGGGATAGCCCTTCACCTGATTTGTAATTGGCACAACGATGGCAAGGCCAATCCGGTTATAGGCCGTGGGCGACAAGACCAACGCGGGACGCCAGCCTGCCTGCTCGTGTCCCGTTCGAGGATCCAAATTGATTTTGACGATGTGACCCTGATCGGGAACGTACCCAGGATCTACCATACCTCGTTCCCCACCGGCTTGCCCCAATCCTGCTCGCCATGCCGATTTTCGGGCGTGATCCTCTCGACCAGCGCCTCCAGCGTGGGCCGGCACTTCAACGGCTCGAGCCAGATGTGACCATTCTCCACGCGAATTTCGAGTTCTTCACCTTCCCGAAGGTTCGACTGTTCAAGGATGCTCTTAGGAATGCGAACCGCCTGACTGTTCCCCCACTTCACGAGTTGCACCTTGGCCCCTGCCATTAGCTTCACCTCCAACTCCAGTATATACGTGGGTATATACATGTCAAGGAATGCCACCCGCTCAGAACTAGCTCTGCGCGTGCAGCAGTCTAGAAAGCTCGTCGCGGAATTTCTGCAATGCCTCCAGCCGTTCCAGCGTGGCCTCCACCACTTCGCTCTTCGCCTGAAAGACTTTGCGTCCTTCCCTTTCGGTGAGCACCCCCATCACTTCGCCCATGCGCCAGCCGGGCGTGCCCAGGATTTGCAAGCCGTCCACGCCCGGCACGAGCAGGGCGACGCAGCTCTCGCGTATCACGCTAATGCACTTGGGATAGCGTTCAAAAATCTGAAGCTCGAATCCCGCCAGGTAAATACGTTGGAGCTGTTCGGCCGAATCAGGCATGGAGGATTTCTAATTGGTGATTTGTGAATTGTAATTTGAAGGCCCGACTTATATGACCTGCAACAAGCGCGTCGGTTGTGCTTCAGAGCTGACAACTGGCAACTGAGAACTGCCGTTACATCTTGTATTTGCCGAGGTCATCGTCGCCGAGGTCCTCCAACCACTTGCGAAGTTCCTCGCTGGTAGCGGCGGGGACGGAACTGACGGCCTGCTTCGAGGTCTTCAGAACCTCGTCCTCAACGAAGATGGGACAGTCCACGCGCAGCGCCAGCGCCAGCGCGTCTGACGGACGAGAGTCGATGCTCACCACCTGGCCTTCCCTTTCCAACCAGATCACCGCGTAAAACGTGTCGTCTCTCAATTCGGTGACCACGATTTTGTGAACCAGCGCGTCGAGGCCCGTCAGCACGTTCTTGATCAAGTCATGCGTCATGGGCCGCGGCGTGTTGACTTTTTCGATTTCGAGCGCGATGGCATTGGCCTCGTACACGCCCACCCAGATGGGGAGCACCGTGTCGCTGCCGACATCCTTGAGCAGCACAATCGGCATGTTCGAAACCGGATCCATCATCAGTCCGCGAATTTTCATTTCAACTTCCATGAGAACCTCGAGAAGCAAAACCTCATTCCAGTAGAGACGGGGCTTGCCCCGTCTCCGGAGACGCGGCAAGCCGCGTCTCTACGGGAAATCGCACACCCCCAGCCATTTCTCCCACCAAGCTGTTCGGGAAGCTTCCGGTAACGCGCACGCGCACGTAGCTCCCCGTTATCAGCTCCACGCCTTCGGGAACCGTAAAGTTCATCACCTTAATCTGCGAGGTCCGGCCGATCCATTGTCCGCGGGCCGGGTTCTTCCCTTCCACCATGACCTCGACGACTTGCCCAACGTGCCGCCGATTGCGCCGCGCCCCGATCTGCTTTTGCTTGTCATTCAGAGCGGCTAGGCGCCGCGCCTTCTCCGCGTCCGGGATCGCGTCATCCAGCCGCAAGGCCGGCGTATTCGGCCGCGGAGAATATTTAAAGGTAAAGACGCTGTCATACCCAACTTCGTCCAGCAGACTCAGCGTCTCTTCAAATTCCCGTTCGGTCTCGCCCGGGAACCCCACCATCATATCGCTGGTGATCGATATATCCCGCCGCGCCGCTTGAATCCAGCCAATGCGCTCCAGGTACTGCTCCCGCGTGTAGAGCCGTTGCATGGCATCAAGCAAGCGCGTCGATCCGCTCTGGACGGGCAGATGCACGTGGTCGCAGAGCGCGGGCACCGAGTCGATCACGTCGACAATATCGCGTCCAAAATCGCGCGGATGAGAGGTGGTAAAGCGCACCCGCCGAATGCCGGCGACTTCTGCGACCGTGCCTAGCAACTCGGCAAAGCTTTTCTTTCCATTGGGATCGCAGTAAGAATTCACGTTTTGCCCGAGCAGTTGAATCTCCGTATAGCCGAGATCGGCCAGCTGCCGCGCTTCTTCAAGGACCGACGCCGAAGTCCGGCTGCGTTCCCTGCCCCGCGTATAGGGAACCACGCAGTAGGCGCAGAACTTGTCGCATCCCTCGATGATCGTGATGTAGCCGCGATGCGGATTCGCGCGAGCCGTGTACTCGGTCTCAAAGCACTTGTCGGTGGCGCGATCGTCGAGCCCGGTAACGCGCTGCGACCCCGTCTCCAACTGCACCAGCATCTGTGGAAGACTGCGGTACGAAGCCGAGCCGCAGACTAGCGAGACGTAGGGCGCGCGCTCGAAAATCTTTTCGCCCTCCTGCTGTGCCACACAGCCCAGGACGCCGAACTGCTTCCCCTGCGCCCTGAACTTCTTGTAATCGGCCAGGCGGCTGAAGACCTTCTGCTCCGCCTTGTCGCGGATCGAGCAGGTGTTATAGAGCACCAGCCCCGCCTCTTCCACCGTCGGAACCTGGCGATACCCCTGCTGCAAAAGCGTCCCGACCACCTTCTCGGAGTCGTGCGCATTCATCTGACAGCCAAAGGTTTCCAGGTAAAACGTCTTGTCAGCGGACTCCGGCATGGGTCCAGTATAAACCAGGGTTCGGGGGTGAAGGAGTTCCTAATTTTCCCCATCGGTGGCCACGATCATTGTACGTACAAAATGTTCCACGCGAAACACTTTGTACTTGTTTATTTGTCTGTATAACAATGTACATATCAAGAGGCGGTGGGAGCGAGATTTGGTCGAACACAAGGCGAAAGGACCGGGCTTGTCCGGCGTTTTTTGACGACCGGGGGTCACAACTGCTGCCTGAGGGACCCTCGCAAGTTGCTGATAATGCTATGGGTCGGGTGTGGTTAAATAGCCACTAGCGGGTAATTATTACACTGTAATTATTACTGACGTCATTATTGACGGTGTTCCGTCGGCAGTTCGTGTCCTTTCGGCAAGCCTGCACACTTCGGGAGTTCAGAACCATGCCACCTAGTAAAGGCCGTTATTTCCCAATTGTCTTTCCTTTATTCCAGGTGAGGGTCGATTCGGCCCTGACCAGTTTCGGCCGAGAAATTGTGATGAGGCAGCAAGAAATCTGAAAGCAACCTCCGCCAAACAGACCTTAGAAGCCAGGCTCTCCCACGCTCCCCCTAAACCTTCCCAGGCTTTCCGGGATTGCCACGGTTGGAATGTTAACCCGTGGTTAAAGTTCCTTCTTTCCGCTTGACACGCGCCCATGGTCGGCTCATATTTTCACCGCACGATCTTTCGACCGAGAGTAAGTCTACCCTCGCAGATGTTGCTCGACGGGCCCGGTTTCATAGCGTGAGCTACGACCCACCTTAGGGAGGGCCTATGAAGCTCGTTACCTCCTTTTCGCTGCTGCTCGCAGCCCCACTCGTCTCGACAGCCGCCTTTGACCCGATGATTCGCGCACAGGTTCTGTTGGCGCGAGGCTTCGGTCATGCCATGCGTCTCTGTGTTTTCACTGTCACCGTCCGAACGACCCCGGGGTACCACCCAGTCGTGTTGACTGGTTTCCACAAACTACTCTTTTGGAGGATCTGAGATGAAATCCGCAGTGAAGGCTGTAGTGTTGTTCGCTCTATTCGGGGCAGTGCTAGCCCATGCGCAGCCCGTCCCCGGCCAATTTGAGCACGTTATCCTGGTGATCCAGGAGAACCGCACGCCCGACAACCTGTTTGGAGGGAATCCGACGTTTGAGCCGGGTGTGGACCTGCAACCCGCGACGGGCGCTCAGCCGTGGTGCTTGGGCGCTTGTTTCGATCCCAATCATGGCAACAGCAGCTGGAAGGGGCAATACAATGCGGGGGGAAATGCCTGCGGCAACGAGATTTTGGCCGGATGCCTGAACAATACCAAGTGCAACGGTCAGCCGGTCTGCTCCGGCAGTGGCTGCATCGGGCTCCAGAACCCAATCCAGTTGCCGAGTTGCACGCCAGACACTTACGTCAGCGCGACCTACGACAACTCTGTGGTGTCCCCTTACTTCGATATCGCCCAGAAGTATGGGTTTGCAAACTATTTTTACCAAACCAACCAGGGGCCGAGCCAATCGGCGCACGACTTCCTGTTCGGCGGGACTTCGTCGCCGACAGGCTCGTCGAGCGGCTCTAATGGGCAGTACCTCTTCGACTTTGCCGCCGGCAATCCCAGCCCCGCGCCTACCAAGCCCACGGGGTGCCTAGCCCCGCAGACTCAGTACCGCTCCCTGATCAATCCCGACGCCCAGATTTTTACAAACTATTATTATCCATGCTTTGACCATCAGACCCTATATGACATGCTTAAGGCTGCAGGCTTGACTTGGAAATACTACACCAACGATTCCACCGACATCTGGACCGCGCCCAATGGAATCAGTCACCTTTGCGTGCCCGAAGTGAATCCCCAAACGGGCCAGCTTCAGTGCACGGGTTCGGATTTCACATCCAACGTGGTGACCCCTCCCACTGCAATTTTCGCCGATTTTCCCCTGGGCACCAACCTGCCGGGCGGCAACGGGCAAGGGGTGTGCCACATCCCGAACGTAAGCTGGGTGATCCCCAACGGAGACTGGTCCGACCATCCGGGGCTTTCCGGGGGTGAATCTTCAACGGGTATTGAAGGCGGGCCTAATTGGGTAGCCAACATCATCAATGCCGTGGGCAATGCCACGTGCAAAGACGAGATCGGCAACAAACCGTGGCAGGATACCGTGATCTTCGTCGTCTGGGACGACTGGGGCGGCTGGTACGACCACTTGGCCACGGAAATACCTCAGGGCTACTACGAGGTGAACTGGCCAAACTGTACGCCGGAATACGGCGACACCAACCTGTACTGGGGCTGCGGCTATACCTACGGGTTCCGTGTGCCCTTCCTGGTAGTCTCTGCATACACGAATGACCGCACCGTCTCCGGCTTTTGCACCCAGGGCGTGGACTGCCCGAACAACGTTTTTCCTCATGAGCATGATTTCGGCAGCATCCTGGCGTTCATCGAATACAACTTCGGCCTGCAGGTCGGCGGCATCAACCTCGGCAACGGCTTCCCGTTCGCAGACTACTATGCCCCTGAGCTGCAGGCCAATCGGTCGGCCGTTCCGCTGGCCGATTTCTTCAATCTGACGACTGCCAAGAACTTCGAAGCGATTACGACCACCGGCAACTCCTTTACCCTGAATTATTTCCAGAACTACAGCGGCCCGGCTGTGGACCCGGACAACGATGCGATCGACCCCCAGAACTGAAGCCGTGGTGCGGCGACGCCATAGGGGAAAGATCTAGCTGAGGCGAATGGCCGGTCGAGTCGCACGGCTCGACCGGGTCTTAAGAATTAACTGGGCTGTAGGCGGGCCGAGCTGGTACCCTTAGCTTGTCTAGTCCGCCTCCCCCCAGGATTGCCTTTCTTCCAGGAGGTCTTATGAAGTCCCCTCGCTTCTTGTGCTCATTCTCCGTTTTCGCGTTCGCCATTCTCATGATCGTGCCGACGGCGGCACAGTCTGATCCTGTGGTTCATGCCGCTCAACTAGGTGCGCATGCTGACGCTCTAGGGGTGCCTGCGCAGCCGCCCACGGAATTCGGGCCGGCTGCTCAAAAGCTGCGTACAAAGTTTGCGCCGGCGGTGGTCTACGACTCCGGCGGACCGTGTGCTGATTCGGTCGCGGTCGCGGACTTGAGGAGGGACGGCAAGATGGATCTGATCGTGGGCGACCTGTGCGGGAGCGAGGTGGCCGTCCTGCTAGGCAACGGCGACGGGACGTTCCAGCCGGCGGTGACCTACAGCACGGGGGCGGACGGCGCCTATTCCGTCGCGGTCGGGGACGTGAACGGCGATCACGTTCCCGATCTAGTGGTGGCCGAACTGTACCAAAACCAAGGGGCAGATTCACCCGGCGCAGTAAGCGTGCTGCTGGGCAACGGCGACGGTACCTTCCAACCGGCGGTGGTGTATAGCTCAGGTGGGTATTACGCCTATTCAGTCGCCATGGGGGATTTGAACGGCGATGGGAAACTGGACTTGGCTGTCGCCAACGCCGGCGAGAACCTCAAGGGCACTGGTTCTGTGGGAGTGCTGCTGGGCAATGGCGACGGCACCTTCCAGCCCCCTGTGGTTTACGATTCGGGTGGGTATGGGGCCGACTCGGTTGCAATCGGGGATGTCAACGGCGACGGCACTCCAGATCTCGTTGTGGCTAACCTCTACCAGTCCGGTGGCGCCAACAGTTCGGCGGGCGTACTGCTGGGCAACGGCGACGGCACGTTTCAGCCAGCTGTGACTTATGACTCGGGCGGCTCCTTTGGCTTTTCCGTCGCGGTCGGAGACTTGAGGGGCAAGGGAACTTTGGATGTAGTCGTGGCCGACGAATGCGAAGGTAACAATGGGGGCTGCCCAACACAAAATGCGATAGGCGTACTACTGGGGAACGGCGACGGCACCTTCCAATCGGCTGTCAACTACCCCTCGGTTGGCTGGGGGTACGACGCGGTCGCGATCGGGGACGTCAACGGCGACGGAATTCCGGATCTGGTCGTGGTGGGAGAGTGCCAGCGCGTCGGTCCTTACTTTAGCTGCCTCGGAACTGGAAGGGTGAATGTGATGCTGGGCAACGGCGACGGCACCTTCCAGGCACCTGTCACATACAGCTCCGGCGCCCCCGGAGCGTGGTCGGTCGCCGTCGAGGACGTGAATGGCGACGGCAGACCGGACCTGGTGGTAACGAATATGAATTACAACGCCGAGAAAGACGGCACGGTGGCCGTGCTGCTGAACGAGACTTACTACGCCTCGAAGACCGCGCTGACCTCGTCGCCCAACCCGTCGCAGGTCAATCAGACGGTGACCTTCACGGTAACGATCACTCCGACTCCGCCCAACGGAGAAGTAGTAACTTTCTACAACGGCAAGATGGAGATGGGCACTGGCACAACGACAAGCGGCGTGGCGAGCTTGAACACATCGTTCTCCAAGGCGGGCAAATACACCATCAAAGCCAGCTATCCCGGCGACGCCTTCCGCAAGGCCAGCTCGGGAACGGTGAGGCAAGTGGTGAACCAGTAATTCTGCAAATTCGCGCGAAGCACTCCGCGAGCTGTGAAGCCGTGCCCTTCCCAGTCTTCTCGCTTCGTGAATGATGCGCGCTAGGCGGTGCGCTTGGCGGCTCGGCTGGATAATATCTTTGGTTGCTTTTCAGACCAGCGGCCTAGGCGGAACTTTTTCCCGTAGCCTGTGGACTTGTTGGAAATCGCCACGGCCAGATTGCCGCTGCTGTCACAGGTGTAGGTTTCCTCAACCACAAAGTTCGCCGTTGCGGGGGTTCGCCTTACCGGCACTGCGGCCAGGTCGGGCCGGCCCTCGAGGTCGGGATCGAAGGGGAATCGAATGTCGTCCCACTCGGTAATTTCTCCTACCGGGCGGCCGTCCTCGGCCAAGCGCGCGCATTCGAGATAACGGAAATGGCCGAGGTTGTGGGCCGGACGGTAAGAACGCACGCTCCGCAGCGGCGGCTGTTTGGGGCTTGGCAACTCGGTGCCTCGGGAAAACACAAGATCGAACACGACGCCGCGCCCTTCGTCGGTTTCTCGCCACAATCCGAAATTCCGCATGAAACGGTCTTGCAGGACGTAGCCGGATTGGGCATCGGCGCGGATCGCCAATCCGATGGCCGTCGCCGATCGCATGTAGGCGGAGCGGCGCACCCGCCTTCCATAATTCTCGCGAAGGATGCGCGCGACCGGCGGCAACTCGGAACCGCCTCCGGTGACGTATAGGGAATCGATGGGGCGCTGGGCGTGGAGGGCCAGCAATTCATCTACGACGCGGCGCGTGGACTCGATCAGCGGGCGGCAGCGTTCGTAGAACGCGCTGGCGCCGACGGAGACCTCGCGCCAGGCGGGCCGTACGCGTTCGAGATCGACGGAGAGTTTGCGGGTGTTGGGACTGAGCGCTTCCTTTCGCTCGCGGCATTCGTCCAGGAGTACGAACCACTCGGCGGCGGAGAGGCTGTCCCTGTCGTCGAGAGGGATCGCGGCGGCGTCCAGCGCCAGCTCTGCCAGAATCTCGTCAAAGTCGTCGCCGCCCAGGGTTGGAATGCCGTCGCAGGCGACAATGGAGTGCTCGCTGTCGCCGAGTTCGATGAGCGAAGCGTCGAACGTGCCGCCTCCCAAATCGTAGACCAGGAGCCGGCCTCCGGAACGGCCCTTGCGGTTGACCAGGTCGCGATGGGCAAATTCCACCGCAGCCGCGGAGGGTTCGTTCAACAAGCCGAGAACGTCGAACCCGGCCTCGCGAGCGGCTTCTGTGGTTAGAAAGCGCTGATTGCTGTTGGCACTTGCGGGTACTCCGAGCATGGCTTCCAGGGGCTTGTTGCCATCGTCGGGCAAGGTGGAATGATCGCGCAGTTGCACGCGCAAAGCCGCCATCATTTCGCGCAGCAGTTGCCTGACTTCAAAAGCCTGGCTGCCGATTTCCACACTGGTCTCAGGACCGGCGTCCTTCAGACAACGCTTCAGGGAGCGGAGGATGGTCCAGCCCGGTTGGCCCTGCGCCAGCCAGGCATCCCAGCCGTAGATGCGCGCTTCTCCACGCACGGCTATGAGCGGAGGGAACCAGTCGCGGAAGTTCCCTTCCGGGGTTTCGAAGTTGATGAGGGGATAGTTGCCGCGGTCCACGGCGGCGACCACGATGCGGGTCGTACCGAAATCTATGCCGACCTTCACAGATAAAGAAACTCCATTCTGAAGCGATATATCGGCCGAGGACCAAGCTGGGTCCCCGAGAAGAAAACTGTCCTAATTTTATTCTTGCTTTTTATTCCAGAGTGAAATATCCCTTTCGGAGCCGTTCATCTTGCCGCCGGCGGTTTCAAAGTGGAACGTGGTTTCGCCCGACCCAACATGGGTTCAGTATAAACCAGTGAGGAGGTGCGATTAGACATGATGAAAGATCTGCCTCTGTCGAAAGTCTATGAGTTGCTTGAGCCGGGTCCGGTGGTGCTGCTGACGACCGCGCGCAAGGGCCGCGCCAACGTCATGACGATGTCGTGGCATATGATGGTTGAGTTTGAACCGCCGCTGGTTGCGTGTGTGGTCAGCAATGCCAATTACAGCTTTGCCGCATTGCGGGCGACGAAAGAATGCGTGATCGCCATTCCGGCGGTGGGACTGGCGCGCAAAGTCGTGGACGTCGGTAACTGCTCGGGCCGGGACGTGGAGAAGTTCGAGAGAATCGGTCTGACGCCGGCGCCAGCCGCGCGCGTGGCGGCACCGCTGGTGGCCGAGTGCTTCGCCAATCTGGAATGCAAGGTGGCCGATGCCGGGCTGGTCAACAAGTACAATCTCTTCATCCTTGAAGTGCTCAAGGCCTGGATCGATCCGGCGCAAAAGAACCCGAAGACCATCCACCATCACGGATACGGCAAGTTCGTTGTGGATGGGGAGACGATTAAGCTGAAGTCGAGAATGCGATAATCGGTACTTCCACAATCCGGTTATGGATTCTGTGGGACTATGCGCCCAATGCTAAGCTTCTCAGCCAGGGATACAGAGCGTGCCTCTGCAAGCGGTTAGCCCGGCAACACGGAGAGACGAACGGGAGTTGCGCGAGGCGCGCTTCGCCATGCGTCTGTCGCTGATTTTTGGCTTGGCGATGCTGCTCGGCAAAACCACCGCCTATTTCATGACGCATTCGGCGGCCATTTTTTCGGACGCGGCCGAGTCGGTCATCCACGTGATTGCGGTGGGGTTTGCGAGTTATAGTCTTCGGCTCAGCACGAGATCGGCTTCCCCTCAATTCCTCTACGGTTACGAGCGGATCACCTTCTTCTCCGCTGGATTTGAAGGAGCCATGATCGTGATGGCCGCGATCGCAATTCTCTATGAGTCGATCCGGAGATGGATCGCCGGGTTGCAGCTGGAGCACCTGGGAGCGGGCGCATTGCTGGTGCTGACGGCGGGAATACTCAATGCGGGTCTCGGTTACTACCTGCTGCGAACAGGCCGGCGGACCAATTCCCTCATTCTCGAAGCCGATGGCAAACACGTTTTGACCGATAGCTGGACCAGCTTTGGGGTGGTGGGAGGACTCGGGCTGGTGATGCTGACGCACTGGAAACCGTTCGATCCGCTGGTGGCCATCGCGGTCGCGGTAAATATTCTCTGGTCGGGAGGACGCCTGGTCTGGCGCTCGGCGGTAGGGCTGCTGGATTATTCCGATCCGAAAGCCGGCCGGAAAATTCGCGACAAGCTGGATCGAATTTGCTCGGAGCTGGCCATCCAATACCACGGCGTACGCTTCCGAACCACGGGATACCGCCAGATCATCGAAGTACACTTGCTGTTTCCGCACCTGACTCCGGTCAGCGAGGCCCACCGTCTGGCCACAATTTTGGAAGAACGGCTGCCGGCCGAACTAGGGATGCCCGCTGAAGTCACGACTCACCTGGAGTCGTTGGAAGACCATGCCGATGTCCACCGCAAACAACACTACACGGGGAAGCCGGACTAGGGGCGGTTTCATAAATGCTTTTCCGCTCGGGCGGCGCTTCCCTCAGGGGCTAAAGCCCGCATTGTTTCAGGGCCTGGGCGGCACGGCTGAAGCCGTGCCCTTCCCAAAGGCCTACGCGAACCAAAGTTCTCCGGCAGTCCGAGACGGGGCAAGCCCCGTCTCTACACGACGTTTTTCCAAGCCGTGCCCTATCTTGCCGCAGGGCTTTGCACGGTGTCGAAACTGGGCAGAGCTACTCTGGCTTCAACATCTCATCGATCGTCACAATGTCGGCTAACCCAGAGCAGCCGTAAATTGCCGGTAGAACGCGATTCGCCGGGTAAGTGCGGCGCAATTGTGCGACTCGCTCCGTTCCCGACCGATAAGCCGGAAGATACATTCGGCCGAGTAATGGATGTTGACCCCAGGCGCCAGAAAGCTTGTCGGCCCGCTCTTCCGTGACCAGGAAATCCCGGCGAAGAACGGCAGCCACTTTCTCGCGCTGCATTTTTTCTCCCCAAGTTAGATAGGACGACTGATTCTTGGCATCATCCTGTAACAACGCCAGCAGCACGCCAATCTGCAAATCTTCGTCGGGCAGTTGGTCGATTTCGGTTACGCCGTGGGCGATGAGAATGGCATTGTTCGCGATCCCCTCGAACAGGGTGGCTGAACGGCTGTTCATGGTCGGTACCGTGGCTTCGAAGCCGACTTTTCCGCGGACATACAGATCCTGCAAGTAGGCAAAGGTTGTAACATGCCCGGGCACGACTTCGTGGCTCACCAGTTGCTCAAACTCGGGAACGGAGATCTGCAACGAAGCGTTGATCTCGTAAGTGGCTTCGTATTTCGGACTGCCATCCGCGTTACGGGCTCGCCCGATGTAGTTCATCGAGCCCGAGAACCAGGCGTCCTTAATGGGCAGGAATTCAATATTGGCGCGAGGCACGGACGAGAGATCCTGGGGAAGATAGGGCAGCAAGTTGGCCGCGCTGAGGCGGTCAAAGTGGGCAATCATGGCCGCGCCAAGAACACGGACAGAAGCCATGGGAACCACCCTATCCCGCCGCCAGGCATCGACCGCTCCGAGCACTCCGGCAGGACTGGAGGTTGAGTGACCCGCGCGGCCGAGCAATTCGGCAACACGGGCCCGCTTAGCCGCCGGGTCGCTGGGCTCGGGCGGGCGCCCGGTGGATGCCTTGACGCTTTCCTCATAAGGCACGCGATTGCCCTTGCCTGCAGTTTCCATGGCGAGTGCCCACATCGTCGTTAAGCAGATATTCAGGCCTTCGAGATAAGCGCCGCGCAAGCCGCCCACGCGTCGAGCCTCGACGTTGATGGCGTCCATGGAGCGGATGATCTCGGTGCTCATTTCGCGCAGATAGTCCGCAACGGCAGCGCTGTCTTTGCCGGTAACGCCGCCTGCGGCTCGCAGGCGCGCCGCAGTGGGATGGGTGTAGGCCGCAGGCAGCGGCTCGTCGGAGAACCAGGAATCGGCGATGAAGCGTCCCGTGCCTGAGGGGCACATGACATCGCCGCCCCAGAGAGTATCAATGCCGAGAACAGCGTTTGCGATGGAAAGATCAGCTTGGTTCATATTAAAGTCTCCGTTGAAATCGTATGTATTCCGCATGGACCCAGGTTAGCGCGCACAGAACGCGCGCGAACCCTTCGACAAGCTCAGGGCAGGCCCTGGGGCACCCTGTATTGTCACCGATAGTGTAATCCAAGCCTATCGAGTCCATGCCGATCTCCTTATTCTTCTTCTGGGGACACTTTCTTCAGCGAACCGAACCATACGTACAGACAGAGCCCAACAAACAGCAGCGCGGAAACGCTTTGCGACACCGCATTGTTGGCGTAGAAAGGCGTTTGGATCAGATCTTCGCGATACCAGTGGGACAGGTGCAAGGCCGCGCCGATCACGCCGCCGAGCGCGCCCCCGGCCATCAGGCCTGAGGCGATGATGATGCCGCGCTCGCGGATGTTCTTGCCGTGTTCGCCACCAATTTTTTCACCGCGCTTGTTCACCAGGTGCGAGAGGAATCCGCCGGCCAAGATGGGCGTGGTCAGCTGGAGCGGCAAATAGATTCCGAGCGCGAAGACCATGGAAGAGAGGCCGAGCATCTCCAGCACCACGGTGATCATGGCGCCGATGCCGAACAGCATGTAGGCGACCGGTTGGCCGCTCATGAATCCCGAGACCACGGCTTTCAGAGCGGAGGCTTGGGGCGCGACCAGGACCTGACGCAGATCGCCGGGAGCTGCTTCTCCAAACTGGTAGGCCTTGGCGAGCAGGACGATGGTTAACCCCGCGGTGATCGCCGACGCGACGACGCCGATGAACTTCACCTTCTCCTGCGCGGAAGGAGTGGAACCGA
>Ga0326727_10003349_pt1 | contig 51560 bp, 48 predicted proteins | sample MB2enrmetagenome_FD_207643 | JGI IMG/M metagenome (GOLD analysis project Ga0326727, IMG submission 207643) | Lab enriched peat soil microbial communities from McLean, Ithaca, NY, United States - MB29MY | ecosystem: Environmental > Terrestrial > Soil > Wetlands > Peat | place: USA: New York...
CATGGATCCAACGCCATCATCGCTTTGCGCTGCTGCCGACTGAGCGGGCGTTTTCAGGACTTCTGGGAGCGCAGGTCAGAAGCAAGGGCAGCCTGATGTCTCTACGTCACTTTTCAGACGTGCGCCCCGCGCGGTTTCAAGTATCCCGGCGGGCCGCTAACCTTGGGCCGAAATCGTACGTCTTAGCTATTGGATGAAACGGAGAGTTACCATCGTTGGCATTGTAGCGCTGGGACTTGCGGCCATGGCTGCCCGTTCCACGCCGTTATACGGCCAGCTCGCAACGTCCGCCCGGACCTTCGAGCGCTGCGTTACGCGGTTGAAGACAGGCGGGGGCTCGCTCAGCCCGATCGAGCGCTTCGTATTCAGCCTGATCCTGGCGAATGGTGATTCCCCACACAGTCGGACTCCAGGTACGGCCCCGCAGAGCCGTACCTGAGCCGGGTGGGCGATTCTACTGCTGCTTCTTGGCGGGCGCCTTCTTTACGCCGACGCCGGCTTTCTTCTGGCCCGCGGGCGTGCACGTGTCGGTCTTCAAACCCTCGATCTTGGCCTTTTCGATATCGAGCGTCAGCATGAACGGGTCCTTGGTGAAGGCCGAGGGCACCGCGCCTTCGAACACGATTTCCGTGCCCGCCGTCGGCTTGCCGGTCAGTGCGGCGTCCAGTTTCAGCGTGATTTCGGCGGTGAGGGTGCTCGTCTGATCCGGCTCGGGCACGGCCACCAGGATGGTTTTGGAGCGGCACTCCGGCGCGCCGCCCATTACCTGGCCCTTGAGCTTCGGCAACTGGGTGTCTTTCAACTGGCTGGTGAAAGTCTGATCGGCATCCCCGGTTTCGAGCATACCCTTGATCTTCTTCCACATGGCCAGTTCCGGATACTGCGTCTCGAATTGCTTCTCCTTCTCCGCGTCGATCTCCGAGGCGGTCTTGATCTTGAAATCGGGCGGGGGGGTGGGCGAAGTCAGCGCCAATTGCTTGACCTGATCGAGCCCTTCATCGCTGCCGTGGTACGCGGTGTAGACCTTGGTCAGGTAACCTTGCAGCGTGGCGCGGGACTTTTCGTCGGGAATGCCGCCCTTGGCCGGGTCCATGGCCACGTAGCGGGCTACTTCATAGATCCCTTCCGCCCTCTTCTCCGGATTGGCCTGCTGGATGATCGAGCTGCCCAGGTAGTAAGCGATCGAGCCGTTGTCCGGGTATTCCTTCAGCGCCTGGCGGAACGCCTGTTCGGCGGCTGGGAAATCCTTCTTCGCGTAGGCTTGGTTCCCCGGATACATCGCTATGTAGACCAGGGTCGCCAGGGCGTCATGCTCCACCTGGGCTCGAACCTGCGCCCACTGCGCGTCGGGAACGCTGGCCGCCTTGTTTGCCGGGGCGAAATACACCGGAATATACGCCTGAAGTTCCTTGGCTGCCTTCTGGCCGAGGGCAAGCTGTGCGGGCGTGGGGTCCTTAAGCAGGGGCGTGCTCGCCGTCATCGCGTAGAGCGCCTGCAAGATGTTCGCCGGCTCCTTCAGCGTGGCTTTCAGGTCCTTGGCCTCCAGTTGGGCGCCATATTCCAGGACCTTGTCCGACTGCGGCGGCTTCAACCCGCCGTACGCCTGCATGAAGAAGAACAGCCGGTCGTCTTTCCAATCCGAGTCCGGGTACTTCTGCGTCCAGGTGTTCAGGTCCGTCACGGCTTTTGGGTAATTTGGTTTGGTACGGTCCAAGTCGATCATGACTGCGTTGGCGATCTCGTATTCGCCCGTATCCTTGGGCTTCTTTTCCGGCGGGGCCGCCGGCTGGGCCGCCGTCTGGCCGGCTTGCGCCGCCGGCGTCAGCGCGCTGGCGTGCCCGGCCGTCCCCGCCATGAGGACGAAGCCCAGTGCGGTCGCTGCCGCTATCCCAGTCAACGTTCTAATAAAGTTCTGCACCTACGCCTCCTGCCTGTTCCCGATTCTCACCGATTGGGCGGCTGAACCAATTCGCGAACCCCGGCGCCCGGCCAACCGGCGCGCCGCACCGCCCGGCACTTGCGGAGTATAGCCGAACCACGGTCATGGCGCAACCTATTCGACGCCGTTTCGAAGCGCCGGGTTCCGAACCACAAATAATAGCAGATCAACGCTATGCTGGAAGACTCCGCCATGCGATATCTCGATCTGGCGATTATTCTGGTCTATCTGGCCGGGATCACCTGGTTTGGGGCCCGCTTCCGCCACCGGCAGAAGAGCCTGCGAGACTACTTCCTGGGCGGCCGCTCGGCCCCCTGGTGGGCCATCGGCCTCTCCATCGTGTCGGCGGAAACCAGCACGCTCACCATCGTCAGCACGCCGGCCCTGGCTTTTGCCGGCAATCTCGGGTTCCTGCAACTGGTGATGGGCTACCTTCTGGGGAGAATTGTGATTTCGGCCCTTCTACTGCCGCACTATTTCCGTGGCGAGCTGTTTACGGCCTACGAATTGATGCGCCGAAGGTTCGGCGAGCGGATTCGCAAGCTTACCGCCTGCATTTTTCTGGTGACGCGCGCCCTGGCGGAAGGCGTGCGGGTAGCGGCCATCGCCATCGTGATTTCGGTGGTGCTGGGAGTCGGGCAGACCGCCGCTATCGTCCTCATCCTGGCTTTGACCCTCTTCTACACCTTCGAAGGCGGCATGACGGCGGTCATCTGGACCGACGTAATTCAGATGAGCCTCTACGTTTCCGGCGCGCTGGTGAGCTTCTTCGTCCTTCTGGGCCGCATTCCCGGCGGCTGGGGGCACGTCGCGGCGGTGGCGGGGGCGGCCCACAAACTCGCCGTATTCGATTTCCGCTTCGCGCCCACCATGGAGTTTTTCGCGCGTAAATACACATTTTGGGCGGGGCTGGCCGGCGGCTGTTTCCTCACCACGGCCAGCCACGGGACCGACCAGCTCATGGTGCAGCGCCTGTTGGCCGCGCGCAATGAACGCCAGGGCCGCGCGGCGCTGCTGGCCAGTTGGGCGGCGATCGCGTTCCAGTTTACCCTATTCCTGCTAATCGGCGTGGCTCTCTGGGTGTTCTACCAGGACAACGCTCTCACCCCGCCGGCCAGGCTGGACCAGATCTATCCGCGGTTCATCTGGGAGAGCCTGCCGCCGGGCGTGGCGGGCCTGGCGGTAGCGGCCATCCTGGCGGCCGCCATGGCTAACCTCAGCGCCGCCCTCAACTCGCTTTCCTCCACCACCGTGGTGGATTTCTTTCGCGCGCGGGAGCGCGGGGTGAAGGAATCGCGCTCGCTGGCGCTGGCGCGCGTCGCCACCGTGGCGTGGGGGGTGGTTTTGCTTCCCATAGCGGTTAAAGCCAGCCATTCGCTATCGGTGCTGGAGAGCGGGCTGACCATTGCGTCCATCCCGTCGGGCGTTCTGCTGGGAGTGTTCCTGCTTGGCGTGCTCACCCGGAAGCCGCGCGAGCGCGCCGCCATGGCCGGCGTGGCGGCGGGGTTGGTGGCCATTCTTTACGTCGTGTTCGCCACCGGCATCGCATTCACATGGTATGTGCCGGTAGGCGCGCTCGTCACGTTTGCGGCGGCGCTGGCGGCGTCATGGTTCGAGCGGCCTCTGGCTTCGGGCGGCGCAACCGCGGAATGAATCAAATGGGCCAAGCACGCTCCGGCAGCAGGCCGCTGGCCCGCGATATTTCATAAGAATCCGAGCAGTGGGCAGGCGGAACCGCCGGCCCCACCGGGCCTTTGCCTGTATTGGCGGGGCAGACGGCTTCGCCTGCCCGCCGTGGGTCTCAGGTGCTTTTTCGACCCTGTCAAAGTCGGACCAACCCCCGCCGACAGGGTCGAAAAGGCACCTTGGGCCTGCCATGCGACCACCATTCCGACCGCTCCCTGACGGGGCGCCCTCTGGGCCCGGCTCGCCAGAACGATAACGAGCCGCGACCGTCAGGGAGCGGTCGGGCGGCGCCTGGCGATGCTGGCCCCTCAGGGTTTTCATGAAACTCCACGTGTCTCACCGGGCCAATTGGATAAGCTGGTTGGAATAGGATGGCCAAATCTCCCGATATCGAACTGAAGCGCGTCCTGGGTCCTTGGGCGGCGGCCTCCATCGTGGTGGGCACCATGATCGGCAGCGGCATTTTCCTGGTGCCGCGCACCATGATACGCGGCGTGGGAACTGCGAACCTGGTGGCGGCCGTGTGGATCGTGGGCGGCCTGCTCTCGCTGGCCGGGGCGCTCAGCTATGCCGAACTGGCGGCCGCGCTTCCCGAGGCGGGAGGCGAATACGCTTATCTTCGCGAGGCCTATGGCCCATTGTGGGGGTTTTTGTACAGTTGGACACAAATGTGGGTAGCCAGAAGCGGCTCCATCGCCACCCTGGCCACGGGTTTTTTCGTTTATCTGGGGAATTTCTTCCCGGCATTGGAAAAATCCTTTTATGCGCTGCCGCTGCCGCTTGGTCCGCGCGGCGGACCGCTCGAGTTCCGTTACGGGCAGTTGTTCGCCATCGCGCTCATCCTGCTGCTGGGATGGTTGAATTATCACGGGGTGAAAACCGGCGGCGACGTGCAGGTGGCGGTCACCGCTTTAAAACTCGCCCTCATCGCCTTCATCATCGTCGCGGGCCTGGCGTTCGGGCCGGCCCACCCGCCCTCGCCGGCGCCGGTGGCCGCTTTGTCGTTCGCGGGTTTCATCGCCGCGCTGGTGGCAGCGCTGTGGGCCTACGACGGATGGAACAACGTGAGCATGGTCGCCAGCGAGATCCGCGACCCCCAGCGCAACTTGCCGCACGCCCTTATTTGGGGGACGGCTGGAGTCATCGCCGTTTATCTGCTGGCGAGCGGCGCGTATTTTCACGTCCTCTCCGCCTCCCAGGTGGCCTCCAGCGACCGCGTGGCGGCGGAAATGATGCGCCGCATTTCGAGCGACTGGGGCGCGGGCGCGGTTTCGGCGGCGGCCATGATCAGCATCTTCGCCGCGCTCAATGGTTCCATTCTCTCGGGCTCGCGCGTGCCGTATGCCGCCGCGCGAGAGGGTTCTTTCTTCCCGGCTATCGCGCGCGTCTCGCCGAAATATCGCACTCCGGGCGTCGCCATTCTGGCCTTGTGCGCATGGGCCGCCGTGTTGGCGCTCTCCGGCAAATTCGACGATCTTTTTAATCTGGTGATCTTCGCGAGTTGGATTTTATATGGAATGACCGCGGCGGCGGTGTTGGTTTTGCGAAAAAAACGGCCTGATTTACCTCGTCCTTATCGCACCCTGGGCTATCCGGTCATCCCGGTTTTGTTTATTCTGGCTTCGCTCGTATTGGTTTGCGCAACGGCCGTCGAGCGCCCGCGAGAGTCCGCAATAGGGATTTGCCTAATTGTTCTAGGACTACCGTTCTATTTCCGCTGGAAGAGGCGTGGTGACTCTCCGATTTAGTACATTAGTACTACTGAAACTTAAGTACCAGTATATACTCCCATGGTAAATAAATAGAAATAAAGTCTTGTAAATATTTATTGATAGAGCGAAAATCGGAATGTATACAGGCATTAGACAATGAGGAGACTCGGGCCATGGATGTCAGCAAGATTCTTACTGAGCTGAGGGACGAAAGGCAACAGATCGAAGAAGCGATCCTGAGCTTGGAGCGGCTCGCTCGGGGCCGCGGCCGGCGGCGGGGCCGGCCACCGGCCTGGATGTCGGAAATCGCCGCCAAGCAGCGCGGCCGTCCGCCCGGGAGTAAGAACAAGACCGCCAGCGCCGACGCCGACGCCACGTTGCCCAAGAGCGCGGCGGTAGCATAACAAGGCGGAAGACAAGTTCGGAAAAGGCCGGGGACCCGCAAGAGTCCACGGCCTTTTGTATTACCACCCATCGGTTTTTCGCGCCGCGCCCACCCCAGGTGGAGCGTATCTCCGGTCCGCCGCGGCGGCGTTCCTCCGTCACCCTATAACTCCCGCGGAGCTTCACCGAGTTTGACCGTGACATCCACCTTCCGGCCGCCGCGGTACACGCTCAGCGTCAGAGTATCGCCGCCGCGCTTGCGGCTCAGCACGCGTTGCAGCGCGTCGTTGCCGGTCATCGGCTGCCCGTCCGCCGCCATGATCAGATCGCCGCCCACGCCGATCTGGTAAGTCCAGTCCACGATCACGGAACGCGTGGGCCCGCGCAGGCCCGCCTCATCGGCGGCCGATCCGGGCTCCACCTGCTGGATGAGCAGACCTCCCTCTCGGGGCAGTTTCAGTTGTTCGGCCAGGTCGCCCTCAATCGGCAGCGCACGGATGCCGATGGGCGCCGGGCGCGAGATGTTGCCGCTCTTCTCGAACTCTTCGAGCATCGCCTTGGCGCGGCCGATGGGCAGCGCGAATCCGATGCCGATGTTCCCCTGCGGGCCGTAGATGGCGGTGTTGATTCCGATCACGGAACCGTGGGAATCGAGCAGCGGGCCGCCGCTGTTGCCCGGGTTGATGGCCGCGTCGGTCTGGATCATTCCTTCCATCCGCCCGCCTTCCTCGGTCTGAATGCTGCGGTCGAGAGAACTTACTACTCCGGTGGTGAGGGTGCCGCCGAACTGCCCGAATGGATTGCCTATGGCCAGCACTTTCTGTCCCACCACCAGCGAATCGGCGTTTCCCAGCGGCAGCGTCGGCAGCTTGCGGTCGGCGTCGATCTTGAGCAGCGCCAGGTCCGAACGCCCATCGATCCCCAGCACGCGCGCGCGATAGACTTTCTTGTCGGTCAGGGTGACGGTGACCTCCCGCGCGCCTTTCACCACGTGAGAGTTGGTGAGAATCTCGCCGCTCTGCTTGATGATGAAGCCCGATCCCGCGCCCTCCGCCGGGTAGGCTCCAAAGAACCAATCCTGCTGGTAGACCTTGGAGGTAATGTTGACCGTGGCGTCGCGCGCGCCCTTGTAAATGTCGATGTTATTCTGCTCGTCCGCGGTGTAGGCCGTGGCGGCGGAGGCGGGTTCGGACCATAGCGGCCCGGCGCTCCCGCGCCTCAGCCACCGGCCGAAATCCCAGCCCGGTCCGGAGGTGACATAGAGAAAACCGGCCACCAGAACGGCGGCCCAGAGAAATGGTCGCAAAGCTTTCATGATTCGATTCTCCGCAACGCATCATATACCATCCGGGTTTGCCGCAGCGTGTTCTCCTTTTCCCCGGATGTATCTATGACGAAATGCGCGTATTTTCGTTTTTCCTCGAGGGGCATTTGGCGGCCCAAGCGGGCCCGCACATCCGCCTCGAGCGCGCCGGGCCGGCGCATGGCCCTCTCGAACTGCCGCTCTTCATCGCAGGTCACCAGGATGACCCGGTCGAAGCGCTTGTAACTGCCGGTTTCGATGAGGATGGCGGCTTCCACCACGGCGATGCCATGCGGATGCGCGGCGGCGAACCCGGCAATCAGGCTTTCCTCGCGGCGAACCACGGGCGGATGCACCAGGCGGTTGAGTGTGGCCAGTTTTCGGGGATCGCCGAAGGCCCGCGCGGCCAGCTTCGCGCGGTCGATCCGGCCGCCGTCATCGAGAATTTCCGGACCGAACTCGCGAACCACGCCGGCGTACGCCTCCGCTCCGGGCGCCAGGACGGCGTGTCCCAGGTCGTCGGCGCCGATCAACAGGCACCCCAGGTCGGCCAGGGCTTCGCCCACGAATGTCTTCCCGCAGGCCAGGCCGCCGGTAAGGCCGACCCTCAACATACGGCGGCGCGGCGCTCGGCCGCCGCCACGGCGTTGGCCATGAGCATGGCCACGGTGAGCAGCCCCACGCCTCCGGGCACGGGCGTGTAGGCGCCGGCTTTGAGAATCACGTCGCACGGATCCACATCGCCCACCAGCACGCTGCCTCTTTTATCGAATATCGCCAGCTTTTCCGGAAAATTGCGGAAAATGCGCGCCACATCCGCGCGCAAATCGAGGCGATTCATACCTACGTCGATCACCGTGGCGCCGGGTTTGATGTAATCGCCCGTAATCATGGCCGCGCGGCCGATGGCCGCCACCAGGATATCCGCCTCCCGGCACACCGCCGGCAGGTCGGGCGTCCTGGAATGGCAGATGGTGACGGTGGCGTGCTCGTGCAGCAACAGCAGAGCCGCCGGTTTTCCCACGATGTCGCTGCGGCCCACCACCACCGCGCGTTTCCCGGCAATGGCCATGCCATTACGCTTCAGAAGCTCGATAATGCCAGCCGGGGTGCACGCGCGCGGCCCCGGCAGCGCCGCCACCAGCTTTCCCACGTTGCACGGGTGGAAGCCATCCACGTCCTTTTCCGGATTGACGGCCATGAGAATGCGCTTGGAATCCACTTGCGCGGGCAGCGGAAGCTGCACCAGAATGCCGTCGATATCGGCGCGAGCGTTCAGCCGCTCCACCAGCGCCAGCACCTCTTCGGTGGTGACGCTGTCGGCCGGGGTGAGCGTTTCCGAGTAGATCCCCAGGTCCCGACAGGCCTTCATTTTGTTGCGAACGTAGATCTCGGAAGCCGGGTGATGACCGGCCAGAACCACGGCCAGCCCGGGCGGGCGCCCCTTGGCGGCCAGCGCGGCGACGCGCGGTTTCAGTTCGGCGACAATCTCATCGCGAACGCGATTTCCATCGAGAATGCGCGGCATTCTCTTCAATCATAGCGTGCGCCGGAGAGTGCGACGCTCGGGAGGAAAAAGCTTTGACGCAGAGAAATTCGAAGGATTGACGCGGAGACGCGGAGACGCGAAGGAATTCGAAAGAGGGGAAGGAATTCGAAAGAGGAGAGGGAGGATCGAGTGAGTACTGCTGGGAGGGCGCCGCGCAATTCGGTTTCTCTCTTTCTCTCATCTCCTTTTTTCTCTTCTCTTCTCTGTCTTCTTGAATTTCTCCGCGTCTCCGCGTCTCCGCGTCAAAGCTGTTCTCCGCCTCTCTGCTTGAATTTCTCCGCGTCTCCGCGTCTCCGCGTCAAAGCTGTTCTCCGCCTCTCTGCTTGAATTTCTCCGCGTCTCCGCGTCTCCGCGTCAAAGCTGTTCTCCGCCTCTCCGCTTCAAAATGTTCTGCGCGTCCTCGGAAGCCTCTTAGGCCGCCCGGAGCCGTGTTGTATCATAGGGTTTTCTTCATGCAGGCTTTACTGGAAACGCTCCGGCCGGGCGAAAAGGACTGGGACATCGCGTGCGCGATCGATCCCGCGCGGCTGCCGGCGCACATCGCCATCATCATGGACGGCAACGGCCGGTGGGCCGGTCTGCGCCGTCTGCCTCGCGTGGCCGGCCACCGGGCCAGCATCGGGCCGGTCCGCAGCACGGTGGAAACCTGCGCGCGTCTGGGCGTCAAGGCGCTCACGGTATACGCCTTTTCCACCGAGAACTGGAAGCGGCCCAAGGGCGAAGTAGAAACCCTGTGGCGGCTGCTCCGGTACTACCTCCGGCAGGAACTTCCGGTTCTGCAGAAGAACGATATCCGGCTGCAAGCCATCGGCCGGCTGGACGCGCTGGCTCCGCAAGTGCGGCGGGAACTCGATTCCGCGGTGGAAGCCACCTCCGCCAATCGCGGCATGCTGTTCAACCTGGCCATCAACTATGGCGGGCGCGCCGAGATCGTGGACGCCGTCAACGCCATCCTGGACATGGCGCGTCTGGACGGCAGTATCGGGAGTCTGAGATTCGACGAGGATCAGATCTCCACCAGCCTGTACACCGCCGCGTGCCCCGATCCCGACCTGCTGATCCGCACCTCGGGCGAAATGCGCATCAGCAACTTTCTGTTGTGGCAAATCGCTTACGCGGAGTTGTACATCACCGAGACGCTGTGGCCCGATTTCTCGCGCACGGACCTGCTGCGGGCGGTCCTGGAGTACCAGAAACGCGACCGCCGCTACGGCGGCCTGAGCGGCGCGCCGGAGAGCGCGCCGGTCAACGAGGCGGCCACCCCGCCCGATGCGAAGCTGCTCGAAGCGCTGCGTCCGGCATGAAACGGATCCTAACCGCGGCCGCGCTTGTCCCCGTGGTGGCGTACGTAGTTCTGTTCGCCAATTTCTGGGTGTTCCTGGCGGTGGTGATGGCGGTCGCCGCGCTCTGCTATCACGAGTACAACGGCATCGCCGCGGCGTACGGCTACGGCGAGCCCGGGCCGCTGGGCTACGGCTTTGGGCTGCTGCTGCTGGTGTGGAAAGGCGACGCCTGGGCCCTGGCGGTGGCCGCGGCGCTAGTGGCTCTGGTCATGGCCATGCGCGAGCGGGATCTGGCCAACGCCCTGCCTCGCGCCGCGCTGCTGCTGTTCGGCGCCCTTTATGTGTTTGGCTGCTGGAAGTTCGCGCTCCCGCTGCGCCAGAGTAACCCGCACTGGCTGATGTACGCCCTGCTTCTGAACTGGACCGGCGACGCGGGCGCATACTATGTGGGCCGGGCGTGGGGCAGGCACAAGATGGCTCCGCGGGCAAGCCCGAAGAAATCCTGGGAGGGCGCGGCGGCCTCGGTGGCCGTCTCCGCGGCCGTCGCGGGAGCGTACCTGGCGTATTTCGTTGGCGTCGCCATTCCGCAAGCCATCGCGCTCACCGTGGCGGCCAACGCGGCCGGGCAGCTTGGCGACCTGGCCGAATCCGCCATGAAGCGCGGCGCTGGGGTGAAAGATAGCAGCAGCCTGCTTCCCGGGCATGGCGGCATGCTCGACCGCGTGGACAGCACCCTGTTCGCGCTGCCCGTGATCTACGCGTATCTGAAGTTTGTGGGATAAGGCGGGAGCCTTGTCAATCCGAGCGAAGCTCGGAGGGTTCGCCGGAGTTGTGGGGCAGGCGCTTTCGCCTGCCAACAGCCGACGCCCGAGCTTGGCTCGGGTTGACAGGCGGAAGCGCCTGTCCCACTTCGTCCGAGCTTGGCTCGGATTGACAGGCGGAAGCGCCTGTCCCACTTCGCCCGAGCTTGGCTCGGGTTGACAGGCGGAAGCGCCTGTCCCACTTCGTCCGAGCTTGGCTCGGGTTGACAGGCGGAAGCCTTATCCCACCCGCTACAATGGAGAAATCGTGCCCATTACCTGCTACTTGGACGCCTTTTCGGGAATCAGCGGCGATATGCTGGTCGGCGCGCTGGCCGACGCCGGCGCGGACCAGACCGCCATCACCGACGCCATCGGCTCGCTCGACGCCGGCGCGGTCGTCTCGTTTGAGAAGGTGAAGCGCGGCGGCATCGGCGCCACGAAATATCACGTGCACGTCGAGCACACCCACGTTCACCGGCACTTGTCTCACATCGTCAAAATGATCGAGAAGGCCGAGGCCGCCCCGCGCGCGAAACGCGATGCCATCGCGGTGTTTCAGCGGCTGGGCGAGGCGGAGGCGCAGGTCCACCAGGTTCCCATCGAGAAGGTGCACTTTCATGAAGTGGGCGCGGCCGATTCCATCGCCGATATCGTCGGCGCCTGCGTGGCATTCGATCTGCTAGGCGTGGAGAGCATCGTTTGTTCGCCCCTCAACGTGGGCAGTGGGACGGTCAAGACCGAGCACGGAATGCTGCCCGTGCCCGCGCCCGCCACCGCGCTCCTGCTGGTGAATGCCCCGGTGTACTCGCGCGGTCCGGCGGTGGAATTGACCACCCCGACCGGGGCCGCTGTGGCCGTCACCCTGGCCAAATGCTTCGGCGCGCTGCCGCCCATGAAGGTGGCGCGCATGGGTTACGGCGCCGGAGGCCACGATTTCACCGAGCAGCCCAATGTGCTGCGGGTCATGCTGGGTGAGGAGACCGGCGCCTCCGAGGCGACCGCGGTTTCCGTGATCGAAGCCAATATCGACGATCTCAGCCCGCAGGTGCTGGCCTACGCCGCCGAACGCCTGATGAACGCCGGCGCGTTGGACGTCACGCTCCAGCCCATCCTCATGAAGAAGGGGCGCCCGGGCCAACTCCTGCGGGTGGTGGCCAAACCGGAAGACCGCGAAGCCCTGGCGCGCATGGTTTTCGCGGAAACCTCCACTCTCGGGATGCGCCTCTACGACGCCGAACGCCGGGTGCAGGCGCGCGCATTCACGGAAGTGGAGACCCCCCACGGCAAGGTGCGCATCAAGGTCTCCGCCGAAGGCTCCTACGCGCCGGAGTACGAGGACTGCCGGCGGCTGGCGCTCGAATCCGGCGCGGCGCTCAAGCAGATTCTGGCGGAAGCCAACTTCGCGTACCTGAACCAATCGAAATGAAATACTACATCACCACTCCGATCTATTACGTCAACGCCGCGCCGCACATCGGGCACGCGTACACCACCATCGTGGCGGACGCCGTCAAGCGCTTCAAGCGGATGGAGGGCTATGATGCCTTCCTCACCACCGGCTCCGACGAGCACGGCGTCAACGTGGAGCGCGCGGCCGAACGCGCCGGGAAGACGCCCAAGGAGTTCTGCGACGTGATCGCCGCCGAGTTCGAGCGGCAGTGGCAAATGCTGGGCCTGCAGATCGATTGTTTCCAGCGCACCACCAGCCCCCAGCACGCGCGTGTAGTCCAGGACCTGTTCGAGCGCTGCCGGCGCAACGGCTATATCTACAAAGGCTCTTACACCGGGCAGTACTGCATCTTCGACAACCTCTACGTCAACGACGCCAAGCCCGGAGACCCGTGCCCCGATTGCGGCCGGCCCACGGAGACCATCACCGAAGAGAATTTCTTTTTCAAGCTCTCCGAGTTTCAGGACCGCCTGCTGGAGCTTTACGAACGCGAGCCCGGCTTCATCCAGCCCGACACGCGCCGCAACGAGGTGATTTCCTTCGTCCAGGGCGGGCTCACCGACCTTTCGATCACGCGCACGAACATCAAGTGGGGCATCCCCGTGGTGGGAGAAGCGCCGCATGTGTTCTACGTCTGGTTCGACGCGCTCACCACCTACATGAGCGCGGTGGAAGGCAAGGACCTGTGGCCGGCCGACCTGCACCTCATCGGGAAAGAGATCGTGCGCTTTCACGCGGTCTACTGGCCCGCTTTCCTGATGGCCGCCGGACTCCCGCTGCCGAAACGCCTGTTCGCCCACGGCTGGCTGCTGTTCGAAGAAAGCAAGATGAGCAAGTCGCGCGGCAACATCGTGCGCTCCGAGCCCATCCAGAAGGTGATGGGGGCCGACGCGCTGCGCTACTTCCTGATGCGCGAGATCGTCTTCGGGCAGGATGGCAGCTTCAGCTACGACGCGCTGGTGGGGCGTTACAACTCCGACCTCGCCAACGGCCTGGGCAACCTGGCCAGCCGCACCCTGACCATGATCAAGCAGTACTGCGGCGGCGTAATACCATCCGGTCGGCTGCCAGAGATCGTGCCCTACGTCAACGCCGCGATTAAGGCCACGAACAAGTCGTACGACGCCCTTGAGTTCTCGAAGGCGCTGGAGTCCGTGTTCACGCTGATTTCGAGGGTCGACAAGTTCATCGTGGAGTGGAAGCCCTGGAAGCTCGCGCAAGACCCCGGCGTCACCTCGCGGATGCATTTGCACACGGTCCTCTACGGTGCCGCCGAGGCGCTGCGCATCGCGACCGCGCTGCTCGAGCCGGTGCTGCCGGAATCCACGCGCAAGATCTGGGCGCAGCTCGGCATGAGGGAGCCGATCGAAGCGGTGCGGTTCGAGACGCTGGCGTGGGGCGGGTTGCAACCGGGGCAGCGCATCGGCGAAGTGGCCGCCGTTTTCCCGCGCATCGAGCTCAAGGACGCGGTGGCCAAAATGCGGGCGCTCGAAGAAGAGACCACCGCCCGGCAAGCGGCCATGTTGGGCAAGAAGACCGAGCCGGAAGCGGCGGCCGAAGCCGGACCCGCCAAGATCCCCATCGACGACTTCGCCAGGATCGATCTGCGCGTGGGCCTGGTGCTGAGCGCCGAGCGCGTAAAAGGCTCCGACAAACTCATGCGCATGAAGGTGGATATCGGCGAAGGGGAGCCGCGCACCATCGTGGCCGGAATCGCCGAAGCCTACACGCCGGTGGAGCTGGTGAACCGCAAAGTGGTGATCGTGGCCAATCTCGAACCGCGCAAACTGCGCGGCATCGAATCGAACGGGATGATCGTGGCCGCTTCGGTGGAAGGCGGCAAACCCGTGCTGGCCGGGTTCCATGAGGACATCCCCCCCGGAGCGCGCCTGAAGTGAGGCTGGTAGATTCGCACTGTCATTTGGACGATTCGAGATTCGACGCGGACAGGGACGAGGTGGTGGAACGCGCCCGCGCGGCGGGCGTGGTCACGATGCTGGCGGTGGGCACGGGCAGCGGTCCGCCGGATCTGGAAGCCGGCCTTCGCCTCACCGAACAATACCCCTTCCTATACGCCACCGTGGGGGTGCATCCCCACGACGCGTCGAAGGCCGCCGAGGAGACCTTCAGCCGGCTGCGCGAGTTGGCCGCCGGGGCGAAGGTGGCCGCGGTGGGCGAGATCGGCCTCGATTATCACTACGATTTCTCGCCGCGCCCGGCGCAGCGGGAGGTCTTCGTCCGCCAGTTGGAGATTGCGGCGGAGGTCCGCAAGCCGGTGGTGATTCACACCCGCGAGGCGTGGGAGGATACGCTCGCGCTGCTCCGCGGGCGCGTCCCGATGGGAGGAATCCTGCACTGCTTCACGGGGGACGAGCGGCAGGCGCGGGAAGCGCTCGACCTGGGCCTGTATCTGGCCTTCGGCGGCGTGCTCACGTTTCCCAAGGCGGAAGATGTCCGGCGGGCCGCGCGCATGGCGCCCGAGGACCGGCTGCTGATCGAAACGGATTGCCCCTACCTGGCGCCCGCGCCCCATCGCGGCCGGCGCAATGAGCCGGCCTTCGTGGTGGAGGTGGCGCGCCGCCTGGCGGCCGAGCGCGGCGAGACCATCGAGCGCATCGCCGAGGCCACCACCCGCAATTTCGAGCGGGCGTGTTTGCCAGTGCCGGAGGCTAGCGGGTAAACTGGTTGAACTACATGAATTTCGGCAAGGTGGGGCAGGTTCTCACAGCGAAGGAGATTTTCGACCTGATCCAGGATGAACTGGAGCAGGTGGAAAAGAAGATCGGCGCCGAAGCCACCGCATCCGCCGACGCCGTCACCGCCATCGGCCAGTATCTCCAATCGGCGGGCGGCAAGCGCCTGCGGCCCGCGCTGCTTCTGCTGGCCGCGAAAGTGGCGGGCGACGGCGGCGCTTCGGCGGTGCGTTTGGGGGCTGTGGTGGAGCTCATCCACGCCGCTACCCTGGTGCATGACGACGTGATCGACGCCGCCGAAATGAGGCGCGGCCGGCCCTCTTCCAACGTCAAGTGGGGCAATCACACCTGCGTTCTGGCGGGCGACTGGCTCTATATGCAGGCGTTTCAGATCGCCCTCCGCGAGCGCAATTTTCAGATTCTCGACCGGCTCATCGGCCTCACCCAGATCATGGTGGAAGGCGAGCTGCTGCAACTGGAGCGCATCGGCAAGATCGAAATCAGCGAAGCCGATTGCATGGAGATCGTGGACCGCAAGACGGCGCGCCTGTTTTCGGTGTGCGCGCGGCTCGGGGCGCTGGCCGGCGGCGGCGATTCCATGGTGCAGGAAAAGCTCGGCGAGTACGCCTGGAACCTGGGCATGGCGTTTCAACTGGTGGACGATGTGTTCGATTTCACCGCCCGCGAGCAGACCCTCGGCAAACCCGTGGGCGGCGATCTGCGCGAGGGCAAGGTCACTTTGCCGCTGGTGTACGCCCTGGAGAGCGCCACCGGCGACGAGCGCAAACTGGTGGGCGCAATCCTGCGGCAGCGGAACTACAACGTGGTGCCGTTCGCGCGCATCCTCGCCCTGCTCGAAAAATACAACGCCACGGAGCGGGTGCGGGAGCGCGCCCAGGCCTTCACCGAAAAGGCGCGCCTGTTGGTCTCCGAGTTTCCCGATTCGCCGTACCAGCGCGCGCTTTTGGCCGTTACCGAGCTGGTAACCGGGCGCGACCACTAAGCGCTTGTCACGAAACCCTGACGGTCGCGGCCCGCCAGGCTCGTAACGAGCCGAAACCGTCAGGGAGCGGTTGCCGGCAATTGGACTGGCTATTTCCTGTCAGGCCCCGGCGGCGTTCCGGCTCCGCGCCGCCGGCGGCGTTCTCGCGCTCCGCCGGGAACGTGCGCCGCTCCGAGTTTTGATGTAATAATCTTCTCGAAGACCCATACCCATGACCAATACACTCCCGTGGAACCGGTGGGCGGCGCGCCTAGGATTAGCCACGCTCGCGTTGACGCTTGCTTTTGCGCCGTTGGGGTGCAAGCGGAAGGCCAAGGTCCGCGTCGAAGCCACCGAAGAAGAGGCCCCGCGCATGGCGTCGACCGTGAGCATGGGGGATCCGCGCTCCGAGCCGCAGCTTGTCAGCGGCTTCTATTCCATCGAGCAGGGTTCGTGGCGCTGGACCGCGCGCCAGTTCACCATCGTGCTGCGGCCGCCCTTCGGCGCGGCGGAGAAGGGGGCGGTGCTGAAGATGCAGTTGACAGTGCCGGACCCCGTGATCGCCCAGTTGCACACCGTTTCCCTGACCGCCTCCGTCAACGGGCATCTGTTGCCGCCGGAAACCTACACCAAGCCGGGGCCATACACGTATAGGCGCGAGGTCGCGGCCAGCCTGCTGGCCGGCGAATCCACCAAGGTCGAGTTCGAGTTGGACAAGGCCATTCCGCCCGTCAGCGGTGGCGATCAGCGCGAGCTGGGAATCGTGGCGCGAAGCATTGGTCTCGAACCAAAATGACGCGGGCCGGGAGGGCGGCCTACTGGGCCACGCCTCCGTTGCTGTGCCGGCTGCTTCACTGGCGCGGCCCGGCGTGCCGGTTCCGGGGCGACGATTTCGCCTGGTTGGGCCTCGACCGGTTCATTTACAGTTTTCACGATCTTCTTTCGGCTCTCGTCCAGCCGGAGGCGCAGGGAACCCTCCGCCCTCTTAGCTAGCGCCGGGCGGCGGACCAGGCACATGGCTCGCCATGAGTGTCGAGCCGGCAGGCTGAGAGCCTGCGCCACGGGAGCAATGCGTTCAGTCCGTTCCCCGATCGCCTTGCAAGTCGGCCAGCATGGCGCGCAGGGCTTCGCCTCGGTGGCTGACGGAGAATTTGTCCCGCGCGCCGGCTTCGCCGAATGTGCAGTCGAAGGGCGGGTAGTAAAAGAGAGGATCGTATCCGAAACCTCCGGAGCCGCGCGGCTCGTGTAGAATCGCGCCTTCCACCGCGCCCCGGTAGACCCCGCGCAGGCGGCCGTCTTCCACCAGCGCGATGGCGCACACAAAGCGGGCCGTGCGGTTCTGGGCGCCGCGCAGTTTTTCGAGCAGCAGGCGGTTGTTGGCTTCGTCATCGCCATGATGTCCGCAGTACCGGGCCGAGCGGACTCCCGGCTCGCCGCCCAAGGCATCCACCTCCAGGCCCGAATCGTCGGCGAATAGGAGAAAAGGAGCCGGTTGGCAGGCGAAAGCGCCTGCCCCACATGCCTGGCGGGCGTAGTGCAGGACCTTGAGGGCGGCGTTTTCCTCGAAGGTGGCGCCGTCCTCCACGGGCGCGGGAATGCTTGCAAACCCGGGCAGCAGCTCGATAGAGACCGGCGCTTGCGCGGCCGCGAGACGGAACTCACCGAGCTTGCCGGGGTTGCCGGTGGCGCAGTACAGGCGAATCAAATACGCGCCACCTTCTTCTGAATTTCAATGAGCTCCGAGACGCCGCTGCGCGCGAGTTGGATCAGGCTGTCCATCTGCGAGTCGTCGAAAGGCGTGTGTTCGGCGGTGGCCTGGACTTCCACGAAGCGCCCGGAGCCGGTCATGACCACGTTCATATCGACGTCGGCCTGCGAGTCTTCTTCGTAGCACAGGTCGAGCAGAGCCTCTCCCTTCACCAGTCCGACGCTGGTGGCGGCCACATAGTCGCGCAGCGGCGACCGCTTGAGGACCCTGAATTCCATGAGCTGGCGGAGGGCCAGCGACAGCGCCACGAAGGCGCCGGTGATGGCGGCGGTGCGCGTGCCGCCATCGGCCTGGAGCACGTCGCAGTCGATGGTTACGGTGCGCTCGCCGAGCGCCGCCATATCGACCACGGCGCGCAGGGAGCGGCCGATCAGGCGCTGAATTTCCTGCGTCCGTCCGGAGGGCCGGCCCTTGGCGACCTCGCGCTCGGTGCGCTTGGCGGTGGCCCGCGGCAGCATCGAATACTCGGCGGTGACCCAGCCCTTGCCGCTGTTTCGCAGAAAAGAAGGCGCCACCTCTTCCACGCTGGCGGCGCACAACACCTGGGTGTTTCCCACCTTGATCAGCGCGGAGCCTTCCGCGGTCACCAGGTAGCTGGTGACGATTTCCACCGGGCGCAGTTGCCCAGGCAGCCTGTTATCGGCCCGCATGTTTACCCCGGAGCGGAGGATTTTAATACGAAGTACATGAAGAGCATGAGCAGCGCAATACCGACGATCACCAGAATGACGCATGGAAGCCCGGCCGGGGGCGCGCCCGTCTTCTTGGCGCGGCGTCCGGCCAGCTTGAACTTCGCCATAGACCCGATGGTAGCATTCCCCGTTTCGCGGGCGCGTGCCACAATCGAAGTGGATGACGCGCCGCATTTGGGTCCTGCTTCCGCTGGCGCTGGCGGGCTGCCAGAAGAGCGCGCCGCCGGTCGCGCTGTTCCTCGAATCGATGGATGGCGGCTGGCGCCGCGCGGCGCTGGCCGAGAGGCCGGTGTCGGAAGCGCCCGATCCGGTGCCGCGCACCGCCGTGCGGCGCCTCACGGTGGCCGAGTATGAAGGCCCCGGCAAATTGCAGGCGCGCGCGTACGAGCTGACGTCATCCGCCACCGGCGCCGTACTGGCGCAGCGCTGGCGGCCCTCGGCGGACACGGTTTTTTTCAGCCGGGGCCAATACTTCATAGTCCTCAAGTGGCAGGCGGCGGACCGGGAGGCGCTGCAAGCGTTCGTGCGGCATGTCGAGCGGCTTCTGGGGCCGGCGCGGTAGCCGCCGGGTCCCTTGAGCCAGAAGGTCGAATGCGGCGCCGGTTCCGATTGGCGCCGGAGGAACGCCATCGGCCGTAACAGATACGTAATCTGCTACCATCCCCTTTTCGGACCTTCACAGCCCAAAACCTCATGTCTCCATTCGCCATAGTTGTACTTGTCATCATGGTCGCGCTGACTTTCGATTTCATCAACGGATTCCACGATGCGGCCAACTCCGTGGCCACCGTGGTAGCCACGCGCGTGTTGTCCCCCATGCAGGCGGTGGTGTGGGCGGCCTTCTTCAATTTCGTTTCGGCATTCACGTTCGGAACCGGGGTGGCGAAAACGGTGGGGTCGGGCTTTGTGGATTTGGGCCTTGTGACGCAGGGCGTGATCGTCGCCGGGCTGGCCGGCGCCATTACCTGGGACCTGATCACGTGGTGGGCCGGCCTGCCCACCAGCTCCTCCCACGCGTTGATTGGGGGCTATGCGGGAGCGGCCGTGGCCAACGCGGCGTTCAAGCTGGGGATCGCACACGCCATGCGCGGCCTCATCGTCGGACAATGGCCCAAGACGCTGGCGTTTATCGTGGTTGCGCCGTTGGTGGGGCTGGTGCTGGCCTACTCGCTGATGGTGGCCATTTACTGGCTGTTCCGGCGTTCCAGTCCGGCCAGGATGGACAAGTATTTCCGAAAACTCCAGTTGGGTTCGGCGGCGCTGTACAGCTTCGCGCACGGTACCAACGACGCCCAGAAGACTATGGGCATCATCACCGGCGTGCTGGTGACGTCGGGATATCTGAAAGACTTCCGCGTGCCGATCTGGGTGGTGCTCTCGGCGCACGCGGCCATCGCCATGGGAACCCTGAGCGGAGGCTGGCGGATTGTGCATACCATGGGTTCGCGGCTGACGCGTCTGAAACCGCGCAGCGGTTTCTGCGCCGAAGCGGCGGCCGCGACATCGATTCTCTGGGCGACTTTTCTCAAGCAGCCGGTCTCCACCACCCACGTCATCGCCGGAGCGATCGCCGGAGTGGGCTGCATCCAGCGCGTCAAGGCCGTGCGGTGGGGCATCGCCAGGAACATCGTCTGGGCGTGGATCCTGACGATTCCCGCTTCGGCGCTGATCGCGGCGCTGGTCTTTGCGGCCGGGCGCCTGCTGAGCTGAGCCCCTGGGAACGCCAATCTCCCGATTGGGGCTTGACAGACGGAAGCGTCTGTCCCACCTCGATGTCAACCGGGCGAAGCTCGGATTTGATCTGCGCGCCGAAGGTTCGCCGCGACGCCTGCTATACTTTATTTTCAAGTTCAAATTCATCGAGGAATGTCCATGATTTCGGCAACACAGATGCGCCCGGGGATGGTGATCAAGTTCAACAACGAACTGTATTCGATTTTCAGCGTGAACCACCGGACGCCCGGAAATCTGCGCGGGTTCGTGCAGGCCAGGATGCGCAGCCTCCGCACCGCCACCATGACCGAGCACCGCTTCTCCTCGGAAGACAAGGTGGAAAAGGCTCTCCTGGACGAGCAGGAAATGGAGTATCTGTACGACGACGGCGAATACTTCTATTTCATGAACACGGAGACCTACGAGCAGATGCACCTGACCAAGGATCTGCTGGGCGACGCCACCGTGTACCTGATTCCGCAACTGCACGTGAAGGTGGAGTTCTACGAAGGCAAGCCGATGAGCGTGGAGCTGCCGGCCACGGTGGATATGCTGGTGATGGAAACCGAGCCCGGCATGAAGGGGGCGACGGTGTCCAACGTCACCAAGCCGGCCAAGCTGGAAACCGGGTTGGTGGTGCAGGTGCCGTCGTTCATCACCGAGGGCGAGAAGATCCGGGTGAACACGGCGGCGGGGACGTACCAAGAGCGGGCGTAGCTCCAGCGCCCCAGACGCCGGGCGGAATCGCGCTTGTGCGGCGAGGGCGGAACGGATTACACTGGAAGAGTCGGGGCGTGGCTCAGCCTGGCTAGAGCGCCTGGTTCGGGACCAGGAGGTCGGTGGTTCGAATCCACTCGCCCCGACCAACCCTTTCAACCGCTTCCAGGCTCTACGCCGTATGCGAGCGATCGGCATAGTGGGCGGCAGGCCCCGGCTCTACGCCATTAGTGGGGGCAGGCCCCGCCCCCAACTGATTCACGAACACATAATCTTAACCCTCAACCGATAGTGGGCGAAATCGACGAAGACCACAACATCCGCGGTGAAGCACTGCGGGACCTGCCGCCCGGGCGCGTCCAGTTGATTGTCGTCCGGCCAGATGAAGATGAGGCGGGCGCCTTTTGGCCCTGGGACGTATCGCAGGCTTGGAGTGACGAGTTGAGCGACGTGCGGCAGGATCTTTACACTCTGGCGGACGGCCAACCCGTAGATGCATCCCGGTGAGATCTGCCTCGCGAATTTTCCGTTTGGCGATACGGCGGGAATGAAGTTGCGTCCAGTGTGCTTCTGCTGGCTGGGCCGCTGGGGCCGATCCCCGAAGTGCTGGTTGCGTACATCTCGTCAGTGTTGCCGACAGCAGTTCCGCCGACCGGCCGCCTTGCTTCAGCAGATCTCGTAGTGTTTCAGGATGTCGATCCAGAGATTCTGCGCCTTCAGAATCAGCTCGACCACTTCGCGCACCGCGCCGGCGCCTCCGCGGGCTTGGGTGATGTAGTGCGCGGCGGCCTTCACTTCGGGGCGCGCGTTGGCCGGCGCTATGGCCAAGCCGACCCGGCGCATGATCACCACGTCGGTGAGGTCGTCGCCCATATAGGCCACCGCGCCGGGGTCTAACTTCGCCCTGGCCAGGATCTCCTCAAGAACGGGAATCTTCTCGATGTGACCCTGGTAAACATAGGTCATCTGGCACTGGCGCGCGCGCTCCTCGGTGGCGGGCGATTCGCGGCCGCTGATAACGCCGGTCTGGATCTTCTTCCAGCTCAGCCACTGCAAGGCGATGCCATCCTGGGTGTCAAACCCCTTGGTCTCCGCCACGAGGCCTTGGGGGCCGGGAACGTTATAGAGCTTCCCGTCGGTGAGGACGCCGTCCACGTCCATCAGCAGCAGTTTGATCTTCGATGCGAGCGATTCGATGTCCACGATTAGTTGAACCACTCCGTATGGAATTGCCGGCCGCGCGGCTGGTCGACGCGCTCGTACTTATGCGCGCCGAAATAATCGCGCTGGCCCTGCAAGAGATTTTGCGGCAACCGCGCGGAGCGGTAGCTGTCGATGTAACCGAGCGAGGCGCACAGGCCCAGGGCGGGAATCCCCAGCCCCAAGGCTACCGCGGCGGCCGAGCGCAGCCGGCCGCTCAACTGGTTGACCGAGGCGGAGAACTCGGGCGCGGTCATGAGGTTCGCGAGGCCCGGATCGCGCGTGAAAGCGCCGCGCATGAGATCCAGCACGCGGGCGCGGATGATGCAGCCGCCGCGCCAGATTTTCGCGATCTCGTCGAAATGCAGATCGTAGCCGTACTCCGTGGACGCTTCGCGCAGCAGCGAAAAGCCCTGCGCATAGGCGGTAAATGTGGCCAGTTGCAGGGCGTCTCCCACCATGTCGACCAAGCCTTCCCTGTCGCCGTGGAACTCCTTGCTCGGTCCGCGGAGAATTTGCGACGCAGCCACGCGCTCGTCTTTCGCCGCCGAGAGGATGCGCCCCTCGAGCGCGGCGTTGATGGTGGGGATGGCCACGCCCAGGTCCAACGCGTTCTGTGAAGTCCATTTGCCGGTGCCCTTCTGCCCGGCGCGGTCCAGGATCACGTCCACCAGCGGCTGGCCGGTTTCGGAATCGGTCTTGGCCAGGACCGCGGCCGTGATCTCCAGCAGGTAAGAGTTTCGGTCGCTCTCGTTCCACTGGGCGAAGATCCGCGACATCTCGGCGGGACCCATGCCCAGGCCGCTTTTCAGCAGGTCGTAGGCCTCGCAGATAAGCTGCATGATGGCGTACTCGATGCCGTTGTGCACCATCTTGACGTAGTGGCCCGCCCCGCCTTTTCCGATATAGCCGCAGCAGGGCTGGCCATCCACCTTGGCGGCGATGGCGTCGAGTATGGGCTCGACCAGCCGGTAGGCGGCTTCCTGGCCCCCGGGCATGAGGGCCGGCCCAAGGAGGGCGCCTTCTTCGCCGCCGCTCACGCCCATGCCGATGTAGCGCACGCCGGCGGCTTCCAGTTCCCTGCCCCGCCGGTCGGTATCGGGAAAGAAGGAATTGCCCCCGTCGAGCAGAATGTCGTCCGGCTTCAGATGCGGCATGATGTCATGAATCACAGCGTCCACGGGCTTGCCGGCGGGCACCATGACCAGGATGCGGCGCGGGATTTCGAGCGAATCCGCCAGGTCCGCCAGCGAGGCGGCGGTGGTCATTCGATGCCCGGCGAACTTGGCGGCGGCGGCCCGGTTCTTGTCCGGATCGAGATCGAACCCGGCCACGGAAAAGCCCTTGCTCGCCATGTTCAAGGCGAGATTCTGGCCCATCACGCCCAAACCGACAATGCCAATGTCATAGCGCGTCATTTGCGTTTTCTCCCAATGGTGTGTGTCGATGCCTAAAGAATTACGATACTCCATTGATGTGGGGTCAGGCCTTCGGGCCTGCCGCCGGGCTTTGGCCCGGCGTTCTTCCGGGACATCGCGCGACGCCGGGCAGAAGCCCGGCGCCAGGATGAAATCCTGGCCCCACAGATGTGCATTAGCGGACTCGGTTGTCCCAATAGCGGACGCGCCGCTACGCCAAGTCGTTGATTCTCCGTTCGACGGACTGGCAGAGCGCGTGCTTTCCAGTGGGACAGACGATCGGTTTCCGTCGTCTGTCGGGTTCGGAGTTGACAGACGACGAAAACCGATCGTCTGTCCCACAAGCTGGCGGCCGGACAGGAGCACAATCGTGAACGATCTGTGGTACGCAATGCGGGCGCTGCGCAAGAGCCCCGGTTTCGCCCTGGCGGCGATCCTCACTCTGGCGGTGGCCATCGCGGCCGACTGCGTGGTGTTCAGCGTGGCCGACGCGGTCTTGTTCCGGCCACTGCCCTATAAGGATCCGGATCGGTTGGTCAACGTCTTTTGGGGCTGGCAGGGGCATCCGCCGGCCACCTATGGCCCCCCTATCGCCCACTTCCTCGACTGGAAGCGCCGGAACAGTGTCTTTGAAGACATGGCGCTCACCAGCCAGTCGGCCGTCTCTCTGAAGATCGGCGAGTACCCGGAATCCGCCACCGCCATCGCGGCCACCACCAGCCTGTTCGACGTCCTGGGCGTGAAGCCCGCGCTGGGGCGGACGTTTTCCCCTGAAGAAAGCTATACAGGGCGCGCCGAGCAGGTGGTCATGCTGAGCTACGACTTCTGGCAAAACCGGTTCCACGGCGACCCGAACGTCCTGGGAAAGCAACTGAGTCTCGACGATGGGCCAAGGAGGGAGATCGTCGGCGTCCTCCCGGCCGGTTTCAAGTTCACGTATCCCAAGGGCGTCCCCATCTGGACGCCGCTGGCGACGGATCGGGCCACGTCGGGGATGTCGGAGTTCGAAGAGAGGTCCGCCAACCTGGTTACGGCGCGGCTCAAACCGGGAACGACGCCGGCCCAGGCGGAGGCCGGTATGCGCGCGGTGCTGACGGACCTGGCGCGGGAGTACCCAATCGAACGGGGTTGCACGGGGGCTCAGGTAGTGTCCATCCGGGGCTGGACTACCCGGCAGGTGCGATCCCTCCTGTTCACCCTGTTGGGCGCGGTGACCTTCGTGCTGCTGATCGGGTGCGCCAACGTGGCCAACTTGTCACTGGCGCGGATGAGCGACCGCGCGCGGGAAACCACCGTGCGGGCGGCTTTGGGCGCCGCGCGCTGGCGCCTGGTGCGGGAGTTCCTGGCCGAGAGCCTGCTGGTGGCGCTGGCGGCCGGCGCGCTGGGCCTGCTGTTTTCGGGCTGGGGGGTGGACGCCCTGCGCAACCTGCTGCCGCCGGGGTTGCCGCGCGGCGATGAAGTGCGCCTGGACGGGCGCGTGGCATGGTTCGCCCTGGCGGTGTCCATGGCCACCACAGTGGCTTTCGGCCTGCTACCGGCGCTGAAGTGCTCCAAGATCAACCTCGTGGAGGGGCTGACGGGCTCGGCCGCGGGCTTGGGCGGCCGGCGCGGCCGGGGAGTTCAGGCATCGCTGGTAGTAGCGGAGACGGCGCTGGCTCTGGTCCTGGCGGCCGGCGCCGGGCTGATGATGAACAGCTTCGTCCGCCTCCTGCGCGTGGACCTGGGCTTCAATCCGAAGAACGTGCTTGCCGTGCAGGCGGTCACAGCCCAATGGAGGTCTTTCAAGGCGAACGTGGCGGAACGGCCGTCTTCGAAAGAAGGCTTGAAGAGCCGGGAGACACGAACGGGGGAGCTTGCCCGCATCGTCTTGGGGGAGAACGAACGCATTCTGGACACGGTGCGCGCCATTCCAGGCGTGCGGCAGGCCTGCCTCGCGACCCCCGCTCCGCTGCTGGGCGGCCAGATTGACGCTCTGATCCTGGGGCCGACGCCGGGCGCTTCGGCAATTCACGTTCTTGCGACGGATGTGACGGGAGACTGCTTCGGCGCGATGCAGATTCCGGTCCTGGCGGGCCGAGGATTCACCGCCGAGGAGATGGGACGGCGGGAACAAGTGGTGGTCCTGAATCAATCGCTAGCCCGGCTTCTGTTCCCGGACGGAGGGGCGGTGGGCCGGTACCTTCCCTATGGCAAACGGATTGTGGGAGTGGTGGCCGATGTGCGCAGTCGGTTGTTGTTCCCGCCGGAGCCGGAGTATTACGAGCCCAGTTGGCCCAGGTTTGCTCAGTCGCACTTTATCGTGCGCTATGCGGAGTCGGGGAAGGCGAACCTGGACGGCCTGATTCGCCAGAAGCTGAGCGAGATCGATCCCGCGGCGACGGTCGCCATCGACTCCTACGAAGAAGTGGTCGCGCAGCAAGGCGCGCAGACGCGCTTCCTGGCGCTGCTGTTCGCCGGCGCCGGCGCGCTGGGCCTGCTGCTGGCGGCGAGTGGCGTTTTCGGCGTCACGGCTTACGGCGTGAACCGCCGCACGCGCGAGCTGGGCGTGCGCATTGCGATCGGCGCGGCTCCCGGCGACGTGCTGCGCATGATCGTGCGCGAAGCCATCGTCATGGCCGGCGCCGGGGCGGTGATCGGCACAGCCGCGGTCTTCGCCCTTGGCAGCGTGCTGCGAAATCTGCTGTTCGAGGTGCGGCCGGCCGATCCGCTAACGCTTGCAGCCGTCATTGGAACGCTGGCCGCGGTGAGCGTTGCCGCAAGCTATGTTCCCGCGCGGCGCGTCCTGCGGATCGATCCGGCAGCCGCCCTGCGGCACGAGTGAAGTGGGGCCAGGCCTTTGGGCCTGCCGCCGGGCTTTGGCCCGGCGTTCTTCCGGGACATCGCGCGACGCCGGGCAGAAGTCCGGCGGCAGGCCCGAAGGCCTGACCCCACCGCGACGTACTACTCTGGTATGTGCTCCCCCACATGTCATTGGAACGGGTTCGCCCGTGGTGGTCGCGCTGCAAGCCCACCGTTCACTACCTGATGGAAACCGAGGCCCACGTGTACGCCCTGGCCATCGCCGCCAGCGTGGTGCTGGCCTTCTTTCCGTTTTGCCTGGTGATGATCGGGTTCTGCCGCAATGTGCTGCACTGGCACGCCGCCGAGGAAGCCGTGTACCTGGCCATCGGGGACCTGTTCGGCGGCCGTTGGGGCACAGGGGCAACCCGCTCGGCCGGCCAGTTCATCGAGGACAACCTGCGCGCCTGGTTCCGGATGAACAAGATTGAGGTCACCGCCATGTTCCTGCTCCTGTTCACCGCCAACGGCATATTCGAGCCGCTCGAAGTGGCGCTCAACCGGGCTTGGGGAGTGACCAAGAACCGCAGCTATTTGAAGAACCAGGTGGTCAGCCTGGGGTTGATTTTCGCCTGCGGCGGGCTGACGCTGATTTCGCTCATGTTTACGGCCATGAACACGCAGTGGATCTCGGCGTCTTCCGGCTTCATCGGGCAGATCGCCGACTGGCTCGGCAGCCTGTTTTTCAAGCTGGCGGCCTTGCCGGTCTCCATATTCGCGCTGTTTCTGGCGTATTGGCTGCTGCCCAACCGCAAGATCGATCCGCGGCGGATTGCGCCCGTGGCCATCCTCGTGGGCTTTTGCCTGGAGGCGCTCAAGTACGTCTACCTTCTGGTGTACCCGCTGCTGCGGGCCAAGCTGGCGCGCGAGTACGACGTTTTTCAATATTCCGTGACCATCGTCCTGTGGAGCTTCATCGGCGCGCTCGTCGTGCTGGCCGGAGCGCACTGGACCGCCAACCACGAGAAGAAGGATCCCCTGTCGTAGGGAAATCCCACAGCCCTCGCCTCCGCGTCGCACACCCGTGTTTGGCCTTTCTTGCGTTCATGCGGCGCGTTATGCTGAAGGCGTGACGGCGCGCGGAGCCGTCTTGAGTTTCAGATGTGGCATGGGGGAGTGGCTGCGCGGATGTGCCTGGCGGGCGTGGTCGCCTGCGCGGCCCTCCACGCCCAGGCCTTGGTGGCGGGCCGCGTGGTGGATGAAACCGGCGCCGGAGTGGCGGGCGCCCGCATCGAGTTCCGCGGGTCCGGCTTGGCCCCCGTGACTGCCTCGTCGGATCCGGCTGGCAATTTCAGCCTCGCCCTTCCGTCCGAGGGCGAATATGCCATCCGCGCAGAGCGCCCCGGGTTCTTCGTTTATCAGGGCAACGCCCAGCGCTTCGCCGCCGGCCCGAACCAGATCACCATCGCGCTCAACCACCTTCAGGAATACTCCGAGCGCGTGGATGTGACCTATTCGCCCCCCGTCATCGATCCACAACAGGTCTCCGACCACAAGGAGCTCGACAACGCCGAAATTCAGGCCGTTCCGTTTCCCGCGCCGCAGGACTATCGCAATGGCCTGCAACTGATGAACGGCGTAGTAATGGATAATGCCGGGCTCCCGCACGTGAACGGCGCCGACGTCCAGCAGACCGGCTACACCCTGGACGGCTTCAACCTATCCGATCCGGTCACCGGGGGCCTCGAAGCGCGCCTCAATATCGACACCATTCAGACCATCGAGCTCCAGACCAGCCGTTTCTCGGCGGATAACGGGCGCGGGGCCGCCGGCGTCCTGAATCTGCAAACCAAGATGGGGGACGATCTGTGGCGCTTCGTGGGCACCAACTTTATTCCCGGCGTCGCCTTCGACGGCGGCATGCACGTCAACAAGTGGACTCCGCGCCTGGAATTCTCCGGTCCGTTGAAGCGGCGCCGGGCCTGGTTCCACAACGGGTTCGACGCGTTTTATAGCGCGGACGTGGTGCACGGCCTCCCGCCAGGCCAGAACCTCACGCGGGCGATAAGCGGCAGCGACATGAGCCGGTTCCAGGTGGACCTCACGCCCGCCAACATTCTGACCGGCAGCTTTCTGGTGAACGTGGCCCGCGACACCCGCAACGGCCTGAGCATCCTCAACCCGGTGGAAGCCACCAACACGCACCGCCAGGACCTCTTCGTTTCCACCCTCCGCGACCAGCAGTATCTCAATGGCGCGCTTTTGGAGATCGGCTTCGCGGACACCCGCACGGCCGTGCATGACCAGCCGCAGGGCGACGAGCTCTACCAGATCACGCCCTTCGGCAACCGCGGCAACTATTTCGTCGACACCGATCGTCATGCGTACCGGCAGCAGGGGGTCAGCGACCTCTTCCTGCCCACGTACCATTGGCGCGGCGAGCACCAGTTCAAGTTTGGAATCGACTTCGAGCGCGAGGCGTTTCACCAGATGACTCTGCGGCATCCCTACGAAGTGCTCCGAGACGATGGTTCCGTGGCGCGTTACGTGACTTTTGCGGGCGGCCCGTTTCAGGCGCACAAGAACTTCGAGGGCGCCTCGTACGTTCAGGACCACTGGACGCCGCGCCAAGGCCTTTCGCTGGAGGCCGGCTTGCGCGTGGAATGGAACGAAATTGTCCGCGAGGCGGAACTGGCGCCACGGTTCGCCGTTGTCTGGGCGCCGCGCAAACTCGGGACCAAGTTCTCCGCCGGCTGGGGCACATACTACGACGCCATCGGCCTGAGCCTGGTGTCCCGCCAGCAGGACCAGGTCAGCTATGCCACCTTCTACCCGGCTGACGGCGCCCCCATAGGACCCATCGAAACCGTTTTTGAGGTGAACGAGCGGAGCCTTCACGCGCCGCGCTACCGGACCGCCAGCGTCGCCGCGGAACGCAAGCTGCCGTTCGACTACTACTTCAAGGCCGAGTACGTGCGGCGCACCGGGGATCGCGGGCTTACGTTCGCGCCCGCGGTTGACTCCGAGGCCCCGCCGGCGGCCGACGTTTATGAACTGGGCAACAGCCGCCGCGACCGGTACGATGCCGTGGATTTCTCCGTGCGCCACACTTTCGCGAAACAGTTCGAGTGGTTCGCCGGTTACACGTTTTCGCGCTCGCGCACCAACTCGGCCGTCGACTACAGCCTGGAAAGCCCCATCTTTGCGACCCAGGCTCCCGGGCCGGTCGCCTGGGACGCGCCCAATCGCTTCCACATGTGGGGATGGCTTCCCCTGCCCAACCGGCGGCTCCCCGAGCGGCTCCGCTTCATCACCCGGAACACTACCGCGGCGTATCTGATGGAGTACCACACGGGGTTTCCCTTCGACGTGGTGGACGAGCAAAGCGATCTGGTGGGCGCGCCGGGCTCCCTGCGCCTGCCGAGTTACTTCGACATTAACTTGCACTTCGAGCGTAAGTTTCATTTCCTGCATTATCTTTGGGCATGGCGTTGCGGTTATAACAATGCCACCAATCACCTCAATCCCAACACCGTAAACAATGTCATGGGAACGCCCGCCTTTCTGACCTACGGCGGAGGACAGGTTCGCGCGTTCAGCATCCGTCTGCGGCTCCTGGGCCGCAAGTGAGCGCGGCCAACCGCTCCCTGACGGTCGCGGCTCGCCAGCTTGTAATTGAGCCGCGACCGTGAGCGGTCAGGCGTAACCCCGCCCGCCCGTTCCGCGCCCCTTCAGGTGGGTTACGATTAGTACAGTTATGCCTTCGCCTCCCGTCCCGCCGGCGTTTCAGGAGTTGGAATCGCGGGAGTTTTCCTTTTTCCCGGCTATTGTCGGAATCGAACACAACCTGTGGAGGTTCCGGCAGGCCAACTGGTCGGAGGTCCTGGTGGCTAACTGTAAGACGGAGTCGGAGATCTGGATACCCCGCCGCTACATCGGAGAGGCCAGCACGGAGGAGCCTATTGCCATCGTCGGGCTCACCAGGGAGTTCGAATACAAGGGCGGTATGCTCTGTCCCTACCAGAAGCGGGTGCTGAAAATGCCCCCCGCCATCGCTTCCGGCCCCGAAGCTTTGGAAGGCGACGACCCCGCCGCCCGCCGGGCTTCGCGACGCGTCCGCCTGGAGCCCAGCGATGTGGGAGTTCTCAAACTGATCGCGGTGGCTGTCGGTTGCGCAATGCTGCTCTACGTGGTGGCCGTGAACTTCCGGCGGATCGAGGAATGGCGCCCGCATCGCGTGGTCTACACGGTAAAGGACCAGGGCTTCCTGGATTTGACGCCCCGCGACGACCGCTTCAAGGTGGTGCAGAAGCTGGGCGAGCCGGGCCGGGACCATTCCCAGGAAGTGGGCACGATTTTCTACGAGTCCCTGGCCTATCCCGACCGCCGTTACACGGTGATCCTCATGGGAGCGGACGTCAAGAGCCTCGCCTACGTCGGCGCGATGGACGACAACTGGCGGCCAGTGCATTTCATCTCGCTGCACGGCGGCGGAACCACCGAATCCCTGCTGCGCGTTCTCCCTCGGTTCTAGTGGACGCGGGCTTGTGGGCCTTGTGGGACAGACGATCGGTTCTTGTCGTCTGTCAACGCCGGGGAGCTTCTCGGGCCGGACAGACCACAAGAACCGATGGTCTGTCCCACTCTAGGCTGGGGCCGCCTACCTGAGTCAAGTGGATAGATGGGGCGGACCCCCGGCCCGCGCGGGTCCCCCTGGGCCCGCTCTGCTCGCGCAGAATCGGTCGCGCCTCGATTCTCGAAATTCCGGCTGCGCGCTTTGGCGGCTAGGGCTTCCGTTGTAGACTGTGGGGTGAAACTCCTTCGCCACCTGCTTTGGGCCGCCGTGGCAATCGCGGCCGCTCTGTGCCTGGCCGTCATCGCCATCCACCGCGGCGAGCGCATCAACAGCGTCTGGCTGGCGCTGGCCGCCGTCTGCTCCTTCGCGGTGGCGTATCGCTTCTACGGCAAGTTCCTGGCCGCCCGCGTCCTGGTCTTGAACGACGGGCGCGCCACGCCGGCCGAGCGCTTGCGCAACGGCCAGGATTTCGAGCCCACCAACAAATGGATTCTCCTCGGCCACCACTTCGCCGCCATTGCCGGACCGGGGCCGCTGGTGGGGCCGGTGTTGGCGGCCCAGTTCGGATACCTGCCGGGGACCCTGTGGATCATCGCCGGCGCGGCGCTGGGAGGTTCGATCCAGGATTTCATCATCCTGTTCGCCTCTATGCGCCGCGACGGCAAATCGCTGGGCCAGATGGCGCGCGAGGAAATCGGCAAGACCGGCGGGTTAGTCGCCCTGTTCACCGTGCTGCTCATCATGATCGTCATGCTGGCGGTGATGGCCCTGGTAGTGGTGAACGCGCTCAAGGGCAGCCCCTGGGGAACCTTCACCATCGCCTGCACCATGCCGATCGCCATCTTCATGGGTCTCTATCTGCGCTACTGGCGCCATGGCAAGGTGCTGGAATGCTCGGGCCTGGGGTTCGGGCTGGTGGTGGCCGCCATCCTCGGCGGACGATGGGTGGCGCAGTCGCCGGCGATTGCTCCCCTCTTCACGCTGAGCGCCATCGCTCTGGCCGCCGCGATGATCGTCTACGGCTTCCTGGCCAGCGCCCTCCCGGTCTGGCTGTTGCTCGCTCCCCGCGATTACCTCAGTACCTTCGTGAAGCTGGGCGTGATGATGATGCTGGGAGTGGGAATCCTGTTCGTCCGCCCGGAGCTTCAACTTCCGGCCTTCACGCGTTTCGTCGATGGCTCCGGGCCTATCTTCGCCGGCAAGATCTTCCCCTTCTGCTTTATCACCATCGCCTGCGGCGCCATTTCCGGGTTTCACTCCCTGATCGCCTCCGGCACCACTCCCAAGATGATCGCCAAGGAATCCCACGCCTACCCGGTGGGGTATGGCTCCATGCTGCTCGAAGGCTTCGTGGCCATCATGGCCATGATCGCCGCCTGCGTGCTTCAGCCGGGCGTGTATTTCGCGGTCAACGCGCCGGCTGGGGTGGTGGGAGCGACTCCTGCCGCCGCCGTTTCCACAATTTCCTCCTGGGGGTTCCCCGTGAGCGTGACGGACATGTCCAGCCTGGCCGCGGATGTCGGCGAAAAATCCCTCTTCGCCCGCACCGGTGGAGCGCCATCGCTCGCCCTGGGGATGGCCCATATCTTCGCGCGCAGCGGTGGGGGCAGGGCCATGATCGGCTTCTGGTATCACTTCGCCATTATGTTCGAGGCGTTGTTCATCCTGACCATCATCGACGCCGGGACTCGCGTCGGCCGATTCATGCTCCAGGATCTGCTGGGCCATGCCTGGAAGCCCTTGGGCCGTACAAGCTGGATGCCGGGCGTGGTGGGGGCGAGCGCCGCCATCGTCGCCGCCTGGGGCTACTTCCTGATTCAGGGCGTCAGCGACCCGCTGGGCGGCATCAACTCGCTGTGGCCGCTGTTCGGCATCTGCAACCAATTGCTGGCCGCCATCGCGCTTTGTGTAGCCACCACCATCCTGCTCAAAATGCATCGCTTGAAGTACGTGTGGATCGCTTGCCTTCCGCTCGCCTGGCTGGTGGCCGTCACCTTCACCGCGGCGTGGCAGAAGATCTTCTCTCCCGCGCCCGCCATCGGGTTTCTGGCGCAGGCCGCCAGGCTGCAAGCGGCCCTGCGCGCGGGCACGGCGGCCGATGTGGCCACCACTCGCACCCTCATCTTCAACGCCCGCCTGGACGCCGCGGTGTGCGGCCTGCTCCTGGCGCTGGTCGCCGCGATTCTGATCGATTCCATACGCGTATGGGCAGGCATCCTGCGGGGCGTGCGGGAGGCCCAAGTCCACGAAGCGCCCTTCGTCGCTTCGCTGCTTCGAACGGAGGAGCTATGAACCGCCTCCGGCGTCTGGCGGCGCTGGTGGCCGCCCTGTTGCGCGAGCTGGCCGATGAAAGCGCCTACCAGCGCCACCTGCGGCGTTCCGGCGCCCCGGATTCGGCCGAGGAGTGGCGGCGCTTCTGGGAACAGCGGCTCAGCGCCCGCTTCACCCGCCCCAATTGCTGTTGAGCCGTCTTCCCGAGCTTCGCTCGGGTTGACAGGCGAAAGCGCGTCCCACCTGGCCTGAACAGATTGTGGGACAGGCGCTTTCGCCTGTCAATCCCGCACACGATTGTGAGAATTCCTCCGCTATAGGGCCACTATCTTACCTACTGTCGCCTGAAAGGCCTGTCCCGCAACCATGATTCGCACTACCTTCGTCGCGCTGAGCGCCCTGGTCCTCGTGGTCCCATGCACCGCCGCCGAGCGCGGCTTTAAGACCGAGTACGTGGGCGGCACCCTCCCCGAGATCCCTCTGAAATCCGATGCCGTCATTTACGTTGCCGGGGCGGATTCGCTGCGATTGGACTGCGGGAAGAGCGCGCTTGCCATTCCCTACCAGAAAATCGAAACTCTCGAGTACGGCCAATCGGTGAGCCGCCGTTACGCCGCCGCGGTTCTGATTTCACCCATCCTGCTGCTCAGCAAATCCCGCAAGCACTTCGTCACCGTGGGTTATGTGGATTCCCAGGAGAACCAGCAAGCGCTGGTGCTGCGCGTGGACAAGGGCGACATCCGCTCCCTGCTGGCCGCATTAGAGGCCCGCACCGGCCGCCGCGTCGAGTACCAGGACGAAGAAGCTCGCAAGAGCCGTCATTAAAGGGGCTGCACAATGATCTGGCTAGCCATTCTCGGATTGGTCTGGAACGCATCTCCAGCCACGGATGTGAGCGCGGCCTTGGCTCCCGCCCAGGTGGAGGAGATGGGCCTTCGTCAGCTCCTTTCCATCACGCGAGTTTATGTCGACCGCCTCACGGGCGGCGAAACCGCGGCCCAGTTCCGGGATATTCTGATCAGTTCGCTCGAAGGATCCAAGCTGTTCATTCTGACGGAGAACCAGGATCGCGCGGACTTCATTCTGCGCGGCGCGGCCGAGGACCTGGTGTTCACGGATGTGCACACCGCGTCGGACAGCATCAACGCCCGCGCGAACCTGTCCACCGGCCGGACCACGAACGCCTCGCGCGGCCCATCCGCCGGCATCGGCGTCGGCGAAAGCGAATCGGACCACTCCACGGAGCGCCGGCACGAGGCCATCGCCGCCGTGCGTCTGGTGAACAAGGATGGCGACGTGATCTGGTCCACCACCCAGGAGAGCCTGGGCGCCAGGTTCCGCGGGGCCAGCGCCGATGTGGCGGATAAAATCACGGCCAGGCTCAAGGAAGACTACGACAAGGCGCGCAAGCTGGGAAAAGATCCCGCTGGACGGCGGTAGCCGTCGGCCCGCGGTTGGTCACATGACCATATTGTCTGCTATCATGAGAATCATGAAGGAGCGGGTATTGAGCGCCTCCGAGTTCAAAGCCAAGTGCCTCGCCTGCCTCGGCGAGATTGAACAATATGGCGAGGCCATCACCATCACCAGGCGGGGTCGCGCCGTGGCGGTGCTCGGCCCGGCAAAGCGCTCCGCCTGGAAGTCGCCCCGCGACAGTTGGGCGCGCAAGGGCCGAATCTTGGGCGACATCGTGAACGGGGATATGTCCGCCCTGTGGGAAGTCGCCGGAGAGAGATAGGAGGCGCCGCCTGCTGCCGCGTTTGCTGTTGGACACGCACGTCCTGATTCGATGGCTGTTCGAAGCCAGCAAGCTCTCCCGGTCGCAACTGCGCGCGCTGGAATCGGCGGTCCGGCGGGGCGAGCCCGTAGCTCTCAGCGCGATTAGCCTCTTGGAGATTGCGGTTCTTGCCAGCCGAGAAAGGCCGGCATTGAAGGCGCCCTTGGATGAACTCTTCCAGGACTTGAACTCCAACCCGGCTTTTCGCGTTCTTCCGCTGACTTATGAAGTAGCCCTGGATGTCGCCTTACTGAGTGTCCTGCGAGACCCCGCCGACCGGGCAATCGCCGCTACAGCTCGCGTCCACCGGCTGCGGCTGGTGACCTCGGATCGGCGCATCATCGAGTCCAAGCTTGTCCAGGTAGTCGAATAGCCGGGCCGTTCTGGCTGAGATTGGAATCGCGTAAAGGCGGGAATCGAACGGGCGCCCCTGCAAGCTGAAAGCACGGTCCATCATCCGCCTATCTTAGTAAGTCCTCTAGCTGGATCTTAGCGTCGGTCTTCTCGTCCCGGTATTTCACGATCACTGGCGTGTACACCGAGATACCCCAGTCCTTACCCACGCCGTGGGTGATGGCGCGAGTCCCGGCTACCACTACCGCCTCTTCCGGAATCACCAGCGGCTCTTCGCCGGTGGCGCGGCGCACCACGCCGCGCACCAGGTCGTAGACCGGCGTCGAGCGGTTGAGGATGGTCCCGGTTCCCAGCACCGCGCGGCGCTTGATGACCGTGCCCTCGTAGACGCCGCAATTGCCGCCTACCAGGACTTCGTCTTCCACGATCACCGGCATCGCGCCTATCGGCTCCAGCACCCCGCCAATCTGGCTGGCCGCCGAGATGTGGCAGTTGCGCCCCACCTGCGCGCAACTTCCCACCAGGGCGTGCGAATCCACCATGGTTCCGTCGTCCACCCACGCCCCCACGTTGATATACATGGGCGGCATGCAGGTGACTCCCTTGCCCACGTAGCAGCCGTCGCGGATGGAAGAACCGCCCGGCACGATGCGCACCCCGCTCCGGGCGGTGAACCGCTTCACCGGGTATGTCGATTTGTCGAAGAATGGCTGGCGCGCAACGTCGATCGACATATCCACGATGCCGCCCATGCGAAAGCCCAGCAGAATGCCCTTCTTGACCCACTGATTCACTCGCCACCCGGTGGGCGCGTCCTTGCAAGGCTCGGCCGCGCGCACCGCGCCTGTGTTCAGAGCCCGTCGAAACTCCTCGAACAGCCGAAAATCGGCTTCCGAGTAGCTGGGCGGCTTCCCGTCGTAGAGACGCTCGATTTCAGTTTGCAAGCGGCGCCTTCTCCAGCAGGCCAGTGGATTCCAGGACCTTTTCGATCTTCGCCAGGCTGGCGGCGCTGGGCGGGACCAGGGGCAGGCGATACACCGGGTCGAGCAGACCCATGAGCCCCATGGCCGCCTTGACGGGAATGGGATTGGACTCCACGAAGTTCACATTCATCAGCGGCAGGTAGCGCTTCTGGATGGCGCGCGCGGTTTCGAAATCGCCCCGCAGACAGGCCTGCGCCAGCCGGCTCATCTCGCCCGGTATCTCGTTGCCCGCGGTGGAAATCACGCCTCGCCCGCCCAGGGCGATCACCGGGATGGTCACCGAGTCGTCGCCGGAGAGAACGTCGAAGGCCGGAGGAACCTCGTTCAGAATGGTGGCGATCTGGGCCACGTTGCCCGAGGCCTCCTTGACGCCCACAATGCTCCCGATCCGCGCCAGGCGCGCCAGCGTGGCCGGCTCCACGTTGATGCCCGTGCGGCCTTGCACGCTGTACACCACGATGGGAATCTCGACGGCCTCGGCGATGGTCTTGTAATGCTGGTAAATGCCTTCCTGGGTGGGCTTGTTGTAGTAGGGCGTAACGGAGAGAATGCCATCCGCCCCCAGGCGTTCCAGCTCGCGCGCCAGCTCGATCACTTCGCGGGTGTTGTAGCCGCCCGCCCCGCCCAGCACCGGAACCTTCCCTTGGGCTTCTTCAATGGCGATCTCCACCACGCGCAGATGTTCGGCCCGGGTCAGCGTGGGGCTCTCCCCGGTGGTCCCGCAGGGAACCAGGAAATCGATGCCCGCTTCAATCTGACGGCGGACCAGCTTGCGCAGCGTCGCCTCGTCGAGCGAAAGATCGCGCTGGAACGGCGTGACCAGCGCGGTGCCGCATCCGGTAAACATGTACCACCTCCCGTGACATTCGACCAATCATGTAGGGCATGCCCGGCCCGCCGGAAACCGCTCCCTTACGGTCGCGGCTCGCCACACTTATAGAGCCGCGACCGTAAGGGAGCGGTTGAACCGACTATTTCATGACCAGCCCTATCCAAAAACTATCTCACCGAACTCGTGAAAACCCTTCTTATCCACCACCCACTGCGCGGCTCTGAGCGCGCCGCGGGCGAAGCCTTCCCTGCCCCGCGCGGTGTGGCGCAGCACAATCGTATCGGCCGCCGAATCGAAACCGACTTCGTGCGTGCCGGGATGCGCGCCGGCGCGGTTCGAACTCACATCGATCCGCCGCCCGTAGCCGGCCTTTTTCATTTCCTCCACCAGCTTCAGTAGGGTACCAGACGGCGCGTCCTTTTTGGCCGCGTGGTGAATTTCCCAGGCCCAGGCGCCGTATTCTGGCTGGCCGGCGAGCAAACGCGCCGCCTCGGACACCAGCCGGAAGAAGGCGTTCACGCCCACCGAGTAGTTCGGGCTCCATACCAGCCCGATGCCGCCCGTCTCCACCGCCCGGCGCACCGCGTCGGCGTGTTCCAGCCATCCGGTGGTTCCGAGAACGATGTTCACGCCCAGCGCGGCCAGACCCTCGACATTGCGCGGCACGGCGGCGGGAATCGAGAAGTCGATGGCCACATCCACGCCCCGGAAATTCTCCGGCGTGAGTCCCTCGAAGTTGGCATTATTGAATTCGTCCAGCTTCAGCGCCACGGCGAAGCCGTACTCGGGGGCTAGCTGCTCGATCAGCCGGCCCATCTTGCCGTAGCCTATGATGGCCAGTCTCCGCTCAGTCATGCTCTCCTCCGCTGCGCTCGAACACCGCCGCGTCAAGATCCGTGAAGAACTCCCGGTGCAGCGCGGCCACGGCTTGGGAAAGGTCGGCGTCCCGCGCCACGAAGCTCAGATTGAGCAGCGACGCGCCCTGCGAGATCATCCGGATATTGATGCCGTCGAGGGCGTCGAACACGCGCCGCGCCACCCCCGGCGTGTGGCGGATGTTCTCGCCCACCAGGCACACAATGGCCTGCTCGGGCTCCGTGCCGGCTTCGGAGAACTGGCGCAGCTCCGCTAGGATGGCGTCCAGATTCCGGCAGTTGTCGATGGTAAGCGAAACGCTCACCTCCGAGGTGGCCACCATGTCCACCGGGGTTTCGAAGCGATCGAACACTTCGAAGATGCGGCGCAGAAAGCCATGCGCCATCAACATGCGCGTGGAATGTATGTTCACCAGCGAGATCTTGCGCTTGCAGGCGATCGATTTCACCGGATTGCGGCAGGCGATGGCCCCTCCCACAATGCGCGTTCCCGAAACCTCCGGCCGCCGCGAGTTCAGGATCAGTACCGGAATGTTTCGCTCCATGGCCGGAACCACGGTGGCCGGGTGCAGCACCTTGGCCCCGAAGTAGGCCAGCTCGGCGGCCTCGGCGAACGAAATCACCTTGACCCGGTGGCCGCCCGGCAATATGGTGGGGTCGGCGGTCAGCATGCCGTCCACATCGGTCCAGATCTCGATCTCTTCGGCTCCGATTCCAGCCCCCACGATGGCGGCCGTGTAATCGGAGCCGCCCCGGCCGAGCGTGGTGGTGACGCCTTCGAGCGTCGCGCCGATGAATCCGCCCATCACCACCACCGCGTCGCGGGCCAGCGCTGGGATGGTCTCCGCCAGCCGCCGGTCGGTCTCCTCGAAATTCGGGGCGGCCTGCGTATGGCGATTATCCGTGATCACCACCTCGCGCGCATCCACATGCACGGCCTTCAGGCCGAAGTGGCGAAATGCGAGGGTCACGATGTAGCTCGACAGCCGCTCGCCATAGGAGGAGATGGCGTCGATAGAGCGCGGCGTCAGCTCGCCCAGCACCGCCAGGCCCTTCACCAGCTCGGTCAGCTCCTGGAAGTGCTCGTCGAGGAAACGGTCCAGCTCCACGCGCTCCGCGAGCGATGCTACCTGGCGCGCCTCGCGCGAGTGGAAATCGCGCAGATCGTGCAGTTGCGGAATGTACTCGTGGCGCTTGCCCGCGATGGCCGCCGCGGCGATGGCCAGCAGCTTGTTGGTGGTCTTGCCCATGGCCGAAACCACCACCACCGGCCGGCGCTCCTGGCGCGCTTTCACGATGCCGGCCACGCGCTCTATGGCGGACGCCGATTCCACCGACGTGCCGCCGAATTTCATCACGATCATCGGTCGAGCATTCCTTCCGAATGCATCAGCTCGGCGTTCAGCACCGCCGCCCCGGCCGCCCCGCGCACCGTGTTGTGGCCCAGCGCCACGAATTTGTAATCGAGCGCCGGACACGCGCGCAGCCGCCCCACGAAGGCCGCCATGCCGCGCTCGCATTCCGCGTCCTTGCGCGGCTGCGGCCGGTTGGCCTCTTCCCGGTAGATCACCGGCCGCGCCGGCGCGCTCGGAAGTTGGCGTTGCTGCGGCACGCTCGTGAACGTGTCGAAGGCGCGGCGGAGATCGGCCTGCGACGGCTTGGAGGAAAATTCCACCGACACCGTCACCGTGTGCCCGTCCACCACCGGTACCCGATTGCAGTGCGCGCTCACCTTGGCGGCCAGCGGCTCGATGTGGTCGCCGCGGAATTCGCCCAGGATCTTCTGCGTCTCCTGCTGCATCTTTTCCTCTTCGCCCACGATGAACGGAATCACGTTGCCGACAATATCCATGGAAGCCACGCCCGGGTATCCCGCGCCCGAAATGGCCTGCATGGTGGTGGCGATCACGCGCGTGATGCCGAAGGCTTTCAATGGCGCGAGGCCCATGGTCAGCACCACCGTGGAGCAGTTGGGGTTGGTGACAATTTGTCCCTTCCATCCGCGCGCGCGCTGTTGGCCGGCGACCAGCCCCAGGTGATCGGGGTTCACTTCCGGCACCAGCAGCGGAACGTCCCGCTCCATCCGGTAATTCCTGGAATTCGAGACCACCACGTGGCCCGCTTGGGCGAAGGCGCGCTCGATTTCGGTGGCGACGGAGGCGTCCGTGGCCGAGAACACCAAGCGCGGCGCGTTGCCGGGCTTGCACTCCTCCACCGTCAGCCCCGCCACCGTATCGGGCGTGATTCCGCCCAGGCGCCATTCGCAGGCGTCGGCGTACTTCTTGCCCGCCGAGCGGTCGCTCGCGCCGAGCCACTTCAGATCGAACCACGGGTGGCCCTGGAGGAATTTCACGAAGTGCTGCCCCACCATGCCGGTGGCGCCGAGGATGCCTACTTCGATTCGCGTTTGCATAGTTCCCTTGCGATGCGTTGATAGATTTCGACTGCGTCGAGCAACTCTTGCCGGGCCACGCGCTCTTCGGGAGTGTGGGCCACATGAATGGATCCGGGGCCTATCAGGAACGGCTCGCCCCACTGGCCGCCAAAGGCCGGAATATCGGTGGTAAACGCCACTACGGTAGTTTCAATGCCGTCCACGAAACTGAGGCGGGCCGCGGGAATCTCGAGAACTTCGCGCAGCTCGGCGCGCCCCGCCGCCGCGCGCTCCAAGGCCGCCTTCGTTTCCGCCGAATCGCCCACCAGCCTGATGAGAATCTCCGCCCGCGCTTCGTCGGCGATCACATTGGGCGCCCGCCCGCCGGAGATCGTGCCTATGTTGAGCGTGCTCGCGCCCAGAACCGCGTCTACCGGCAGCGGAATGCGCCCCATCTCCCACAGCGCCTCGATCAGCTTATGAATGGCCGAATCGCCCAGCTCCGGGTAAGCCGAGTGCGCCATCTTGCCCGCGGCCACCACCTCATAGCGCAGCGCGCCCTTGGCGCCCAGCGCCAATTTGTTCCCGGTGGGCTCGCCGTTCACCAGGTAGCGCGACCCGCGCGGCGTGGCGGCCGCGTGGTACGCGCCGGCGCTGTTGCGCTCTTCTCCCACCACGAACAGCAGCCCGAAGCCGCTCTCTCCGGCCGCGAGCAGCGCTTCGGCGGCCTTGATCATCGACGCCACGATGCCCTTGGCGTCGCACGCGCCCCGGCCCCGCAGGTACTCGCCATCGTCGCTCGATGGGAAGAACGGCGGTACGGTGTCCATGTGGCTCGAAAACGTCACCACCGGCCGTTCCCCCCACTGCGCGAACACGTTGAAACGGCCGGCGGCCACCTCCATGCGCTCCACCCGCCCGCCGGAGCGCGCGGCCAGCGCGGAGAGGTAGTCGTACAGGAAGAGCCCGGCCCGCTCTTCACTCCCGGTGATCGATTCGATGTCCACCAACGCGCGCGTGATGTCGAAGACGTCCATAACTGCTCATTGGGGAATGGAGGCGAAGGAGAAAGAAAAGTACCCGGCCAACCGGCGTGTTTTCATTCCCGATAGCGCTCCACCCGCCTGAGTAACGAGTGACAGTGAGCAGGTTTTGCCCTGGCTCCCCAACCGGAAGGAGTTGTGCTCTCCCTCCCGGCTTCGGCGAAGATACCGCTTACCCCTTTCACCGGGCCTCCGAAGCGCAATCGGAAGAACAACCCGGCTACTAATGGCCTTCGCACCTCTACCGCGAAATCTCAGGATAGCGGAGGGGGGAAAGCAAGTCAAATATGAAACGGGCCGCATATGCCCCGCGGAACGCTTACCAGATCACCGGCACGGGGTAGCGGCTTCATTCGTCCGCGGTCAGACCGGTGAAGGATCGCAGAATGTCGTCCGGCAACGGTTCGAAGAACTCCGGCGGGATCTCGACCTTACCCTGGTCCATCCCGAACTTGCGGAGCGGCCGGGCGGCGCGGATGGGCCGCACTTCCGCGATCGGCCGGTTGTGGCGGCACAAGACGATGGTCTCGCCCGCCTCCACACGGTCGAGGTACTGTGAGAGGTGCGTCTTGGCCTCCTGGACGTTCACCCTGGTCATGAAACCATGATACCGGTCAGGACGCCAATCCCGCTGCGCTCACCCTCTCAGCTTCCGCACCAGCATCGGCTTCCGGTCCCTGGCCGCCGGCACGAACATGTCTTTCGCCGTCAGGCCCAGGGTTTTCGCCGTTTCGATGCAGAACCCCAGATCCATGGGGGCCTTGCCACCGCTGTTGGAGCCGAAGGAGAACTTCACGCCCTCCTCTTTCGCCATTTTCAGGAAAGGCATTCTCGGCAGTCTCATGCCGCAGTCGATTTCGCAGGCCGTGCCGGTGCGCTTCAAAGCATCAACCACCGCCTTCATCCGCTCGGAGGTCCACAGCGCGTCGTAGCTGGCGTTGAACTTCCCTGGAATCCAGGTGGGATGGGCGAAGATATCGAGCGGCTCGCGCTCCAGGATCTCGACGATCCAATCCACGTACATCTTCATGAACGCCTCGGCGTCATTGCCGGGGTCGTATCCGCGCAGCCAGGCCTTGGTGCGCTTGCCGGCGGCGTCGCGCACGGTCATCGAATCGGAGAGCACATAGTCGAGCTGCGCGAAAACCTGTTTGGAAAAGCACGGCATCCAGTCGAGCCACTCGGCCTGCACGCCTTTGTAGACGGGCTTGCCATCGAGCTTCGCGATCCAAGCCTGCAATTCGGCGTCGTTCGAAAGAACCGTCGGATAGTCGTTCTCTTTCGTGCCCGCATGCTCCGCAATCCCGTACTTCACGCCGCGCTCGAGCGACGCGGCGACGGCGTCGTCCAGGCTCATGGTGTTGAGATGCACGTGGTAATCGACAATCGGAAAGCCCAACCCGGAATCCGGCGCCGGCTGACCCTGGGACCCGGCGCGCGCAGCCGCGGCCAGCGCCGCGCCCGTGCACAGCAGAAACTCGCGTCTTGATCGGCTCATACGGAACCCTTCGAAACTGTAGCATAAAGAAGAATGCCCGCAAGGATGCGGGCATGGCAGGCTGGAAGCCCGCTCCACGGAGGCGGTCAAAACCACTCCAACCGCTCCCTTACGGTCGCGGCTCGCCAGACTGTGATTGAGCCGCGACCGTAAGGGAGCGGTTGCCGGCGATTGAAGGTCCTTAGTACTTCGGCACGCTGGGGTCCACCTGGTTGCTCCAGGCCAGGATGCCGCCCTTCATGTTACGGACATGCGTGAAGCCGGCGTTGCGCAGAATGCCGCAGGCCTTGGCGCTGCGCATGCCGCTCTTGCAGTGGATCACGATCTCGGCCTGGGGATCGAGCTCGCCCACGCGCTTCGCGAATTCGCCCAGGGGGATCAGCCTCGCGCCGGGGATGCTGGCGATCCTGTACTCATGCGGCTCGCGCACGTCGATGAGCAGGAAGTCATCGCCGCGGTCCAGCTTGCGCTTCACTTCCGTAACTTCGATTTCGCCTGGGTTCACTTCGGTCTCCCGTTCGGGCGCCGCTTGCAGCGGGTTCGGCACGCCACAGAATTGATGATAGTCGATCAGCTTCGTGATAGTGGGGTGGTCGCCGCACGCCGGGCACTCGGGGTTCCGGCGCAGTTTCATCTCGCGGAAGCGCATACCCAGCGCGTCATACAGCAGCAGGCGGCCCACCAGGGGCTCCCCGATTCCCAGAATCAGTTTCACGGTTTCGGTGGCCTGGATGAGCCCGATCGTGCCGGGCAATATGCCCAGAACGCCGCCCTCGGCGCAGCTCGGAACCAGGCCCGGAGGCGGCGGTTCCGGGTACAGGCAGCGGTAGCACGGCCCGCCCGGGTAAGAGAACACCGTGGACTGGCCTTCGAACCGGAAGATCGAGCCGTAGACGTTGGGCTTGCCCAGCAACACGCAGGCATCGTTGACCAGGTACCGTGTGGGGAAGTTATCCGTGCCGTCCACCACGATGTCGTAATTCTTCAGAATGTCGAGCGCGTTTTCGCTGCTGAGCGCCGTCTCGTGCTTCACCACCGTGACGTTCGGATTGATGGCCGTCATCCTCTCGGCCGCCGAATCGATCTTCTTGCGGCCTACGTCGGCGGTGGAATGAATCACCTGCCGCTGCAGGTTGGTGAAGTCCACCACGTCGAAATCCACCAGTCCCAGGCGGCCCACGCCGGCGGCGGAGAGATACAGACCGAGAGGCGCGCCCAGACCGCCGGCGCCGATCAGCAGCACCTTGGCTTCCTTCAGCTTTTGCTGGCCTTCCACGCCGACTTCCGGAAGGATCAGGTGACGGCTGTAGCGCAGGATTTCGTCCTTCGTCAGAGCGGCCTCGCCGGCCAGGGCGGTGGCGCCGCCCGCAATCGCGGGCACCAGCGAAATGGTGTCGGCGTTCCTGGCCGCGGTGGCTTCCTTGCCCAGGTAGCGCACGTCCTCGTCGTTGAGATAGACGTTGACGAAGCTGCGCACCTTGCCCTCTTCGGTGAAGATCTGCTTGCGCAGATCGGGATACTGCCGGGTGAGCGCGTCGAGCGCTTCGCCCACCGTGGCGCCGGAGACGTCCACGGCGTCGCGCTTGTCGGTGAACTGCCGCAGGGGCGTGGGTATCAAAACCTTGGGCATGTCAGTAAGTCAACTCCTCTTTGGCCGCGTCGGTCTGTTCGAAGTTGGGCAGCCAACTGTTGGCGTGGTGAAAACCGCCGTCCCGAATCGAGAGCACCACGAACGAATACCAGGGGCAGGAGTTTTTGAGATCGGTTTCCGAGAAATAAGCGTCGCAATCGGGGTGCGAGTGATAGATGCCGATCAGGTCCATGCCCCGCCGCCGGGCGGCGGCGTCGGCCGCCAGCAGGTCTTCCGGGCGAAGCTGGTAACGGGTGGCCTGCACGCCCTCGAAAGCGTTCTCCAGAGGCAGCGCCTCGCGCACCACCTTGCGTCCATCCTCGACGGCCCCGAGCATGGCGCCGCAGCATTCATCGGGATAAGCCTGGCTGGCATGCGCCACCATGGCGGCCCAGGGTTCGGGTTCGATGCGGATCATGCCTCTTCCCAGAAGCGCTCGCTGAGGTACTTCTCGGCGCTGTCGCAGAGCACGGTGACAATGGTGGCGCTTTCGCCGCGCGCTGCCAGGTCCCTGGCCAGCAAGGTGGCTGCGTACACGTTGCAGCCCGAAGAGATCCCCACCAGCAGGCCTTCCTCGCGCGCCAGGCGGCGCACCATGCGGTAGGCGTCCTCGGTTTCGATCCACAGGTTGCCGTCGGCCAACGATTCGTCGTAAATGCCGGGCACGATGGCGGTGGGCATGTGCTTCAAACCCTCCAGCCCGTGGAAACCGCTGGAGGGCTGCGCCGAGATGCATTGTACTTCCGGCAGATCGCGTTTCAGGCGGCGGCTCACGCCGGTGAAAGTGCCGCTGGTGCCCATGGCGGCCACGAAGTGGGTGACGCGGCCGGCCGTCTGGCGGACAATCTCCGGGCCGGTGTGTTCGTAGTGGGCCTTCCAGTTGGCTGGATTGTTGTACTGATCGGGGTAGAAATAGCGGTCCGGATCGGCCATGTAGATCTTGCGGCAGAGGCGGATGGCGCCGTCGGAGCCTTCGGCCGCGTCGCTGAAGACCATCTCCGCGCCATAAGCCCGCAGGATGCGCTGGCGCTCGATGGAAGCGTTGCCCGGCAGGCACAGCTTGACGCGGTACCCGCGGCTGGCCGCAATCATAGCGTAAGCGATGCCGGTGTTGCCACTGGTGGCGTCCAGGATTACGCGATTGGGATTCAGCCGGCCGGAGCGCTCGCCGTCCAGAATCATGTTCAGCGCGGCGCGATCCTTGACCGACCCGCCAGGATTGAAGTACTCCGCCTTGGCCAGGATCGCGACGCCGGGAAACTCGAGGGGAATCTTCTCCAGGCGCAGTAAGGGCGTGTTGCCAACCGTCGCCAGCAGGGGTTCGGCCAGGCTGCGCGAAGTCTGCGGGATGGGTAGGGCGGATGCCATTGCTCTTACTCAACTCTTGGATTCATTCGCCAGCCGCCGGGATGCAAAACGCATGTAACTGCAAGCAAAGGGATTACGTGGGCCGACCGACAGACCATTGTAGCATCCATATAAAACCTGTCAACAATATAGGAAATGGCGGCGCCGTGGCCCGCGCTTCAGCCGACACAGCGGGCTCCCAAAGCTGTCCCCATCCGAGTGTCCGAGTTTGGGATGGATTGGCGCTTGCACAGTTTCCGCATCCGACGCTGCCAGAGGTTACACTGGTCCTTTAGCGCCACATACCCACATCCCGTTCGAGACGGACGGTTTGGGCGTTGTTTTGGCCGCCTTCGGCATCGCGGCGGCAACGAAAGAGGGTCGCGAAGGCAGGCGGGCTTTTGTTGAAAAGAGGCGCCCCGGCTTCGCGGGAAAGTAGAACATGTCGAGAGTATACGAAGGGCAGCTCACGGCGGCGGGCCTGCGATTCGCCATCGTGGTGAGCCGGTTCAACAGCTTCGTGACGGAGCGCCTGCTGGCGGGAGCCATGGACGCCCTCGCGCGGACGGGCGCGGATGCGGAGTTGATCGATATCGTGAAGGCGCCCGGATCCTGGGAGATCCCGCTAGCGGCCGCCGAGCTCGCGCGGGGGAAGCGCTACGACGCGGTGATCTGTTTGAGCGCGATCATACGGGGCGATACGCCGCATTTCGATTACCTGGCGGCGGAGGCGGCCAAGGGGCTGGCGCACGTCTCATACGAAACGGGCGTACCGGTGGCCTTCGGAGTGCTCACCACCAACACCCTGGAGCAGGCTATCGACCGGGCGGGCGCGAAGGGCGGCAACAAGGGTTTCGACGCGGCCATGTCGGCCATCGAAATGGCCAACCTGCTGCGTGCGCTGCGGCAGGGCGCGTAGGGTGGTTCGGGAACCAATGACGTAGATGCCATCGCGCCACAAATCGCGGCAGCGCGCGTTGCAGATCCTGTTCCTGTGGGATGCCCGCAGGCAACCGGAGGCGGCCGAAGCCTACCAGGTGGCCGAAGCCATCGACGCTTACTACGATACGCTGTTTCCGGACGAGGAGCCGGAGCGCGATTCGTTCGCGGTGGAGCTGGTGAGCGGGGCGGTGGACCATCTGCCCGAGCTCGACGAGCTCATCACCAAACACGCCGAACACTGGCGAATGGAGCGCATGCCGAACGTGGACCGCAACATCCTGCGCCTGGCGGCGTACGAGATGGCGCACGGGGGCACGCCGGCGGCGGTGGCCATAGACGAAGCGCTGGAGCTGGCCCGCAAGTTCTCGAACGAGGAATCGGTGCAGTTCGTGAACGGCGTGCTGGATGCCATCCACAGGGGCCTGGCGGCGCCGCCGGCCGGGGTGGCCGCGCCGGAGGCGTGAGGGCGTCCGCATTCCCGCGGCGTGGCAGAGTGGAAAAAGCGCCTGAGACTCACGGTGGGCAGGCGGTTCCGCCTGCCCACTTCGAAGGCCCATCCCAACAGACCACCAGAAACGATGCTCTGTCGCACCCGTCCGAAGCGTACGCCACAAGCCCCTTTTTCGTAGCCAACGCGGCGCTTGGAGCGTCTAAGAATCCGGTAGGGTATACTTTTCATATAAGAAGGACGGTTTGTCAATGCCCCAGAAGAGGCGAATCCCGCTTTTTGCGCCGCTGGCGATCCTGGCGTGCGCCCTGGCGGGAGGTTTTTACGGCCCCAAGTCTCAGGTGGCCGCGGCGGCTTCGGAGGGGGACGATTTAAGCCCGGAGGTCGGCAGTTTCACGCGGGCATTCGCGCTGGTGGAGCAGAATTTCGCGGATCCGGTGAGCGCCGACAAGGCCATTTACAAAGGGGCCATTCCAGGTATGCTGCGGACCCTCGATCCGCACTCCAACTTCTTCGATCCAAAGGATTACCAGCTTCTGCGGGAGGACCAGAAGGGGCACTACTACGGGGTCGGCATGCAGGTGGGCCCGCGCGGCGGTAAGACGGTGGTGATGGCCCCCTTTCCGGGAGCGCCGGCGTACAAAGCGGGGCTGCGGCCCGGTGACGTCATCACCAAGGTAAACGACAAAGCCACCGACAACCTGACCACCACCGAGGTGGCCGACCTGCTGAAAGGCCCGCGTGGAACCACGGTCACCGTCGTGGTCAGCCGCGAAGGGACGCCGCAGCCGCTTTCCTTTGCCATGATCCGGGACGAAATCAGCCGCAAGAGCGTGCAGGATGCGTTCTGGGTGAAGCCCGGAATCGCCTACGTGAAGGTTCTCCAGTTCGGCGAGACCACCAGCAAGGAACTGGACGACAACATGAAGCGCCTGGGCGAGAACAACATCAAGGGCTTGATATTCGACCTGCGCGATAACCCGGGCGGCCTGTTGAACGAGGGCGTCGCGGTGGCGGACCGGTTCCTGCAGAAAAACCAGGTGATCGTTTCGCACCGCGGACGGGCCAGCGCCGAGAAGCCGTACGTGGCGCGCAACGGGAACCACGGGCGGGATTACCCTATCGTGGTGCTGGTGGACCGGCTCTCGGCGTCGGCGGCGGAGATTGTCTCGGGCGCGCTGCAAGACCACGACCGGGCCTGGGTGCTGGGAGAGAAGACCTTCGGCAAAGGCTTGGTGCAGACGGTGTATCCGCTCTCCGACAACACCGGCCTGGCGCTGACCACGGCGCATTTCTACACCCCCAGCGGGCGGCTGATCCAGCGCGACTACACCAATCAGTCTTTTTACGACTATTTCTATCACCGCGACGAAAGCGCCCAGAATTCGAACGATGTGAAGATGACCGACAGCGGCCGCACGGTCTACGGCGGGGGCGGCATCACGCCCGACGAAAAATACGAGACGCCGGCGCTGGACCGGCTGGAAACACAGCTATACCGGGAGGGCCTGTTCAACTTCACGCGCACCTATTTCGCCTCCCATAGCCCCACCCTGCCCCAGGGCTGGATGCCGGACGAGGTAGTGCTGAACGATCTGCACGATTTCCTGCTGCACAGCGGCGCGCAGTTTACGGAGGCCGCGTTTACCCTCGACCACGACTGGATTGTGCGCAACCTGGGCCGGGAAATGTACACCACGGCTTTCAATGTGGACGTGGCCGACCAGTTCTACGCCCAGACCGATCCGGAAGTGGCGCGGGCGGTGGATGCGCTGCCGAAGGCGACCGCGCTCCTGGAGAGCGCCAAGAAGATCGTGGTGCAGCGCATGCATTCACAGCCGGACGCCTCCGGCGCGGCCGCCCGCCGGTAACGTGGGATAAGGCTCCTGCCTTGTCGAATCCGAGCGAAGCTCGGACAATCGAGCGAAGCTCGGACGTGCTTTAGCCTGCTCAAATGCTCTGGTAAGGTTAGATCATGAGGAAACTCTCCTTCGCGTGTCTGGTTATCACGCTTGTCTTTCTGGCCGGTTGCGGCGGGCGCAAGGCCACCCCCGAAGAGGCCCGCAAGTTCATCGACGACGCCGAGCGGAAGCTGCTGGCGCTGGGCATCGAGGCGGGCCGCGCCGACTGGATTCAGGCCACCTACATCACCGACGACACCGAAGCCCTGTCCGCCAAGATCGACGAGCGGGCCATCGCCGCCACCGTGGATTACGCCAAGCAGGCCACGCGCTTCGACGGCCTTCAGCTCGATCCCGTCACGGATCGCAAGCTGAAGCTCCTCAAACTTTCCCTCACCATCGCCACCCCGTCCGATCCCAAGGAGAGCGAAGAGCTCACTCGCATCGTCACGGGCATGGAGAGCATGTACGGCAAGGGCAAGTATTGCCCCGGCGGTCCGGAAACCTGCCAGGATCTGGAGCAGCTCAGCAAGACGCTGGGCGAGAGCCGCGACCCTAAGAAGCTCTTGGACGTGTGGACCGGCTGGCACGCCACTTCGCGCCCCATGCGCGCGGACTTCACGCGCTATGTGGCGCTGGCCAACAAGGGCGCCCAGCAGCTCGGCTTCAAGGACAACGGCGCCATGTGGCGTTCTAAGTACGATATGCCGCCGGACGCTTTCGCCAAGGAGCTGGATCGCCTGTGGGAGCAGGTGAAGCCTCTATACCTTTCGCTGCATGCCTATGTCCGCGCGAAGCTTCGGGCCAAGTACGGCGACGTGGTTCCCGCCGACGGCCCCATTCCGGCTTACCTGCTGGGTAATATGTGGGCGCAGGAATGGGACAACATCTACCCGCTGGTTGCGCCCGCCAACGCCGACCCCGGCTACGATCTCACGGCCCTCCTCAAAAAGCGCAACACGGATTGGAAGCAGATGGTGAAATACGGCGAGAGCTTCTTTACCTCGCTGGGTTTCGCGCCGTTGCCAGCCACCTTCTGGGAGCGCTCCCTGTTCCTGCGGCCGCGCGACCGCGAGGTGGTGTGCCACGCCAGCGCCTGGGATATCGACTATGTGGACGATTTACGCCTCAAGATGTGCATCCAGATCACCGGCGAGGACTTCTTCACCATCCATCACGAGCTGGGCCACAACTTCTATCAGCGCGCCTACGACCAGCAGCCGCCCTCGTTCCGCGACAGCGCCAACGACGGCTTCCACGAAGCCGTCGGGGACACCATCGCGCTCTCCATCACGCCCGAATACCTGGTCAAAATCGGTTTGCTGGACAAAGCGCCCGACACTTCCAAGGACATCGGACTGCTGCTGCATCGCGCGCTCGAAAAGATCGCCTTCCTGCCCTTCGGACTAGTGATCGACCAGTGGCGCTGGAAGGTTTTCTCCGGCGAAATCACGCCCGACAAGTACAACCAAACGTGGTGGCAGCTTCGCCAGAAGTACCAGGGCATCGCTCCGCCGCCGGGCCGCGCGGAAACCGATTTCGACCCCGGCGCGAAGTATCACGTGGCCGCCAACGTACCCTACATGCGCTACTTCCTGGCCGATATTCTGCAGTTCCAGTTCCACCGCGCGCTGGCGCAGGCCGCCGGCTGCACCGGCCCGCTCAACCGCTGCTCGGTGTACGGCAACAAGGCAGCCGGCGCCAGGCTGAACGCCATGCTGGAGATGGGCGAAAGCCGTCCCTGGCAGGAAGCGCTGGAGAAGATCGCCGGCTCGCGCGAGATGGACGCCTCCGCCATCCGCGATTACTTCGCCCCGCTGCAGAAATGGCTGGACGAGCAGAACCAGGGGAAACCGATAGGGTGGTAAGCGGAACATCCGGAAGAAACAAGTGACAGGTGATTCGGTGGGTGATTCGGTGACAGGTGATTCGGTGTGATTCGGTGACAGGCTACGAAACCACCGTAACTCGTGACCCGCGGGGTGATTCGGTGACAGGCTACGAAACCACCGTAACTCGTGACCCGCGGGAACCAGGACGGGTGATTCGGTGACAGGCTACGAAACCACCGTAACTCGTGACCCGCGGTGATTCGGTGACAGGTGATTCGGTGACAGGCTACGAAACCACCGTAACTCGTGACCCGCGGGAACCAGGACGGGGAACCTGCTCCGAATCAGTAGCTTACGGGCATTCTGCAGCCTCCGGCTGTTTTCAAGAGAGTACCAATTACCCCGTTCCGGACGTGTGGTCGGATAGATCCCACAGAATTCCCAGTCACCAAAGACCGAACTCTTTTTCGCACTGATTCCAAAAGCCTTAACCCAATCCGCCACCGACCAGCCGCTTGCCCCAATGCTATCTTCGAATCAGGTAGTGGTCGTGCGCAAGCGCGGCCGCGACCTTCATGCTGGCCAGCATGCGTTGCTTTGTGTTGGTATCGAACTCCCGGAGCCATAAAGCCTTACGGAGGTCACTGACAGATGATCCCGACGGGAGACTTTGGAGCTAACCTGACCTTCGCAGTTGGCGTGGGTTTCCGAGGGGTGACAAGCCGCAAACCGTTTGCCTGCAACGCGGGTTTTCGGAAGACCGCTGAGTGAAGACCTACCCCCTTTTCATGTCGGTGGAATTCTGGC
>Ga0326727_10003350_pt1 | contig 51513 bp, 55 predicted proteins | sample MB2enrmetagenome_FD_207643 | JGI IMG/M metagenome (GOLD analysis project Ga0326727, IMG submission 207643) | Lab enriched peat soil microbial communities from McLean, Ithaca, NY, United States - MB29MY | ecosystem: Environmental > Terrestrial > Soil > Wetlands > Peat | place: USA: New York...
CTTTCGCGTGGCTGGAAAAATGCCGACGGCTATGGAAGAACTGCGAACGCAAGCTGAATACCAGTCTGCAAATGATCCACTTGGCCTTCCTAAGGCTGCTGCTCAGGAGATCGTAAACAGGCTCTAAAACAACCTACCACAGAATCGACGCCCGCTTGATGACCCGCGGGTCGGCAACGGCGCCGGGGGACTAACACAAAGCCTGGACCGATGGAGTATTTCCGCAGCCTGGGCGGCCCTCAATCTCTCAATTGGGTTCAAATGCCATTGACCTGGCGGCTGGCTGGGTAGTGAAGGCGCAGGAGGCTGTGCTGGTGTAAACTGATCAGGACCCCGCAGCCGGCTCCCCCGCGAGCCGGCTCGATTGTGTCGGGACGTGGCTCAGCCTGGTAGAGCACTCGCTTGGGGTGCGAGGGGTCGGCAGTTCAAATCTGCCCGTCCCGACCATTATTAGAATCAACACGTTACAAGATTTCCCTCACTGCTCAGAATCCTATGGCGAGTAGTCAAATACTTGCAAGGATTTTCGCTTTTGTTCATGCATGGAATTCCCTCTAGGAGAAGGCAATTGCGACAGGATTCAGGCGGCTGAGCTTTCACAGATCTCGAAATCGGGAGCTGGGGCTGATAGCGATCCCTGCCGCAATCAGGTCAGGCGAGCGAAGCGGCGCGAAGATTCGGGAAAATCCATGCCGGTCACGAACCAGGCCACGGCGCCGCATCCAAGGGCAAGAAGAATGGAACCGACGCGAAACGGAGAGAGTCGCGGCATGTGCGATCCATGCGCGGCGGTTATCGCGGCCCCGGTCACGACGATCAGAATCGCAATCCACTGGTAGAGGCGCAGCCCGTGGATGGTCAACGTCTGGGGTTCGCCGCGATAGGCCTCCTCGACGAAGCGTCCGCAACCCGACAGCAGGAGGTAAACGCCGCAAATCATGGTGGTGGAAGCATGCACCTCGAATAGACGCAAGAGCGCGGTTCCAACCGCGGCATTCCACAGAATCGAATAGACCTGCGTTGCATGAACGGGAACTCCGCCAAGATGCGTCAAACGGCAGACTCGCGAGCGAGGATGCGTGTAGCGAATTCCAGGGGCCGTTTCCGTGGCGCGTCCGTGACAGCACCCCTGAACCAGACAGCGCAATCTGCCCACGCCCTGAATCCACGGCGCGGCGATGCAGATGGCCGTAAATGCGACCCATAGATCCACCTTCAAATACAGCGCGGACGCGGCTCCGATGACGGCCCCCAACATTCCTCCATAAAAGCCCATGGGGCGGAGCAGCGCGGGCGAACCCTCCACCCACTGCGCCCAGAGCGCCGCTCCGGCGATGGAGCAGAGAAAGATGCTGACCACCACTCCCTCGCGCCCAGGGCCGAGCAGCGAATCGATCAGCCAAACCCCGATCAGAGCCGCTGCCGCAGCATATCCGCCGTGGTTGATGATGCGCATCGACCCGATCCGCCACTCCTTCCACGAGTTTGCGATGCTTTCCGCCACGCTCAGAATCGCCATCCAGATATTCCGCATATAAACCACGAGCGCGTAGGCCACTGCTCCAGCTAGTACATCGGCTATCGAATGCATTCCCGTCGTAACGCAAGCGATGGCGACCAGCACCGCCCACATCCACCAGGCGAATCTCTTGGAGCGCCCGCCCTCACCCAGTGCGGAAGCGGCGATGAAAGCCCAGACAACATGAAAGGAGGGAAAGGCTGCGATGCCCGAGTAGGGCGTTCTCTCCCATAACAACAATTGGCCGATCGAAGATGCCGCATGGAAGGGACGCGGCGGAACGAAGAACGGCAATAGAAGATAGAGCGGAAAGATGAGCGCCATGGCTATCAAGCCGCGGCATGCAAAGCGTCTCAGCGCATGGCCGGAACTTACGAGCAGAGGCGCAAACAGCACGACGGGATAAATGCTGGCGTAGAGGATCTCGGTTTTTTCCATCACTGGAATGCGGTGCTCAAAAGGGAGATACGTGCTCACCGCGCCGGCGGTCCTGCCAAGAACGCCCATCAGCTCAAAGACCGCCAGCCACGGCAACAGTACCACCGGATAGACGCGCAGGCGCTCCAACAGGGACGGAGCTTCAGGACGATCTCCGGGCAGCCACACAGAGAACCTCCGCGCACCAAAACGATGCCGGAGGTCGGGCAGTTCATATCCCAGAACCAGAGCGGCGCTGCCCAGCGCCACGCTGGGAGTCACTAGCCACAATCCGCTGGCGGAACCGGAATAGATGGCCACACCGGCGCAGACGATCGTGAATCCGCCATAGATCGGATGCGGAACGAGACTATAGATGCCGTTCTCCACAAAACGCGGAGGAGGAAACGCGTTCATCGGCAAACCGCCGCCGTGGCGCCAGAGCGCCCACATGCCGACCGCGACCGCGGCCAGGCCGAAGGCCGTCAGCACTGCGCCCCAAAGGGCCGAATGCAACGGAGCGAGGTGGACTTCATCTTTTGCGCCATAAGTCCACAACACGAGCGCCACGGGGAGAATAGCGACGAAAAATCCCCCGTAGATCGCCACGGGCAGACGGGAGCGGCTTACAGTTTCCAATGAACCACCTCGTGAATGACCCAGCCCTTGCTTTCGCGGTCGTGCGCATTCAGAATTCCGCGGCTCCTCCATTTTCGCTCTTCAATATTGAACAGAGAGTGCGGAAGCAGTTTGTCCAGCGCGGGTGCTCCGGGAAGAATTGTGGAACCAAGCCGCCCGGCTCGGAGAGGCAGACTCTCATCCATGCGCAGCGTCGCGTCGCGCAGTACGATCTCCGCGTCGGAGACGGAAAGGGTTTCGCAGCGAAGGCCGTTGTAGACCGCGAACCTTGTGGAATAGGGCCCTTGCCAATCGACCCATGCGAGCGAGTCCTCGAGTGAAACGAAACGCCCCCAACGCAGTTGACGCATCGGCAACTTCCACGGAACCAACGTCAGGGTAAGGCACTCGGCGTAACCGAGCCCGGTCAGCTCGCGCTCCCCAACACGCAGCTTCACCGACGACCGTGGCTGCAGGCAGTTCCACAGCACTGAACCCGAAGCGTTCTCGTAAACGGGGATCTGAACAGGCGTGGCGCAAGCCTCCCATCTGCCGCAGACGCGCAGCCGGGGAAACTCGACTTGTATATGGTCGCTGGTGAAAGAAAGACGGTGGCTGGCCATCGAGGATTGTAATTCGGCCTGTCGGTCATAGACGGAAAGAACGCTGCTGTATGCCGCATGAATGCCGCGCCAACCGAGGTCGGCGCAGTAGAGGATCACCGTATCGCCGCAATCGGTGACGCAGTCCATGTACCACTTGACCAATGAGAACCGACTTGGCCCCACTTGCAATCAGATTCCCTTCCGAGCCGTATCTCGAATTTGGACCAACAGTTGGAAAGCTCATTGTATTCCCGTCCGGTTGGCGGAAGCAGCGCGGGCTCCGGCCCCGATGCATTACCCTCATAGTTGCCGCCGGAAGCGGCTTTGGGGACTCCGATTTGCGTATTGTTCTCTCAAATATAGGCACCTTTGGCGACATCAATCCTTTGATCGCCATTGCGTTGGAGCTGAAACGGCGGGGGCACGTGCCGGTGATGGCGGTGCCTGCGGTCTTCGAGCCGAAGATTCGGCCGCTGGGGTTGGAATTTCACGCGGTGCGGCCGGATATCGATCCCACCAACACGCTGATCGCGGAGATGACTTACGATGTGCGCAAAGGCACGGAGTTTGGACTGAGGGAGTTTCTGTTTCCGGTTCTGCGGCAAACCTACGATGACCTCCTGGATGCGGCGACCAAGCCGGAGCGGGCCGACCTGATGCTGCTGGGCGAGCTGAACTATGCGGGGCCGCTGGTGGCGGAGGTGACGGGGATCAAGTGGGCGAGCTACGTGCTTGCGCCGCTCTCGTTCTTCTCCGCCTTCGATCCGCCGGTTTTGCCGATGTATCCGCGGCTGGCGCGGGCGGACAAGACGGTTCCGGGGATGGGCCGGGCGATGAAGCGTCTGGCGCGGTTTGTGAGCCGGAAGTGGCCGCAGCCGATCTACGAGCTGCGCAGCGAACTGGGATTGCCGAAGGGCCGGAATCCGCTCTTCGACGCCAAGCATTCGCCTTACCTGGTGCTGGCATTGTTTTCGCGGGTCATGGGCAAGGAGCAGAAGGACTGGCCGGCGCACGCGATCATTACCGGATTCTGTTTTTACGACGCGGATGCGGGGAACGCGGAGTTGCCCGCTCATTTGCAGAAGTTTCTGGATGCGGGGCCGGCGCCGGTGGTGTTTACGCTGGGATCGGCGGCGGTGCTGGCGGCGGGGCGGTTCTACGAGTTCTCGGCCAGAGCGGCCATCAAGCTCGGAGTCCGGGCGGTGCTGCTCATCGGCTCCGATCCCCGCAACCGGCCCCATCGCGCTTTGCCCGATTCGATCTGCGTGGCCGAGTACGCGCCCTACTCCGCGCTGCTGCCGCGGGCGGCGCTGGTGGTGCACCAGGGCGGGGTGGGGACCGTTGCCCAATGCTTGCGGGCCGGCAAGCCGATGCTGATCATGCCCTACTCGCACGACCAGCCGGATAATGCGCGGCGGGTGCGGAGGCTGAAGATGGCGCGCGTGATTCAGCGCCGGTACTATACGCCGATGAGGGTGGCGCGGAAGCTGAAGGCGATGCTGGCCGAGCCGCGCTTTCGCCGCCGGGCACAGAGCGTGGCGCAACGGCTGAGCCACGAGGACGGGGTGCGGACGGCTTGCGATGCGCTGGAAGATCTGTACCGGAGGGCGCGGTAGGAGGGTCAGATCAATCTCGAATGCTCACGCTTGCCGGGACTCCTTCAGATCGCAGGTAGCTCATCCCCTGGCACAGGAGGCACATTCGGCGCCGTGCGCAGCAGGGCAGCAAGGTCTTCCGCAGGGCCTTCGCTGCGACGCGCGAAGAAGCTTGCCGCCGTCTCCACCGTTCCCACCTTTTCGGCGACTGCGACGGCGATCCATTGGTTCAGCGAGACACCGTCCTCCCTGGCCAGCCGCTGGGCCGCCTTCTTGATTGACAGGGGAAGTTTCAGAGGATAGGTTCCTTTACTCATTGCGCAACCTCCCTAGTAATTCGCCCGGCGCCAGGACCGGGATCCCAAATAGCCTCTCCAAAGGAAGAAAGTGCCTTCGATTGTGGGTCACCAGCGCATCTGCGCGACCATTCACAGCGGTCTCCAGCACGATTTCATCCCCTGGGTCGGGTAACTGCGGCCTCCATTGGAACCGTATCTCGACCGGCTTCAGCCGTTGCGCGATGGCTCGCAAGAGCCGCTCAATCCGCTCCACCGGCCAACCCTGTGCCTCCATCTGAGAGGGACGCGCCAAAACGTCTTCGTACTCCAGGAAGAGCGGCGGACTTGCCAACAGCTTCAGTTTCCCCTGCCCAGCCAATGTGAGCAGCGCGTTGGAGGCGCCATTCTGGCTGCGGACGGCGGCAACCAGAACCAAGCTATCCAAAACGATGCGCACAGAAGCATGGTATCACTAGACATCCCATGGGATGTCTAGTGAATGAGAGAGCAGCTTATTTGCGTGGATAGGTCTTGGTCTGGGCGGTGCGGGAGTTGGTGACGGAAAAGCTGCCGTCGGACGAGGCGGCGACCTTGAGATAAGCGCCGTCGGCGCCGCCCTTCAGATTGGCGATGAAGGGATCGGGGCTGTTGTGGGCGGCGTCGGAGCCCTCGGCGGTGTGGAGCATCCAGAGGTCTTCGAGGCCGGGACTTTCATGGACGGTTTGCCAGGCTTCGGGGCTGCCGGCCTTGCGCGCGCCGTTATCCATGATGGCGACGCGGGGATGAATGGCATCGACAAAGGCGCGGGCGTTGGAAAGATTGAAGCCGTGATGATCAACCAGGTAGAGGTCGACCGTGCCGATGAGATTGTCGGGGCAGACAAGGGGAATTTCCTTGGCCTTGGTGAGGTCGCCCAGATCGAGGAAGCGGAATTTGCCGTAGGTGACGAGGACGCCGGCGGAGCGGGGATTCTCGGTTTCGTCGAGATCCCATTTGGGCTCGGTGGCGCAGAGGGGGTTAGGGACGGGCTTGATGCCGGGGCCCAGAACGCGCGGATCGGCAGCGATGTGCTCGCCGTCGGCGGTGATGACGACGGTCTTGAGGCCGGGAAGGTCGATGGTGTCGCCGGGATGGACGATGCGGCGGGGCTTGCCGTCAATGGCTTTCAGGTAGGCGGCGAAGTCGGCGCGGGTGATGTCGGAGTCTTCGCGGTTGGGGCCGTGGTCGAGGAATTCGCCGACGGGAACGCGCGCGGCGAGTTCGGCAACGCCGCCGACATGGTCGTGATGGAAGTGGGTGATGAGGACGTGGTCGATGCGGTCAATGCCGGCATCCTTCATGGCTGCCTGGATGCGCTGGGCGTCGCGACTGTCGGGGGTGGGCCAGCCGGTATCGACCAGGAGGGAAGCGCCGGTGGGGGAGACGAGCAGCGTGGCCTGGCCGCCTTCGACATCGATGGCGTAAATGAGGAGATGCTTTTCCGATTTGGCTTGCGCGCAGACGGACTGCGGATTGAGGAAAGAGGCGCAGCAGAGGGACAAGAGAAGGGTGGGGACGATACGGCTGAGATCCGGCAGAGGCCGGCGGCGGGCGTTGGAGCGGGAATTGGCGGGAATTTGCATTTGCGGGATAGTGTACCCGGTTGCCACCATATCGAGAAAGACCCATGGCTGGCGACCCTGCGGTTGGCCCCGGACCGGGGGAACAGGAAGGCGCACCGTCTGGAACCGTGGAGATTTGGTGGACGGCCAGTGATACCGATTCTTTCGGCTTAGTGACGCAAATGATTGATACTTTTAGGAAATCCGGCTGGCCTCCCGCTACGGAACGGTTTGCCGCAGGGGGAACGGCTAATGGATTCTTTATCGGCGTACATGACCAAACGAACGCTCCAGCCTATGCCGTGAGTATCCAAAACGCGTATAAGCTAATCGGTATTGAGATGAGTGGATTCTCTAAACCCGAGATCCCCGAAGGCAGCGTGCAGATTTTTATTGGCCACAAAATCCCGGCGCCATAAACCAAAATCGGTGCTTCCGGCTTTGTAGTGGGCAAACCTGGATCTGAGAAGTGAAAAATCCTCACAGATAGTCGTAGCAGCCTCTCCCGTTTCTTCGTCTCCTCGATTCGGTCCCGCTACCGCCGAACGGCAGACGCTCTGCCCACTACAAACCCGGAATTCCCCCAAAATCTAAACTAGGACACTACTGGTGGATGAAGACGAACTGGTCTTTGAAACGCGCTCTTGTACACTGGGTGTTCCGTATTCTCGCCAGCAGGAGGCCGCGCATGGCATCGGTGATTCTTCCAGCAGTTCCATCTGAGGGGCGGCCGGGCCGCTTTGGCGTGTATGGCGGGCGGTATGTGCCCGAGACGCTGATGGCGGCGCTGGTGGAGTTGGAGCTTGAGTACGAGAATGCCAAGAACGATGCGGCGTTTCAGGCGGAGCTGGCGGGACTGCTAAAGGACTTTGCGGGCCGTCCGACGCCGCTTTATTTTGCCAAACGGCTTACGGAGGAGTTGGGCGGGGCGAAGGTTTATTTGAAGCGCGAGGACCTGCTGCACACCGGGGCGCACAAAATTAACAACGCGCTGGGACAGGGATTGCTGGCGCGGCAGATGGGCAAAAGGCGCGTGATTGCCGAGACGGGCGCGGGGCAGCATGGAGTGGCGACGGCGACGGTGTGCGCGCTGCTGGGCCTGGAGTGCGTGGTCTACATGGGCGATGTGGACATGGAGCGGCAGGAGCTGAATGTGCTGCGCATGCGGTTGCTGGGCGCAGAGGTGCGCGGGGTTTCGTCGGGGTCGAAGACGCTGAAGGACGCCATCAGCGAGGCGATGCGGGACTGGGTGACCAACGTCCGGACGACTTACTATTTGCTGGGCTCGGCGCTGGGGGCGCATCCTTATCCGACCATGGTGCGGGATTTTCATCGCTGCATCGGCCGGGAGATGAAGGAACAGATTCTGGAAAAAGAGGGCCGGCTGCCTACGGCGGTGATTGCGTGCGTGGGCGGCGGGTCGAATGCGATCGGGGCGTTCTACGAGTTCCTTTCGGATAGACAGGTGCGGCTGATCGGCGTGGAGGCCGGTGGATGCGGCACGGCGCTTGGACAACATGCGGCGCGGTTCAGGGGCGGCGCGCCGGGGGTGTTGCAGGGCACGTACTCGTATGTGCTCCAGGATGAGGACGGGCAAATCGCGCTGACGCACTCGGTGTCGGCGGGGCTGGATTACGCGTCGATCGGGCCGGAGCACGCGGCGCTGCACGACTCGGGGCGGGCGGAGTACCAAGTTGAGGACGATGCGGCGGCGTTGGATGCGGTGGTGAGGCTGGCGCGGACGGAGGGGATATTGCCGGCCCTGGAAAGCGCGCACGCGGTGGCCTGGGCCCTGAAGATGGCTCCCACGCTTAGGGCCCATGACATACTGGTGGTGAACCTTTCCGGACGCGGCGACAAGGATATGGGTATTCTGGCGCGCGAGCTGAAGATATAGGGAGATTCACACCGGATTCCGATGACGATTCTCTTCGATCACAAACCCGGACTGGTGGTATATCTGACGGCCGGGGACCCATCTCTCGATGCCACCAGGGCGATTGCGGTCGAAGCCATCGATGCGGGGGCGGCGGTGATTGAGCTGGGCGTGCCGTTCAGCGATCCGCTGGCCGACGGGCCGGTGATTCAGAGGGCCATGGAGAGGGCATTGGCGCGCGGGGTGCGGCTGAGGGATGTGGTGGTTCTGGCAAAGCAGATTCGCGCGGCGCGGCCTCAGGCGGGCCTGGTGATCTTCAGCTATCTGAATCCGATTTTGCGCTATGGGCTTAGCCGGTTTGCCGACGATGCGAAGGCGGCGGACGTGGACGGCGTGCTGGTCACGGACTTGATCGTCGAAGAAGCGGGCGAATACCTGGCGGAGATGGAGCGGGTAGGGCTGGCGCCGATTTTTCTGGCCGCGCCGACCAGTCCGGACGACCGGCTTGAGGCGATCGCCGCGCACTCGAAGGGCTTTGTTTACGCCATTTCGCGGGTTGGCATCACGGGCGCGCAGCAGAGCCTGACGAGCGATGCGGCGGCGCTGGTCGAGCGCATCCGGCGATGGAGCACGCTGCCGGTGGCCGTGGGGTTCGGCATTTCGACCAGCGAACACGTGGCCCAGGTGGCGCGGTTCGCGGATGCCGCGGTCGTTGGCAGCGCGATTGTGGAGTTGATCGAGCGGTCGACTCCCGAAACTGCGCCCGGCGCGGTGGCTCGATTTATCAAGGGCCTGCGCCTGAGCGAGGCGGCGCTGGCCCGATAAACCCCTCAGCTTTTGGCTCTTAGCTTCTAGCTTATCCGAAGCCAAATTCTGCCGGAAAAGCAGGCACCAGCACAACGAGGCTAAGAGCTAGAAGCTAGGAGCTAGAAGCTGGGTTGTCAACACGAGGACCAAATGACGCTGGAAGAATTGCGAGAACAAATCGATGCTCTAGACCGGCAGCTTGTGGAGTTGCTCAGCGAGCGGGCAAGGGCCGCGCAGCGGATCGGGCACCTAAAGGCCGCCACTTCCCTGCCGGTGTACGAGCCGGCTCGGGAAAAGACGATCTACGCCAACGTGCGCGCGGCCAACAAGGGTCCGCTGCCGGACATCGAACTGACGCATATCTACGAGCGCATTATCGACGTGATGCGGGCCCTGCAGCGGGACGAGTTGGCATCGGAGAGGAACGCCCAGGCGCATACATCGGGGTCCCCCGCGACAGGTCCTGGCCGCGGGGGCGACGATGCGCCGGGCCACGGCACAGGGGCAGACGCGCCCGAGACAGGGAAGAAACAATGATTGTAGCCATGCAGGAGCGGGCCAGCGAAGAGCAGATCGATGCGGTCATCGACGCGATGGTGGAAACCGGGGTTAGCGTTCATCGAACCACGGGAACCAGCCAAACCATTCTGGCCGGCGTGGGATCGACCGCCGGCGTCGACTTGAGGAAGTTCGAGTTGCTGCCGGGCGTGCTCTATGTACACCGGATTACCGCGCCCTACAAGCTGGCCGGCCGGGCTTTTCGTCCGGAAGGAACGGTGGTGGAGTTTCCAAACGGCGTGACCATAGGCGGCGAGCGGGTTGAGGTGATGGCCGGGCCGTGCGCCATCGAGAATCGTGAGCAGATCTTCGAGACGGCCGCGCGGGTGAAGGCCGCGGGAGCAAGCTTTTTGCGCGGAGGCGCCTTCAAGCCGCGCAGCTCTCCGTATGCCTTTCAGGGTCTTGGCATTCCGGGGCTCATGCTGATGCGCGAGGCGGCCGAGGCTCACGGGCTGCTGACGGTGAGCGAGGTCATGGAGATCTCACAGATCGAACCCATGCTGCCTTATACGGATCTTTTCCAGGTGGGCGCGCGGAACATGCAGAACTTCAACCTGCTGCGCGAGCTGGGCCAGGTGCGCAAGCCGGTGCTACTGAAGCGCGGCATTGCCGCCACCATCGAGGAACTGCTGCTCTCAAGCGAGTACATCATGTCGGGCGGTAACTACGATGTGATTTTGTGCGAGCGCGGCATCCGCACCTATGAGACATCGACGCGGAATACGATGGACATTGCGGCGATTCCAGTGGTGAAAAAGCTGTCGCATCTGCCCATTGTGGGCGACCCTTCGCATGGAACGGGCCGGCGCGACCTGGTTCCGCCCCTGGCCAAGGCCGCGGTGGCCGCAGGCGCGGACGCGATTCTGGTGGAGGTTCACCCTAACGCGGACAAGGCCGTGTCGGACGCGGCGCAAACGCTCTATCTCGATCAATTCGAGAAGCTGATGGGCGAGTTGCGGGTGATTGCGGAGGCGGTCGGGAGAACACTGTAATGCTTAGCGGCATTCCCAATAATTCCACCATCTGGATCGCGTTCCGATTCGGATGACGGATTGAAATCGCTCTCTCGATTGTCCGGCGAAAGGTAAGCCAATGTCCATTACAGAATCTCTTTATGTGAGGGCCAGGATGTTCTCTCGATCATGGAAATCGCTGCTCCTTGCCAAGGTCCTGATTCTGGTCGGGTGTGTACTTCTTTTCTTTGGCTGGACTTATGGGGACGCAGCCAAGAGGGAAGCCAGAACCGTAGGGACAATCACGCGCGTGGACTGTGGAAGGAGTTGCACGTATGTATACATATTCAAGGCCAATGATGTCAGAATTCAAGGCGATAGTAGCACATGCCATACCGCGCTCACACACGAAGGTTGCAAAGTCGGCGCGCCAGTTCTTGTCTATTACGACCCTCAACATCTCTCTGAGACTATGCTGGAAGAGTTTGGCGCAGCCAGCCGGGAAAGGTACTTCATTGGTACCTGGATGGTTGCTTCCGGCCTCGCTTTGATCGGCGTGTATTTCATCCTGAAAAAGGGTGTGAAAGATCCGGAAAAACCTGATGAACCGGATGAGAGCGGGCGCAACGGCGAGCCGGATGTGCTTCATGTTGTTCCCGGCGAGTAATCCCTATCCCAATCAATGAACTTCTTGCTTGGTGCATTACTCTGAACACAGACCATGATTGAGCGCATCGCCATTCTGGGCACCGGGCTGCTGGGAACATCGGCGGGGCTGGCGCTGCGCGCGGCGGGTTTTCGCGGCTCGATTGTTGGATGGAACCGGAGCCCGGCGGGAGCCCAGACCGCGCTGTCGATGGGGGCGATCGATTCGGTTGCGGCGGACCCGCTGCAGGCGGCGCGCGGGAGCCAGGTGGTGCTGCTGGCCGTGCCCATCTACGCGACACTCGACTTCATGGAGAAGCTCGCCGGCGTGCTTGGTTCCGAGCGCCTGGTCACCGACGTGGGCAGCACCAAGCGGCAAATCACCGAAGCGGCGAGCCGCCTCTTCAACACGCCTGAACGCGCGGCTTTCTTGCCTGGGCATCCGATGGCGGGCAAGGAGCGGGGCGGGGCCGAGCTGGCCGAGGCGAGCCTCTTTCGCGGGGCGGTGTGGCTTTTTACCGACGATCCGTCCTGGCAACGCTCGCCGCATTCGGCTGCGTTGGTGAAGGGCTGGCGGGAGTGGGTCGCGGCGATGGGCGCGAAGACGCTGGATCTGGATCCCGCGCGCCACGACGAGCTTGTAGGATGGGTCAGCCATCTGCCGCAGTTTGTGGCCACGGCTCTAAGTGCGCTGCTTGAGGAAGAAGTGGGCGACGCGCCGGAGTTGAAAGATGTGGGCGGGCGCGCCTTGCGCGAGATGACGCGCTTGGGGGCGAGCCCCTACTCCATGTGGCGCGACATTGCGTCGACCAACACCGAAGCGATCCAGGCAGCGCTGAACGCGCTGGAGCAGAGGCTGGCCCATCTGCGCGAGAATTTGCGCACGCCGGAGCTGCGGGATGAGTTTGAAAGGGCGAATCGGTTCCGGCGGGAATAGCAAAGGCAGTACTCATCCTACTCAGTGGTTCGCCCGCCAGAGTCGCCTTAACCAATCGACGTTCCGCTCAACTCGTTCGCCAGCCATCGCGCGGTTACACTGAAAGTCATATCCAGGGGCAATTGCGAAGGAAGAGGCATGAACACAAGATTCGCGCATCGGATGGACAATGTGCGCACTTCGACCATACGCGAGATTCTTAAGGTCACCGAACAACCGGAGATCATCTCGTTTGCCGGCGGTCTTCCCGCACCGGAGCTTTTCCCCGTCGATAATATTCTCTGCGCCGCCGAGCGCGTCCTTCGCGAGACCGGCGCCGCTGCGCTGCAATACAGCCCCAGCGAAGGATTCGCCCCGCTGAGAGAGGTCTTCGCGGCGGAATCCCGCAAGCGGGGGATCGCTTGTTGCGCGGAGGACATTCTCATCGTGACCGGCTCGCAGCAGCCGCTCGATTTGATGGGAAAGATTTTTCTCGATGCTGGCGACTGTGTCCTGACCGAGAGCCCGACCTACATGGCTGCCATTCAGGCATTTCAGACCTACGGAGCTCGCTTTGCCTCGGTGCCCACCGATGACCAGGGCCTGATCCCGGAGCAAATGCCTGCGCTGATTGAGCGCGAAAGGCCCAGGTTCCTGTATACGATTCCGAATTTTCAGAATCCCACGGGTGTCACTCTCACCGCAAAGCGCCGCGAGACTCTTTATTCAATCGCCGTTCGCTACGGACTGATTGTTTTGGAAGACGATCCATACGGGGCCCTGCGCTACGCAGGAAAGACCATTCCTCCGATCAAGGCGCTCGATACCGAAGGGATTGTTGTTTATCAGAGCACCGTCTCAAAGACGATTGCGCCCGGTCTCAGGATCGGATGGGTCGTTGCGTCCAAGGAGATTCGTGGCAAGCTGACAATCGCCAAGCAGGCGGCCGATCTGCATACGTCGAGCCTGGACCAGCGCATCGCCCATCGTTATCTCGCAGACTTCGACAGCGAGGCCCATATGGAGACAATTCGGCGCTCCTACGGAGAGCGCTACTCAATTATGGACGCCACTTTGCGGGAGACCATGCCCCCGGGGTTCAAATGGACGCATCCCGAGGGGGGAATGTTCTTATGGGTCACATGCCCCAAGGGAGTAAACACGAACGAGCTGATGCGCGACGCATTTGCGCGCAAAGTTCTCTTTGTGCCTGGACAAGACTTTTTCTCGGATGCTCCCGGTCTACGGTACATGCGCCTGAACTTCTCGAATGCTTCCCCGGAACATATTCGGGAAGGCATCGGCCGGCTGGCAAAGGTTTGCGCTGCCGCAGTCCATCAGGCAATCGGCTGAAGACGCACGAAAACCTCTGTGCTCCGGCGCTGCCCGATGAGTTTGAACAAGCCAATCGGTTTCGGTGGGAGCGAGGCGGCCGCTCAAATGGCGTGCTTCAGAAGAAGGCAGGCCTTCTCTTCCAGGCTGGCGATTTCACCGAAGAGCCGGGAAGCGGAACGCACCTTCTCCTCGACGCCTTTCATCTTTGCGGCTTCCTTGAAAAGCAATGCGATCTCCGTAAACCTGGCACCGGATTGATGGAAGATCTCCGCGACGCTCATCAGCGCGGACTTGTGGGCGATTTTCGCGCCTTCTTCCAGAAAGCGGGCGTACATGGGGCGAAAGCAGCCACCGCCGGTGCCGCCGATTTCGATGAAGACATAGAGATTGAATAAGTTCATTCGCAGTTCTTCTTCCTTGAAGATAGCCGGCCACTGCAATAACTGGCTGGCTGTGTGGCGCAGTCCCATGACTCCGAAGTTCTTGATCGGTGGGTTGAGGAGGGCATCGACTGTTTGCGCAATGGATGTGGCGATCTCCGTCCTCCCCGGATTGCGAAACCCGGCAAAGTCGAACTCCAGGCGCAGATTCTTCGGCGGAAAAGGCTTGTAGGGCGAGCTTCTGGCCTTCGCGAGCTGCTCCAGAGTTACCGGTGCATAGAATCCCTTCTTCAGCCCCGCCATTTGCGGGTCCATATCGGAGGCCAGAACCGTGCGGTCGTCGTCGTAGCCGCAGACCACAAAGGCGTGGCCCCCGAAGTGGTAGTCTTCCGGAAAATGAAACCATGGCAGAAAGCCCATATCGCCGCCCAGCATTACGGGCCCTTTCCGCGCCAGCACCTGCAACAAGGCGGCTTCGGCCTTTTGGGCGCTGGAAGTGCAAATCTCTCTGATCCCGACGCCGATCCTTGCGCCAAGGTCCTGGTAAAACTTCTTCCCGTTCCCCCTGCCGCCAACAAAGATGTAGGTACCCGCACCCATCTTCATCTTCCAGTAAATGAATCCCATTCCGGCGCCGAGGCCGAGCAGCATCTCCTCGGAGAGAGGATGGCCTGCATGGTGGAAGATTTTGGCCAGGGAGTTGGTGATGCAGTGGCAGCCGTCAAGGGCGGGGCAGTTGGGGAAGGGTTCAAGGGAAGGCTGGATGCTCGCAGTCTTCATCGTGAGCGGTAACTCCTCTTGCAATTTCAGAGTCGGCTCACATAATACTCCCTCCCGAAAGGTCTGGTCTTGAAAGGCTCATCAACAAGTTCAATCGTTGCCTACCGGCGGAGTCGCTTCCTTCGCCGGGTCGAGAGTGTGGAAGCCTTCGGATTTCGCGGATTCGAGCAATTGCGGCGAGGCGGAGACGAAGATGATTTCGGTGCCCTGGAACATGTCGCGGGCGACCAGGGCGGCGGCGAGTTGGAGGGTATCGGGCCAGCGCAGGGCGGTGCGGTCGAGGAGCTGGCGGGCGGCTTCAAGAACGGCCGGGTTGAGCGGCTCCTGCACCATGCGCGCGGCTTCAAGGCGGAGGATCTCGAGCGCGGCGGTCGAGTCTTCGCAGCTAATGGCGCCGTCCCGCTCGCGACGGCGGATGGCCGCGTAGACCTCCAGCGGTGTGGAGGCCGAGATCAGCTTGCGATTGTCCTCCACGGCCTCCATAAGGCGGATCAGGGCGTCGGTGCCCGGCTCCTGCACAAACAGTTTTGCGAAGGCCGTGGATTCGAGGAAGTAGCAGCTCACAGGTTGCCTCGCTCCTCTTCAATGGCCTCGGCGATGGAGTCGCCATGGACCGCGACGGGATGGAAGCGCTGGGAATCCTCGGGCATGCCGGCCTCGGCGCGATTGAGGCGGATGGTGGTGGTGGGATAGGCCGGTGTCTTGGGGTTGGCGATCTTGCTGGTGACGACCACGCCGCGCTGGATGGCCTCTGCCAGGACCGCCTGGCGTGACTCGGGATGCTGATTCCAGCGGAAAGCCTTGCGGGGCAGGAAAGAGTCGCGGAACCACTTGAGGGCGATGAAGGCGTGCCCGCCGCGTTCGGCCTCGGCCAGCGCCGCGCACAGCTCTTTCACGCGGGCGTCCAGGTCGGCGGGGATGATGGCCTCCTGGCTGTCGTCGTCCTCGTCGTCGAAGGCATGCTCGACGGAGGGTCGAGATACGCGGGCGGGACGGGGGGCGGCTTCGCCGTCGCCGATGCGCTCGAAGTAGATGCGCAGCTCGTCCTCTTCAGGCGACCAGGATTCGGCGGACGCGCTGCGCCGCTTGCTGCGCCCGCTTTCGCTGCATAGCTCAACGATTGCCTGGTAGCCGGTTGGGGCCAGGAAATGCAGGGCCCGCACCAGGCCTGGGTCCTGGGAAAACGCCAGCTCGTTGAGAGCCTCTTCGATAATCTCCTCCGCTTCGGGAATGCTCAGGTTGCTAATGTCTACGCCATTTTGCACTGCTCTTGTCGCCTTCATGTCTTTCTTCTCCGTAAGCCGCGCTTTCTCCCCAGACTGCGCCCGATCGTCTCTGGCCGGAGTTCCGGCCTGTTGCCGGAATTCGGATACTGGACGCTCGCTCTGGGAATTAGATCGGCCATAGTTCTAAGCCTGCTTTCTGGCAGGAGGATAAGTTTCGGTAGCCATCCCCGTTTATGAGAACAAGGTGGTCGAGGCCGTTTGCAATTCTCGAAGATCCGGGAGGCAATTGTTGGTAATTGAGCGGGACATTCTAAAACTGGTAGCCATCTTCCGCCCAGGTCGTCTTCAATTAAAGGGATTTGAAAACAACTCTAGCTAATCCCTCGGTTCAAAAGCTATACCTCTTCAAGTGTAAACCATCGAGGAGCGCGCAAGGGCTCGAACCCGAAACAAATGTTCGCGCAGTCACCCTGGTGAGGACACCGAGCACAAAGAGGGGTTTCGCGACTGCCGCGCTTTTTTTCAGACGGTCAACTTCGTACAATAGTTGGCATGAGCCGTTGGCTGCAGCTCGGGCTGTTCTGCCTTCTTTCAACCGGACTGCTGGCAGCGGACCCGACCTTCGATCTGACCGGCCCGAAGGTAGACGTACACGTCAGGCGCGGCGAGGCAACGCTGCCGATTGCCGAGGTTCCCAATTTGCTGCCGGGAGACCGGCTGTGGGTTCATCCCGATCTGCCGGAGAGCCAGTCCACGCACTATGTACTGATCGTCGCTTTTTTGCGCGGAGCCACCAATCCGCCGCCGCCAGACTGGTTTACCCGGGCGGAGACCTGGACCCAGGAAACGCGTTCCGAGGGCGTGTTCGTCACCGTGCCCGCGGAGGCGCAGCAGGCGCTGATCTTTCTGGCGCCGGAGACAGGTGGGGACTTCAACACCTTGCGCAATGCTGTACACAGCCGGCCCGGCGCGTTTGTGCGCGCGGCTCAGGATCTGCAGGTAGCCAGTTGGGACCGGATGCGGCTGGAGACCTATCTGGCCGAGGTCAAGGTCACCTCCCAGACCGACCCCAGCTTGCTCAAGGAGCGCACCGAATTGGCGGCCCGGAGCCTGGGCATCCGGCTGGACCAGCAGTGCTTCGACAAGCCCACCGACCAGCAGGCTCCCTGCCTGGTGCAGCAGGGCGATGGGATCGTGATGGACGACTCCAATACGCAATCGCTGGTGGACCAGTGGACCAGCGGTTCTCCCCTGGATCTGATGAACCATCTTGGCTCAACAAGCATGGTCGGCGGCGGCGCATACAGCCCTTATTTCGGCGCTATCGTGGACACCGTGAAGATTCTCTCCTCGATGCACACCGCGCACTTCCAGTACATCCCCGCGCTGGCTTTGCCGACGAAGGACACGCTGAACCTGCGGCTTAACACGCCTCCTTCGTTTCGCGATCCCAAGTCGGTGGTGGTGGTGGCGCTGCCGCCGGTTGGGCCGGCCAAGCTGCCGCCGCTGCATCCGGTGAATCCGGCGGAGGATTCCTGCGTTCAGAAGCCCGGGCTCGTGTTGCCCGCCGAAGGGGCGCCGTTGGTCTTTGCCACCCAGTTGGCGCACGACTTGACCCTGCACATCGAGACCCGCAACGGAAGCAAGGGCTCGCTGCCGGACTTGCCGGTGAGGGCCGATCCATCGCGGGGCGGTCTGTTGCTGGTGAGTCCGGCGCCGTCTTTGCCAGAGGGCGAGTTGAGCGCGGTGCTGCGCGGCAAGTGGGGCTTCGAAAACTGGGAAGGACCGCGCTTCCATCTGCGCGCGTCTCAGCCGGGCAAATGGACCCTGGCGGCTGCCGATCAGTCGGCCTTGGTGGTGGGCCGCGAGGACACGCTGCACATTGAAGGCGAAAGCGCGCAGTGCGTCGACAGGATCGAGGTCCAAGCCGGAAGCGGCAACCCGCAGCGAGCCGCATGGAAGTCGCCCAAGCCGGAGACCTTGGAAGTTGTTCTCCCCTTGAAGGACGCGGCTCCGGGACCAATGACTCTCGATATCTACCAGTTCGGGCTAGCGAAAGCCGACAAGTTGACCTTGAACGCCTATGCCGAGGCCGCGTCGCTGGACCGGCTGACGCTGAGCGCGGGCGACACGGATGCCCAACTGATCGGCACGCGGCTGGACGAGGTGGCCAAGGCCGAGTTGAATGGAATCGCCTGGACCCCGTCCGGATTGACCAGGGTGCAGGATCTTGACCAGTTGGTGATGACGGCGGATGGTTCGACCGCTTCCCTGGAGCCCGGAAAGCGCTACACGGCCAAGGTGCAGCTGCACGATGGCCGCCAATTGAAGGTGGGGGTCAGCGTGGAGCCGCCGCGCCCGCAGGTGACTTTGCTGAATAAGGGGACGCAGGACGATTCCTCCGCCGCGCCCTCGCCGGTTCACCTGGGCAGCCCCGACGATCTGCCGCTGGAGGGGCGGCTGGTCTTTTTTCTCAAGTCGCGCGTGCCAGCAAACTTTCCCCGCGACGAAAAGGTGGAAGTGGCGGCCGCGGACTCGAGCTTCCGCACGGTGCTGAGCCTGGCCGACGGCAGCTTGATTCTGGAGGACAGCAAGACTGCTCTTGGCGCGGTGGAGCCGCTGGCGCGCTTCGGCTCTTCGGCCTTCGGGCCGTTGCGAGCACGCGTGGTGGCGGCCAACGGAGTCGCCGGCGACTGGCTGGCGCTGGGAACGCTGGTGAGGATGCCGGGGTTCAAGGAGCTGCACTGCCCGCACGCCGCGGCCAAGAGTTGCACGCTGACCGGGACCAATCTCTTTCTGGCCGCCTCGATTGCCGACACGGCGGAGTTCGACAATGCCACCAATGTGCCGCCGGACTTTACAGGAACCCAATTAAGCGTGCCGCACCCGGCCGACGGCGTACTCTATCTGAAGCTGCGCGACGACCCGGCTACAGTGCAGACGCTGACCTTGCCGGTGACGCTGCCCGCGCCACAGGCCGCGCAACCTGCACCGAGTGCAGCCTCGCCAGGAACGCCTCCGGCCGTGCAAGAGGCTCCGCCGGCTCCGTGACTCGAATCACAACCCGACTCGCAATCAGGGAGGAATCAAGCCGATAACGGCACGCAGCCAATTTCAACGCTGCGTTAACCTTGCCTTGATGCGCAATTTCTATCGGCCGCGCAGGATAAAGGCATGACCCGCGCCGGTGGTTCTCCCTTCTTCGCGCAGGCATTTGCCTGCTGGAATTGGAAGTGCGCCCTGATGAGCGCCGCCGCCCGGTCGATGGTGTACCTGGCGGCGATGACGCGCAGCGGGCTGAAGGGCGGCTTGTCGATCGTCCTGGTCGAAATGGCCTATGTCACCCTCACGTCAGGCCTCTATGCCGGCCTGCAGCAGCGGGCTTTGGGATTTGGCTCGCGCCTGTTGGGCAATCTGACCGTGGTCTTCGGAGTTCCCGGCCTGGCCCAGATTCTGGACTGGATCACACATCGCGCCGCCGGGGCTGCCGCTCCCGGAAGGGCCACGCTTGCCGTTTGCGTCTTTGCGACGGTCTCGGCGCTCTTCCACCTGCACGTCATGCGCCGCGGCGCCTTCCTTACCGGGCGCAAGGGGCGCTCGCTAGTCGACGACTTCCGCCGCATTCCGCGGCTGACCGCCGGGTTTGTCCTGGCGCCGGTTATGTTCTTTTTGGCGCCGGGCGACCGGCTGGCTCACAGCGCGAACTAGTGTCCTGAGTCATTAATTCGTTTACAATATTGAGCCACGGAATCGAGGATCTCGTCGGCGGTTTTGTGCCAGATAGAGGGTTTCGGGTCGCTGTTGTGGTGTTCGATGAAGTCGTTGATGGCCGCTTTCAATTCTTTGGTCGAGCGGTGAACGCCGCTGCGAAGTTGGCGTTCGGTGAGCAAAGCGAACCAGCGTTCCACCAGCTTCAGCCATGAGGCAGAGGTGGGCGTGAAGTGAACATGGGAGCGGGGGCGTTTGGCCAGCCAGCCCTGAATCAGCTTCGTCTTGTGGGTTCCGTAGTTATCCATGATGAGGTGAATGTCCAGTTCTTCGGACACGTTCTTCTCGATGGTATCGAGGAATTTGCGGAACTCTTCGGAGCGATGGCGTTGCTGGTTCTGGCCTATGATCTTGCCAGTCTTGGTGTTCAACGCGGCAAACAGGCTGGTCGTGCCGTGCCGCGCATAGTCGCGGGTGCGACGCTCGATCTGCCCAGGTCCCATGGGCAACATTGGAGCGGTGCGGTCAAGCGCCTGAATATGGCTCTTTTCATCCACGCATAAGCCCAACGCGCGCTCCGGAGGGTTCATATAAAGTCCCACGATGTCGCGCACCTTGTCGATGAACAACGGATCTTTGGATAACTTGAACGTCTCGGAGCGATTCGGCGCGCTGAGGTGCGCATCAAGGACAAGCTGCAAAGGGGAAAGAAGGTCGGCCCGCGGGGCAGGCTCTGCGCGCAGATTGGACTTGTTTTCGCGACCTTTCCGCCGCGCAAGCAAGCGCGGAAGAGGCTCTGGCCAGTGATCGACTGCGATGGCAGATCTAAATGAGATTCAAGCGACCGAAATCGATTGCCGAACTTGGTCATCTTCCGAAATATGATGATCGAAGCAGCCGCGCATGGCTCTACGGAAAGCTTTTCATGGCGTTGTTGGAGGAGAAGAAGATGATGCGCGCGGCAAGCGCCATTTCCTCCTGGGGTTATTGGACGAAAACAACGCAGAACACGCAGCGAGTGGCGTGCATCCCAGTTTGCATTACATCCGCCGATAGGCGCCATCACCCCAGCACTGCCCTTGCGCGCGCAATCGAGCAAGGGAACCGGATTGCCACCTCGCTCTCAGCGCCAAACCGAAAAAGAAGCTCACAGATCGATTTCTTATCTTAGCGCTTTGGGGGGGCGCACCGCCTCCCTCCGGATTCTGCGGAAGTTAGCCTCCGTGGCGAGCTAGGCGGGAATGGCCCATAGACAACAAGCCGCACTTGTCTCTAAGTGCGGCTTGGATGCCTTGCGGCATAATTTGCTCCCGAGTTGCTGGTCCCAGCTTTTCACACTCGCGCCGGTCCTGGATTCCTCCACTTTCGGCACTTGACGCTCCGTGCTACACAAGGATTGCTCCTTGCCTTACACCGAACGCCCTGTGTTGCTTGCGGATTGCTCCGCGCTCAACACTTATCGCTCTTCGCCGAGCATGAATTGCTCCATGCTCAACTTCTGGGCTGGGCATGGATTTCTCCATACTCAACCCTTAAAGCCGCGCCGTTCACGGATCGCTCCGTGCTCGACACTTGACGCTCCATGCCTGACGCTGCTTTCGCAGCGCTCTTCACTTTGCGCCCTGCGCTGGACGCGAACTGCTTCGCGCTCAGCGCTTGAGCTCTCGACGCCACGCCCGTTGTACTCCGCGCCCGGCGCTTTGTGCTCCGCCCCGCGCGCGGATTGCTCCGCGCTCGACACTTGACGCCTCGTGCTGAACACGGAGTACACCGTGCCCGGCACTCAACGCCCTGCGCTGCCCACGGATCGCTCCGCGCTCAGCACTTAGTGCTACCTGCTGGGGCCATTGGATAAGTCCGCTGAATCGTCACGAATGAAGATACTCAGGCTTACCCGCAACCCGGAATGAAAGTAACTATGCTCTTTGCCCGATCGCGCTGTCAATATGGATCGGCCTGTTGATTTTGTGCAAATCCTTCCGGTTCGGTGGAAATCCTACGGCGCGGCGCATGGAGCGCACCCTTCCCGAAGTTGTGTTGAGCGCACCGGATCGCAAAGCGTTGCAACGTACGGTCCGCATGAAGACCACGGAACAACGCATCGTTTTGCGATCCCGGATTGTGCTTCTATCGGCGGCCGGCTTGGCGGACCTGGCTGTGGCGCGGCAATTGGGAGTGAACCCTCACACCGTGCGCTTGTGGCGCCAGCGCTTCCGGGAACAGGGTTTGGCGGGACTGGAGGACGCGCCGGGAAAGCGTAGTATCCGGCAGCAACACGCGATACAGGTTTGAGCTCCATGGATAGCAATTGCGCAAGGTTTCTCGCGACTATTCGAGCTTGCCAGCTTTCCCGAGTTGGAAGCCAATTCGGTAGCGTCTTTGGCCACTACACCCTGCTCTGCTTCCCCAGGAGATCCCCTTCTACCACCTCACAGAAACACCAAAGCGCGGGAACGGAGCGGCATCTTCGCGGCACAGAGGCGACTCTTGTTTGCCGGTCGCGCATGGCTGCGGGTAGGATGTCTGTCGCAGGGAGGGATGGACGATGGATCGTCGCGAATTCTCAACACTGTTGCCTATGTTGCTTGCCGTGCCGGCGCTTGCTCCTGCTGCCGAGGCGAAGACGAACGGAGTGCTGCAGGCCACGACGGCAACAAGCGCTTTGCCCAAGCTGAAGTCAGGCCAGTACGTCTGGGGCGAGGCCCACAACCCGCAATCGCCGCGCGTCTCGCACCATTTCCTCGCCGGGATGCTGCCGGACAATATCCGTCTAGAGGCGCATGTTACGTTTTTGGCGCCGGGTGCGCCGAAGGAGCCGATCGAACGCCACAAGCACACGGAGATGTGGTTCGTCCGGGAAGGCGCGGTGACGCTGATGACTGCGGGCGTGACCAGGACGCTGAAGGCGGGCGACATGGGGCTGTGCGTGGCGGGCGACGACCACTTTGTGACCAACGCCAGCATGACCGATCCGGCGTCGTACTTTGTGGTCAGCGTGGGACCACCGGAGTAGCCGCGGGCCAGGGGAATTTGGCCTGAGGGGGGAATAGCGGGTATACTGAAGCTTCGGCAAGCTGACAGGGATGTGTGTTCTCTGGCATCCTTTCGGCATCTGCGTGGACAAGCCTGGATTGAGCGCCTCAGGTTGGCGTTTGAAGGCGGCCTATCGCGCGGCCCGAAACACCCAAAGTCTGGAGCAAGGCGATGGCACAGATATGCGATATTTGCGGGAAAGGCCCGCAGTTCGGCAATAACATTTCACACGCGCACAACGTGACGCGGCGTCGCTGGAACGTGAATCTGCAGGTGGTGAAGGCGCTGGTGAATGGCGCGCCGAAGCGGCTTCGGGTATGCGCGAGCTGCATCAAGGCCGGCAAGATCGCCAAGGCGTAGGCGGCTCCGGTTTCGACATCTTCGATCCAGGGATTTGCCAGGAACCCCGTCCGTCACGGACGGGGTTTTGTTGTGTACGCCGTGCATGATTGGCAGCTTGGGGGTTTAAGTCCCCTTCACATCCTGATGGAGGAGAAGCGATAGCGAAGCGCTAGGGCCGCGGTCACGAGGCGGGGTCTGAAGGAAGCGCCGAGCAAAGACTCAAGCCGATGGACAAGAACCGGATACGAGGCCTACGGCGCCGGACGAGCTGGCAACTAACAGCGAAGTCTATATTCATCAAGGGCGATGGTTTTAATCTCGGCGCTTGTGCGTTGAGGGCGGTCAGGCTTATCGCGCGAGATCTTCTGCACGTCCCGAAACCGGGACTGAGGGTGGAGCAATCCATTCTGACCGTGCGGCAGAAGTCCGTAGAGGGCATAGTAATTCCGCAAGGACGAAGGCCTGAACGATGAGACGGAGCAGTAGGTAAGCGCGTCTCATGCGTGGCCATGCGCCAGCCAATCAGCCTTCGGGTTGAGCTGGAGCGCGTTGGAAGCGGGCGAAGCCTGCAATGGAATTCGACGAGCGGCGAAACCACCATCGGCGGGGCGCTCTTTGAACCTCCGGCCTCTGTGCGGTTCGGCAGGAGATCAAGTCATCGAACCGCCGGATGCGGACCCGCTTGTCCGGTGGTGTGGGAGGGGAGGAGAGGCGACTCTCCCCCCTATCCCGATGCCGGAAGACGGCTACTCCGCGCGTTCAAATGTGAGCGAGGCGGAGTTGATACAGTAGCGAAGGCCGGTGGGGCGAGGGCCGTCCGGGAAGACGTGGCCGAGGTGGCCGCCGCAGCGGGCGCAGGTCACTTCAATGCGGCGCATGCCGAAGCTGTGGTCCTCGTGCTCCGCGATTGCCTTGGATTCGGCGGGGATCGTGAAGCTGGGCCAGCCGCAGCCGGAGTCGAACTTGGCGCCGGAGAGGAACAGAAGCGCGCCGCAGCCGGCGCAGTGGTAGTTGCCGGTCTCGTGGTTTTCGCTGAGGGCGCCGGTGAAGGGGCGCTCGGTGCCTTTTTGGCGCAGTACCTGGTACTGCTCCTGGGTAAGCAACGTACGCCACTCGGCGTCGGTGCGGACGATCTTCTCGGGGGCTTCGCTCATGAGGACCTGCTGGTGATCAAACCGATGGATGGTGTCAGAGAGGTGAAGAAATATCATGCCGAATGTCAGACTTCTGCTACAAGGTCAATCTCGATCAGGACGTCCTTAGGCAGGCGGGAGACTTGAACGGTTGTGCGGGCCGGTGGCGCCACGCCCTCGGGGGCAAGATAAGCGCCGTAGACCGCGTTCATGGCGGCGAAGTCATTGAGGTCTTTAAGGAAGACGGTTGCCTTGACGACCTGGGCAAGGCTGGAGCCGGCGGTTTCAAGGATGGCGCTTAAGTTTTCAAGGACCTGCCTGGTCTGCTCGGCGATACCGCTTGCGACAACCTGCTGCGTGGCCGGGTGGAGCGCGATCTGGCCGGCCGTGAAAACGAGGTTGCCCGCGCGCACAGCCTGGGAATAGGGCCCGATGGCGGCGGGGGCTTTGTCAGTTGCGATCACGGTTTTGCTCATGCGTCGATTGTAAGGGGGCGGCGGCGCAGATTAATGCCACACCGCCAGCAGGCCGCCGATGAGGACGAGCCCGACAAGCATGTAGCCGGTGTTGATGGCGAAGAGCTTGAAGGGGCGGCCTTCGTAGATGCCTTGCGGAAAAGCGGTAGCGGCGAAGAAGCCTAGCCACACGATGAAGCCGATAAAGGCTCCTCTGCCAAAGCTATCGGCGCCGGACCAGAGGATGATGTGCGCGAGGATAAAGGCGAGGAGGATATCGCCGATAAGGGACGAGATCATGCCGGTCAGCATGGCATTCTTCTTGCCTTCCTTGGGGAAGGCGACCATGGCCATCCAGGGCTTGGCGAAGAGGACGGGCGAGTACCAGAGCGCGCCCAGAACCCAGAGAGCCACGGCCGAAACCAGGACGGCCAAGTGGTTGAAATGAAGATGGTGCATCGATGAGCCTCCACACTCTGCAGATTTTTGCCTCCGAGGGACCGGGGGATTTTTGGGGAAATTGGAGACCGGCCGGAAAGGAGTAGCGCAATCGACTTTGCCGCACGCGGGAAGGCCGTGTCAAGAAAAATGCGAAAGCGCCGACGGACAACTCCTACTGCCAGCGCGAAAGCACAGCGCCGCCGAGCACCAGGGCAAGCGTCCAGTAGGCGGTATTGATAATAAAGAGCTTGAACGGCCGGCTCTCGTAGATGGACTCGACGAACAGCGGCATCGCGATGAAGCCGACGGCTAGCTTGAAGCCCAGAAATGCGCCGCTCTTGAGGCCGATTACGCCGGCCCACTCTATGGCCCGCAGAAGCAGCAACGAGACGATCAGGCACGCAACCAAGGAGGCGGCCATGGAAAGGACCGTGCTGCGCTTCTTCGCCTCGGGGCGAATGGTCACCAGGGCCTGCCACGGCTTGCCGAAGAGCAAGGGCGAGTACCAGACCACTCCGAGTACCCATTGAATCATGACCGAAGCCACCAGAGCCAAGTGATTGAAGTGAAGGAATCTCATAGAGGAATCCTACATGCGCGTGGAGAGAATCGTATTTCAGGAGGCACGGAACCGGAGAAGTGGCGGAATGGCGGTTTCCGGCCTCAAGAGGAGGAGTGAACCTGAGCGTGCGGCGGGTGGCTGTCAGCGCCGCTTGAGGCCTTCGAACTCTTCGAGGGTGCGGGGCCAATCGGCGCCGAGAAGGCGCGAGAGGCTGCGGTCGGCCAGAACCTTGCCGCCGGTCTGGCAGGGGGCGCAGTAGTTGGTTTCGTTGTCGGCATACCTAATTCGTTGAACGGGCTGGCCGCAGCGCGGGCAGGGCTGTTTGAAGCGTCCGTGCACGGCCATCTCGGGGCGGAAGGCGGTGACCTTTTCCGGGAAGCTCTTTTTTGCTTCGGCGCGCAGGCGATCGGTCCAGAGCGTGAGCGTGGAGCGGGCGGCGGCGAAGAGGCGGTCCCACTCCTCGGGCTTGAGCTTGTGGGTCAGGGCGATGGGCGAGAGCCGGGCGGCGTGGAGGATCTCGTCGGAGTAGGCGTTGCCGATGCCGCTGAGGATGCGGGGATCGGTAAGGGCGCGCTTGAGGGTGCGGTTTTCCAGGGTGAGGGCGGCGCGGAAGCTGTCGATGTCCGCTGAGAAGATTTCGAGGCCGCCGGGATCGATGGAGCGAAGGGCTTCTTCGCCGCGAAAGAGGTGGAGGGAGGCCCGGCGCTTGCTGCCGGCCTCCGTCAGGACGAGGGTTCCATCCGAAAAGTCAAAGCCCGCGAGGGTGTTGCGGCCGGCGAGTTTGGCCCCCGGCACCTTCCAGTGGAGCCGCCCGGCGATCATCAGGTGGAGCACCAGCCAGAGCAACCCGGGGTCCCCAACTGTCGGGGTCCCCAAGAAGCGGGTTTTGGCTTCTTGGGGTGAAACGACGGGTCTTTGTGGTCGGGGTGGGAGGTCGCCTTCGGCGCCGATGGCGATGCGCTTGCCGATGCGGCGGATTTCCCGCACGGTGCGGCCTTCGACGGTTTGAATGGGAGGGTCCGCCGTGCGTAGCACGAAGACGCTGGCAAGACGGACGCGCTCCAGCGGTTTGCCGACGATGCGGGGTTCGAGGGCGGCGATGTAAGCGGCGATGTCAGGGAGTTCGGGCATTCCCTCCAGCTTGCAGCCGGGACGGGGGATTCGGCAAGAGACGCGCCCAATTCAGCCAAGGCCCGCGGTCTCGGAGTCAAGCCCATTCGGAAGGCTCGGGGCAGGCCCGGGGCCGGTTATCGACTTGACGGGGACTCGAGAGATGGGCCGTCCGCGGGCGCCAGGCGTGTCTGCGGCCGTTCTTGACTTATTTAAGTCGCTCGGCCATACTCTAGGCATGAAGCCTGCATCGATCCGCACTTCGATCGACATTCCCCGCGATCTCCATCGCCGGCTGCACGAAGCTGCTGCCCGCAAAGGCTGCTCCGCCCGCAAGCTCATCCTTAGGGGCATTGAGCGCTCGGTGGAGGAGAGCAAGGGGTCGCGGCCGACGCGGAGACTCAGCCTCGATCCGCCGCTGATCCGGCCGGCGGGACGGCGCATCGCAATCACCAACGAAGAGGCTTATGAGCTCATTGAGCTTCCCTGACATGAATGTCTGGCTGGCGCTGGCGACGCCGGAACATGTCCATTCCGCCGTTGCGAGACGCTGGTGGGAAGGGGAAGCCGGCGCCATCGCGTTTTCCCGCCTGACGCAGCTCGGCCTCCTGCGCCTGATGACCACGGCGGCTGCGATGGACGGCAAGCCTCTGAGCATGGCAGAAGCCTGGCGGGTGTACGACCGCTTTTACGACGACGACCGCGTGCTCTTCCTGAGCGAGCCGCCCGAGGTCGAGAAGAGATTCCGTGAAAAAGCGGCTGGGCGAAGCGTTTCTCCCAAGGTGTGGGCCGACGCATGGCTGCTGGCTTTTGCACAGGCGGCGGAAGGCGTGCTGGTGACTTTTGACAAGGCGCTCGGCCCGCGTGGCGCCCACTGCCTGCTGCCGAAGAGAGGCTGAACTGCGGTTGGGTGCATGCGATCCCACCCTTCGCAAGGTACGTGAAGGATGAGGCACCTACCTCAAGATTTTGGGAGCCGCGGTATGGCCAAGAGCTTTCCGGATGGTTTAGGCAGCGGCGGCAGTACTTCATCAAACGGCAACTGAAGAGTTGTGTTGAGATTGGGGTAGACCATATCTAGCTTGACTTCGAAGTCAGCCCAATTCATGGAGACCCGCATAAGGGCCTTGACTCCTTCCAGGAGTTCCTTGAGCCGCGGTTTGCCCTCTTCAGGGGTAAGGTACTGTGTAAGTTTTTGCGTAGGCCTACCGAGAGCGTTTCTCTTGACGCGGCTATGAAGGGCGGGACGGACACCTGGCGCAAGACGGTCATATATGTCGTTCGTCCAGTGGCCTATTACCCCAGGGCGAGCCGTCTTTTCGGGATCGAACGGCCAATGATTCAGGCGATAGATCTGTCGGTAGAACTCAACGTCGAATAACCTGACCCATGGCAAAGCATCCTTCCTTACATATTGCTCGATGATCTTGAGGACTGCATTTCTTTTGCGCAGATCGTCAAATCCGGTAGCCCGATCAATCAAGTCCTCGATAGCAAAATTCGTAAGAGCTTTCAAAAGCACCTTACATTGCTGCCCGATGTGCATTTGGCTAGGCAGGAGCTTATTAGCTGTGAGCGCATCCTGGTACACCCAACACACGCCTGGCAACAGGCTCGCCCTGTAGCCAAAAGCCCTTCCTTGGTAGCCGGGGCCCTTTTCGGGGATAAACTCCAAAGGGGCTGTTGACGCTAGTAGCTCCTCGGAAATAAAAGTCTCAAGGTTCTTTGCCCGTAGAAAGGCGGGCTTTCCGTCGATGGAAGCTCCTTCACCACCCTTTGCCTTTCCTGCGCGACCGATTGCAGTTAGGAACCCTTCTTGGGTGAACACTCTCGTGTTCTCATCGTCGTCGAGGACAGCACAGGCGAGTTTCAGATCGCCGATCGGAAGGATTCCCTCGGCAATCGCTTTTGGGAGCTGTTTTCCATGTCTTACCAATGCCGCCCTCTTTGCGATTGCCGATCTTTCATCTCCTGTGAGGGACTCAGCTCTGGCCCGGGCCGCATCCACTTTGTTCTTGTCTTTCATTTGAAACCTCCTTGCTTGCACAAGTTAACTGCAAGCATATTTGCTTGCAGAACAATATGCAAGCACAAAATTCGAGCACGAGCGCGTTTATTTGCGCTAAAGGAGTATGGTGTTGTCGATCAGGCGGGTGGGGCCGACGTTTGCGGCGACAGCGAAGAGGGAGCCGGGGATGGCGGTGTCGATGGGCTCCAGGCTGGCCCAGTCGACCAACTCGATGTAGTCGATGCGGACCTCAGGTTCGGCGGCAAAGGCCAGATTGGCGGCCTCGATCAGGGCTTCGGCGCGGCGCTCTCCGGAGGCGAAGAGGGACTCGACGTGGCGGATGGCGCGGCTGAGGACGAGGGCTTGGGCGCGTTCGACCGGGGTGAGGTAGACATTGCGGGAACTCAGGGCCAGGCCATCGGGCTCGCGGACGATGGGACAAACGACGATTTCGACAGGCAGATGGAGGTCTGCCACCATGCGGCGGAGGACGGCGATCTGGGCGGCGTCTTTCTGGCCGAAGTAAGCGTGGTGGGGCTCGGCGGCGATAAGGAGCTTGGCGACGGCGGTGGCTACGCCGCGAAAGTGGCCTGGGCGCGACTGGCCATCCAGACGGCGACTCAAACCCTCCACGTCAACGAAGGTGGCTGCGCCGGGAGGGTAGAGCTCTTCGACCGAGGGGGCGAAGATAGCGTGTGCGCCTTCCGACTCGGCAAGGGCACAGTCGGCGTCGAAGGTGCGGGGGTAGCGGGAGTAGTCCTCGTTGGGGCCGAACTGGGCGGGATTGACGAAGATGCTGACGGCGACGTGGCTCGAGGAGGCCATCGCCGCTCGAATCAGGGACGCGTGGCCCGCGTGAAGGGCGCCCATGGTGGGGACGAGGGCGACGGTGTGGGCGGCATCGGACCTGCGCGCGCGGGACCAATGGCGGAGTTCGGCGACGGTGTGAAGGACTTCCATCAGACTTTGCGCAAGGCCGTCTGGCTGGTCACGGCGGGCTGCCGGTCGAGGACCCTGCGGACGGCCTCGGGCAGGTGGTAGCTTTCCTCGTCGGAGGGGAAGATGCGATGTTCGACGTCTTCGCGGTAGTGTTCGATGGCGGCGCGGATGAGGGCTGCGGCGTCGGCGTAGCGGCGCACGAACTTGGGCGGCGGCGCGAAGGTGAGGTTGACGAGGTCGTGGAAGACGAGGATCTGGCCATCGCAGCCTGGACCGGCGCCGATGCCTATGGTGGGGATGGAGAGGTCGGCAGTAATGGCCGAGGCGACCTCGCGGGGAACGCCTTCAAGGACGAGTGCGCCGGCTCCGGCATCGCCAAGGGCATGGGCATCGGCCTTGAGCTGGAGGACGGATTCGGCCGTGCGCGCCTGGACGCGGTAGCCGCCCATGCGATGCACACTTTGTGGGGTGAGGCCGAGATGAGCAATCACGGGGATTTCGGCTTCGGTGAGGGCGCGAACCAGCTCAATGCGTGGGCCTTCGATCTTGACCGCCTCGGCGCCGGCCTCCTTGACGAAGCGGATGGCATTGGCCAGGCCCTCGGAGACCGGGCCGTGATAGCTGCCGAAGGGCATGTCCGCAACGACAAGAGCGCGGCGGACGGCGCGGCGGACGGCGCGGGCGTGGTGCAGCATCTCGTCGACGGTGACGGCTAGAGTGTTCTCGTGGCCGAGGACGACCATGGCGAGCGAGTCGCCGACTAGAAGCAGATCGATGCCGGCTTCGTCGGCGAGGCGCGAGGTGGGGTAATCGTAGGCGGTGAGAGCGGATATCGGCTTGCCCTGGCGCTTCATTTCAGCCAGAGCGGGCACGGTGACTTTGGTGATGGGATTGTCGCCGGGCGAGAGATTCTCCCCGCCGGGGAAGCTGGTCAGTGTCATGGTTGTCTCCAGTGCCGCTCCGTGCACTCAGGATGCGACCCGAACAAGCAAAAGTATACGCCTCCAGACCGGTTGCAAAACCGATGAGATTTGGCTTCTTTACTGGCGTCTTCGGGCCATTTCGAGCCTAAAACGAAAAGGCGAAGATTTAACGAATCTGAAACGGCCCGGACGGAAACGTTCGCCTCCCAGCGCGGTGTGGATGAGGACGCGGTTTTGCGGGTTGGACGCCGGCATGGAGGTTCCTCTATCAAGAACAGTTTGCGGGACGGGAGAGGAATTATGCGCAAAAAAACAGGGGACAGGGAACAGGACTGGCGGGGCTTGAGGGGATGAAGCGGTTCCAGCTTGCGGTATCTTCGCGGCGGGCCGCACACTAGAGGGAATGATTCCTACTGTGGCATCTGGGGTCTACGCGGGGTTGGGCGCGGTTGGGGCCGCGGGGTTGCTGGCGGGCGGGTGCGCGTATGCGGCGCTTTGGCCGGGGTCGCGGATCTTCGGAGAGGGGCTGATTGCCCCGAAGAGACCAGGAGAACTGGCGCTGACCTTCGACGACGGGCCGAATTCCAAGTGGACGCCGCGGTTGCTGGAGATTCTGGCGCGACACGACGTGAAGGCGACGTTCTTTCTGATTGGCAAATATGCGGCCGAAGAGACGGTGCTGACGCGTTTCATCGCCAACGGTGGACACGCGATCGGCAATCACACGTGGTCGCATCCGAACCTGGCGCTGTGCGGGACGAGCAGGGTTCGTGAGGAGCTGAAGCGGACGAGCGACACCCTCGAAGGCATTACGGGGAAGCCGGTGCGGTTCTTCCGGCCGCCTTTTGGGGCGCGGAGGCCGGCAGTGATGCGGATTGCGCGGGAGCTGGGGCTGAGGCCGGTGCTTTGGAATGCGATGACCTCGGATTGGAAAGAGCCTTCGGCTGAGGCGATTGCACGGCGGCTTTCGGCCCAGATCGGCCGGCTGGGGCGGCGCGGATGGGCGGCCAATATTGTGCTGCACGATGGGGGACATCTGCGGCAGGGAATGGAGCGGGGGGCTTCGGTGGAGGCGGCGGGAAGGTTGATTGCGCAGTACAAGCCGACGCGGCGGTTTGTGACAGTGGAGGCGTGGAGTTAGTCCGACAGGCGGGTGGCGCCTGGTGCTTTCCCAAGTCCCAAAAGCGGGACCCTTCGGCCGCGCTCAGGGCGGGCTCTGGGGCACCTCGCGATCATTGTTCCAGTGAGACACAGCAGTGGTATTCTGGCACGTCGTCTGATTGGAACGAGGAGGATGACTTGAGAATAGGCATCGTATTGGCGATCGGGGGATTGGCGTTTTTGGCGGGGTGTGGAAACCAGGCGGACAAGGCTTCCGGCATTCCCATTGAGCCCAAATGGAAGGGAGCTCCCTACCGAATCGCATTTGACTCGCAGGCAGTGAAACCGAATTCGGCGGGCGTCGCCATTCCAGCCATCAAGTACACGGCGAATCCCGAGGAGCTGGAGAAAAGAGCTGTCCTTGTGGTGCGATTCGACGCCTCGAAAGATGCGAAAAGTGGGCCGTTGATGAACCAGATGATTATGGCTCCGGTGGATATCTCCGGCGCGGAGGGCGCCCTTCCCGCGGACTACATGGAACTGGCGGATAAGGATCTGTCGAGGTTCCTGGGGTCTTACTGCATCAAGGGAAAAATCCAGATATCCGTGGCGCTTGCCCGGTCGTCGCTCTCCCGCCAGACCACGGAGGCCGATGTCGACGCGAAGCGCCTTTCCGACTGGGCGCCGGTCGAGGTGATGTTCAAGAACCCCCATCCGAAGTGCTAGCTCTGCACCGCTGATTGCGCGGTACAAGGGACGCGACGGTTTGTGACGGCGGAGGAGTGGGCTAGAGCTTCGCCCCGGCCCTACGGGACAGGCCAGATATCGATGGGAATTGCAAACCCAGGACTTTGTCCTGGGCTATTCTCGCCTTCTCCCTACGGGAGAGGTGACGGCGGAGTGCGAACCTCCCAGACCCCACCCCAGACGCGAGACCTGGGGCACCCGGTTTAGAGCTTAATGGTGCCTTCGAGCTTCCCGCCTTTGAACCACATGATTCCGATGTCAAGTGAGGCCAGCAGACTTTGAACATCAGACGATGGTTCAACTGGCAACAGTACCGCTAGGTCTACCTGCCGTTTTTCCTTTGCGAAGAATCTATGCCTGTAATCGAATAATTGGCCGATTGCCTGACGAATCTGAGTTCGTCCAATCGGTCCGTCCGACCTAGTCTTCGCCTCGATTAACAACTTTCGGCCGGGTTTCCAATCAGGAATGAGCCCGTCAAATTGATCCTCCAGAAAGGTATAGCGCCACGTCAGGTAGTCCCGGAGACGGTTCGTCAGGGCATTATGACGCTTACGGATTTGCCTGCGCGCAGCCGCAATCCGGGCCATGCTGTCAATCTCTGATTTCAGTCCGACATCTCTGAATTCGCTGCTAGGAAGGATCCGGGTCCGTCGCATCCGCAATGGCTTGAATTTCGAAGTCGCAGCATATACGTCTAGGTCGAAAGACGTTCTTATTCCGTGATGGCCTATCAAATGCGAAAGCGCGACCGCGCCGTCTGCATCGGGACGCTTGCCAATAGCGCCGAGGAGACGCGCAGTTTTTCCCCCCATAAGGGGAAACGCCTTCGCGGCATCGAGACAGGCAATGACGGGGGTAAGTGGGTTGATCGGCAAAACTCGGCGTCCTAGCGTGTGAATCGGCCCCAGCTTCAGAAGAATTTCCACCGCGCCCCGGATGCGTCGGTCGTTCTTTCCCCGAGTCGAGGAAACCAATCTGAATGCGGCACTTATGCGTTCTGAATGTTGCTCAACAAACCGAAGAGCTGCGGGGCGGTAGGGCGGGTGGTAGTTCGTGATCCCCGTGTTCAATTGTAGGTAGGATTTCGGTCGACCGAGCCGTGGAAATGCGCTCGAAAGGTCTTCCGCTAGCTGATCGATGGATTGGTATTGGACCCTGAGGTAATCCGCTATTCTACGGTTCCGCCATTCCCTGGTCGATTGTTTGTCTTTGCTTCTATTGACCCAACCGCAACCCACGAGCAGAGACAGAAATCTTGGATCATACTTTTCTCAGCCAGCCGCATTCCAGAGGGCTTGAATAAAGCGAGCAGTATTGGCCTCGTTCCTAACCCAGTTCCGTTGGCGTTCGTTCGGATTGAATTCAGGAAGATCAATTTTCATGGAACACGCTTCCGCTCAACCAAATCACGACTCCGAAAGCTTACCACGGGGATTAACTCGACGCGTGCATAATCGCCGAGTCGCTCATCGAGCAACGCGGAAGAACGATGGCTGGATTCCTAGGTTTCCGAGCGGCCGGCTGCGTGTTGGTCAGGCCTGGAGGGTTTTGAAGGCTTGCGCCGCGGCCTCAATCGTCGCTTGCACTTCCGCTTCGCCGTGTGCGGCACTTAGGAACGCGGCTTCAAACTGGGAGGGCGGGAGCCAGACGCTCTGGTCTAACATGGCGCGGTGGAATCGGCCGAAGGCGGCGGTGTCGGACTTGGCTGCTTGCTCGTAGTTGGTGACGGGGCCGGGGGTGAAGAACCAGGTGCCCATGGAGCCGACTCGGTTCGTAGTGAGGGGGATGCCGGCGCGGGCGGCTTCTTGGGCTACGCCCTCGAAGACGGTTTTGGAGGCGGCTTCCAGCTGGGGGTAGATTTGGGCGGCGTGGGCTTGGAGATGGCTGAGGGTGGCGAGGCCGGCGGCCATGGCTAAGGGGTTTCCGCTGAGGGTTCCGGCTTGATAGACCGGGCCGAGCGGGGCGAGCAGGTCCATGAACTGGCGCTTGCCGCCGAAGACGCCGACGGGGAGGCCTCCGCCGACGATTTTGCCTAATGTGACGAGGTCGGGATCGAGACAATAGAGCTGGCAGGCACCGCCGAGGGCGACGCGGAAGCCAGTCATGACTTCGTCGACGATCAGCAATGCGCCGTGGCGGGTAGTAAGCCTGCGCAGGCCGGCGAGGTAGCCGGAGGCAGGCGGGATGCAGCCGGCGTTGCCGACGATGGGCTCGACGATGATGGCGGCAATTTGGCCGGGGTGGGCAGCGAAGGCGGCATCGACGGCGGAGAGGTCGTTGTAGGGGAGGGCCAGGGTGAGATGGGCGATCTCCTCGGGGACGCCCGCGGAACCGGGGATGCCAAAGGTGGCGACGCCGGAGCCGGCTTTGACCAGCAGGCCGTCGGAGTGGCCGTGGTAGCAGCCTTCGAACTTGATGACGATCTTGCGGCCGGTGGCGGCGCGGGCAAGGCGGATGGCGCTCATGGTGGCCTCGGTGCCGGAGCTGACGAAGCGGAGCTTTTCGATGGCGGGGTAGCAGGCGAGGATGCGCTCGGCTAGGTCGGATTCGGCGGCGGTGGATGCGCCGAAGGAGGCGGAGTCGCGGGCGGCGCGCTCAATGGCCTCGACGACGGGCGGGAAGGCGTGGCCGAGGATCATGGGGCCCCAGGAGCCGAAGTAGTCGATGTAGCGGTTGCCGTCGGCATCGGTAAGCCAGGCTCCCTGGGCGCTCTGGATGAACGGGGGCGCGCCCCCGACCGCGTGGAAGGCCCGCACAGGCGAGTTGACGCCACCAGGGAAGAGGCGTTCGGCTCGCTGCTGGAGGGCCTGTGAGCGGGTGCGGACGGGGGCTGAGGAGTGGGGGCTCATGGTGGGTTCAGTATAAAAGGCGGATGGTTGGGTATAAGCCGGATTGAATCGCCTGGCTTCTCGAAGGCATCTCGATGAGTGTGGACGGATTGGGCGGGATCGGCGACCGGTTGCTGGTGGTTTTTGACGGCCATTGCGGGCTGTGCAACCGGTCGGTTCGGTGGTTGTTGCGGCGCGACCTGAGGGACAGGTTGCGGTTCGCGGATTCGGAGTCTGAGAAGCTGGCGGGGTTGCTGGCGCGGCATGGATTTAGAGTGGCGGAACGGAGATCGGGGCCGGAGACGATTCTGGTGGTGCGGTGCGCGGGCGGGCCGGGGGAGAAGGTGCTAGAGCAGTCGGATGGAGTGGTGGCGCTGCTGGGTGAGCTGCGCCGGCCGTGGCCTTGGGTTGGCACGGCGCTGAGGTGGATTCCGCGGCCGGTGCGCGACCTGGGTTACCGGCTCGTCGCGCGCTGGCGGTACCGGATCTGGGGACGGCTGGAGAGCTGCCCGCTGCCTACGGCCGAGGAGCGGGGACGGTTTCTATAGTCTTTTGGCGCGGGTGGCCGCGACCATGGAGATGACCACGCCGGTCAGTTCCAGGGCGATTGCGACGCCGAAGGTCGCACCGCGCAGAAAGTCGCTCCAACCGGGCCCGAGGTGCGCCGGGAGGAAGAATCTGGGCCAGACGATGGCCATGACAAGGAACATCATGCCCAAGGAAACAAACATCATCGCGAAGGGCAGAATCTTCGCGGGTGAATCTTGCAGTTTGCGAAGAATCATGGATGGGCTTCCTTTCAGAGTCGGGCGCTTTGTAGTCACCGGGGGAAGGACGAGGGATTTTGAGCGTCGCCATTCCAGCCGCAGCGGCGTTGGCGGCGCATCATCATGAGGTTGATGCCGATGGAGAGGCCGAGCAGCAAACCGCACACGCCATGGAGCCAGTCTTGTTCGACCGGAATGTAGGAGCGAAAGATCCACAGCAACAGGCCGGCCGGCAAAGAAAAGTTGCCAATGCCGAGAATCCGTCTTGATTTCGGGTCGAGTTGTCCATATGGGATGCACATGGGAAGATCTCCTTTCGAGTCTTAGTCGTTGAACCGGTACCAAAAGAACAAGGACATCTTGACCACGGCAAACGTGAGGATGACGGCAAGCAGGTCCCAGCTCCAGAGGTGGTTGGCGAAGTAGCGGTATTCAAAGATGCCGCCGGCGGCGAGCAGTGTGGCGAAACCCGCAGTGCTGCTGGAACGGCGGCGATGTTCGAGGAAGCGTTCATCGACGAAAGCGCGAAGGATGGGGATTCTGCTAAGGATGGGATGGGTCATGGCTGACTCTCCAACTGGAAGATGTGGTCGGTGGGACAGGCGAATATGCGGGCGAAGAGGAGCGCCAGCTCCAGGCTGGGCACGTAGCGGTTGCGCTCGATGGAGTTGATGGATTGGCGGGAGACGCCTACGGCGTGAGCGAGCTGCTCCTGAGTCCAGCCTTGGGCGGTGCGCAGCTCTTTGACTCGGTTTGTGATGGTGGAAGGCATGTAAAGCTGACTTTCCAATTCAGAGTAGCCTGAGACAAGGCAGATGTCAAGCCGGCTTGTCATTTGTTGATGGGGCCGCTCGACTGAAGATGAGATCCGCCGCAGCGAATGCGGGCTCGTCCAGCGCAAATCCTGCTAGAATCGACATTTCGGCTGGCCGCGCCGTCAAGAATCCATCTGTAGAAAGTCCGCACCGTGCCTGAAGAACCCAAATCCAAATCCGTGACCTACGCCGACGCGGGCGTCGACCTGAAGAGCGGCGAGCGCGCCAAGGAGCGCATCAAGTACCTGGCGCAGAGGACCTTCAACCGCAATGTTCTGGGGGGTATTGGAGGCTTTGGGGCGCTCTACCGGCTGGACATGCAGCGCTGGAAGAACCCGATCCTGGTGAGTTCGGCGGACGGGGTGGGGACCAAGCTGAAGGTGGCGTTCGAGCTGGGGCTGCACCACACGGTGGGCGTGGACCTGGTGAACCACTGCGTGAACGACATCGCCGTCCAGGGCGCGACGCCGCTGTTCTTTCTGGATTACCTGGCTACGGGCAAGCTGGACCCGGAGGTGGCCGAGAGCGTGGTGACCGGGCTGGCGGAGGCCTGCAAGGCCAATGGATGTGTCCTGATCGGCGGCGAGACGGCGCAGATGCCGGGCTTTTATGCCGATGGGGAGTACGATTTGGCGGGCTTTATTGTGGGGGCGGTGGACAAGGAGAAGCTGGTGACGGGCGCGGGCATCAAGGCCGGCGACGTGCTGATCGGGCTGCCTTCGACGGGGCTGCACACCAACGGCTATTCGCTGGCCCGGAAGCTGCTTTTCGAGGTGGGCGGCTACAAAGCAACGCAATATGTGACCGCGATCCGGGAAAAGGCGGGCGCCGCGCTGATGAAGACGCATCGCAGTTACCTGCACCTGATTCAGAAGCTGGTTGGAGCGGGACTGACCACGGGAATGGCCCACATCACCGGAGGGGGCATCACCGAGAACCTACCGCGCATTCTGCCCAAGAACACGGGAGCGCAGATCGAGATCGGATCGTGGCCGGTGCTGCCGATCTTCGAGCATCTGCGGACGCTGGGCCAAGTCTCCCAGGAGGAGATGATGCGGACGTTCAACATGGGCATCGGGCTGATCGCGGCAATTCCGGCGGCCAAGTTTACCAAGGCCAAGAACCTGCTGGACCGGGCCGAGGAGAAGTTCTACGTGATCGGGCGGGTGGTGAAGGGCGAGCGGCGGGTGCAGTACACATAGAACAGTGAACAAGTGAGTAAGTGAGGAAGTGAACAAGTGAGGGAAATAGTTGGAACTCGCTCAAAAAGATCGGCCAGTCCGGCTCGGCATTCTTGTTTCCGGCCGCGGATCCAACTTTAAGGCCATCGCCCGCTCTATCGACGAAGGCCGTCTGCCCGGTGTCAAGATTGCCGTCGTGATCTCGAATGCACAATGCCTCGCTCTCAGTGCAGCAGGTCAAATGGCAATCAATAACGCTGTCTATGTGTCGAAGGGGCGCCCCCGTGCCGAGCAGGAAGCCGAAGTCATTGCTTGTCTACGGGCGCACACGGTGGACCTGGTTTGCCTGGCCGGGTACATGCGGCTGTTATCGCCGGAGTTTATTGCCGCTTTTCCCAACCGGATTCTGAACATTCACCCGTCGCTGCTGCCGGCTTTTCCAGGCCTGGAGGCGCAGGAGCAGGCCTTCAATTACGGGGTGAAGGTGGCTGGATGCACGGTGCATTTTGTGGATGACCAACTGGACCATGGACCGATCGTGGCGCAGCGGGCTATTGCGGTCGAAGAGACGGACGACGCGCACTCTCTGGCCGGCCGGATTCTGGCCGAGGAACACATTGCGTACATCGAGGCGATCGGCCGGGTGGCGAGCGGGGAGTACGAGATTCGGGGACGGCGGTTTGTGAAGCGGAATCTTTAAGATGTTGATTTTAAAGGCTGGTTAACTGCCCGTTATATGCAGGCGGAGACTTATGCTTCTAATCGGCAATTTCTCGGTGTCAAGCGGCTTGGTCCCGATCTCTCCCCTAGATAATTGATTCTAAATATCTTGTCATTTCCCAGTCTTTGCAGGGAGTTAGGCTTGGATTGCCTAGCCTTAGAGGTAGACAGACAAGCGACGGAGATGCCGCGCCGGGCGAATGAGTACGCCCTTCCCTTTGTGGAGGGCGCCGGGGCGCGGGACCGCGCGTGTCTGCCCTGCAGCGGTTATCCGCTTCGATCCGAGCCGCAACCACGGCGGCGCCTAACTTGCTGAGAAATGAAGAAAGAGTCCAGGGCCGGCCTATGGTGGAGCCGGCCGCTGGCTCGGTGTACCTTTTTGGCGGCGGCGGACCGGGCTTCGCTCAAGCAGCCAAATCGCAAGTCAACCAGGGCGGCTCCTGCTGCCCTTTTCCCAAGGAGCTTCCTGTATGAATTCCTTTTCGAATATCTGGAATCACCCCAAGACATCGGCCGCCGGGCTGCTGATTGCGGTCATCACCATTGCCGGCGTGCTTTCGCAGCAGGGCTTGACCCTGGGCGCAGCCGGGACCGGCACAACGATCACGCTTGTCAGCGGCCTTGCCACCGCCCTTTTGGGGCTTCTCGCCAGGGATCCGGAGAGCCAGACCACGTCCACCGGGACGACCGCCAAGCTGGGCGCCTGGGCGCTGATCGCTCTGCTGCTGCCGCTGCCTTTTATGAGCGGCTGTTCAGGAGCAACGGTGGCCCAGGACATCGTGAACTGGACGCCGGCTCTGCAAAGCGCGGTGGCCACGGTGGACTCGACCGGGGCGCTGCTTGCGCTGGCGGATGCGCCGATCTTCGCGGCGGCCACGGTGGGCTTTGACGTTGGCTCGAATCTGCTGGTTGGGCAGGCAAAGGCCTACCTTGCCAACCCGACAGCGAGCTTGCTGACAGCGCTGCAAAACCAGGCAGCGGCCTTTCAGAGCCAAGTGAACACCGCGGTGCTGTCGGCGGCGAAGATTGTGGATCAAGCCAGCCAGCAACATGCGTTGGCGGTGATAGGAGCGGTCTCGACGATCGTGAGCGCGATTCTGTCCGAGGTCCAGTCGATTTCGAGCAAGACGGCGTTGGCGCGGATGGCGGCTCAAACAACCGTCACATTGGCCGAGACGCAGCCCTATCTGGACGGCTCGCAGGCGATGAAAATCGTGGCCGATCACTATGGCGAGCCAGTGGAACTGGCGCGGGTTCAGGTGGCGCAGACGGAGCGGAACGAGGCTCTGGCCGGCTTCTGAGGCCAGCGCGGACAGAACGGGCCGCTCCCAACCAGGAGCGGCCCGACGGACTAATAGAAAGAATCAATAGACTCGATTTCCCGCCTACGTACTTGCCTCCCGCGCTTCTCCCAGAATCAATTTAAGGGTAATCTGCTTTCTGCCGCGCAGGATGGTGACGCTGATGGTGTCGCCGGCCTGGTGTTTGTCCATGAGCCCGTTGATGTCCTGCGGATCGGCGACCTCCTGGCCGTCGATGGCCACGATGAGGTCTCCACCGAGCATGATGGGAGTGTTGCCTACATAGGCCTGCTGGTTTCCCCCGCGCAAGCCGGCACGCTCAGCCGCGCCGCCGGGGATCACCTTCTGAATGAGCACGCCATAGTCGGCTGCCAGGCCCATCTGCGAGGCCAGATCGGGGCCAATTGCAAAAGAAACGATACCCAGGGAGGGCCGCTTGACGCGTCCATAGCGTTGCAGATCGGCCAAAACGGCCTTAGCCGTGTTGATGGGGATGGCAAAACCGATGCCCGAGCTTTGGTCGGCGCCGTTGGAGGCGATCATGGTGTTGATGCCGATGACCTCGCCGCGGGAGTTGAGCAAGGGGCCCCCGGAGTTGCCGGGGTTGATGGCGGCGTCGGTCTGGATGGCGTCCTCAATGGGAGCGCTTTCAGACCCGCCAATGGTGCGGATAGAGCTGATGATGCCCCGCGTCATGGTGCCGCTGAGGCCAAAGGGATTGCCGATTGCATAGACCTTCTGACCGACGGCCAGCTCGGAGGAGTCGGCCAGCGTGACCGGCTCGAGGTTGGGCGCGTCGATCTGCAGCAGAGCCAGGTCGTGCGTTCTGTCCGTGCCGATCACCTTGGCCGAGTAGCGGCGCTTGTTCGAGAGCATGACCTCGATGCCGCGGTTGGCGCCCTCGACGACGTGGAAGTTGGTGAGTACGTGGCCAGCCTTGTCGAGCACGAAACCCGACCCCTGGCCCTTCTGCGGAACAGCTCCGTAGAAGAAGTTGAAGACCAGCGAGGTCGAAGTGATATTCACCACCGACGGCAGGACCCGCTTATAGATGGCAATATTGTTCTGCTCCTCGGAGTCATAGGCGGGCGCGGCTTCAGCCTCGGTAAGGTGGAGCGGGGAGCCGGAGCCGCCCGTGTTGACCCAGGAGAGATGTCCCAGACCGGCGGGGAGATGTTTGGTGAGATACCAGAACCCGCCCACCAGCAAAACGACCAAAAGAAATCTACGCAGTTTCATAGCTTGTCGACCTGAAAGACCTTTCCAAAGTTGTCCGTGGTCAGTTGTCAGTTTTCAGTAGAAACCAACTCGGCGGAATCACTGACCCACCGCACCCAGCTACCCAATACCTTTACGCCTGCGGCGCGGCACAGTTCCATGGGGAGGGCCGCGGCAGCCTATTTCTATTTTAAAGACTCATCCGAAAGAAAATTGTTGCTCTCCGCCTGGAGTCTGTGCCACAAAGTAACGACCTGGGAGCGCAGGGCGGCCTTATCTCCCGTGTTTTCCAGGACATAGTCGGCGCGGGCGGCTTTTTCAGGATCGGGAATCTGGTGCGCGATCCGGCGGCGGGCATCGGCTTCGGCGGTCTCGCGGGGTACGCCGGAAAGGGTGCGCCGGTCGGCATAGCGGGCGATCTTGACCTCGTCGGGCGCGGTGACCACGACAATGCGGGTGATGCGGCGGCGCCAATCGGTCAGCACGCTCTCCTTCTCGCCGCGGGCGCGGGCATCGCGCTCGACTTCAAAGATGAGCGCCGACTCGACGACGGCGACGGCCGCCGGATCGCGGGCAAAGACCTCTTCCATCCAGCGCCGCTGCGCCGCGATGACGGCGGGATGCACGATGGCGTTGAGATCGTCGAGGCGGCCTTGCTGGAAAGCCAGCTCGGCGAGCCGGGCGCGGTTCAGGCGGCCATCGGGACCGGCAACTTCGGGGCCAAAGACGCGCAGGATTTCGGCATAGACCTGCCGGCCCGGCTCCATGAGGGCGCGGCCCAGCCCATCGGCCTCGATGACTTCCGCTCCGAGTTCGCGAAGATAAGCGGCGACGGTGCTTTTGCCGCTGGCGAGGCCGCCGGTGAGTCCGACTCTCAGCATGGTGAAAAGGCTCGGCTTTTGGCGCGCGCGCTTGCCCGGTCGGGGCTGCATTCGACCGCATCCATCGCTGAACGCAGTATAGTCAACCACCTGTGTTTCCGACCCGCGAGGCATGAAACTGTAGCGCCGATCTCCAGATCGGCTGTCGCGTGGGCGTCCTCGCCCACGCCTGCCCCCGATCCCCCCTGTGCTTCTCAGGAGCTTCAGGCTTGCTTTTTGTTAGGCGGTCAAGATAGGCGATCGAGCCGAATCCGCCGCAGAATGACAGCACGGCAGGAGCCGCGGCGGTCTATGTACGCCCTGAACCCGCGCGTCACGGTCGAAGCCGGCAAGATGGGGGAAAAGCCCTGCATCCGCGTCACGCGATTCAGCATCTACGATCTGGCTTCAGCCCTTATTCAAGATCAAGCGCCTTACTCTCGACAGAATGTATCATTTCGTCGATGCGCTGGGGCTAACCTAATTCTTCAAAATATGCGACCGCTAATCCAGCGAGCTTGTCGGCTTCGCGCCCTCGCTTCCGTTGCAAATAGAATCGCCACAAGGCGACCGCGGCTCCTGCCGGGAGCCCAATGCTCGCTGGGATCGATAGAGACAGCGGAATAGATGAATGAAATACGCAGACGAAGCCGAATAAGATCAAGAGGGTCAGGATCATTACCAGGTTTGGATTAAAAGTGTGGAGGGTTATGGGTTGGCTACTCGGTCCGGCCATGACCATAAGTGGTTCAGGGACATGGTCCTTGCAGGAGTGTGTCACTCGTCCTCGCAGGTCGACCCATTGGCGGCGGGCCAGGGGTTTGGGAAGAGGTGTGGAACAAAACAGGACTGGTACCAGTCGCTTTTCATCGTCTTCCAGCGCAAGGGCAATTTCGTGGTGAACGAACCGCGATCGTGCACTCTCGCAACACCAGCAAACTATGAAGACTGAGGAAGTCCGCACGGCATTGTCGATTTCCGTTTTCCAAATAGCTCCGGGCTTGATGGAATCGACGTCAAGGAAGATGGCGTCGTCGGCTGCGGCCCCGAGGAGCTCGGCGAGAGGTTTAACCAGCTGTTCGTCATGCCGACTGTAAGACACAAACACTTTCCAGCGTCTCCTCCGGACCATCGTCAGTTCACCCCCTAGGTATTATTAACACCACGCGCGTAAAACTAGGTCTTGCGGGGCGTTTCCTCTATGGCCGGTTTTGGATGGCCCCTGAAGAAACGCTCGACAAAAGGAATCATTTCGTCGATAGTTGAAAGCCCCCTGCCCTGTTTACGCGGGATTCCGGGGTTTTCGACGGGAGGAACTCTCGACAAAAAGATGAGCGGGCGCAAGAGCAGAAACTTGGTCGCCTGAACGACTCCCGCCTCCTTTGACCATTGCCGCTAGCGTTCCGCCATGACTGTTGGGATTACCGGCCCCTCCATGAGAGCCTCACTTGGATCGTGGAGTTCGGCTGCGATGGCATGACCCGCGCATCGCCATCCGGCGATTACAATAACTCTACTAGATTCTGCTGATTGAATAATTCGTCCAAGGGTAAATAACGCCAAGCCGGCTTGCACGAGGTCAAGCGACTGCCGCTGCGACCTGGCGGTAGTCCGCTCGGCTCCTTGGCGAATTGACGGAGAGCGTCACAGCCCCCGCCGCATTCTGGCGGCGCGAACAGTGTTGGCCTTCAGCATCTTCGGTTTTGCGACCGCATCGGGGCGGAAGCCGATCTGCCGGACGGGTTTTTCCGGCGGCGTCGTGAGCATACGGATCGCCTTGACGATCTCGACAACCTTGGAGTCGGTTGTCTCCAGACGTTGCTCTAATTCGGCAAGTTTGGCGGCGAGCGCCTTGTGGGTGGCGAGCATCTCGCGCAGGCGCAGGAAGGCGCGAACCACAAAGATGCTCATCTCGACCGCGCGCTGGGAGTTGAGTACGCTGGCGGCCATGATGGCTCCGTGCTCGGTAAAGGCATAGGGCGCGTAACGACGGCCACCACGACTGCTCTTTGAGGTCACAGTTTGTGATTTCAAAACCAGGTTCTCTTCCGCCGTGAGCTGAAAGACGAAATCCGGGGGGAATCGATTCTCATTCCGCTTGACCGCCTGATTCAGCGCCCGAACCTCTACGCCATAGAGCGCTGCCAAGTCGGCGTCGAGAAGAACTTTTTGGCCGCGAACCAGATGGATTTGGCTCTCAATGGAATAGGGTACAAGAGCGCTTTTGCCGGCCATTCCGCCTCCCGGTTTGAAATCACAAACTGTGATCTCAAACCAAAGATAATTGGCCGGACTTCACGACGGGAAAGCTCGAAGGCTCCGTGGCCAATGAATGGAAAGCATCACAGTCCCCGCCGCATTTTGGCGGCGCGGACGTTGTTGGCCATGAGCATGGCGACGGTGAGCAGACCGACGCCGCCTGGGACGGGGGTGTATGCGCCGGCGAGCTCGAAGGCCTTGGGGTGCACGTCGCCCACGATCACCGAACCCCGCTTGGCGAAAGCGGCCTCGCGTTTGGCGTCTCCCAAAAAGAAGCGATCGAACCCGGCGCGGTCCGAGATGCGGTTAATTCCGACGTCGATGACGGTCGCGCCGGGCCTGACCATTTCCGGCGTAATGAAGCCGGGGCGGCCAATGGCGGCGACGAGTATGTCGGCCTGGCGGGTGAGCTTCCCGAGGTTTTGTGTCTTGGAGTGGCAGATCGTTACGGTTGCATTCTGGTGCAGCAAGAGCATGGCCGCCGGTTTGCCCACCAAGTCGCTGCGGCCCACCACCACGGCGTGCTGGCCGGCGATGGGGATGTTGCTGCGCTTGAGGATCTCGATGACTCCGGCCGGCGTGCAAGGCGCGAGAGCCGGGCGGCCGGCCTGCAAGCGGCCCGCATTGACGGGGTGAAGGCCGTCCACATCCTTGTCTGGCGCGACGGCATCGAGGAGCACCTTGGCATCGACGTGCGCGGGAAGCGGCAACTGGATGAGGATGCCGTCGATCTCGTCGCGGTCGTTGAGGCCGGCCACCAGGTCGAGCATGTCCTCGGTGGTTACGGTCTCGGGCCGTGCGATGAGGTCGCTGAAGAGGCCGAGTTCGGCGCAGGCTTGCACCTTGCCGCGGACGTAGATCTGGGACGCGGCCACGTTGCCGACGAGGACCGCGGCGAGGCCCGGCCGGATGCCCTGTGCAGCAAGCAGCTTCACTTCTTCGGCGACTTCCCGCTTGATTTCAGCGGCAATCGCCGCGCCGTCGAGAATCCTGGGCATTCCGCTCTCCAGACATCTATCGTATCGTTTTCCGCCTCTTCGCAGGGATGACGTTCCCACTCAAAGCAGAATCGCTTTCCAAGCGGTGGGTGTCACATCTGAATGTGATTTAACTCACATACAGTCATACCGCGTGCTCCTGTAGGGTCAAGCCTGCGCGGGGTGTTTTAGATCACATTTGGACGAGTTCGAGGGACCTCCTGGAAGCGCGGTTCTAAAGAGGGTTCGATGAGTGTCTTTAAGGATGCAGGGCATCTTTTCCGATTTGCGGGGCTGTTCGTACTCGCCTTTGTGGTGTTTCTGGTGGTGCGCCACTTCGTTGTTCCCAAGAGCTTCGGCCAGTATGGGCATTATCGCGGGGCAGCTATCGGCGAGATTGCGGCGCGCCCGGTGAAGTTTGCCGGGCACGAGGCCTGCGAGAGCTGTCACACGGATGTGGTGGACGTGAAGAAGGCCGGAAAACATGCGCACGTGAACTGCGAGGCCTGCCATGGCCCGCAGGCGCAACATGCCGACGATCCGACCGGTGTGAAACCGCCGCTGCCGGACACCGCGGTGCTCTGCGCCCGGTGTCACACGGCCAGCGCGGCCAAGCCCAAGGGCTTTCCGCAAGTTGTGCCGGAAGACCATTCGACGGGTCTACCGTGCAACACGTGCCACAAGCCGCATAACCCCGGGATGGACGCGGGAGGTGCCAAATGAATATTTCGCGGCGTCAAATGCTGGTCCTTTTGCCGGCGGCGGCGGTGGCATGGAAATCGGTTCTGGCCGGAACCCCGGAGGATGCGCCCAACTACTCGATGAGCGATCACTGGTGGGGCATGCTGATCGATATTCCCAAGTGCATCGGCTGCGGGAACTGCGTGCGCGCGTGCGCGGCGGAGAACGATGTGCCGGACGGCTACTTCCGCACCTGGGTGGAGCGCTACCACGTGTCGGACGAAAACATGACCAACCCCGAGGTCATCTCGCCCGACGGCGGCAAGGAAGGTTTCCCGGTTGCCCAGGAAGACGACCGCAAATACTTCTTCGTTCCCAAGATGTGCAACCACTGCGTGGATTCGCCCTGCACGCAGGTGTGCCCGGTGGGAGCGACGTTTGTGGCCCCGGATGGGGTTGTGCTGATCGACCCGAAGTACTGCCTGGGCTGCGCGTATTGCGTACAGGCCTGTCCGTATGGCTGCCGCTACATTCACCCGCGGAAAGAGGTGGCGGATAAGTGCACGCTTTGCTACCACCGGATCGTGAAGGGGCTTACGACCGCGTGCTGCGAAGCATGTCCGACCGGGGCGCGCCAATTGGTTGACTTGAAGAATCCGAAGGACCCGATCCACGAGTTTCTGAAGACGCATAGCGTGCAGGTGTTGAAGCCGCAGATGGCCACGGGAGCAAAGGCGTTTTACAACGGGCTGGACGGTTCGGTGCGGTAAGGACAGCTTTCAGCTCTTAGCTGTCAGCTTTCAGCTTGTATTCGGCGAAGGTGGGCTCCTCGAGTTTTCAGGAGCTAAGAGCTAAGAGCTAAGAGCTAAGAGCTAAGAGCTAAGAGCTAAGAGCTAAGAGCTAAGAGCTAAGAGCTAAGAGCTAAGAGCTAAGAGCTAGGAGCTGAATTCATGAACGGTGTCGAAGGCTTCATGTATCCCAACGAAATCGCGCTGCAATGGAGCGTGCTGATCGTCCTGTACCCCTTCATCACGGGCCTGGTGGCCGGCGCATTCATTCTGGCCTCGCTGGAGAGGGTTTTCCGGGTCGAGGCAGTGAAGCCGACTTACCGCCTGGCGCTGCTCACCGCGCTGGCATTCCTGCTGGTGGCGCCCTTGCCGCTGCAGTTGCACCTGGGGCATCCGGAGCGTTCGCCGGAGATGTACTTCACTCCGCACAGTACCTCGGCGATGGCCATGTTCGGTTATGTGTATCTGTGGTACCTGATGGCGGTGCTGGTATTGGAGATCTGGCTGGACTACCGGCGGGACATCGTGCTCTGGTCCCAATCCAGCAAAGGGCTGATGCGCCTTATCTACCGGGTGATGACGCTGGGCTCGAACAACATCAGCGAGCGTTCGCTGGCCATCGACGAGCGGGTGGGCTGGATGGTTACGCTGATCGGCATTCCCTCTGCCTTTTTGTTGCACGGATATGTGGGATTCATCTTCGGCTCGATCAAGGCCAACCCCTGGTGGTCGTCTCCGCTGATGCCGGTGGTTTTCATCTTCTCGGCCATGGTGTCGGGGATTGCCGGCGTAATGCTGCTTTACATGGCGATCACCAAGCTGCGCAAGCAGGCAATCGACATCCGCTGCGTGGATACCATTGCCATGTACCTGTTCTACATCTTCATCGTCGATTTCAGCCTGGAGATGCTGGACCTGATTCACCGCACCTACGAGGCCGACGAATCGTTCCGCAGCCTGAACTTTCTCGTCCACACGCAGTTGTACATTCCGCACATCGTGATCCAGATCTTCCTGGGCACGCTGACGCCCATCGTCCTGTTGGCCGTGACGCAGGTGGTGAAGCTGCCCGAGGTGGCGCGCAAGCGCATCTACGCGGTTGCAGGGAGCCTGACCCTGGTCGGCATATTTGCCATGCGCTGGAATGTGGTAATTGGCGGACAACTGTTCTCAAAGAGCTTTCTCGGCTACACCACCTACAAGATGGGACTGGTTTCAAAGGAAGGTCTGATCGTGGCTGTGTTTCTGACCATCCTGCCGCTGATCTTTCTTTGGGGACTGGTGAAGGTGTTGCCTCCGTGGCCTGAAAAAGGCGCGCACGCGGCGGCTGCGGGAGATTAACAGGCTCTCTTCCCGGGTGGAAGCCATGAACGATCTTTCCGACGTTTTAGAACGGCTCACGTCACGCCTTGAAACGCTGGAGAGGCGTGTCGAGGCGCTGGAGCATCCTTCCGAGGCGGCCAGCGCGCCGGTTGCGGCCTTGCCCAGCGCACCGCTGGCGGCAGCGGCGGGCGAGGGGCTTTCCTTTGTACATGTCGGCGGAGCGTTTTCAGTGCTGGGCAAAGCCATGCTCGGCATAGCCGGGGCGTACCTTCTGCGCGCCGTGGCGGAGACCAGCCTGCTTCCCCAGCCGGCGATGGCCGCGATGGCCATTCTCTACGCGCTTCTATGGCTGGCGGCGGCCACACGGGTAGCCGCGGGGGCGTGGTTTGCGAGCACTACCTATGCGTGCACGTCCGCGCTGATCCTCGCTCCCATGCTGTGGGAACTTACCCTGAGCTTCAAGGTCTTGCCGGCGGCGGTTACGGCCGGCGTGCTGGGCGGATTCGTGTGCGCGGCGACGGGCTTGGCGTGGAAGCGCAATCTGGCATCGATTCTCTGGGTAACCTATGGGGCCGCGGCGGCGGTCGCCGTGGTCCTCTCCATCGCCACGCACGAGTTGGAACCGTTCATCGCGGTTCTTCTGCTGATGGTTCTTCTCTGCGAGCACGCGGCGGCGCGCGATCGTGAAATGGGCGTGAGGAGCGTGGCTGCCGCCGCGGCCGATGTGGCGATATGGGGCCTGATCTTCATCTACTCCAGCCCGCAAAGCGCGCGCGGGAATTACCCGGTCCTCGGGACGGCGGCGTTGCTGGCGCCGGGCTTCTCGCTGTTTCTGATCGACGGCGTCAGCGTGGCGCTCAGGACTATGTTATTGAAGCGGAAGATTACCGCGTTCGAAACCGTCCAGACGACCATCGCCTTGATGCTGGCGGCGGCAAGCCTGCTCTATTTCGAGCCAAGCGGAGCCACGATTCTGGGTATCCTCTTGATAGTTTTGTCGGGGGCGAGTTATGCGGCGGTCTTCACTTTTTTCGATCGTGCCCCGGAACAGCGCAATTACCGGGTGTTTTCCACCTGGAGCGCGGCGCTCTTGCTTACCGGCTGCCTGCTGTGCCTTTCGCCATGGTGGGCGGCGGCTTGCCTGGGCGCAGCGGCGGTTGCGGCCACCGCGCTGGGCGCGCGATTGAGCCGAGTCGCCCTTGAACTTCATGGCGTGGCGTATCTGGCGGCGGCCGCGACGGCGTCCGGACTGCTCGGGTATGCCTTCCGCGCGCTTGCAGGGACGCTGCCCGGCCCGCCCGCGTGGAGCGTTTGGGTTGCCTCAGCTTGCGCGGTTCTCTGCTACGCGGCGCGGAAACCCGGCCGGGAAGAAGCATGGCAGCAGCAGATTCTTCATCTTGTGGTCGCGATTCTGGCGGCAGGCGCGCTTGCGGCCCTGCTCGTGGAAGGCCTGGCAGGTCTGGCCGCATTGGTCGTGCATCCTGGCGTGCATCACCTTGCTTTCATCCGCACCCTGACCCTCTGCGCGGCGGCTCTCGGACTCGCTTTCAGCGGTTCCCACTGGGGCCGCAAGGAACTCACGCGAATGAGCTACGCCGCGCTGGTACTGGTTGCGGCCAAGCTGGTCTTCGAAGATCTGCGCCAGGGGCATATGGAATTCATTGCCGCTTCGATTTTTCTCTTCGCTGTCACTTTGCTCGCCGTTCCGCGGATTGCGCGCATGGGACAAAGAGCGTAAAACGCGGGCGCATCTGTGCCAGAGGTTCCCTTCCGGTAGGGCGGAGAATCGCTGTCTCGCAGCATCGAGGTCCAGGGGTCAAGTTCCGCCGAGGGGGACAAGTTGTGTCAGCGGAGGATACTTAGCAACCTGGCGCGACATTACTTTTGTTTTAGACCAATTGCGCAAGCGATCGAGCCCTTTGAGCGGCAATGTTGGCCCGCATGCAAATTGGAAAACGCTTAGAAGAGCCCTGTTCTCCGGAGTTGCTCTCAAAAAGCCGGCTCCCTGCTCTCGCTGCGCGTTGGCATTCGAGCGTGCCCGGCAAGGGAGTTGCCGCATTCGAAAGGGGAATCTGCCTCTCGAAAGGCGGCTTGTTTGCCGACATACTCAGTACGGGTTGCAAGCACGAAGAACGGCGTGCCGATCGATTCTGTCCGGCGGGGAAGGACCCAGCGCCGTTGCCCAACGCTATTGCTTCGACAAATGGGGAGTCCGACGGTGCTGATGGAGAGGCAAAAAGACGAAATGGTCAACATGCCTTGGGCTCATTTGCGCCTGCCACCGTTTCCGCAGGTCGCAATCCGCGTGATGCAACTGGCCGAGAAAGAAAGCGTGGCGCTGCACGAGCTGAGCGACCTTGTCTCGTCCGATCCGGCTTTCGCCAGCGAAGTTCTAACCATCGCGAACTCTCTTCTTTATGCTCCGCGCTTTCCCGCCAGCAGCATCCTCCAGGCAATCGCGGTGATGGGGGCAAACCACCTGCAAGGCATGTGCCTGACGGTGGGAGCGAGAGCCTACCTGGGGAAGTCGCTGAGCCATCCCGCGATACGCGGATTGTGGCGGCATAATCTTGCCTGCGCCCTGATTGCCGAGCAACTTGCTTCTGTCGGGTTTATGGAAAAGGAAGTTGCGTACACCTCCGGCGTGCTGCACGACATCGGACGGCTAGCACTGGCTGCTGTCCGGCCCAAAGAGTATGCGGGGTTATTGGGAACGCATCGCGGCCCAGCCAACAGTATTCTGCAGTGCGAGCGGGATTTGTTTGGATGGGATCATTGCCAGACCGGCAGGCAACTGATTGCCGACTGGAAGATGCCCGGCGAATTCGAAGCCATCGTCTCGGAGCATCACGACCCGCGGCATGTGGAAGGATTCTGGGGGATGGGAGAACTGATCAAAGTGAGCTGCAGAATGGCCGACACGGCGGGCTTCGCCGCGTTCCCAGGATGCGAGGTCACCCCGTACGCAGATTTGCTGGAAACGCTGCCCGACCGCGAGCGGCGGCTGTTCCATCCGGAGGTCGAGACCCTGGCCTTTGAGATTGGCACCAGAATCCATGCGCTCGAAGGCTAGAGCCTGTTATTGACTTTCGCGCGGGCGGCGTTGCGAGTGAAAATCGGGCCAGGCGAGACGGAATCCGAAGGCTGTGGCGGGTCCACCGTCGAGGATGACAACGAAGCA
>Ga0326727_10003351_pt1 | contig 51512 bp, 60 predicted proteins | sample MB2enrmetagenome_FD_207643 | JGI IMG/M metagenome (GOLD analysis project Ga0326727, IMG submission 207643) | Lab enriched peat soil microbial communities from McLean, Ithaca, NY, United States - MB29MY | ecosystem: Environmental > Terrestrial > Soil > Wetlands > Peat | place: USA: New York...
GGTGCTGTTACCTCCCTGATAGCCCCCGAGGTACCCCTTGCCGCTCACGTCGATCTTAGAGGTTGCATCGATACTGACTGATGCCGCCGTGACGTTAAGTTCATATTGAGCCGTTGTCGTAGCTCCATAGTGGCTGAGGACGCTGTTGGTCTGTAACGTTATGTTGCCTGAGACATTCAGAGTACCTTGAATAGAGAGGCTACTTTGCGTCATCTGAAGATTGCCAGGTACGGTCACCCCACCAGTGACATTCAGCGTGCTATTGGTGAGAGTCATATTAGCTGGCAGATTCAGAGGCCCGTTGACCGTCATCTGAGAATTGGTTAGGACCATGTCCACGTTTGTCGTATAGCTGCCGCTTGCGGATACGACGGCACCACCCTCCCCGCTAATTTGATCGTAAGTCCCCCCAGGAATGATCGTCGCGTTGGTGGTGACGATGCCGGCATTATTGATAATCACATCGCCATTTATTTCAGCATTGCCTTGAAGATAGATGGTACCCGCTCCGCCGTTGCTGCCGGAGTTGGTGCCGTTTCCGCTCTGCCCGCCCGACGCGACAATATTTGCCGTCGGCAGCGTGTTAGTACCGTAATAGATCGCTATTCTGCCACCGCCACCGGAACCAAAAGTTGTGCCAACCGTAACTGAACCGCCACAGGCACTGATCGTCCCGGTTCCGGAAAGCGTCCCTACATTGATCAATATGCCGCCGCCACTGCCGCCGCCGCTGGAAGAGCCAGCACCTCCGTTAGCCAGAATGCTGCCGGAAAGACTCAATGTCTCCGTGGTAAGCTTTACCAGACCTCCGCCGTTGCCGCCAGGATATCCAGAGTTAAAGCCGTAACCGCCGCCGCTTCCGATTTCGCCGGGTTGCTGCATGGTACCGTAAGCAAGATTTGCACTGCCATTGCCATATACTCCTCCCAGACCACCATAACTGCCGCCGAAGGATTCAGTGCTTCCGCCAGTGGTCGATGGCACCACGGTACCAGTGGCCGTGTAGCCTAAGGTCATGCCGGTGCCGGAGTTGTTGCCTCCCTGATAGCCACCGAGATAACCCTTGCCGCTCACATCGATCTTCGAGGTCGCATCTATACTGACCGATGCGGCCGTGACATCAAGCTCGTACTGAGTCGTTGTCGTCGCCACGTTATGGGTGAGCACACTGCCGTTGGATAATGTCAGTGCACCTGTTACATTAACCGCTCCCGCCACGGTGACGCTGCTGTTGGTCAGCGACATAGAATTTGCTGCCACTGGACCACCAAAGACAATGTAACTGCTATTGATCGAAATTGTGGTGTAGCTGCCGCTGCTAACCAGATATGGTATACTGCTGGTTCCTTGACCGGATAAGTTCAGGGGAAGAATCGATTGGGTTGTAAAATGCAACACAACACCTTGAAGCAAGGGATTTCCTGAAGTATCTGTTACAACAGTGGAAATGGTAAACAGGTATGCAGTGTTTCCGTTCAAAGCAGTTGTCGGCGTAAAAGTGATTGATTTTTGATCGGATGAAAGTGATACCGTTCCAGAAACTGTTTGATTCGTCCCGTCATTGGTCATTAAGGTAACCGAGGAAGTATTTACCGTTGAAGAGGCCAATGCATCGGAAAAATTGACAGTAAAAGAACTCGTCGCAGGAACATTTGTGGCATTATCCTGAATAGAAGTACTGATAACGATCGGCACCTCTGTATTGGCCACAGTAAGGGAGAGGTCTGCGCTCCCCACATCGCTGGACGTATCAGTGCTGCTACATGCGATGCTCACCGTTGCTGAGCCTTCCGCGATCGGCGCAATCTGGAAGGCAAAAATCTGTGTCACCTGGGTCTGAGGCGGGTCGAAGGACAATGAAAGATTGCCGGATGCGGCACCGCTGGCAGAACAGTTAAGAGTGCTTACACCAACCGGGTGAGTTACGGTGACTGTTGCCGTCCCGGTTTCACCCGCCGTGTAATTTGCCGTCTGCCCAGGGCTCGAAAGTGCAACCTTTGGAGTCGCGTTGTAATCATTGAGTATCTCCTGCGCGGTCAGGGCGCGATTATGGACAGAAAGATTGTCAATCAGGCCGTTGAAATTATTCCCTCCACAGCAGTTTTCGCTACCGATCCAGAAATTCGCACCACCATTTGACTGTCCCCATGAGGCGGCAATATTGCTCATGAGAACGCCATTGACATACAACTTCAGCTGGTTACCGTCGAATGTCCCGGCAATGTGATACCATTGGCCAATATTTGGGGTAGTGCCAGAATATGCATAATATCCGCTACCGTTATAAACCCAAGTAACAAATTGGTTGTTCGACAATCCAACCGAATAGTCGGCACCAGATCCTGTTCCTCCGGCAATACTCCTTCTAGCGCCATTACCAGTGTCAGAAAGTTTTACCCAACTTTCGATGGTAAAGGCATTGTTTGGGAAATTCCCATAAAGGTTTCCGATAGAGACATAATCGCTCGTCCCTGTAAAATTCCCTGACATTATCCCGTCAGTATGGTCCGTGCTGAACGTTGCCCCGCCATATGCGGTACCGTTCCTGCCGTTACCCGATGAATCGCTCCAGTCGCCATCCATGTGCCAAAGGCCAACAAAGTCTGTGCTGACTTGGGTTGTGAAGGATGAAGTATAACCGGAAGTCGTGCTATTGCCCAAGAGGTCCTGAATGCCTGCCTTCAAGGTAATCGTGTAGACACGATTGTATGCGAGCTGAACAAGGGGCGTGAAGGTAAGTGTTGTTGCGTTGGCGGAGAGGGTTACTGTGCCGGGAACCTGACCCATCGCCGATGACAAGACAATACTATTATTTGTGACGGATGCGCTGCTAAGTGTTTCACTGAAGGTCAAGACAATCGCCGTGTTGACGGGCACGTTCTGCGCGCCAGCTGCAGGGATACCTGTCGTCACTGTTGGAGAAGTCGTATTGACGGTAAAGGTGCTATTAGCAGAGCCGGTTAACCCGGCCAGGTTGGTGGCTTGCACGTTAACGACGTGAGTGCCATTGGACAGAGGGCCAAGATTGTTGCCGGAAACCTTGTTGACGACTACGCCGTCCACGGTCGCCACTACCGTGCCGGTGCTGACCGTGTACTGAAGGACCGGGGTGCTGCTGACGGTGTTGCCGGATGGCGAGACAATGGTGACCGTCGGAGGAGTCGTAGGGGTAAACGATGCCGTAACATTTGTTATTGCATTCATTGTCACGTTACAACTGCTCATACCGCTGCATGCCCCGGACCATCCAGTAAATAGCGACCCTGTGTCGGGGGTGGCGGTCAGGGTGATACTGCTGCCGGTTGTAAACTGACCGGTGCAGGTTGTGCCGCAGGATATTCCACCGGGAGAGCTCGTGACGGTTCCGGTCCCGATGTCAGCCTTGGTAACAGTAAGGGTTGGATTAAGCCCGTTTCCGGTAAGGGTTATATTGAGTAACGGGTTAGTCGGATCATTTGAAGAGACAGAAAGTGTGGCGCTTTGCGGACCAACGGCGGTCGGCGCGAAAACGGCCTGGACCGCGCAGCTTTGTGACGGCGCCAGAGTATTACCGGAACAACCGTCGCCTCCGTTGACAATGGAGAACAGTGAGCTATTGACCGATAAATTGATAGAATTGACGAGCAGGTTATTGGTGCCACCGTTAGTGACCGTGAGGGATTGGGGCTGTGATGTCGTTCCGACGATCGTTGCAGCGAAGTTCTCGGTTAAGCTGGCAACATAAAGCTTCTGGCCGCTGGAGAATAGAAAAGACCGTCCCCCCAGTGTAAAGGCATTGCCATAGTTTGCGGTGAGGCTGAGTGAAGTGGAGCCATTCCCCTGGGAAATCCCGGAGCCGAAATCAATGCCGTCGGAGGTATTGAACGTCCCGTAATCGGTTCTTATGGAGCCGTTCTGAAAGATGACGACTTCGAAATTGTTTAGCAGAGCAAATCCTTCTTCGGTATAAGTCTCAGTCTGCCACTCGATCACCACTCGCTCCGGGTTAGTCTTGTGCTGGATAAACACTCCGACATTGAAGTAAGAGGAGAGGTCGTTGTTCCAGGCTGCAATGACCGGGCCTCGGCCAGTAGAGGCCAGGTTGAATGAGTTAGCGGAGCCAGTGGAGTTGAACCAGATGTTGCCGTTGGTGTCGGGTGTGATTGCACTATAAGAATGACCGTAGAATGTGAAGGACCAAGGGAGAGTGTATGAGACGCTCGACTCGTTGCCGTAGACGTAATTGTAATCGGCGGTCGGCGTTTCGGTGCGGTCGGCATCGGTGCCATCCCAGGACGGTTGGCTGACTTCGGAGAGCTGGTAATAGCCATCGGTTGCGGCAAAAGCGCCAGACCAAGGTATAAAAAGCGCCAACAACAGAAGGAGATACAACTCCACCATCCCGGTCTTTCTCATCTGCCCACTCCTTGATATGATGCATTCAATTAATCATAATGTACGGATGTATCTTATCTATAGATCATTTTGTGGTTCCGTTCTGCTTACTGATATGAAAAGTCATTTTGGTTAACTGCATCGTTATGGTTTATAGAAGCTTGCCCCGGCAGCCTTTGCTTCTTCACAAGTGGGAAAGATCATGACCCTTATATCGGAGAATTCGGTGCTGCTCCCTTTTTTCTCTTCCTCTTTAGTCCCAGCGGTACCAAAACAAATTTTTATTCCATCAAAAAGTGATGAAATCGGTTGGACCTGAAACCAAGGGCCTTCTTTCTCTTTGACGGTCGGCGAAACCATAAGCCTCCTCCCTATTGGCATGCCGTCCAGACCACGATACACTAGACTCGCCATGTAAAACGGTGCGCCACCAACAATCGCCTGCGGACGGGAATGTTGAATCCTTGCGCCAACGAGTACACATACTTTAGATACTGGATCTATCTTTATTTGCGCATCAAGGTGCCCGCCATTTTTGATGGATAAAGTCTTCTCGTTGACTTGTGCCCCACCAAATGGTTGCCACTTTACTCCTTCAAGAAGGTTACCGGCGGGCAGCTTAACCTGAGAATAAATTTGAATATTTTCCGGCTCTTTATATGACATTTTCGGGACTTGGAAGTTTGACGGGTCAAGAGGTTGTATTTCCGCAGCTTCTTCATTGACGCGGATTTCGTCTCTCATCCTCTGCAGTTCAAGCTCCGCATGTTTTAGTTGCTCCGGAGTAAGTTTGGAGGATATATCATTGGCATGTGTATCTTTCCATTGGGTAATCAAGCTGTACCAGATATATGCCTTGGAATCATCCTTTTCGAGGCCACGCCCACTATAGAACATTTGTGCTAGCGCACTCGCCGCATTACTGTCGCCCTGCACCGCAGTAATGTAATACCACTTAGTTGCTTCCTTAAAATCTATTTCAATTGGCTTCGTTCCACCAGAATACATAGATGCCAAATAAAACTGAGCATCACGATGCCCCTGCTCCGCAGCCTTTCGATACCACTTTGCCGCTTCTGCGTAATCATTTACCACCAGATCTCCCTGCAGATAAAAATATCCTGTTTTAAACTGTGCCTCCGGATCACCCTTCTTTGCCAAAAGCATCATTTCCCTGAAATCTTCAGTACCTTCGGGAAATGAAAGTTTTTCTGACTTATCTCCCGGCTTGTTGTCATTCAGTGCCCAATCTCTCCATTTTTTATATGCACTTACACTTAGTATCTCACTCCATGCCTCAATATATGGCCGATCTCCTATACGCTTAAAAAGTGTCCGTGCAGTTTCTTTATCTCCTGCAATGCACGCAAATTTGCAGAAGTTATTCAGGATCCATGGAGAGTTTGGATAATTGCGCTCATTTTCAAGAAAACCCTGCTTCATCATTTCCCACGAGATGCCGACTTCACCGAAAGACTTCCGATCATTGTCCTCCCAAAGAGATAAGATAATACGCATATACAATGACTTTTCTTCGTTTGCTGGAGCCAATTTGACAGCATCTTGAGCAAACTTTTGCCATTCACCTTCTTTCCCATGCCATTTTGGCTGCAAATAATTTGCTTTGATAATATAGTAACGCTGGTAGTAGTACGGTGCAAAAGTTATAGCATCATGAAACAAAGCTTCGTATTGCGGTCTATCCCACGCTTGGACATTTGCAAGCACCAGAAGAAGGTTGTATCGTTCAGGACAATCGTCTGCCGGTCGCACCGGTTTCTTTTCTAAAAATGAGTACGCTTTCTTTAAACGTTCATCCAGCAAACGCCAACCTTCTTCGCTAACAGAACTTGCATCGTTGTTACCACGCGCAGCCCAGCCATACTCCATCCACCCATACCCAGCGGCAGTTCGAGCTGTAACGGAATCAGGATATTTTTGGAGCCATCTGTCAAATTTGGCTAGAAACCTCTTCCAGCCATCAGAAGATCCGTTTTTCGGCTTGGAGAATCCCTCGTAAAAGGAATATAACTTCCAGAAACCATCAGGAAATTTGGCCCTTGTTGTACGAAAATCCCGCGCCATTTTTTCGAGTTTATCGAACTTTTCCTGATACACTAAATTCGACACCTGACGCTCCAGTTGTCTCCTAGCGATAGGCCCGTCGATACCTTGAGCAATGGCGAACGTGCTACTCACGATTAAAATTGTCAGTGCTACTCCTGCAAGACAGAAAATGCGGTGAATATTCATTCTATTTCTCCGTTAAGCTCGCACGTAATAAGTAATTGGCATACTTAGTACATCATTAAGCCATGTATGAGCCATATAGCATTGTAGATGACATGTACCACGATACTTGGAATTATTTTCCCAGATCTGTTTACTAACCAAGTACAGATTCCTCTTATGAGAATCAAAACGCCCGGTTTCTTTGTCAAATTACCGGCCGGTCGAGAATCCAATGGGCTTTTCAACCCCCATAGAGCTTTTTTTTGCCCCCCCTGCATAAGTTGTCATAGATAAGGTAAAGACACCCACCAGCCTTGGCAGGTCGTCTGATATCTTTATTATTCAATCGTGCGGCAAGCACAACATGCGGACTTATAAAAAGCATTCTGATTATCCAACGTCCCGCGTAAGCCCCCTGACCGCTCGCCTCTGGAAAAACAAGAAATAAGGCATAATCAGGGGGATGTCCTTTATCGTGGGTCGACCCTTAGGGCTTCGTCCTCAACTGTTAGCAAATTTATCGAATTCCATAACCCTTTATTATTTCAACTGATGGATTATTGTTTTGAATTTTACATACTAACTCATTGATGTTTTTCATTTTTCTTAATAAAATTATGGAACCAGTTTTGTACTTAATAATGATAGTATCTGTCAATCTTGATATTTTTATCGAATACACATCTTTACAGAGGAAAGTAGTCTTAGATAAAAATCCTTTTGCTAGAATTAAATCATTATCTAATAACTCCACTGCAATCTTAATTTTAATAAAAAAATAGATTAACAATATTGCAACAAGTTGAAGGGATATATTTTTAACAGTAAAAGGTCTGTTCTGAAATAATGTATATGTTGCAAAAATACTATACAATGAAACTATAAATACAATAATGCCAATTTGAAACTTACTTAATTTATAATTCATTATTTCCTCTCAATCCATTTATACCTATTATTCTAGCCCATGTTAGTATCGGTTGTATTTATTCCCCTGAACCAGTGCACTGTTTCAGTTGATAATCCTTAATAACTCCACATACGTTTGAAGCGATTGAAATGGCCGCGCTTTGTGTATCTATCGAAAAACATTTTGCAGTTGCTATTACGCCTAATGGTTTTGAAACATAAAAAAATGTTGCCACCCCACCTGCCACACATACTACTTTTAGTCCAGTATCAAGCACGTTAAAACTCTTTAAGCATTTATTGTAATTATCTTCAACCTTTTGTCTACAACAATCAACAGATAAACCAGTCGCATCAGTAAAGTTTAGCGGGTTGTTGTGTGTGTAAGCGTAGATATTAATTCCGCCCTTATAGCCGATCGGGTCTTTAGAAATAAACCTTCCCTCCATCGGATCATAGTACCGAGCACGGTAGTAATAGAGCCCGGTTTCCTTGTCCCACTCGCGGCCAGTCGAGAATCCGATGGGCTTTGCAACCCCCATAGAGCTTTTTTTGGCCCCCCATGGGAACTGATAGTCATAAAGCATTTAGAAACACCCACCAAACATGGCAAGTAAACTCCATTTCGGATGTTGCCTTCCCGTTTGCCGCCTAGTTTCTTTTGGTGTCAACGCTTTTTAGAAAAAGTAAACCACTTGGTTTCTTGTGGCGAGTCAAGGCAAACATGCGAACCATCAGCAAAATCAATTCTTATGCTTGATCCTCTTGCCATTTCTAAAATATCATCATGGCTTACTTGAACATTCCTTATGGCATCTTTGTATTTCTTCGATCCATTTTTCAAGATGCGTACTTTCCCGTGAAAACTTCTCACAATACCGTCTGTGTTTATATCAATTACTGATAGTTTTAATATCGGATGCACCATTTTTTCTGTTATTACAGTCCTATCGTCTGCTGAACACAGAAACCCATTTTGACCTACAATAACTATAAAAATAATCGCTATACGGCATATTTTCATAACAAATCCCCTCTTTATTGCTTACAGCAATTTTCGTCGTTTTTTATAAAAACAAGATTATTACTCGTTTGAGCATATGAAAACTCTGTATTCCCCCAATTTGCACCGAGACCGATTTTACCGCTATAATAACAAGTTATTCTAACCTTACATTTTGAAATGGTTTCTTTTTTTTCTTTAACAAGTGGAATGACGCCTTTCCATATTGATACCTGACCCTGCCCCAATTCATCTTTACCTGAATCCATAAAGTAAGGTGGGCAATCCTGACTTCTTTGAGGAAGATTGGGCGGAAGCCAAGGTGTACGAGTATCTCTATCACCAGGTGGTGTTGGTGGATTCTGCCCGGGATCAAATCCTTGTAAGCCTAATGGATCAATTATATTTACCGGATTATTTTGGACATAAATATATAGATTAATTCCACCGATGAAACCAATTGGGTCCTTTGTAATGAACCTCCCCTCCATCGGATCATAGTACCGTGCCCGGTAATAGTAGAGCCCTGTTTCCTTGTCAAACTCGCGGCCAGTAGAGAATCCGACGGGCTTTTCGACCCCCATAGAGCCTTTTTTTGACCCACCTTAAATAAGTTGTCATAGAGCAGGTTGTGATACACCTCAGTCTTCGCGGTCAGTCATGATAAATGTCAGTTACCGTCTAGCTAGCAAGACCATTCGACTCTTACATTATGTTCTGATTATCGTACAGTCAGCTAATACCCCGAACGCCCGCTCCTCAAAGGCTTAACAGAAAGGCGGAATTCTCTAACCGCGTTACGGCTATTTTCCCGAGTTAAGGACTAAATCCTTTTTTGTAAACTTGATTGTTTTTTCTATTACAAAATCAGTCGTAGTTATTACTTCTAATTCAACGTCAAATGAAACATCTTTTTGAGCGAATTGTTCAATCTGTACAAACTTCCTAAAATAAACGGCTTTGAGTGCAGCGGCACCAACTATTATTGAACCAGATAAATTAGTATTCCAAGAAGGATCATTATCAATAATAACATTCCATCCAATAGGAACATTTATCAATGACGATATCTTTCCTGATGTTATTTTGAGTTTATAGCCTATTATACGTTCTGATTTAGTCAATTCTAAATGTTTAATTGATACATCAAATAGAGTTGATCCTAAAGCACATGTTGGAAAGATAAATAAACATATAGCTATAATCAAGGGTAGTGTTTCTCTAAAATGTTTCTTCATTATGGTGCCTCCACAGTCACTGGAACAACGCCATATCCTAAATGGCCTGTTAACGCTTTAAAAGCTGCTGGTGTAAGATCAATAATTATGTTGGGATCAGGACGCAGGGGCTTGGCGGCTTTTCCATTCGGACCTCTCGCAAAAGGCCCACGATCATTAACTCTGACAGTAACGCTCTTCTCGCACCCGTCGTTTTTATATTTTACGGTAACTACTGTTTGAAGTGGTACTTTCTCGCTTGTCATAGCTGCAGTAAATGCATTTGGGTCAAACATCTCACCGCTTGCCGTTTCAGATCCTATTAAGTTGTAATAACTTGCTAGTCCTGCAAAAATCCGGGCTAGTCCTAATGCATCAACCCAGTTAATCGGACTGTTGGAAGCATAAGCATACAGGTTCACATCCCCGCCTTCAAATCCAATCGGATCCTTATTTATGAACCTCCCTTCCATCGGATCATAGTACCTGGCGCGGTAATAATAGAGCCCTGTTTCCCTGTCAAAGTCGCGGCCAGTAGAGAATCCGATGGGCTTTTCAACCCCCATAGAGCTATTTTTGACCCCTTACATTAAGTTGTCAGAGAGCAGCTAAAGATACTCATCAGACTTGGCTGGAAGACAATCTGATAAGAATGTTAATGCAATCGTCCGTTAAGCAAAACCATCTGAATCTTATATTACACTTCTGATTATCGTTCAGATCACCAAGCCTCCCGGCCGCCTCCTCCTTAAATGCAAGAAGCAAAGTTAAAAAACAAACCTCATTAGAGATAGTGTTATAAACAATATCAAGAACAGTATTATTAATCGTCTGCACAATATACTAAGATTCGGAAGGAAGAAGGCTGCTAGCACATAATTAACACCAAGGAGCAAGAAGAAAGTACCTGGATAAAAGTATGAATTAGTGATATGAAAATACATCATTATTGATTTTAATAATATGATATAGCTAATCAGAAACAAGACAAAAAAGACACAGGAATATATTTTAGACGACACATTATCACTCATATTTACTGTCCTTGACAAGGATCGCACTGCTTATTGTTTGCACTTGGGTAAATCCAGCCTCCTTTGCCATCAGGAGAAGGATCATTTAAGTTACTCGGATTAGTTAGCACATAGCTTGCTGCACCAAGTGCAGACCCGCCCAACTTGCCTAGAAGACCAGAAAGAGATGGAGTAGCAATCCCTATCTTATTGAGCAGCTTTGACAATAGATATTCTTCTAGTTTATCGAGGCGCTTCATACATTTTGATCTATAAGGGCCATCAATACTATCTGTGTATCTAAAGAATTTCTCCCAATCAAACAAACCTAACGGGTCTGTATGGTTGATCGGGTTGTTTTGGACGAACCCATAGAGATTTTCATCTCCCCCTGCAAACGAGATCGGATCCTTGCTGATGAACCTTCCTTCCATTGGGTCATAGTACCGAAAACGGTAGTAATATAGTCCTGTTTCCTTGTCAAACTCGCGGCCAGTAGAGAATCCGATGGGCTTTTCAACCCCCATAGAGCCTTTTTTGACCCCTCTTGCCGATAAATCTTCATAGAGCACGTTAAGATCCCGCCAGACTTGGCATACCATCCGATAATTATGTTATGTAATCGTTTTGCAAGCACAACCATCCAGACTCTTACATAACATTCTGATTATCGGACAACTCGCCAAATCCCCCGCCTCCCGCCCCTCAAAGGCGAAACCAAAAGCGGTTAAAGAAAATTCAAGCCCCTATTTTCCCTTCTTTTTATAGACATACTTATAAAGAACATAACCAATCGGAATTGCGAAAATAGTGTCCCGCACAGCTTTGATAATATTTCTAGAAGAAAAAATACTACCGCCACCGCTGACGGCACTTTGATATAACATAATAATTATTATGAGTGCCGAGCAGCAAACTACTATAATAATTGCTTTGACCTTATTCATACTTTATTCTCCCTGCACACCATAAACCTCTTTATAGCATTCCACGTAACAATCGCCGGCTTCTAAAATACCATATCCTACTAAGAATGGGCCAACCGGCTTCATATTACCAACCTCGCAAGCAAGATGTTTTCCAAGTTCAGAGGCGGCCACTTTGCCAACACATACGGCTACACATCTCTGATACCTTGCAGAATCACTATTATTTGGTTTTGGTGGATACCAACTTGGGCCGGGGGGTTGTCCTCCAGGAAATAGATAAGGTGGTAGAGCAGGATACGGACTCGGCCAGTTGCCAGGTTGGCCAGGTTGCCATTGTAATCCAAAAGAATCAGTAAGGTTGATCGGATTATTCTTTGTGTATTCATACAGATTTATATCTCCACCCTTGAACCCAATCGGGTCCTTCGCTATGAATCTCCCATCCATTGGGTCGTAGTATCTGGCTCGGTAGTAGTAGAGTCCAGTTTCCCTGTCCCACTCGCGGCCAGTAGAGAATCCGATGGGCTTTTCAACCCCCATAGAGCCCTTTTTAACCCACCTAGCGTAAGTTGTCATAGAACAGTAAAGATCAATGCTCATCATGCTTAACGTGGCCCGGCTATTATACTGAGTTGCAACTTTCGCTGCCAATATACGTGTAGTTTTTACAAATTATTTAACACTGTTAACTTTCTTTTTTAGGTAATGAATACCTGTATTAAAAAAATACTTTATGCTCAATGCCGTTGTCAAAAATGTAGATAGTATTACAAGTAATTCAAATGCAAGTGATTTTGATGCACTCCAAGATATTTGTTCGGGATTGCCAAATAACAGCGAAAATGGATAAAGTAATAACCAAGAAAACAAAACTCCCACCATGATGCCTATTGCCATTCCCAAATAGACGTTAAGATAAATAAAAATTATCATCCATGTCTTTGCTTTGGCAATTAACTCTATATATTTGGTTGTCACTATTTTATATGTGATAATAGATGCGATAGTGCAGACAACAGGTACTGCAACAAATGTATATATATTTAATAATTTGTCATTTAATACAAATAGTATTAAGAATATAAATGATATGCCTAGAAGAGACGTTACAGGCAATACGATATACTTGCGAGTAATTTTCATAGCTAATTGCCCTCGCAACAATTTTTCTTATGGCATGACAATATTATTGTTTCAGCCCAAGCTCTACAATCATATAACCCAAAGTAATAATTAGGCGGAATCAGCTTTGCTTTTTCCAAAACGCAAGAGTCATCCACGCATTTCAAAGGACTGCCACAGCTTATGTCGTTACCTTTTTTCTCATTTAAGTCTACACCGCCTGGATGAAGCCCGATACGTTGTCCATTTACATATAAATATGTGTGGTGAAATGGGCCAAGACGAAATGGGAAATTACCTAAGGCTCTTTGACAAAGCTGAACGTCTGTTCCATCCGGGTCGGTGTTATTTATCACATTGTTGAGAGCATATGCATAGAGGTTTATCCCTCCCTGGAAGCCAATCGGGTCTTTAGAGATAAACCTTCCCTCCATCGGGTCGTAGTATCGTTCGCGGTAGTAATATAGCCCTGTTTCCTTGTCAAAGTCGCGGCCGGTCGAGAATCCGATGGGCTTTGCAACCCCCATAGAGCTTTTTTTTGGCCCCCCATGGGAACTGATAGTCATAAAGCATTTAGAAACACCCACCAAACATGGCAAGTAAACTCCATTTCGGACGTTGCCTTCCCGTTTGCCGCCTAGTTTCTTTTGGTGTCAACGCTTTTTAGAAAAGGTAAACCACTTGGTTTCTTGTGGCGAGTCAAGGCAAACATGCGAACCATCAGCAAAATCAATTCTTATGCTTGATCCTCTTTCCATTTCTAAAATATCATCATGGCTTACTTGAACATTCCTTATGGCATCTTTGTATTTCTTCGATCCATTTTTCAAGATGCGTACTTTCCCGTGAAAACTTCTCACAATACCGTCTGTGTTTATATCAATTACTGATAGTTTTAATATCGGATGCACCATTTTTTCTGTTATTACAGTCCTATCGTCTGCTGAACACAGAAACCCATTTTGACCTACAATAACTATAAAAATAATCGCTATACGGCATATTTTCATAACAAATCCCCTCTTTATTGCTTACAGCAATTTTCGTCGTTTTTTATAAAAACAAGATTATTACTCGTTTGAGCATATGAAAACTCTGTATTCCCCCAATTTGCACCGAGACCGATTTTACCGCTATAATAACAAGTTATTCTAACCTTACATTTTGAAATGGTTTCTTTTTTTTCTTTAACAAGTGGAATGACGCCTTTCCATATTGATACCTGACCCTGCCCCAATTCATCTTTACCTGAATCCATAAAGTAAGGTGGGCAATCCTGACTTCTTTGAGGAAGATTGGGCGGAAGCCAAGGTGTACGAGTATCTCTATCACCAGGTGGTGTTGGTGGATTCTGCCCGGGATCAAATCCTTGTAAGCCTAATGGATCAATTATATTTACCGGATTATTTTGGACATAAATATATAGATTAATTCCACCGATGAAACCAATTGGGTCCTTTGTAATGAACCTCCCCTCCATCGGATCATAGTACCTGGCGCGGTAGCAGTAGAGCCCTGTTTCCTTGTCGAACTCGCGGCCAGTAGAGAATCCGACGGGCTTTGCAACCCCCATAAAGTCTTTTTTTGACCCCCTTGCTTGCCGCCTGAAAGTTGTCTCTTGGCCAATCAGTGGTGCTACGACATTAGCTGCCAGAAGACGTTCCATTGTTTCATAAGTCATTGATTGCTCTTTTTCCTTTTAATATACTTAATACCACTTATAAATAAATACCTTGTACAAAATACAGTACACATGACTATTGAGATCAACACTAATAATTCAAACACATGTGTTATTGGCGCACTCCATCCGCCTTTTTCTGGAGACCCAAAAATTAAAGAATACGGAATAAGTAATAACCATACCAATAGAATACCTACAATAATGCCTATTGCCATTCCCAGGTAAACATTCATATCTACAAACACCACAATCCATACGCTATTTAGTAAATCAGCATATTTAGTTAATAATATTTTTGTAGTGCACCAGCATACGATAATGCATATAACTGGCACTATTGTTAATGAATATGTATTTATTGCTTTATTATTTAACACATATAACGCAAGCAATATCAACGCTGAGCCGATAAAACTTGTTATTGCTGATACAATATAATAGCGAGATATTGTCATTCAATTACCCTCGCAGCAGTTTTTCTTATGACATAGCAATATAATTGTCTCCGCCCAGGCTCTACAATCATAAAATCCTAAATAATATGATGGCGGCATCATCTTTGCTTTTTGTAATACACAAGAGTCATCAACACATTGTAAAGGCTGGCCGCATTTTATGTCTTTACCAAGCTTCTCATTTAGATCTACACCGCTCGGATGAAGGCCAATAAGTTGGTTATTAACATCCAAATATGTATGATTTAATGGGCCAAGTCGTATTTGTGGCAACCAAGACCACCAATCTAGGGCTCTATGACAGATTCTTACTATTGTCCCATTTGGGTCAGTATTATTTATTGTATTATTTTGGACGTAACCATACAGATTTACATCCCCTCCATCAAAGCCAATCGGGTCTTTGGAGATGAACCTCCCCTCCATTGGATCATAGTACCTTGCCCGGTAGTAATAGAGACCTGTTTCCTTGTCAAACTCGCGGCCGGTAGAGAATCCGATGGGCTTTTTGACCCCAAAAGAGCCTTTTTTGCCCCCCCCTTGCGTAAGAGCTGCTAAAGACACCCATCAGCCTTAGCAGATAATCTGATAATTACGTTATGCAATCGTCCGACAAACACTTCCATTAGGACTCTTACGTAACGTTCTGATTATCGTACTTGTCCTGTCAAGAACTTCGACTGCCTGCCACTCAAAAGCAATAAGCACGCTAGAATCAACCAAGTTAGCAAAAAGTTGTATTTATGGTTATGTCTTGGGTGTTCCAAAACGTCCAGCGAATTGTCGGGATAGATGGCGCACAGCAAATAAAGTTATGATGCCTAGAACCAACGGATCGAGAAATTTTCCCCACTCCAGATGATCTAAGATCATATAGAATGGATTACTTACTTTGTTACCTGCTTCGATGTCGTAAAGAAGCCCAATGGGTAAAACTACAGTCGATAATATAAGAACAAATGACGTGCTTAGAATAGTCACATTTGACATCCATGCAGCGATCGCAACCGATACGATTGAAAAAAGACAACCTGCATAAAAGTTGTCGATGAAAATTGGTAACACGACAAGAAAAAGCGCCATTGTTCCATATGCAGCCATCCTTCTCCCAAGTTTATTTATTTCGCGCTCCAATAGAAAGCGGTCTAGTAGAGGGGGAAGAAACGTGCAAAGAAGAAATGTTAACAAGATGCCGTATATTGAAATCATATCGTGACCTCATAAGACGATTTTGTGACACATTCGTTCATCAAAAGCCATTATTGGGTTGGTGTAGCTCCAGACATACATTTAGCATATTCGCTTTCGCAATTTTTTTCTGCAGCTTTCCACTTTGCATCATCATTACCGCAGTCTTTGGTTTTACACCCCAAACAGCCAGTTTTTTCGGCTTCGCAACAAACAATAAGCCCACCTCGCTTACATGCTGAGTCCGCTGCTTTTTTGCAAATATATTTACTTATAAAATCTAAACCCTCGCAATTTACGTATCTTCCATAATTACAGGATTGCGAAGAAGATGCCTGCAATCCCATAGGATCGGTTTTGTTAATCACGTTGTTGCCAACATAAGCATATATATTTACATCCCCGCCCTTAAATCCAATCGGGTCTTTAGAAATGAATCTCCCCTCCATCGGATCATAGTACCTGGCGCGGTAGTAATAGAGCCCTGTTTCCTTGTCGAACTCGCGGCCCGTATATGTGTAGTTATTAATGAAGGATGTTGACGGCTTTGCCATCCCAAAGGAGTCGTAGCCATAACTTTGCACGACATTTCGGTTGGCATCGGTAATATCAACAATGCTACCGAGTCCGTCGGCGTGATAGTAATAAAAGCTCCCACTTCTCTCCAACGCCAAATGCTCATCTGTACCAGGGCCTTGGGTATACCAGGTTTTGGTGACAGAGCCTGTCCCGTCGGTATACACTTCCAGGACAATGTTGTCATTATCATAAATGTAGCTCCAGGTATCCGTCGACGTCACGCCGTTGATTATTGTTGTAAGTTGTTTCCCTATCCTTCTCCCCTGCGGGTCATATGCGAAGGCAATCGTCCTATTTTCCGCCCCCTTGACCTTTTGCAACTTCGTTAGTTGGTTCTCGTAGTCCCATGTCTGAGTCCAGGTTCTGTCAGCAGCATTGGGAGTTGTCCTGGTGACTTGATTCCCGTTATTGTCGTAAACGTAGGAGAACTGTCTCCCTGTGGTCATCTGGTTGTCGGCGTTGTACAGGTAGCTTATGTCCTTGGGACCGGGGCCGGTGAGACGATTACCAACAGCGTCGTAGGTGTACTTCTCCGTCCCCTTCACCTTCACGTCCTGGAGCAGGCGATAGATGAAGTCATACCCGTAGGTTTCATTTGCCGTGCCGCTCTTGCTCAGCCGGTTCCCAACCTTGTCAAGGGTATAGGTGAAAGAGGCGAGTGTTGAGCCGCTTGTTGCTTGGGTAAGGGCAGTTAGCCGTCCTGCGTCGTCATACGTATAGTTAGCTGTAATTTGATTCGGATAGGCAAGGCTGGTTCTCCTGCCAAGAACATCATAGCCGTAAGTGAAGGTCCCAGCATTGCCGGAGATGCCGGTAAGTCGGCTGTCAACATCATAAGTGTAGGTGGTGATCCGCGCATCAGGGGTCCCCGGCTGGAGGTTCATCCTGGTCCGATTGCCCAGGCTGTCATAGAAGTATGAGATAATATAGCCGCGGCTATCCGTGACACTAGTTACCCTACCAGCCGCGTCATATGCATAAGTATAGATAGTATTTGCATTGCCTGAAGTCAGGATGCGGCCGAGGGCATCGTATGTGTAACTCACAGAGGTAGAGTCGGGATAGCTCTTATTTGTGAGCCGCTTGAGCAGGTCATAGGTGTAGTTGACGACCGCGCCATTGGCGTCGGTTCTTGAGGTCAAATTACCGACCACATTGTAGGCGTAAGTAGTGTTCTTGCCGAGCGGATCGGTCTCTTGGGTGAGATGGCTGAGAAGATCATACTGGTAGCTGGTGGCATGACCATTCGCATCGGTGAGGCTTTTGAGCTTGCCTGACCCACCACCGCAAGAGGGGCAGCCAGTGGCAGCATAGGTGTAGGTGGTGGCATTGTTAAGGGCATCGATGGCTGTGGCGAGATGGCCCTGGTCGTCATATCCAAATCCTGTAACGTTGCCGTTGGCGTCGGTCTGGCTTGTCCTGTTTCCCTTGAAGTCATAGGTGAAGTTGGTGACATTCCCCAGTGGATCTGTACTCTTGGCCAACCGGTATCGGCCGTCATATCCGAACGTTGTGACCTTGCCCAGGGGGTCGGTCCGGGTCAACATATTTCCCATGGCGTCATAAGTAAAGGTGGTGGTCGCGCCAGCCTGATCGGTACTTGTTATCTGATTATTGGCAGCGTCGTAGGTGAATGATATGGACTGGTTCAGTGAGTTACTAACAGCAGTCAGGTTCCCACGTGCGTCGTAGGAATAGGTGGTTATTGCACCTACGGCGTCAGCAGTTTGTGTGAGATTTCCCTTTACATCGTAATTGCTAGTGGTGGTCTGGCCCAAGGGGTCAGTAACACTGGTCACCTGGCCCAGGCTGTTGTAAGCGTATGTGGTGGTATTGCCCATGGCATCGGTCTTGGTCAGCATGTTGCCAGCGGCATCATATGTGTAGCTGGTGAAGCTGCCGTCTGGGGCGGTCTCGTTAATCAGGTTCCGGTTGGCGTCGTAGGTGTAGATTGTAGACTTGCCCAGCGGGTCGGTCTTTTGGGTCATGTAGCTGTTGTGGTAGTCGTAGGTGTAGGTCCAGACCCCGCCATCATCATTGGTAAAGGGGACACTATTTACTGTATTGGTGACGTTGGGATAGGCGAAGCTGTTTGTTCCAGCCGAGTCAGTCGCCGTGGTTACCCGATGGTTGCCGTCGTAAGTGTAGGTGGTCACTTTCCCCATGGGATCGGTCTTGGACTGCATTAAGCCATTTGTGTCGTAAGTGTATAGCCAACTGCCGCCGTCAGGCCAAGTGACGGCTGTTAAATAATTGCCACTATAAGTGAAGGAATAGTTATTACCAGCCGGGTCGATTATGGTCGTTAGCAGCTTGTTGGCGTTATATGCGAAGGTTGTGGTACGCGCAGCGGCGTCAGTCACAGAAGCAAGGTTGCCGTATGTGTCATAGTAAAAAGTGAGACTGTTGCCGTTTCCGTCGGTAGAGGTGATTATCTGGCCGGAGCTGTTGAACTTCTCTTTCGTCCCGTTCTGATAGGTCAAGGTAAAGATGTTATCGACTGTCAGCACCAGACTGGAATAATCACCGGTTTCAGGCACGTAAATACCATTGTTCAACACATATAGACTGCGAGTGTTTCCATGCCGGATTGCAACCGAACTATCCGCATTCTGAACAAGGGCGATGTCGTAGCTGTGGCTCCATTTGGTACCAAGAGGTCCAATACGGGGGTCTAGACTGTCGTAAGTAAGAGTAATCGCGGCGGCAAGGCTCCCTCCCTTGCTGGCAAAGAGCGGCTCTTTTTGTATAAGGGATCCCGTTGTCAGTCTGACAGATGATTTTGTGCGTACTGTGATTGGGCAAGTATTAGGAGGGTCAATAGGAGGGTTAACCGTAACATTTATGATTGATGTAGGATTGCCACAGCATGCTGCAGATGTACTGAGTTGGGCTTGATAGGTCTTCGGTTCCGTAATATTAGAGTCAGCATCGGTGCCGTTCCAGGTTGCTGATCCAGAGCTTGCATTATTGAAATTAAAGGTATTGCCGGCTATTGTCAGTGTAGCACTATCTATGCATGCTGAAGCCGCCCAGGAAAAGTTAACGGGTTCACCGGCAGTAACTGTGATCGAGTTTGTGCTGCTATTTTTTGCTGTGAAAGAGGTTATTGCGTTCGGGCTGATGCATGGGTTGCATTGCAATACGGAGGTATACTCAACACATAAAGTATTTGGGCATATAACGTTGGGGTACGCCCAACCAGGCATAACGCATAAAGATTGCCCGGGGCCGAGCGATACGCATCCGCATTCATATTCATCACACATAGCCCCGTTCGTAATGCATTCATTATAGCTGACACATTGATAACCTGTTGAAACCCACGATTGGCAGGCACCTGTCGCATATGCCGGGCTTCTCCAACCACCCACCATCAGTATCGTCAAAAGCATGAACAAAGCGTAAAACTTAACGTCTCTTTTAGTGAGAGCAAGCATTCCAACCATGTGGGCACTCCATGATTAAGTTAATTAATTTATTAAAACAAAACACCAGTCCTTTTGCCAAGATTAGGGGTTATTGAAGTTATTTTCTTCGGCAGTGAAGCTGTTCGCTTTTGTGAACTCGATTATTTGCATCAGAATCAACTATTTCTCAAATCCATTGTTCGATACACAGGGGGTACCATTCATGGACCTTCAAATAAAAAGGGAACATACCCGCGACGGGTCATGTTTGCCCTTCGTTAGCGCTACGAAAGTCGGCATCTTGCCCACATATAACATTTTCTGCCAAGATTAATGTGCCTGTTATCGTATTAAACTTTCAGAGGTAACTTATAGCATTAAAAGGCATTTTTAATAATTTACTGATTCGGTTGTCGGAGGGTCTGTGGACGATACTACAAGAGACGGTGAGGTTTGATCTACTTGCTATCGCATTGACCGTTAGCAAAAACAATAACAACTTTGATTCCTAAAAGAATTGCAATGATTTCATCATGTATTCAGGATGTTAAGATGTTGTATTGTCAATATAAAGTTAGTCGACATATAGCATGTTAATATGAATAATAATTGATATTTTTATATTAATAAATAGATGCTTAATACAAATAAAAACGAGGGTTGTCAAGTTATTCCCCAAAATATCAGGAAAAAGATGAGTAAAGCTCATTATTCTCCTGATACTGTTACACTGAATCCTAATATAAATACCAAGCTACGTCTTTTTTAAACTGGAAACATCCATGTGGAACCTTCAAAGGAGGCGATCTTCATCCAATCATTTCCTCGCCATACATTGGACGTAATTTTTTTGGGTCCGGGAAATTCCTTAGATCCAAAATGCCTCAATTTCAATATATATAATGAAAAAAAGTTTGTAGCACCCTTTTATCAGGGATTTGTGTCATCCGGTGGCTATAAACTTTCTTAGCAAAAGTCAAGATTGAACGAAGCGGCACAGTGCCTTGCTGTTGTTCCTAGTCCACAAGGATCGTCAGGGAATCGTCCCTGTCCTCTGAATAAATCTCATCAAGACTACAAAGCTTAACTGGATACGGGCCCCAGTTTAACTCTATTCAATTGTTCTTATTCACGTTCTCCGCACCACGATTTGACACTGACACGCTCTGTGTCACATAATATAAATCGTGACAATTTGCGAGACATAGTTTAAATTACTAGTAAAATGACAGTGGCTGAGATCAGAATCGATGCCAATTGGAATGTCATATAATCGAACGGTTATGTGACACATGCTGATCTGGTTGTACGGGCTTTCACCTAACAATGTAAATATTTATAGATTTGTATTGGCTTAAATTGACTTTGATAGGAGTTTAAGAGCGTGATTGTCAGGTCCAGTTTCTATTTGTTAATTTATTATGACATCAAAACGTCCAGTCCCAACCGATATAACTATTACATCTACGCCACGTCTGTTATCTAGGCCTAGTTGCACCCTAACTGGTGCCACAACAAACTGACTTCCTGTGTTAAAAGCATTATATAGGCATCAAACTGTTCTTATAACATGCTATTATAACTGGAATACATACAGCTCGTAATTCAATTACCCCCACACGATACCCCCTAAAATTTCTGTCGATCCTCTTCAGGATGTCAGATTATAGCTATATGGTGATCGGTATTCCCCCCTATACCTCGGTGCTCAAGCAGGATACCGATGAAACACATTGGGAACCCATGAAGAATATTGGACACCAGCCTAACATGCTGGATGTCTGCAGCTTGTTACCGTCTTTACACCCCAATTGTATCTAGTGGTAAGCCGATTGTGGTTAACCCATTTATTCTTTATGTATCCTCCGGGATATCTGCTTGGATGAATCAAGATGGAAAATCAGCACCCTTTCCAGATGCTCCGATCAATTCTTGTTCGTCCACGATTTCACTGCTAACCCTCTTTCACTTAGGCAAGGAGGCTGCTCTGCCCGGCATTCTCGCAACTATGACACGTTCTGCTGCAACTCACCCCTCGAGAGTATAGTCCTCGTCCACTGCGAACTCATATAACTCTTTCTCTAGTTCCTCAAGATCGTCGCTTTGGTACTGCTGACTGCGAACAGATAAAAACCACTTCCCACTTTTCTTGCACTCTCCATCCCAGTTTGCAGTGCACTGTATTACGAGAGCACCATTGCAGTAGACACGCCCCGGACCCTCGCAGAAGTCGTTGTAGTCATGCAGGTTGGAAACGTTCTTACCGCTCGCCTTGAATTCGTCAAAAGTCATTTCTAACTCCGTCTGGGGGTCTTGTTACGGTAGGGATGCCGATTGGACTATACTTCATTAAGCACCTCGTCATATTGTTGAGGAGTAAATTTCCTCGATCGGCGTCTCTGACTCAGGGAAGCAATTAGACCTTTATGCTTGTCCTTAATCAGCGCCTCATCTCCTAAAAGCTCAAAGAGGCATTCATTCTTGTCATTGTACGGATGAGGCCGTAGTAATCCTGTCTGATTCCAACTCTTCACCGTGGTTTGCAAAACGAAACAAAAAAGCCCCTGAAATGCAAGGGCTAATTGTCTCGAATGCATAATGATCTCAGATTCTTCTTACGTTAGCAGCCTGAAGTCCCTTTGGACCTTTGACTACATCGAATTCAACATCATCCCCTTCTTGCAGGGATTTGAAGCCCTCGCCAGTAATAGCGGAAAAATGACAAAAAACATCTTCACCATTCTCCTGTTCAAGAAATCCGAACCCTTTTGCGTCGTTAAACCATTTTACTTTTCCTTTTGGCATTTTCTTGCTCACTCCTGACTGTTTTAATTTTACTCGTTACCCGCTCCAAGCATTGATTAACTTTAACAACTCAACTTTCAATGTCAAGCTGTTATGGGGTTCTATGACTAATTCCCCAAAAAGTTGCATAGCAGGGTTAAGATCTCGATTTAGCTAGGAATTCTCTTAATCGAGTGAGCCTCAGTTCAATGTCTAAATCATTATATTTATTGTCTTTGTGGACATGCTCTTACGTCAGTTCATGACCTCATTGGATCGTCAAACTGCTAACGCATTAATATCATTAGCTGAAGATTATCGTTAATCAGGTGGGGGTTTTCGTACCTTTGCTGGAATATAGCTGCTATGGAACATTTCGGGGGAATAGTCATTGAACCCCAAATTCCCAAGTTTACTACGCGGAAGATCAAGAGTATTAAGGTTGAAGCGTTGATGACGGCCCGTCAGCCGATAACATGAAAAAGGCCGATCCTATCCTCATTTGCCCGGTTAAAGACGGCGATGGCTCTCTGTGTGGGTTCGGTGACGACCGCGCAGCCCTTGTCGGCAAAAAAATCCGCGGCTTCCGGTGAAAGGCGCAAGTTGCCATTCTGGCCTGTTCCCACGATCAGCAGACGGCAGCCTTTCTCGTAGACGAACTCGGCTTCCTCCAGGGACATGATGTGTGAGGTCCCGTAAAGTCTTTGCGACAACTTTTTCCTACGCTTCCTTTTTCACCGGATAACCGGATAAGGACATCGTGCGGGTAGGTTTTGCCGTCAATGATGATGCCGAATTCAGTGCCGTCGATTTTCATGACCTGGCCTATTGCCGTTCCAAACCACTCTGAAACTCTAAAGTCCAGTTAAGTATTCTTACTAATAGATATGAGAAACTGCATTACCCCAGCGAGGTTAATAAGCCTTTTAAATAAGACATTCTTTTCCCGGACATCATGGGTTGATCTGAGTTTTTCCTTGAGATGTTGGTACTGTTCCTGGACAACTTCCAGCGGATTGATTTTCTTCATAATGGACTCCATAGTGCATAATAGCCAAATATTATCGCTGAAAACTGGGCTGTCAAGGAGTATAAGATTAATATTCTACAACAGCGTTAGGGTTTTGTAAATTCCAAGAGATCTTTAAAAGGCCCTGTTTTGCTCAGCCAGGGGCTGAATCTCGATCACCTCGCTGCTCACGAGAAAACCTCCTTGACAGCAGCTCTGGTAATAATTTGCATTAATGTGACGGGATTTGACAACGGCAGATTCGATGAGATACTCGTAACAAAGTGAAGCTTTTCTTTGCTTCTGGAAATTTCGACTGTGCGCAGAAGGAATAGGTAAATGCAGTGGGGGCCGATACGGAAAAACCATGATGCATGGAAGGTCAGGCCCCATCTTCTGGATTATGGGAAGACCTGTGCCGAGTTTACGTGGGATGGGGTCAGGCGCGAGCTTGCCGGCCTTCCGGAGGGAAAGGGCTGAATATGGTTTTGTACATCGGAACAGAGCCTGCTGTACGAAACCACATGGGGATGACAAATATTTCTTCAAAACGTTCCAGGTAAAAGGGGCTTTTATGGCGCTTTTCGAAGAATTGAAACAGTCGGTTCTCCTTCAACACGAACAGGGCGATTTCCCCGACTGGCTCCTGGCCATCGTACTGGAAATAGCCGCCAAACCCGACCGTTACGCGGGAAAGGAGCAACTAGTGGAAACGCTCGTAACGCAGATAAGGAGATATGACCCATATGCGGAGGTAGGATGCCTCGACGCCTCCTTCGGTGTTAAAGCAATCCGCAAGACGGTGCAGCAACTTTACCCATGACCCCCCCGCGGGTGGCGGTACAAGCACTGCTTCGGCCGGGCTCCGGTTGGTTTTCCTGTTGAATCTCGGCTTCACCCTGCTCGAACTGGTCGGCGGGGTCTGGACGAACAGCCTGGCGTTAATCACCGGCACCGTCCATAATCTGGGCGACACTCTTTCTCTGGGGCTTGCTTGGTATGTGGACAAATATGCGGAAAAGGGAAGAGACAGGTGGAATTCCTACGGATATCGGCGCCCTTCGCTGCTCTGGGCACCCTTGCAAACACCCTCTCCATTAAACTAGGTTCTCTTTTTCTCCTGGCGGAGGCCGTTCCCAGGCTCCTGAAACCGGAATATCCAAAGGCTTAGGGGATGGCGCTTCTTGCCGTTGTCGGGATAATCATCGACGGCGTGGCCGTGTTACGGGTAAAAGGGGACATTAAACGTGCGGGTTGTCACCTGGCATCTGCAGGCAGATCTGCTGGGCTGGACAGCCGTACTGGTAATAAGCATTGTCCTGGTGTTCAAGGAATTGCCGGTCCTCGACACGTTACTTTCACTGCTGATTACATCGTTTGTGCTTTACAGCGTGTTGAGGAACCCGAGAAAGACTCTGCGCTTTTTCTCCAGGCGGTTCCCCGCGCCGTCGACATACCTGAAATCGAAAAGAAGCTGCTGGCAATTCACAAGGTGAAGTCCGTACATCACAACACACCTGGTCACTGGACGGCAAACACAACGTACTGACAACCCACCTGGTGGTCGAGGCAGGCGCAACCAAGGAAGACGTCTTGCAGATAAGAAACCTGACCAGGTTACTGTTCGAAGATACGGATTACGAGCATACCACGGTAAAGATCGGTCACGAAAACGAGTATTTAGTAGAGAGAAGGGGGGAGATGATATGACAGATGGATTGATGAAAACTTTTGGCATCTTTATTTTCAGCCTGCTGCTGGCATTGCTGCCGGTCTATGCATTGGCGGAGGAGGCAAAATCGATACCGCCACCGATCAGCCAACCCCTGATGACTGAGGGTGCTCTGGCGGTCCAACTGGTGTCGGCGCTCGGTATAAGTTCAACGACTGATGAAGTCGTTGCCGAGAGCAACCTGGGTGACATCGGCATCGCACCGCGCAACGGCTGGATAGCCGCCTACCCGGTAACTCCGGACATCATTAGCGAGGTGCAGCAATCCGTTGCGGCTGTCGCTAATGCCGGAAAGTTGTCGATCAGTCGGGATGAAGCGCTGAAGCGGTTTGGTGATACTATCGCCGGTTTTGATCTGACGGTTCGGTCTTATACGAGCGGTGAGTCTGCCATGGACACCCCGGTGAGTTGTCCAACTTATCCGAATCCGGGGATGATCATTACCACATACAGTAACGAAGGCCCGCCGATCGTTACGTATTATTGCCCGCCCCCGGATTTTTACGATCTCTACGACTGGGTGCCCTATCCGTTCTGGTGGACCGACTTCTGGTTTCCCGGCTTTTTCATCCTGAGGGATTTTCATCGGCACGTGTTCATCCACAATCACTTCGTGCTTTTCACCAACCACTTCAACAACACCAATCGACACCATGTGTTCCGGATCGATGCGGTGAATAGATTCCATGGCAAAACATTTGCGGGAATAGGGGCGAATCCTGCACGTGATTTCATCTCAACTGGAGTGCAGAACAGCTCGCAGAGAATCTTCAACTCATCGCGAAGAGGTAATATCTCGGCAGGGCATGGTGGCGGTGGCGGGAGTGGTGGTTTGCATGGCGGCGGTGGTGGTGGCATGCATGGCGGCGGCGGTGGCAGAAGGTAGCCGACATCGGGTTGACGCGGGAGCTGGTAAACGATCAGGAGCCGCACTCTCTTCCGTAACCATGGATGCGTCGTTCACTCAATCTTCATTGTTGAGTACGGGGGCGCAACCGACAGCTACATCGACTCGGATATCCGATACCTTCGACCCGAATTATCTGCAAATATGGAGAGCGGAACAATACGGGGGCTGGAACAATCGACATTCTTTTCGAGAGTCAACTGCTAAAAAATAACTATTTGGATATCATTAAAGGAAAGTGGGATGGTATATGCTAAACTGAGTTAATCTAGGAAATAAATGGAGGTAGAAACGCATGTCAGCAATCGATAAGAGAGTAAAAGAGATCATCGCCGAGCAACTGGGTGCCGATCAGTCGCAGGTTACCGGTGACGCGTCATTCATGGATGATCTGGGGGCCGATTCTCTGGATACCGTTGAACTCGTCATGGCTCTTGAAGAAGAATTCGATATCGAGATTTCCGACGAGGACGCGGAGAATATCCAGACCGTCCAGGACGCCGTAGATTACATTGCAGATCATACCTAGATGGAGAGTGGAACAATCTGGGATCTGGAGTAATCGACGCAAATTTATTTTAAAGCACCTGTGTTAATCTCTTCGGGTCCAATTCCCCGAAGCTTGCTTCGCTAATGAAGCGGTTTGATATTGACGGATATTTTATGAGTTACCCATATACGAGCAGCCACGTATGTAAACCTTCTTGATTTCCTATTCCTAACTGCCTTGGGTTGACTTCAGTTAGATGAATTATATAGGCATCACAAACATATTGCATCATGCTGAAATATCAGGAATATATTCACCCTGAATTCCAATCTACCCCCAATCTATACCCCCCAAATTTCCGTTCTTCCTCTTATCAGAGACAAATAGAACAAACTGGCGCCGCGCCTGGATGGTGGTGAAAACCATGTGGGTGCTATTAAATATCACACGTCTTTCAAGTTTGTTTGAAGATTTATAACATTATTCCGATTAAAGATAGTGTAAAGGTAAAACGATCAGATGGCCAGCACAAAACCGATTGCAAAGTTGAATGAACATAAGATGACATGGGAATGAAAGAGCCCGCTCTACATTCTTTCAAGATCAATAAAACAATTCATCATGCCGCACGCTCTCGCCTTTCAAAAAAACCAATCAGCTATTTTCTCGGTCGGTGACGCAAGTCCTGACGCAAGCAGGCCTCCAGAGTTTCGTCCAGAAATGCTTTCCGGCAATCGACATCATCGATTCGCCCCTCGCGCAGCATTCTTAGAAACCGGCAGCCGCCGAAGCAGAGCGGAAGGTAAGCGCAGTCGAGACATTCATCCTTCTTCCAGACATCGAGGTTGTGCGAATCGGTATAGTCACGGACTCCCGCTCTCAGGTCCCCGACTGACATCTCCGGCCACCCCAAAAAGGCAGGGCACTTGAAGAGAACTCCGTCATAATTCACGACCAGCTCGTCAGGCCCTTCGATCATACAGATGGAGGGGCCAACCCTGGGCGTATGGAACCCTCTCTTGAGAATCTCCTCCCGCAAGTATAAACTCGTTTCCACGAGCCATGGCTCATCCGTGGAGGCACACCCCTCATTGAATTCCGGGAGAGGGTAATGCCCGCCGCTTTTTGCTACAGGATCGAACTTGACAAGCGAAATCCGCCCCGGCGTTAACCCTTCCTCCAGAAGAAAATCGAGAAGGTCGGGAAACTGCCGATAGTTCTCCGGAGTGTAGTTCCCCCCCACCTGGACTTGAATCAGATCCCAGACCTCCTTCATATTGCGGATGATGGTATCGAAAGAACCCTTTCCGGAGACGAACGGCCTGAACCTGTTGTGGTTTTCCCGGGGGCCGTCAAGGGTCACCTTGGCCCCGGTAAGTCCTAGGGGGATGAGCTTTTCTACGGTTTGCCTGATGAGGAGAGTGCCGTTCGTGACCAGATTGAAGGAGTATGTCACCCCCTGCGACGCGGCAGCGGCCTGGAGGCGCTCCGACAGAAAGATGATGAGGTCGATGCTCATGAGCGGCTCGCCACCGTGAAAAGTGATCTTGATTTGCTTGCCGTGCGTGATATGGTCCCGCTCCACGAGGTCTGCCAAAAGGGATGCTGTTTCGCTCGACATGTAATGCCGGCCCTTCATCCCCCCTTCGTAACAGTAAGTGCAGGCAAGGTTGCAGTCCATGTTGAGGACAATCACAACATTGAACAAACTGCGCCGGCGGTTGGCTTCGGCGAGCGCCTCCCGCATCTCCTTTCTCTCCGCGGCACTGTCCGGGACAAGAAGACCGAGGCGGGCAAGCGACTCCTGGTCGGAAGGTGCAATGGAGCCTTTTTCGATCGAGGCGAGAAAAGATTCGGGAATGAGGACAGAGGCCCCGCTTTTCGTCGAATAGATGAGTAGGCGGGAGGGCTCATCCTTGCAGGGATAGATTTTGAGGTAACGCGAGAGATGCATGTAAAAAAACATGAGGGAAGGAGTACTCCCCTCACATGATGTCAAGCTGCGAAAAAAAGAAAAGTGAAGGCACAGCAGAAGCCTTCCGGGCTTACCAGGGAATCATTTCCATTACCTGCATCAAGAACGACAATGTTTTCGTTTCTTTCCATATTGAGCTCCTTTTCTAGTGATATGTCCATGTATTGAATGGAATAGTTTTTCCAATATACACGAGAATGGCAGTATTTCGCAAACTCTATTTATGTTACTTACAGAATAGAGTCCGGTCAGAATCTGCACTTGAGCCCGCCCTCGAACCAGCGTTGCGGGTTCGGGAAACGGTTATCAGTATACTGGGCGCCATTGAATATGTTATGGGCAGTGAAGAATGCCTCCAATGCCAGGTGTTCGTTATCGAAGAACTTTTTGGCAAGATTCATGTCCCAGATCATCGCCGTATATTTGCCTGTCACTGTCGGATCTGGGTCTCCGTTCCACCAGATATAATGGCCGCGCAAAGCCCCTCTTAATGAATCGTTGTCATTATAGTCGATTCCCAAGTCCACACTGTAACGTGGAATACCGGCAATTTCTTGACCTGTGACCCGGTCCGTGGCATCTATGAAAGTATATCCGGCTAGAAGAGAGGTATGGAAAAGAGGGGCCGTCCTCAATTCCGCCTCCACTCCCTGCCGCCTCTGTTTACCGCCGTTTACATAGGTAAAGGTGGCGGGTGAAAGGACTTCGGGAGTTATGACATCCCTTATGTCATGGAGAAATCCGGTGACCTTCAGCCACAAGTCTTTCAAAACGGCGGTCTCAACCCCCAGAGAATAGGAGCGAACTTCCTCCACTTTGAGGTTGGGGTTGGGGTTGGAGGAGATGCCGTTCCCATATGTATCCCCGATCGGCGGTGTATTGAATCCGCGGGAGAAGGCCCCCCTGAAGATCGTCTTTCCGAAAAGGGTGTAGGTAAGACCTATGCTTGGGCTTACAAAATCACCGTTGGTGCTGGTGTGGTCGTACCTGATGCCGGGAGTAACCGATAAATCGCCCAGCGCCAAGGTGTCGTTGCTGAAGATCGCCCAGCGTACCTGGCTCTGCCTGCCGTCCAAGATACCTGCCGAATCGACAGCCCCATTATCGTAGTCGGCCCCGACCAGGATGTTATTCATGCCTGTCCGCCAGTTCAGCTTGGCGCTCCCGCCGGCGCTCAACTCATTGCTGATTAGGCTTTGCAGTTCAGCGCCGCTGTCCAGTGCGCTGACATATTGCCTGTTACGTTTAGTCGAAACGCGTGCAGCGACTTCAATGTTCAACGAATCGGTTATGTCATATGTGAATGAGGGGGAAGCGAAGAAGTACTCGAAACTGTCCCTCAAGGAAAGGTTTTGTAATGGGGCTTGGCCGTCACCACGGGAGCCTTTATCATAACCGACTGTGAGCTGAAGATGGGTTTGCCGCGCTGGCTGCCATTGAAGTTTCGTGTAGAAATCTCCCTTGCCAGTGCCGGTGTTGGCGGTGAGGCCGTCGCTGGTGATGCCGCCGCCAAATATATAATAGGCGAAGCTTCCCGCCGTGCCATACATGTCAGCTCTGTAGTCACCGGTTGTACGCTCGCCGATGGCGGCTGATACCGACCCGCCAATCTTATGTTCCGGATCAGGGGACTTGGTGATTATGTTGATTATCCCGCCAAGGGAAGAACCCCAGGTCGATGAGGCAGGTCCCTTGATGATCTCGATCCTCTCGATCTGCTGGATCGGGAAGGCGCCGATGTCCGGGAAGTTGTCGGTGAGGTTATTGATGGTGACCCCGTCCACCATGACCCGGACATGGCGTGGGTCGGAACCCTGGATCAGGACGTTAGTGCTGCTACCCGGGCCGCCACGGACGTCCACCTGGACGCCGGTTACGTGATAGAGGACGTCGGCAAGTGTATGGGCGTTGATCGCTTCGATTTCCTCCGCGTCAATGACTGTGACGTTCTCCCCTACCTGGGAAATCGGTTTGGGGGAACGGGTGGGTGTCACCAGGTCCTGGTCCTTGTAGATCATACTGAGGGCATCCGTTTCCCCTTCGGACTGGCCAAAAACGGAAGCGGCCAGAAAAATGGAGACCATAAAAGCGGTTGCGCAGATAGCGGCTATTCTGAAATATCGGGACGCTTTTGGGCCATTACTTAGTGGATGATTCAATATGGCACCTAAAAAAATAACTAAATCTAATAGAATTTATTGACAGCTTCACCATTAGGGTAGAAAATTGCGCGGCGCTAGATGCCACGATATTGTTATCTGTATAACACTTAATTTGAAATTTTCTAAGGATTATAAACATTAACGTTTATTTGTCCAGAAGGATTTCATTCACGGTGCGAAAATTTCTTCTGCTCATTTTACTTTTGAATATGTTTTCCGGACAGGCCAGTGCGGAGGGCGATATCCTCATTCTCCAGAGTCTGCCGATAAAACCTTACACTGAAGCGTTGAAGGGATTCAGGTCCGTGTGCAGCTTCTACTCTCGCATGGTCATAAGTTCGGGGTTTAATGAAGAGGGAATCGCGGAAAAGCTGTGGAAGTATAGGCCTCAACTGATCCTCGCAATCGGCGAGGATGCCTTTGCAAAGGTAAGGAAGATCAGGGATGTGCCGATCGTCTACGTAATGGTGTTGAATCCTCAACTTGTTGTGCGGACAGGCAATAACATTACCGGTGTCAGCATGATGATTGCCCCGGAAATGCAACTTAACCAGTTACGTCGTATCCTCCCCCGTTTCAGAAAAATTGGTCTGTTGTTCGACCCCGCCAAATCCGGAGCTTTCGTGGACAGGGCGAGACATTACGCCTTGCAAGAGGGCATTGCACTGCTGACACAAGAGGTGCACAGCTCACGAGAGGCAGTCGCGGCCGATGATAAATTGAAAGGAAAGATCGACGCGCTCTGGCTCATTCCCGACACAACAGTAGTCAATTCCGAAACCATCGATCTCCTATTCCTTTCCGCCATCGACAACAGGATCCCTCTGCTCACTTTTTCGGGAAAGTACGTGGAGAAGGGGGCGCTTCTAGCTATAGAGGTGGACGCTGAGGAGGCGGGAAGGCAGGCTGGCGAGATGGCGAACAAGATATTGTCGGGCACGAATGTGAAAGATATCGAAAGGCAAGATGCACATGATGGCATCGTGACCGTTAACCTGGCAGTCGCGAAAAAGCTAGACATAACAATCGACGATAGTCTGGTCAAGCGGGCCAGGTTAATAAAGTAAGATACTATGAAACTTCTCAATCCCAGAGAATACTTCAGAGACCATTTCAGCGCCAGGATATTCCTGACCTTGTCACTTGTGATCATCATCGGCACGTTCTCATTCACCGTTTTTTTCTACAGCTATCAGCGTGCATCGCTAACGGAAAAGGTCAAGGATAAAGGGGAACTGCTGGCTAGTCTGCTTGCCCATAACGCAAAGATCGGAATTTTTGCCGATAACTCTGATCTGCTCACAGCGCCGATCAGCGACATCCTTCAAGACCCTCAGGTGCTGTCGGTTGTCATTTATGCAAGCGACGGCAGGATTCTCGCCCTGCAGAACCGAACAGGTAGCAAGCCTTTACCCGACGCCGAAAAATGGGATGCCGGGGTCGCCAATGCTCTGACAGATGCGCTTCCTGTTGTGAGCCTCAATAGTGACAATTTCATCTTCTGGACCCGGGTCACACTGAAGCCTCTGGTCGCGGTGGATAATCTCTATCTCGGCGGCGGACATGCTAAGGATACCAAGAAGACCATTGGCTTCATCAAAGTGGTTCTGGATTCCAACTTCCTTCGGAAGAGCCTCCGTTCATTGCTCCTAGCCTGCATCCTCAACGGTGTAGCCCTCCTTTTAATCGGCTCGTTGATCGCTTACCATCTCTCAAAGAAGATCACAACCCCCCTCAACAAGTTGACGGAAGAGGTCAATTCATTCGGCTCGGAGGGGAAGTACAAAGAAATTGCCGTTGAGAACGGTGACGAAATCGGAAAGCTTGCCGCGGCTTTCAACAATCTGGTCGTTTCGCTCCAGAAAAGGGAAACAGAACAGGCATTACTGGAAGAGCAACTCCGGCAATCGCAAAAGATGGAGGCAGTCGGCCAACTTGCCGGAGGGGTGGCCCATGACTTCAACAATATCCTCACGGCCATTTATGGCCATTGCAGTGTACTGCAGATGAAGATGGGGACGGATGCGCCCTTCAGGCGCGATATCGATCAAATCTATGCGGCAGCGGAGAGGGCGGCCAATCTGACCAGGAGCCTCCTGGCCTTCAGCCGGAAACAGATCATGAACCCGAAAAAGATCAACTTGAATGAAATAGTCATGAATGTGGGAAAAATGCTCACCAGGATTATCGGCGAAGATATCCAGTTGAAAGCAGTTTGTACAGGGAAACCGCTCAGGGTTTTTGCAGACAGCGGCCAGATCGAGCAGGTATTGATGAACCTGGCGGCCAACGCCCGTGACGCCATGACGAAAGGCGGTATCCTGACAATCGAGACCGCAGTCCAGGAGATTGACGAGAGCTTCATTCATGCCTACGGCTATGGCGAGGCGGGGAAGTATGTTGTTCTCTCTGTATCGGATACCGGTAAAGGTATGGATGCCGAAACGAGCAAGAAGATCTTCGAGCCGTTTTTCACTACCAAAGAGGTGGGCAAGGGAACCGGCCTGGGTCTTTCGATTGTTTACGGGGTCATCAAGCAGCACAACGGCTATATAAACGTATACAGCAAGCCGGAGGAGGGGACGACTTTCAGAATATATCTGCCGCAAGTCTATGAAGAAGACGTCGATAGCGAAAAAGAGACTCCTCCTGAGTATCCGCGCATGGGGAGCGAAACCATACTGGTAGCTGAAGATGACGCAACAATAAGGGAATTGGAGGGGTCGATCCTCAGAGAATTTGGTTACGATGTGATCCTTGCCTGTGACGGGGAGGATGCCGTAGAGAAGTTCAAGGCCGGTAAGGAGAAAATTGCCATAATCGTCATGGATATGATCATGCCCAGGAAAAGCGGCAAAGAGGCGTATGAGGAGATCAAGAAAATCCAGCCCGACGTCAGGATCCTGTTCATGAGCGGCTATAGCCCTGATTTGCTCCATGACAGGGGAATCTCTGCTAACGGGGAAGATGTGCTTATTAAGCCTATCCATCCTTTGGAGCTGGTCAGGAAATTGAGAGCTGTTCTGGATTCCTAACCGAGGAGCTAAACAGCTTTTTAACCGTCTAGAGATGCAAGATTGAAAAATCCGGCGCGACAACGTGCGCCGGGTGCTGCTCTTTCCAGTGACCAGAGCTGTCGAGTTTGGCGAGGCCGTCCAAACCTAAATTTGACATCTCTTTTGCCCGCCATTGCCATTGCATTGCGTTTGAACCTGTTCGAATATTTATATAGGCATAGAATAGTTGTTACAACATGCTGAAATAAAAACAATATATTCATTATGCCTTTCAATATACCCCTCCAGAATACCCCCACAAAGTTTCCGTTCTTCCTCTTATCAGAGACATATATCAACCTGGTCAACCGTACCGAAAATAAACTCTTCATCTGGGGGGTTGAAGCCTAATGGAACGAAAACTCACGCAATAAGGAGCTTAGATCGACGCAATTGGCCGGTTTAGCGGTTTAAGTTCTCCCTTCACTCCGAAACAGCATATGGCACTTTTGACGGTTTGGTGGTCATTTCCCCAGGATTGATATTACCATTGCCTGTTATTGTTCAACTTTTGCACATATCATTGATCATACACTGCACAATTAAAATATCAAAATTTATAAATATGCAATAAAAGCAATATGTTATATTCCTTTTTTCTCGGCATGGATTTCGGATTGATATCTTAGTAATTTGTAACCAATTAAAGGTGTATACGATGAAGAAAATACAGTTTATTAAGATCGCGATCATATTAACCGCAATCATTCTCCATGGCTGCGGTAGTGGGGTTGGCAACACTCTGAGCTCCGGCGTTGCAAATCCGGTTGCAAAATCGTCAGGGACCGGGACATCATCCCCGACCGGCAACACTTATCAGATGACCGAGAATTACGGATTTCAGAATGCAACCTTTATGTCGGCAACAAACGATAGTGTTGTAACTTTGAGAGCGTCGATTGCCGAATCGATGACGGATCCTGATTCCACGGATATATTCAGGATCGATCCCAAAAGCCTGCACAGGTCAACAGCGGCGTGACGGACGTGATCGGTGCAGTTGAATCCCCTGTGATCGTCTCTTTTTTCGATGGTCTCAAGAGTAATCTGCTAAATACCCTGTCGGGGACGATTTCGTTTACCGTCTTCGGCACAGATGACGGAGATCTGGTTGCCGGAAGTTTTGATGTTGTAGTTGAGGATGGGAATTCAGATATTTCCCCAAAACCGACTTACACCGTAATAGGAAGCTTCTCTTTTGTAGTTGGCAGCTCTGGCCCGATTTTACCGCCTCCCAGCCCCATTCCGGTTGCTGCGATTGATACCTGGAATACTAAATGTGGCAACTGCCATGCACTCGGGAGTTTTGATACTACTAGTACCGGGGGTGCTCCTGATCTGTCTCGGCAAGGGGCGGAGATTGATGTTAAATTTGACAATAGTGGAGTGCATAACGATATTACTCTCACTACTGACGAGATTTACGATCTGAAGCTACTTGTAAACGCAAATTAAAAACAAGAAGGTCTCACTATATATAATCTATGTAAAATCTTCCGGTCACCTCGAAACTCGGTGCGGGGATCGCTATGGCCTTCGTGGCTATGATCTACGGTCTGGTGACCGCCAATATGAAGGATCGCCTGATGGATGAGACCCGGATAAAACAGATGATTATCGATGGGCTGATCACCATCCAGAACGGCGAAAATCCCCATTTCATCGAGCAGAGGCTCAGATCGTATCTGCAGCATAATGACGATAAAAAGACCAAGCAGGAAACTAAATGCGCAAGAGACAGAAAAAGCCGGAGAAAGAGCCGAATCACGAACGATGGCTGATTTCATACGCTGACTTCATCACACTTCTGTTTGCCGTTTTCGTCATGCTCTATGCCATGTCCCAGACCGACAAGAATAAGGTAGATCAACTTGTTGCCTCCCTGCGGGAGTCATTCGGCTACGTTAAGACCGGCGCCTCCGCAAAGAAGTTGAATCTGACGGAAAGCACCGATTTACGGACAATTCCCTCCGTTCGCATGGAAACCCTCACTCCTGGCTTGCGCCATTCCCAGGAGGAGTCAAGCCCGGTCCTCACTAATGCGGCAATTAAGGAATTTCTGGAAATCAAGGCCGCCATTGAGGGGAACCTGAGAAAGTACGGTGCGCAGAACAAGGTGAACGTGGATATCACCAAGAGAGGTCTGGTGGTCAGCCTCAAGGAAGCCGGCTTCTTTGATTCGGGAGACGCCACGGTAAAGCAAGAATCGCTGCAGCTTCTCTCAATAGTTTGCAGGTCCCTTGCCGGCTATTCCAATCCGGTCAGGATCGAGGGAAATACAGACAACGTCCCGATAATTTCTGTTAAGTATAAGTCAAATTGGGAGCTTTCGACTGCAAGAGCAACGAACATTGTCCATTATCTGATAGATAATTACAAATTTCTGCCTGCGAAAATTTCCGCCGTAGGCTATGGAGAGTTCCGCCCCATGGCCGATAACGGGACGGATGCTGGGAGGGTCAGGAACAGGCGGGTCGATATCGTCCTGTTAGCAAAGGAGAACGAAGGAGGGGAGTTATAAAGCAGTGATCGCCTGCCCAAAAAGGCTTGAAGGTGGATGCCTTGAACTTTGAACATGATTTTGAGGAGCAGTTATGAGAGAGACGCGAATACTGATGGTGGATGATGAGCAACTTATCCGTTGGTCCATTGAGCAGAATCTGAAAAAGCAGGGATATGATGTTGTGACCGCCGAGAACGGCGAGGATGCGCTGAAACTGGTGCACGAGGAGCAGCCCGATCTGATTCTGCTCGACATTCAGATGCCGGGCATTAGCGGCCTGGAAGTGCTGGAGAAGGTCAAGGAAATAGATGAGGATATCGTTGTAATCATGGTTACAGCCCAAGGGGCGCTGGAGACAGCCGTCAATGCCATGCGGCTGGGGGCCTACGATTACATAAACAAGCCGTTCAATTTCGATGAGTTGGCCATAGTTATCCGAAAAGCCCTGGAGACGTCATATCTGCGCCGTGAAGTAGCGGGGTTGCGCAGCGAGCACAAAAAGATCGGGCCACCAAACATTATCGGGGAGAGCAAGTTTATGAAAAATGTCCTCGCCATGATGGACAAGGTCGCCAAGAGTGAAGCCTCGACAGTCCTTGTCCATGGAGAATCGGGGACTGGCAAGGAACTGGTCGCGAAATGGATCCATTACAAATCGAGCCGGGCCGATAAGCCTTTTGTCGCCATCAACTGTGCTGCAGTTCCCGCCGCTCTCCTCGAAAGCGAGCTCTTCGGGCATGAAAAAGGGGCGTTCACCGACGCCAAGATCACCAAGAAAGGGCTTTTTGAGCTGGCTGACGGTGGGACGATTTTCCTGGATGAGATAGGCGACATGGAAATTGGGATGCAGGCAAAGCTCTTGCGGTTTCTTGAAGACAGGACGTTTCGGCGGATCGGCGGGGCAAAAGTCATAACAGTGGATATCAGGATCATATCCGCCACCAACAAAGACCTGTTGAAGGCGATCGAGGAAAAAAGCTTCCGCAATGACCTATACTACCGGCTGCAGGTCATCCCTGTCTTCCTCCCTCCCCTGCGCGAGCGGAAAGAGGATATCCTGCATCTGGCAAATCATTTTATCGAAAACTTCAATAGAGAGTTCAACAAGCATGTCAAGGGGATTTCCAGCATGGCGGAAAAGTTGCTGGTCGAATATCAGTGGCCGGGAAATATCCGTGAGTTGAAAAACGTGATCGAGAGAGCCATTATTCTCGGCAACGACGAAACCCTGCTGCTTGAGCAACTTCCTTTGGAAATCGTAGCCAAAGGCTCGTCGGCCACCCCACAGATGACGTCCATCAAGCTTCCTCCCGAGGGTGTCGATATCGAGAAAGTGGAAAGGGAACTCATTCACCAGGCCCTGGAAGGAAGTGACTGGAACCAGTCCAAGGCAGCCAAGAAACTGAACCTGGGGATCGATGCTTTTCGTTACCGGATGAAGAAATTCGGTTTCCTGAAATGAACCGAGAAGTGGCGATCTATCGCTAAATATTACACCCCTTTGGGAAAAGGGAGACATGGAGTTTGGGCATATTCCAATTCAAGTAGGCCTAACCCCAACGTTTGTGCACCCAAGTATTAAACTGCTATAACCTATCAATTCTACAGCATATATTTAAAGATAGTCTGTTGCTTAATTTTGCAGAGATGTCGATTTAATCTCTCTGGGTATAATTCCCCGCAGCTTGCTGCGATGTGAGAAAATAGACTATCCCGAGATACCCCGCAGCTTGCTACGGGGAGGTTCATTTGTTATTGGTTCTAATTTGCATACAACTAAAACCCCTAATAAAACACTGATTGATATGTGTTCATCAACTACGTGGAACATGAGGCGGTTGTCCCCATATGATACTTGGTTGCATGATTGTTGAGATTAGGCTAAATAGGCTATTTTTGTAGCTTTAAAAATGCTCTAACGTCTATAAATTTTAGAATTAGAGTGAAATTAACATGTAGATTCAGAATACTTCAAACCAGTGAGGGCGGTGATGGAAAGACTTTTTAACATCGCCCTTGCGGCCATAGCCGTGCTCTTGATAAATTCTCTGCCCGTGCTGGCCAAGCGTGGAGAGCATTTTGGAGTAAATATGGGGTCATTCACTGCAATTGTCAAACAGGTGGAGCCGCAATTAGCGGAAACTCAGACTATCCTCGGGGAGAGTAGTCCATGAATCCGACCAAAGTCATAACCGACCGTCTCACCTATCTGGAAGAGCGTGTTAGATACCTGGAGGAGGAAAACCGCAACTATCTGGCTATTCTCGACATGCTTGCCTCCTGCAATGACTTCCAGGCCGATCTCAATCGGGACAAAAGCACGGAAGGCATCTTCCGGGCTACCCTCACGCAACTTTCGCGGCTCTTTCCTTTCCAGGGGATGGGGTTGCTGGAAATCGGGGAGGATAACAGCTTCGCTCTCACAGTCTGCGAACCTCAGTCGTGTAGTGATGAATTGTCTTTCGACATCGACAGAGCGATCATGGACGGGACTTTCGCCTGGTCCCTTAACCGGAACCAGGCGATTACTGCCCCCGCCGCCAGCGGAAGCCAAACTCTCCTGTTTCATGTGATAGCCACCTGGCCCCGCATCAGAGGAATGTTCATCGGCCGCCTGCAGGGAAATCCAGCGCATATCGACTCCCCATCCCTCCATGCCATCTCCAACGTCCTCTTGATCACTGCCTATGCCATGGAGAGTAGCATTCTGTATGGCGTGCTCCAGGAAAATGGGGTCACCACAGGGCCTGGAATATAACGTTAGTACTCCTATAGCCACATGAAGTCAATGGGTTAAAAGAACAGAATCACTACATTAGTAGCTTATATTATGCGTATCTGTGAACGCCTAATTTATTGATTTACCTTAGGGGCTGTAAACCCAAAACCCCCAAATGTTCCCAACTCGGTTAGTTTGGCTTTCGGTATCAGCCGTCAGATTAAAATTAATTATTTGATTGCAATACGAGAGGTAAGATATGGCTTAGATACAAATAACAATATACCTTGAATATACGGCTAGTTAAAGCGTCACTCACCAAATTTGTCAGGATTCTGGCAAACCTCGGATATCCATCAGGTGAATTATTTTTTCTGCAATCTGCCGTTTCTGGACTTCGGGCCTAGACGTACTAACTCACTGAATTAAAAGGGTTAGGAACATTTGGGGGTTTTGGGCTTACAACCCCTAAGAAGAGGCCTCAACCTTTCTTATTTTGAACATCTCGTTGTTCAAAACTTGCATACGTTTAGATCAGCAACCGAAAAGTCGATTTTGACAATAATGATCTATTAATATTTCAAGGGGTTAGATGCATATAAGGTTGTGAAGTTATTGGCATGTAACCTGCTACGCTAAAGAGAACATTTTAAGTAGTCGTTATAAAAAGTCTGGTATATCTCGTGTTAGCGATTACTCTTCAACTACACCTGTGATAAATTTTAGAAATGACCATAAATAATTTGTAGATGCAGTGTCCTTTACGGCGATCATCGGCAACTGGAATTTGGTAGATTTTTATCCCCAGTCGGCCCAATTATTTTGACTACTTAATTAACCCAACCCGTTGTGCGCATTAGTGCTGACTCACCGGGAATTGCTGGTTATAGGATGAGAGTTTAAGTCTTAAAGAAAAATACTGAAACTAGAAACTTCTAACCACTCCAGAGGTTTTAGATGAACGGATGCGACAAAGCCGCTATATTTCTTCTTTTCATTGGCCCGGATGCAACCAGCAAGGTTTTCGATCATCTTGAGGATGACGAGATCAAAAAGATTGGCCAGAGCATGGCAGGACTGGGGCACGTCACGCGCCCGGTAATCGACACGGTCGTGCAGGAATACACGGGAATGACGGATCCTGCATCCGGATTCTTTTCCCAAGGAGAGGAATTCGTCAAGAAGGTCCTGGAAAAGGCGTTCGGTCCTCAGAAGGCGGAAACCATCCTACAGGAGATTTATTCTTCCCACGGCGAAATCACTGATATTCTCGCCAACATGGATGCGAAGACCATCGCCAATTTCCTTTCCCAGGAACATCCTCAGACAATTGCGGTCGTCCTCGCAAAGCTCAAGCCGAAACAATCCGGTGAGGTGATATCCCATCTCCCCCAGGAACTGCAGGCGGATGTGGTAATGCGCATCGCCGATGTCGACCAGGTTTCTCCGGAAATACTTGCGGAAATAGACGATGTTATAAAGAAAGAGTTTACTTCCATGGGGGGGGGCCAGCGTTTCAAGGTGGGCGGTGTTGAAAAAGTCGTGGAGGTGTTCGGCTATCTGGATCGGAGCAGGGAAAAACAGATTCTTGACGCCCTCGATGTACTCAAACCGCCCCTGGCGGAGATTATCCGGAAGCACCTGTTTACCTTCGAAGATATATTCTCCCTGGATGAGCGCTCCATCCAGCAGATTATGCGGGAAGTGAGCAACGAGACGCTGACCCTTTCTCTCAAGACTTGCACGGATGACCTCAAGGAAAAGGTTTTCCGGAACATTTCATCCCGCGCTGCGGAGGTAATAAAGGAAGACCTGGAGGTAATGGGACCTGTTCGCCTTTCGGACGTGGAAAAGGCCCAGACCGAGATCGTCAAGGTGACCAGCAGGTTGGGGGAGGAAGGGAAAATCGTCATAGTCGGGCGCGGGGGTGACGATGTCCTCGTCTAGGATCATCAAATCGGAAACCTGCCCTGACCAGCCGGTCGCCGACTTCTGTTTCAACAGTTTTCAGAGGTGGCCGGGGCAGGCTTTGCATAGTGTAAACGACGGATTCATGCCGTTTTCCCATGACACAGCACCCAGATTTCTGGAAAACGCTGATAAGGATTTGCCTGTCGATGCATCATCTTTGGAAGAAGAGAACGAAATTTACGGCATGATCCGGATGGTTCTGTTGCAAAAATGCATTTTCGCCCAAATGAGCGAAAAAAGTGTCTTATCAATTCAAACAGCTACATATCAAGAAAAAGCTGTAATTCATTTTTTGCAACAGAACCCGAAAGGAAACTCCTGTATCTCATTGTACGGAAACCACAGGGGAATAATGTTATAAATCTTGCTGTCGGTCATCTGTGTTTGCGACCACCTTTACGTCCCAGTTGGCGCGCCACCATCGTTGTTGGGCTGGAAGCACATCAACCTGACCGGTGACTACGTCTGGTGGTAGAGCCGGGAGGTCGAAGACGGGCAGTTCAGGCGATTTCACATCATCGGAAAGTCTCAGTGTACTTTGTGATCCGTTTTCTGAGACGACCGCAAGTCGAACTGGCGAAGAGATCATGAGCGACCATTCTGCGCGAGCAAATATTCTCCTCCTCACGTCACGAATAACCGCCCTGGAACAGTTGTTAAAACGGGCTGAGGAGGAGATTCGCTGGCTGAACGAGGCGCTCGAGCAGATTCAAATTTGTCGGACTCACAGAAGTACAGATCGAACAGATTCTCCCGGACCCCGCCGCAAACCAGGCAGGAATCGGCGGAAACCGGTATGGCAAAGGAAAAAAGTCTGAGCGGGCAGCGGGAAAACAATGATTTCCTGCTGGTCATTGCATTTTCAATAACTACATTCAAAGATGGCATACATATTTCAGGGCAGAGATGGGATACCCCCAGTGTGCCGCACAGGCACCGGTCAGTTTTATCCGGCGATGCTTCCCTGCCGTAGGGATAGATAAAGAAGCAGTAGCCTTCCAAAAGAGATGAATTCTTAATTGGGTAAATTGGTCAAATTTGATCTTTCGGGCTTTTAGCTAAAAATGGAGTAGTTATACGTATATACTAATCGTGCTGTTGTCCGGTAACGAATCCGAGCTGTTTGAGTCCTGATTGTTCGCGCCTCGGTTTTCGATGCTTGCTCCACAGTCCTGAGAATATTCCCTCTGACCGTCACTCGGCTGTACTTGCGTAATTAACTGTAGCTGAGCTAAAGCGCTTTGCGCACTAGAGATATCTCCGGACTGTAGTGCTTGTCCTAGCGATGCAACCATATTCGCGGTTGTATTGTCGCTACCACTATCGTTATTGCCAGCTGCGTTGACAGCACTGGCGACGATACTCTGCCACTGAATATTAAGGCTCTGAAGGGTCGAAAACGCATTCTGCGCATCTGAAAGGTTGCCACTCTGAAGTGCAGAAGCAAGCTTACTAAAATTCTGACTGAAATCCTGCCTGCGTTGCTGTATCATTGCTTGCCAGATCTGCATGCTGGCGCGACTGCTTGAAGATGCCGAAATCCCCGAGATTGCTGACATTGTTAGATCTTCCTTTTGACCTACAAAATGTACAGCATGCGTATAATTACAAATATACGCAACGACTATAAGCGAGTCACGGAAAGCGAAACTAATATATACGTAATCGATGCGTCTTCCAAGAGATCCGTATCCTTTTTGGGGCCGTTTGACGAAAGGGAAAATGAAGTACGTTAAGCTTTGATCGTGGTCCGAAATGCGGCGCCATTGCGCAAGTGAATCTGGAACAGGCGGCTAATGCGATGCGAGAACAGGGAAAGAGCGCGGTGCTCAAACATGTCGTGCGTTCACTGGGATCACATCAATTTGACCGGGATTACCTTTGGAGACGGAGTAGACGTTCGAGTTCAGGCCATTCAGGCCATTCAGTAACTTCCAAAGCCTTAGCGTACATTATTTCCCCTTAGTCAAACGACCTGTAAATCCACCGTTCAGTCGGCTATTAAAACACGTTTTGAAGTGGGGCCAGTGGAGGCATTTGAACAGAAATTTATGGTTTTGATTTTCCCTAAATGGCCTCTGATGCTGCTTTTCCTTCTAATAGCGTGGTTACTATCTCTGCATAAATACAGATAATTTAGATACAACCCGTAGCCCTGGTCTTTTTTAGACGCCCCCTGCAAGTCACCATGTTGTATACAAGACTCCATTGCCAAATATCGATGTTCCTTGGCTGCTATTATCCGTTCGCAAATATCACACATTTATTTCTCCTCTGCACTAATTTTGATAATTTAAGCAGCAGAAAAAAGTTGCCCTTGTTCAACAACCGGCTTTATTGACAAAGGTCTTAATTTTTAACCAACACTGGCTGATTGGGGTCAATTTTACAGCTCAAGCAACTCCCGTGAAACCATTATATATAACATTATATGAAACCAACTGTCTTTAATATGCGTTTACAAGTACTTTCAGATCGTAAATATCGTCAGTAGTGAGAGTAATGTTGTTATGCACTCCACCGTTGTCAAATATAACGTCAATCTCCGCGCCTTGCTGAGAAAGATCAGGAGCACCCCCGGCACTCGTAGTATCAAAACTCCCGAGAGCATGGCAGGTGCCACAGTTAGCATTCCAGGTATCAATTGCAGCAGCCGGAATGGGGTTGGGAGTCGGTAAAATCGGGCCTGAACTGCCAACAACAAAAGAAAAGCTTCCTTTTACGGGGTAAGTCGGTTTTGGGGAAATATCGGAATTCCCGTCCTCTATTACAACATCAAAAGTTCCGGCTACCAGGTCTCCGTCATATGAGCCGAAGGACGTAAACGAAATCGTCCCCGACAAGGTAGTTAGCAGATTACTCATGAGACCATCGAAAAAGGAGAGGCTCACAGGGGAATTAACTGCACCGACCCCGTACGTTACGCCACTGTTGACCTGTGCAGGATTTTGGATATCGATCCGGAAGATATCCGTGGAATTCGGATCCGTCATCGATTCTGCAATCGAAGCTCTCAAAGTTACAACATTATCGTTTGTTGCCGACATAAAGGTTGCGTTCTGAAATCCGTAATTCTCGGTCATCTGATAAGAGTTGCCAGTCGGGGATGTTGTCCCAGGAACTGGCAAGTTTTCAACCGAATTTGCAATACCAGAACTCTGAGTGTTACCACCCCCACCACCGCAGCCATGGAGTATGATTGCGGTTAAAATGATCACAATCCTTAAAAGCTGTGTTTTCTTCATCTTTATACGCCTTTAACTGGGTTCGAATTTCAATGATATCAATCCGAAATCCATGCCGAACAAAAAGGCATATAACACATTAATTTTATTAGATATGCTTAAACGTTTATATTGGTAATTGTGCAGTGCCTGATCAATGCTGTGTTCAAATATTGCACAGGGAGTCGTTTCAGAATAAAATCGAAAAGGAGAGTGGAACAATCGGGGGGTTGGAGTAATTGACGTACTTGGAGAGTGATCCATTCCGGGGGCTGGAACAATCGACATTCTTTTCGAGAGGCAACTGCTACAAAATAACTATTTGATATCATAAAGGAAAGTGGTTATGATGGCATTATGCTAAACTGAGTTACGAACCCAGCCCCCGGAATGGATCACTCTCCCACATACAGAGGGCTTAACCGAAAAAATCCGACGGCGGGGCAAGAGCCTTGCCTTTTTTCCTTCTTTCCGGCCCATATTGTTCACCCCCCCTCCCCCTTATGGGATCACGGCCGATAACGATCCATTCGCTTGACCGGCTGAAGGCCACGACTTTCCCTTTGGCTATCAATTCCTCGAGGAGGAGATCTTCAACCGTACCACTTGCTTGATCAGTATAAATCACCTTGATCATGGCCATAGCTCCGCTTTTGTGTTGCTGTTTCACTGAATATCTAGATGAAATGGGCACTTAGCCAAGGCGGGCGGAGAGGTAGCAGAAGAAACCCGCCAACGTGAAGACCTTTTACAAGTCCACTTCATAAATACCCATGCCGGTCTCCTCGCTGAGGCCGATGTGGAACTGGTGTTAGTCCCCGCATTAATCTGAATAGCTAGGGCGACAATTTTTTAGAATAGTTGACAAAAGAGCATCAGCTATCGGATTATTGGGACCTTTACAAGAGCCCCAAGGTCATTGTCGCTCGGAGTTTGCCTCCTTCTCTCAAATTATGAGTCACCCCTCCGGACGGCCTATCCTATTCAGGGGAACGATTTAGCATGCGGTTATTTTTGACTCCTTTTCCCGGCGTGGAAGATATCGCCTTGCCAGGAGTTCATATTGATCGCCGCCCTGTCTATAAGGGTCAAACTCGTTCTTACGAGATCGCTATGCACATGATAGAAATTGGCCAACGACTTGTCGACAATACTCACGTGACTCGTGTCTCTTCCACTACTTTTCATTTTTTGCACCTTCTTTCTCACCAGTGTTTGGCATTTTCACTTCTATCTGTATCGTGTATTATACCACAATATTTGAAATTGAATATCATTATATCAGTCCCGACAGATCTATTTCTTCCCTGCAAACCGGTTGACATGGCAGTGCCATAGACAGAGGGCGCAGTCGGCGGGGATATCCCTGTAAGCCTCGACCCGCTCGGCTAGTTAGCTGCATTTATGAAGATGCCGGCAAACATGGTTATCCCTTATCGTCGCGGTCGGTATATAATGTCGGCACTGCCTGCGGAGGCAGGCGATTGAACCTGTCCCATGTCAACGGTTGCCAACTTTCACCTTTCGGAGCCGTTGACCCGGCTCCCGTTTTAGGGCCGTGGCGGTTGGCATCCGTGGACCGGCGGTGGTGGTGCAGAATATTTTTTCGCGGGATACCAAAGGAGACAGGGAGATTAAATTCGCTTCCTTGTTCTTCCCAGGGGGCCATAACAGTGCCTTCGGAGCCTCCTTGACAACAGCCCAGTCAGTGATATAAATAAGCCCGGAAAGGGATGGCGGCATCAAAAAGGAGACAATTTATGGCGATGAAGATGTCGAAGATTACCGCATGTGACGTAACGGAATGTTCATACAACCAGCAAAATCAGTGCCATGCCCTGGCAATCACGGTAGGTGGGCCCGAGGTGTGCGCCTGCTGCGACACCTTTCTGCACGCCGCCAAGAAGGGTGGAGTTCCCGATAATATCGGCAGCGTAGGGGCATGCAAAGTGGAAACTTGCTCATTCAATTCCTCGTTCGAGTGTGGGGCGCCCAGCATCAAGGTGGGGTTGCACCACGGCCATGCCGACTGCTCAACATTCAAAGCCAGTTAACCATGGATAGCGAAACGATACTGGCAGACGTTGTCCGCCATCCCTTCCCGAAAGAAGTTCTGACGTATTCCGGAACACCATATAAAAAACCGGTAGTTGTCCTAGAGGTAGACCCGAGACTCGTGTCATCAGCCACCATTTGAATCAAAAGCTGATTTCTGAGAGCTTGCGCAGGATACTGCCGCGCAAATCGGTGATGTGATCCTGGTCAGAAAAACTCAAAGCATAGGAACCCAGGGTCTGAGTAGCAAACATAACAGAAAACATGAGTAAGAGGCTTCACGAGGTGTCAAATGCGTACATACTCGGCCTTGTCGTGGAAAAGGTGGCGTTCGTAAGTATCTGCAGCAACCAATGCATCAAGCTGTATTGCAGTCGACTGTCGTTCACCGTCTGATGAAATGCGCATGTTGCCAATCAACATGGGGTAACCCCAACGTTCCTGCAACCAAGTATCAAATTTCAAAAGCCAGTACTTACATGCACTACATTTTCTGCTGTTATTATAATTTGGCAGTTGAATCGATCAACCTATTGTTTAAACAATGTATTTTCTACAAATGGCCACTAATTGCACGAAGTCTTGAGTTCCCCCCTTCTGAACGTTTCGAGCTGTCATGAAGGTTCGGCTTCCGCTTGCCGCCTGATAGCCAGCGGGTTAAAAACAGTGTCAAGATACTGTAATATGATTGTTTATTCGGAGATTTGATACTTGGTTGCAGGAATGATGGGGTTACCCCATCAAGGAGGAAAACGAACGAAGGCAATAACAATCTCTTGGAAACTGGCATTTGCCTTCTCCATAGGCATTGCCTGGGGAAAGGACGACGTTATGAAGCGGGCACAGGCGGCAAGAACTACCGCCAGTGATGCGGTCCAGTGCATCAGCTCCTTGTGCTGATGGAGGAGACGCGCCCGGACCGAACGGGAAATCATCACGCCGGGTTCGGCATACAGCCCCGTCCCCACCGAGGCAAGAGCCGCCAGTGCCCCCAGAGTGAGACACAGGAGCGTAACTATGGCGATGATCAAGGTGATTTATACTGATCAAACAAGTGGTACGGTTAAAGATTTCCTCCTCGAGGAATTGATAGCCAAAGGGAAAATCGTGGCCTTCAGCCGGTCAAGCGAATGGATCGTTATCGGCCGTGATCCCATAAGGGGGAGGGGGGGTGAACAATATGGGCCGGAAAGAAGAAAAAAAGGCAAAGCTCTTGCCACGCCGTCGGATTTTTTCGGTTAAGGGGTTTGAAGTCTAATGGGACGAAAACGCTAAGGAATACCAATCAGCTCCGACGGCTGGTTTAACGGCCTTAGTTCTCCCTTCATGACGTTTTCCGCCAAAGTAAACGAGTAATGTCCCAGCATATTGGCTATTTGTGCCCATCCCCCGAAATATGCAGAACGCAGCATATTTCGGGGGATGGGCACAAATAGCCTCTATGGATAAGTTGTTGACAGAACAATTGTACAGCGCTTTCACAAAAGGAGACAAAAATGGAGGCCTTCAAGTTTGGATTGGAAGTGGCGGGAGTCTTTTTACTTGTGATCTTAGCAGTGTTCTTGGTTTATTACAAGATCAGCGAATGGATTCTGACTAAGAAGAAGTCTAAGAAAAATCAATAAAAAAACAGCGTACGTGATTTACGGGTAAAGGCAAGAGTGGGTAATGACCAAGCCGTCAGGTCCATGCTTAAATGCAGTCAAAGAATGATTACCCGAACACAATCATAAATGATTTCCATTTTCACAAAATTATGCCTTTTAATTAAAAAAGAAAAAAGCAAATCTTTGTAATGATTCGGCCAATAATTGCCTATGATTTTAATTTCGTTGATTCCGAGGATCTCAAACACTTTGAACTGCACATCTTGTTGACGTCGGACCACATAGTCGTCGAAATTGAAACGGATCGTTTTGCCATCCACTCTGAATTTACGGGAAAGAGACAAGAAAGTCTCCTTGAAACATCTCTACCGGAAGTAGATCGCTTCGGCCAATCTCCTCACCACGCTGGAAGAAGGTAAATCACGCTTTTGCGCCGATAACGGGTCATAATTTGATGCCGATTAACAATAAATCTGCAGATCATCTTTTCCCAGCTATATGAGCAGCCAGTTTGGTAAACCTCCTGGGTGATTTCCTGTTCCTGACCGCCAATTGCCAGTGACCTTTGTTCAAAGGTTATATAGGAATCACACACTTATTAAAACATACTGTAATAATTGGAATATATACAGCATGGAATCCAATGTACCCCCAAACAATACCCCCAGCAGTTTCGTCTTGTTGAGATAGAGATAATAACCCAACAAGTCAATTCAAGCGACAAGGAGGAGTTTATGCGTCTTACATGTTACATATTCATTACTTGATTGATTTTATAGCGCAATTTATCTATAAGAACGATACTTCGATTGTCAATTTCGTCGCTGGGCTAAAAGATCACCAAGTCGCCGTTGTCCCGGATGGTCGGCGCCATGTAGTATCCATCGGCAAGGATGGCAAAGCAGCCTTCCTGAATATCTGGAAGCCGAACGAACCCGGTTATCGTATTTTCGCTTATTTTATCTGGTTAACCTTCCTCGATGCGTTTTATTAAAGGTATTTCCTCGGCCACCTGTGACAAAAATAGTTTCTTTTACTGCGGGTTCCCGCAATTTTTGCGTCTTTATCGTCCGATAACCAGTCCCTGCTTACGCCATAGACATAGCAAAGCACCATTAAAAAGTACATGACGGAGTTTTTTTACCCCGTTCTATGCTGCTTAAATAGCCCTGTACAATGCCCAGGGAATCCGCAAACACTTTCTGGGTCAAGGCACTAGCCCTGCGGAGTTGCCTGATCAGTTGCGAAACTTATATTGCTGAGTGCTTATTAGCGCTGCAAATAGAATTTTATTGGAAATAATATATCACATGGTTCACTTTATGCTTGCTAAAATTAGCGAGTTTATCTATACATATAAAGTTATTTAAAATATTATATGGAATTAAATCAGTTATTTGGAGAGTTATCAATAATTATCAGTCAACATGGAATAACAATTAAATAAATTCGACTATAATTACTGTGTAATAATAACCATCAAGCTCGAATTCTCTAAGTAAGGCTCTCTTCCAGAAATTCTGGATGGGAATCTTAATATTTACATTCAGCTTTGAGAACTAGCTGAAAATGGCGGCCGTTAAGGCTCCTTTCAATATTGCAGTAGAAGGCCAGATCTGTGTCGCGAAGGCTGCCTCTCAAGGGCTAAAGCAAAAGGGGGCCAGAGAATGCGAATCCTTTTTCTTCATTACGGGGTGGTTTAGATTCTCATGTCTTACAGTGTCCTCGTTATCGACGATTCCGACAAAATCAGAGAGCGGATAATCCACTCTCTGATGGACGTTGCCCTTTTTGACCATTACTTGGAAGCTAGGGACGGTCTCGAAGGTTTTAAGTCAATATTAAATGCTAAGCCAGACCTAGTTGTCTGCGACCTGGAAATGCCGCGGATGGACGGATTCAAGTTTTTGCAAATGGTGAATACCCAGAAAGAGTTTCGAGATATCCCTATCATTATTTTGACCAGCAGTCTAAACCAGGAAGTTAAAGTCAAAGGGCTTGAACAAGGTGCTTGCGATTACGTGACCAAACCGTTCGATGCCGCCGAACTGGTAGCACGAGTCAAGGTACATCTTAAAACCAAGATGTTGCAAAACGACCTCGAAAGGGCCATCAAACATTATAAGGAACTCTCCTTCAAAGACCCACTTACGAGTCTCTATAATCGTCGTTGCGTTACGGAAATACTCGACAAGGAATTTGAACGAGCTGAACGAAACCGCGAGTTTCTTAGTCTCGTAATCTTCGACATTGACCACTTTAAAAAGATAAACGATGCGTATGGACACCAGAATGGAGACACCGTACTGGTGGCCGTCGCAAATGTTGCACAGAAAGGATTGCGTACGTACGATGAAGTAGCACGCTATGGTGGAGATGAATTCGTTCTGGTGCTCCCAGGAACACCTCTATCCGGCGGAATGTTGGTTGCCGAACGTCTGCGGGAAGCGGTACAAGCCCTTACTTTTGCACCACCTATGGAACGACTGTCCATCACTGTTAGCCTCGGTATAGCTACTTATCCTTTGCCTCAAGTTGATAGTATAACATCGCTGTTTCGTCTGGCGGATTATTCTCTCTACCAAGCCAAGCACAACGGACGGAACAGGGTGGAGACTGCTGGCGAAATACTAACGAAACAATCTGAAATCGATTCTTCCGAGTTTAACAAACTAAATGGGTCGAATCGTTTCCGATCACAGGGTTAGATTCTCACTCTGTTGTGGTTTAATAGAAATGGACACTATGATAAGATCATTTATCCAATAAAAATGACAATTTATGTCACATTAAAAGATATATTGCTAGCTGATCAAATGAATCAAATTGGATTGGTTAAGAAAACACTAGCAAATCCAGTAGATAAATTACTTGGAAACAACTCGGTCAGCCAATGGCACAAGAAATGCTTAGTTGAAACTTAAATAAAAAACTGGTCTAAATATATTTTCCGATAATATGTAATGCCGGGAGAATGTTAAACATGAAAAGGATTATTACTGGTCAACTATAGGGCAAACAGCACTAACTAAATGCTAATATATATTATTTTTTTTATCAGCTGGGGCCGTATTCCGTTAGTGTATCATCCTTTCTGTAAATTTTAAAAAGCCTGACAAAAAGGCAGGTCAGAGTTATCCTCCTCGTTTGGTAAACCGCCAAGCCAACCAAAAAGGAGAAAACCATGACCCGCCCAGCAGATG
>Ga0326727_10003353_pt1 | contig 51502 bp, 48 predicted proteins | sample MB2enrmetagenome_FD_207643 | JGI IMG/M metagenome (GOLD analysis project Ga0326727, IMG submission 207643) | Lab enriched peat soil microbial communities from McLean, Ithaca, NY, United States - MB29MY | ecosystem: Environmental > Terrestrial > Soil > Wetlands > Peat | place: USA: New York...
GTAACTGCATCTTCTTGCGCTTGGGTGATCGTTCCTGCCGTGACGAGAGAATCCAAAGCGGTTTTAAATCCACCGTTATGTCCTTGGAAGGTACCTTTTTTAGGCGTCATAGCCGTTGTAATGGCGTCTTCTTGCGCTTGGGTGAGAGTTCCTGCTGTGACGAGGGAATCTAAAGCTGTTTTGAATCCGTTGGGGGCTTTGACTGCCGTTGACAGCGCTGCTGTAACTGCATCTTCTTGCGCTTGGGTGATCGTTCCTGCCGTGACGAGAGAATCCAAAACTGTTTTAAATCCACCGTTATGTCCTCCAAGGACACCCTTTTTAGGCATCATAGCTGTTGTAACTGCATCTTCTTGCGCTTGGGTTATTGTGCCCGCCGCGACCAGACTATCCAGATGGCTTTTAAATCCCCCATTAACTTTTGCTAACTGCGTATGATTAAATCCCGGAGTTTGTACTATACTGCTACTTGACGTGTCTGCGAAAGCATAGGTTGCTGATAAAAGTGTCGTTATGGCAGCGACGATCACGATTGATTTTGTTTTTGTTTTAGCATCTCTCAACATTTTAATTACCTCTTTCCAATTTAATTATTAAGCTTTACCCAAGCTAGATTCCGCCTCAACAATTCTCCTCATCACCGCCTCCTTGCTTTTTATGGAAACTACCGTGTTCAAAGCATATTGTGTCATTTTAATTGCTTAACGTGGAATCGAATCACAGTTATATTACCCATTTACTAGCGGGTAATAATCAGCTGATGTTTATATAATAGTCTATACATGTTACCTTTCTTTGACCTTTTTATGGAGATTATGTTAAGACAGATGGGAAATTTGGAAAGAGGCCCCACTGTTTCAGATCAGAGTTAAATCAGCAGAAGGGGGTATGAACATGGCTCCGGATTTAGCACATAACGCAACCTTAGTTTTGCCGGATCAAATTTGTCATGGCGGCCTGATCTGGCAAGCCGGTATTCTGAAAGAAATCTTTGCAGAAACTTCAGCAGACTTCCCATTAGACCGACAAGCCATGCAGGGAACAACAAGCTGGGACATGGAAAGGGATCTCTTGATCCCCGGGTTGATCGATACCCATGTGCATGGCGCCGGAGGCTGTGATGTCATGGATGGCACCCTGGACAGTTTACAAACCTTAGCCGAGGCTCTGCTTAAAGAAGGCACAACTGCTTTTTTAGCAACAACGATGTCCTGTCCAACTGAACAACTGCTCAAGGTTTTACAAAATGTCCAAGAATTTCGTCTGGGTCACTTCCGGGGTGCGGAAAGCTTAGGACTCCATTTAGAGGGTCCTTTTCTAGCCAAGGGATTCCCGGGCGCACAAGCAGCAAAAATGATTTGGGATGAAACTGAGGACGGGAGCGCTCAGTTCTTAACAAACTTGTTGAGGGACTTTCCGAGTCTGGTCAAAATCCTTACCTTTGCTCCGGAACGACCCGATGGAAGAGAACTTGCTGAGGTTTGCCTGGCACATGACGTAATTCCCTCAGTCGGGCATACCGGAGCGGATTTTGCTCAGATGGAGCTGGCAACGCAGTGGGGTGTGCGGCACATTACCCATGCCTTTAATGCTATGCCCGCAATTCATCACCGAAACCCAGGCCTATTAACAAAAGCCTTGCTTGATAAAACCGTCACCCTGGAGATCATTGCGGATGGAGTCCACCTCCACCCGGCAATGATTGAACTAGTATTAAGGATCAAATCGCCGGACCAAATTTGTTTGATATCAGACGGCACCAGAGCCGTAGGTCTGCCCGATGGAGAATACGAACTCGGGGGACAAAAGACCTTCGTCCGCCACGGTAAAGCCCAATTGCGCGACGGGAGGCTCGCCGGTAGTGCCTACCCTTTGCGCCAGGGTCTGAAAACCTTGGTACAAAAGCTTCGCTGCCCATTACCTGAGGCTGTGCGTTATGCAACTTTAAATCCCGCCAAACTATTAGGAATCGCTAACCGCGTTGGCAGTCTGGAAATAAATAAAGAAGCGACGTTTGTCCGCCTGTCTTCAGAGTTGGACATAAAGCAGGTATGGTTGCAGGGCAGACTGGTGTTTGACGGAACACGTAAAAGATGAGGGAATTATAAACCCCTCATCTTACTTTAACCTCGTTTATGCAGCCGGCGCGCGGACGCTAAGGCGTTAACAACCGCAATGGTTCATCCAGAATGAAAGCACGAACCGGTCTCTATTTACACGGTCCCTACTTGCACACAATTGTTGAAGGAGCCGACCAAGCAAGAACACTGTCGCCCTTGGATGCTAAGAAACTTCCTTCCCTAACCTAAAATAAACCTCGTTTTGCCATAGTCCTCAATGGCCTCTTTCTTAGCCTCATATCCTTTGCGGCCCATCAAGGCATAGGTTCCATTCTTCCCTTCCTCAACTCCCGGTTGATCGAAGGCATTGATGTTCAATAACTCACCCATATAGGCCGTCTCCCACTCCAGCAACAGAAGTAATTGCCCCACATTATACGCGTCCAATGCAGGCAGTATAATCTTTTGATGTTGCCGACCGGCAAGGGTCAAAGCGTATTCTGTGGCCTTTTGTTCCGCAAACAACAACTCTTCCAAGGTCCGTCCTCCTAAGAACTGGATATCCTCCGGCAGCTCTGGGTCAATGGGAATCCCTCGGCTTTCCTTAAATTTCTCAACCGCTACAAAGGTTATGACCTTATCGTCTGGCCCCTCAGCATACAATTGAACTTGGGAATGTTGATCCGTCACCCCTAAGGCTTTTACAGGGGTCTGACCAACGTGAACAACTCCTCCCTGCCGATCATACCCCTTCCCCAGGCTTTCTGCCCATAATTGAGCATACCAATCGGCCATTGTTTTTAGGCCGTCAGCGTAGGGCATGAACACCGAGATGTTTTTTCCTTTTTGCCAGGACAAATGAGCCAGCGCAGCTCGCAGTTGTGCCGGGTTGGAAGCTACCCCCTTGGAATCCCTAATCCAGCGATCCATTTCTAAAGCACCTTCCAGAAGCTGATCAATGTCAATCCCACAAATGGCGGCAGCAAGCAAGCCCACGGGCGTCAGTTCTGAGAATCGCCCTCCGACTCCGGCAGGAATTACGAAGCGCTTATATCCTTCTTTAAGAGCTATCGGCAAAAGATTTCCCTTTTCCTTATCGGTCGTAATGACAATATGTTCGGCGTGGCTGTCTCCGCATACCCGCCGTAAGATGTCCCGAATAATTAAAAACTGAGCCATAGTTTCTGAGGTGTTACCGGATTTTGAAATGACATTAAAAAGTGTTTTGCTTGGCTCCAGCATTTGGAGCAACTCGTTAACCCGAACCGGATCAATATTATCCAGGACATAAAAACGGGGACGGTGACCGCGCTGAACTGGGGAAAGATCATTATAATAGTAATGGTTAAGGGCTTGATGAACAGCCGCTGGTCCGAGAGCCGACCCGCCGATTCCCAAGACTACAAAATTTTCAAATTTAGGGGCAACAGCATTCGCATACTCCGTTAGCTCAGAAAGCTGCAGTTTCATAGATTCCAGAAGTCTTGAGAAATCAATCTCTCCAGTTTCCCTCCGGGTCACCAGCGTAGCCTGGGCCTGATCCAACAAGTTCTGCAGCCCCGCCACTTCTTCTTCGGCAAACCCTTTCTGATTTTGAGAGCCATACATCATTCCCGTATAATCAAGGGTTATTCCTGGTCGTACTTGCTTATCCATCACTTGACCTCTTCTCTATCATTAATTTTTTCCAGCGCTAAATCGAAAGCTCATTGACTAAATCAAATAGTTCTCTGTTAAAGGGACGCCGTGCTCCGTAGGCGTCATCTAAAGGGCTGGAGACAACGGCTTGATTGATATAAGCAGTCATCCGATTGGACTCTTTGTTCAATATGATCTCTACCGCTTTCCCCCCCATGCTTGCGGCAATCATCGCATCCAGTGCACTGGGGTTTCCGCCGCGCTGTAAATGTCCGAGAACGGTGATGCGGGTCTCAAACCCTGAGCGAGAGCGCAACTCCTCTCCAATTCGATATGCGCTGCCCACCCCTTCTGAAACTAAGATAATGCTGTGGTTTTTCCCACGTTGATGACCGCGCTTTAATTTGTCACTAATTTCGTCCAGGTCGTATGGAACTTCAGGAACCAGGATCGATTCGGCACCACAGGCTAAACCGGCCTGAAGAACTATATTGCCACAGTTTCTTCCCATAACTTCTACTATAAATGTCCGTTCATGGGAAGATGCCGTATCTCTGATTTTACTTACAGCATCCACAACCGTATTCGTGGCCGTATCAAATCCTATTGTCAAATCAGTCCCGGCAATGTCATTGTCAATGGTTCCGGGAATCCCCACAATCTGAATACCCTGAGAAACTAAAGTTTGCGCTCCCCGAAAAGAACCATCTCCGCCAATCACCACCAAGGCATTAATTTTCAGTTTATTCAACTCTTCTAAGGCCTTCTGCTGCCCTTCTTTGGTCCGCATTTCTTCGGACCGTGAAGTCTTCAAGATGGTTCCACCGCGCAGCACAATATCCGCAACAGAACCAATACTCATTTTTTCAATGTCTCCATGAATAAGCCCCTCATAGCCATGCCTGATTCCATAAACACTATACCCATGATAAATCCCTTTCCGAACTACTGCGCGAAGAGCCGCGTTCATTCCGGGAGCATCTCCCCCACTGGTTAAGACCCCAATCCGCTTCATGGCACCTGACATAGTATCACTCCTTCTCATTATCTTCTGATCATGTTTATTTACTCAAGCTGATTTTAGCAGTGATAAAATTATTTAAGCAGAGGTTAAGGCCTAAGCTCTTAAGCAGGAAAAAGTATCGAGAGCACTTTAAGCCTTAAAAACGTTTAACATTATTTCATATTTTTCATTTAATTCATAGTCTTTAGGCAATTTCGCTTGCATTTTTTTATAAGAAACTATCATGGTAGAATGGTTGCGATTGAAATAATTAGCAATTTCCGGATAAGAGATCTGGCAAAGCGTCCGTATCATGTAAATGGCCAATTGTCTCGCTTCATTAGCCTTCGGCTTCCGGCTTGGCCCTACTAGCTCCTCGACCGAGATTCCCATAGTCTGAGCAACTATTTGAATAATATTCCTCGGATCAGCCAGCTGATTCCTCTTTTTTGCTTCAGTTTCCCAATAGAGCCGGAAACACTCCAAACTCAGTTCATCTTGTTGTAATTCAGCAAACTGAACAAATTGTTTAATGATCCTCATAGCTTCCGCCAAATTGTCCGTACGTTCAGCAATAACCTCCGGTACCGAGCTTTCCACGAAAAGGTGTTCTCGACGAATATATTCTTCCAGAAAGCGCTCCAGCTCATTGGCCAAGGGGCGATTGACGGGGACGACCAACCCACTCAAAAAGCGGGAGGCAAGTCTTTCCCCCAAGAATTCCAGCTGTGGCAAATCAGCTTCAAGTGTGACCACCAACTTGCCCCCATTATCAAGAACATATTCATAAGTAGATTGAAGCTCCTCAAGCGTTTTAACTTTCCCTTTGAAAAGCTGGAGATCGTCTATCAACAACAACCGAATCGAGCGATAGCGTTGCCGAAATGAATTGAGCTTATTATCCTGAGCTGCGTAGGCATACTGCCGGGAAAAGGACAAGGCATCCGTAAAAATACTCCTTTCAATGAGCCTGAAATTTTGATAAAGGTCACACAGCAAGGCTGACTTTCCTATCCCTCTGGGACCATAAATCAGCGTAACATCCGGAGCTTCTTTCGGTTTGTAATTTTTAATCAGACGCCAGGCGTGGATATTGAATTCACTTAAAAACCAGTTCAAACGCGCCTCTCCTTTAGACGTATTTCGTGAAAGGGCTGTATTCTAACTGACAATGTCATTATCGCATTAAATTGTAGAGGAATTTAGCCTTAAATGTCGAAAGTTTTATAAATATACATGAACCCCATTTGGGGAAGGGAGCAAATATTGATGAGTTCTACGGAAGATGCCAGTGATACTATTGACCGGCACCATAGTTTAACAGCGGGTGTCATAGGCGACAAAGCTAAGCTAAGTAATGTTCAAAAAGTCTGTGATGCGCACATTCATCTTTTTCCGGATCGCTTAATGGGAGCTATTTTGGACTGGTTTGTGCAGCAAGGCTGGACGATGCCCTATCGGCAACCCACTGAGACCCTTTTAAACTATCTCGAAAATATCGGGGTTACGTCTGCTTTCGTCTTAGGGTACATTCACAAAAAAGATATGGCAGCAGGGCTTAACTTATGGTTCAAAGACCTCTGTGCGAAATATCCCTGGTTACACCCTTTTGCCGCTCTCCATCAGGATGACCAAGAGCCCGAAAAAATTTTAAGTCAAGCTCTTGATGAATGGAATTTTCCCGGTGTCAAAATTCACACCTTCGTCCAGAAGGTTGCTGCTAACGACAGACGTTTGTGGCCTGTCTATCATATGCTTTGTGAGCGCCGAAAAGGGATTATTCTTCATTTAAGCGGGATGCCGGTCCAGACTCTTTATACACGAGTTGACTCACTTCTCGATGTACTTAAGTCCTTCCCTAATTTAAAAGTTACCATTGCCCACTTAGGTCTTCCCAATGACTTCTCGCTAGCTGTAAAGTTAGCTGCAAACTATGCCAATGTTTACCTGGACACTGCCTATATCTTAGGCAATCCCCGACTCCCCTTACAGGAGGAATGGCTCAGAGCAATAGCTGACCTCCCAACAAAATTCATTTTTGGTACGGACTTTCCGATCATGGACTACTCTCCCCGTGATGCTATTCAGACCGTCAACCTGCTTCCTTTTCCCAAAGAATTGAAAACACAGTTGTTGTGGGATAACGCCCTGAGATTTCTGCATACTGAAAAGTCCTAAAGGTAAGGTTTTGATTTTGGTTCTGAATCCGGCCCTCCGGTTTCTGACTTCTGAGCGGTCAGATACCGGAAACACTCATCGGCGATGACCGTTAAGGATTTATTCCGACGAGTTAATAGGTAAATACCACGTTCGATCTGAAAATCTTTAACATCCAGCCAGACTAAACCATGTTTCTCCCAAGACTCCAAGGCATGCCTCGACAGAAACGAATACCCCAGGCCGGAGCGCACAGCATTTTTCACGCCTTCCGTACTTCCAACTTCTAAGGCAATATTAAAATCATTTAAATCGAGCCCACATTTGGCAAGTGCCCCCTCGAAAGCCCTCCGATGCCCGGACCCGGTCTCCCGAATAATCATCGGATATTCCTGAAGTGTCTTGATTTCAATACTTTGGCTGGTACTTAAGGGGTGAGCAACAGAAACTACAAGACCCAGTTCATCCTTCAGCCAAAATTCAGAGGTTAATTTTTCCGTATCGAATAAGGCTCCCACAACGGCAAAATCCACTTCATGAGCAAGAACCTTTTCGGCTATCTCAAGACTGTCCCCAATCGACAGTTTGAATTTTATTTCCGGATACAATTTTCTGATAGCAGCTAAGGAAACAGGGAGCAAATATTCGCCGGGAATATGTGAAGCCCCGATATGAACTTTGCCGTTCATCAGCCTCTCCGAACCTCCAATTTCCTGTATCAGTTCTGACCATTCGTCAAGGATGTGCAAAGCATGCCGATAAACTGTTTCCCCCTCCGGAGTTAGGGCAAAACCTTTTCCCCTGCGATAAAGCAATTTGACCCCTAGTTTCTCTTCAAGCGCCCGCATCTGATTGGAAACTGCAGGTTGACTAATTCCCAGTTTTCGCGCCACAACAGTAAAACTCCGTTCCTCTACCACTTGACCAAATAAACTCAGCAAATCTAACATACTGACTTCCTCCATCTGAAAATAACCTTTTTGCGCTGTCCTACATAGTAATGTTTAAACATCAGCAGAGTCTGATATGCAGAAGAAGAGGGCAAACGCCCTCTTCTTCTGCATATCAGACAATCCGGGACAATTTAGAAAACTACTAAAGTTGAATAGTAACTTTCTTCATCCTCTGATCTTCCAATGGTTTATCTCCGCGATTCCTCTCAACACTGACAATCCGATCAACTTCCTCCAAGCCTTCAATGACCTTGCCAAAGGAAGCATACTGACCATCTAAGTGACTGGAAGCCTTGACAACAATAAAAAATTGTGAACTGGCTGAGTTGGGGTCTGAGGTCCGGGCCATGGAGATAATGCCACGATCATGCGTCAAATTATTCTTAAAACCATTCGCCGTGAATTCGCCGGGAATCGTTTGCTTACTTCCGCCCATCCCTGTCCCATCAGGATCACCACCTTGAATCATAAAACCAGGGATAACTCTATGGAAGATGAGACCATCGTAAAAGCCTTCTGAGACGAGGGACACAAAATTCTTAACGGTTTGGGGCGCTACCGCCGGATAAAGTTCAATTTTAATCGTGTTGCCATTTTCCATCTCCAAAGTTACGATTGGGTTCTTCTCAAGTTCCAGATCCTGTGTACTTTCATTTGTCACCTGTGTGACCTCCTTTATGTTAGGTTTATATCCTTGTAAATTATACCACTTGGCGCAGCTTTCGCCTAATGCTATATGTGAAACAAAGCCTTCAGTCTACTCGGCCTCGTTTTACATTATAGAGATAGATCAGGAACACAATAATAGCAAGTCCAATCCCACCCCGCACCAAATAACGGTGTAAGATAAAGGTGATTTTGGCCCAGTGTTCTCCAAGAACTTGGCCGAGGGTAATGAACGTTAAAGACCAGAGCAAAGCCCCCGTCCCTGCTAAAGCAGCATAACGAATATAATAGAGCTCACTCATCCCAGAAAAATAGGCAGTAAAATGACGAAAGCCCGGAAAGAAGTACCCAATCACGATGAGCCGATCGCCAAAACGCTTAAACCAGTGTTCCGCGCGGGCGATCCTTTTTTCATTAAGATGAAGATAGGGCGCAACTTTGTGCAGGAAAGGAATTCCCAATCTTCTGCCAATCCAATAACTCAGGTTCATTCCTAAGAAACTACCCAGAGTGGCGGCAAAAAGGGTTTCCCCAAAATTCATTCGCCCCAAAGACGTTTGAAAGCCACTAAACGTCAGAAGAAATTCATCGGGTACCGGAATACCGACCATACCACCCAAAAGCAGAAAGAGTAAGCCGGCATAACGATAGTGATAGATTATATTCGTAACATAGTGCTCTAGCCCGTGCATGCCCTGCCTGCCTTCCTTCTCTAAAAATAAGACTTTCCAGCCCACCATACAGCGTTAGGGCATGTGATGGTTATCTTTTAACTAAACCCTAAGAAAACGATCTGTTCAGTGTTTACTGCTGTTAAGATGTCTCCATACCCCATAAATAACCGCCAGAACAATAACCCCTCCAACGACAACATCTGCGCGATGAAAGTAAGGTTTGAGGGAATCCCAATTTTCTCCCAATTTTTGACCTACAAAAATTAACAAAGCACACCAGAAGAACGCGCCAATTGTCGTGTAGGTGGCCATTTTCAGCAGATTCATCCGGGCAATACCGGCGGGTAAGGAAATAAAAGTTCGGACGATAGGCAACATCCGACCAATAAAGACAGTCGCCTCTCCATAGTGTTCAAATAACCGTTCGGTCCAAGCAAGCTCTCGCTTATTAATAAAGAAATATCGCCCATAACGGATGAGGAAAGGTCGTCCTCCCCACACGCCGATATAATAGGCAACAAGCCCGCCAAAAAGGTTCCCCAGGGTTGCGGCAATCGTTGATTGCCAGAAGCTGAAATGCCCTGCGAACACCATATAACCGGTAAACGGCAGAATGATTTCACTTGGTAAGGGAATACAAGCACTCTCAACCGCCATGGCCAAGAAAACTCCCGCATAGCCAAAGGATGAAATCATATATTCAACGAATTGTCCAAGATGGGTTAAAATCGCTTCCAAATAAAAACCTCCTAAACTAATCCTTGTTTCTCACAAATTCAGTCTTAAGTACCGTGGGTATTTTATCATACCCAGTTCCCTTTGCCAATTCATTTGAACTTAAAACCCACTTGCTTCTGTCTTGATTCTAATTTATTAATTCTACACAAACTAATTCGGAACCAAAACCTTTTAGGTTTTCAAAGCAGACATTATTTCTAACATCTGCTTTGGTTGAGAATCGATTTGTCATTTTCCAGACCGGTTCTTAGTTTTCCGCAGTTTTATTCACCTGACGATGACTGACTAATCCATTGGAACACTCATAAATTACCTTCTTCGCATCAATTACAGTTTCAAGACTGACCGATTTCCCCCAGAGAAACTGCACAAGAGAAAGGGTCTTTTCAAGATAGACAATATCAAGATCAGTCCCTTCATGACGGTGTTTGAGATACAACCCACCCTTGCCCTCATAATCTCCTTCAAGAACTACGATTCGAGGATTCCCTCCATTGACCAGTTGCTGCACCAGATTGTCTCGAACTTTCTCCCATTCATTTTCTGTAACCTGCCAGTGAGCCCCAACTTTACGAAAATTGAATAAGTTGAGCTCTTCTACTAGTTCACGGGTGAGATGATTGCGAATGAACGAAAGGTCATTCTCCGTCTCGCGGAGCTCAAAAAGATCGTTGAGAGATTTGTCTTTAGCTAAGTGTTCCCATATTTTTACGCCCAAATAATAAGGGTTCAGACCCATACGCGATGGCTGCACAACTTGACTGTGCATGAGTGCAAATTCAAGGGATTCAGCATCCTTTAGATCAAGTTCGCGCATGATTCTGGCATGCCAAAATGTTGCCCATCCTTCATTAATAATTTTCGTCTCAATTTGAGGATAAAAATAAAACGATTCTTGGCGAACAATGCCAACTATATCTCTTTGCCATTCTTCAAGCCCCGGCGCGAATTTTATGAGATAGAGCAAGAGATCTTCATACTCCGGTTGAGGCGGACATTGACATTCCTCTTCTAACAAATCTCCCCATAAATCTTCATAGGGTAAAGACGCACTTTTCGTTCGGGTTTTCTTTGGAGAATCATCTTTACGCTCTCCTTTGGTAGTACACTTCCCGCCACAATTTCCCCCACAAGCATGATCTTCTGTACAAGCATTACCTCCGCCGGTACTTCCGACATCCTTGCCTGACAGCTCAACTTTGGATAAATTTTCCATTTCTTGATTAGTGCCGATGTGAGCTCGAAAATCCACATGTTCTTGAATAGCTAAGACCGCATCCAAGGTTCGCTCAACTTTTTCTTGACCATACCTCAATTCATATTCTCGGATTTTCTCGGAATGGGCCCCCATCCGCTCTACCATGTCTTTAGGCGTACGTGAAAAATAGCAATTGTTCTTAAAGAAATCGACATGGGCGTAGACATGCCCAATAACCAGTTTGTTTTGAATCAATCGATTGCCTTCCAATAAAAAGGCATAGGCCGGATTAGTATTAATGACAAGTTCATAAATCCGACTCAAGTTTAAATCATATTGGGTTTTCATGCGATAAAAGGCTTTTCCGAAACTCCAATGAGTGAAGCGCACCGGCATTCCATAAGCGCCAAAAGTATATAATGCTTCCGCCGGAACGATTTCAAAATTTACAGGATAGAAATCAAGTCCCAGGCCACGAGACACTTGAGCAATATCCCGAGCTATAGAGTTTAAGGCTCGCATCTCTTTGTCCATGACTTCCCCCCTATTTATCCAATTTCCAAGCCCCGCTTCTCTAGGCGATAGTCTTCGTATTTTTAAGAAAAAACCGTTTTAAGGGCCATATATACCTCGTTGCGGTCCCTGATCGTCACCAAACGAAGTTTCGGATCCTCGATACGTTTTAAAGTAGACATTAAAGTACTGGAATAATGCGTTCTTAAGATCTCTCCATAGCCGACAACCCTACTCGCTTCAACTAAACGCTGCATTAATAGCAAGGACTTGGCATTATCTGAGCCGATATTGTCGCCGTCCGTAAAGTGAACGGGATAAATATTGTAATGAGCCGGAGGATATTCGCTTTCGATTAGATCTAATGCGTATTGATACACCGCGGAACAGCGCGTACCTCCACTTTCCCCGCGCGTGAAAAATTCCACCTCGGTTACTTCTTTGGCTTCCGTATGATGAGCTAAAAAACGCATCTCCACGTTTTCATACTTTAACCGCAGAAAACGCACCATCCAAAAGAAAAATGTCCGAGCAATATATTTTTCAAATTGCCCCATCGAGCCGGAAGTATCCATCATGGCCAAAATAACAGCATTAGTCTCAAAATTCGGTCGGGTATCCCAGGTCTTAAAGCGCAAATCTTCCGGAGAAATTCGCAAACGGGCATCTTTTGACTGCTGACGAGAAAAGGCTTGCCTCTTGATACTTTCCAGCAGAGTGCGCTTCTTATCCACATTCGCCATCAGCCCTTTTTTTCGGACATCGTTAAACTCCGGACGATCGTGCGCAATTAGCGGTCTTTTTTTATCATCTAAGTTGGGCAGCTTTAATTCTTCAAAGAGAATATTTGCCAAATCCTCATAGGTGACCTCCGCTTCGTAGATATCCTGGCCCGGTTCTTCACCGGCTCCGTTCCCAGCACCTTGACCCTTGGCCTGTTCACGCCCCAGGATCTCGCCCGGCACCATTTTTTTGGTTCCTTGTCCGGTATGATTCTTTTTATTAAAATCATACCGGAAACGAAATTCTTCAAGGGAACGCATGGGAATCTTGGTGTTTTTTTTGCCATCGCTCAAGATAATGCTTTCATCGACAATCAAATCGCCCAGTTGTTGCTTAATGATTTCCTCCACTTTTTCTTTGTGCCTCGTTTGATCGAGATGCCCTTTGCGATGCAAACTCCAATCATCACGACTTACAATGATGTCATCTGCCATACTTTATCCCCCTTCCTTTCTAGCGGTTAAGGAGGGCCCCGACATACTTCACAATTTCATTGGCACAGATTGGACAATAACCATGCTCATTGACGAGACGGTCCATTACATTATTGATCCTCAACAATTGTTCCTGATCAGGGTGCTCAACTGAGGTTGTGATCTTGACAATATCCTTCAAATCGGCAAACAGTTTCTTTTCGATGGCTTCCTTCAAGCGCTCATGGGACGTATAACTAAATACTTTCCCTTTTCGAGCATACATTGAAATTCGAATTAAAATTTCCTCGCGAAAGGTTTTTTTGGCATTTTCCGAAACCCCGATTTGTTCTTCAATACTGCGCATTAGTTGCTCATCAGGGGCCAATTCTTCGCTGGTGATCGGATCAAACAGTTTTGAGGAATTACAAAACGCCTCAACATTGTCCAGATAATTGTTCAATAACGACTTCGCTGATTCTTCATAGGCGTAAACAAAGGCCTTCTGAACTTCCTTCTTGGCCATTTCGTCATATTCACGGCGAGCAACCGAGATCAGATTAAGCAGATTTTCCTTTTCCTCTTTCATGATTGAGGTATGCTGATCTAACCCGTCTTTTATGGCTCTTAATATATCGAGCGCATTGATACAGGCATGTTCATCACGAATTAAAGCTGTAGAGATTCGATTGATCACGTAACGAGGGTCCACGCCATCCATGCCTTCGCCTTGCTCTTCTCCCTCCATTGTCAGCTCTTTAATATCTTTTTGATTAAATCCTTCGACATCTTCGCCGTCATAGATCCGCATCTTCTTCACCAGTTCCATCCCTTGTTTCTTCGATGGCTTTAAGCGGGAAAGGACACTGAAAACAGAGGTGGCCCACAGACTGTGCGGAGCAAGGTGCACGTTTTGAATGTCACTTTGGTGAATCAATTTTTCATAAATTTTCACTTCATCACTGACTTTAAGATTATAAGGAATGTGCATCACAATAATTCTGGACTGCAGAGCTTCGTTTTTCTTGTTCCCGATAAAAGCCCGGTATTCATTTTCATTGGTATGAGCTATAACCAATTCATCCGCAGAAATCAAAGCAAATCTTCCGGCCTTAAAATTTCCTTCTTGAGAAAGGCTGAGAAGATTCCAGAGAAACTTTTCGTCGGACTTCAACATTTCCTGGAATTCCATCAGGCCCCGGTTAGCCTTGTTGAGCTCTCCGTCAAAACGATAAGCCCGGGGATCAGACTCTGATCCATATTCTGTAATCGTCGAGAAATCAATGCTGCCTGTTAAATCGGCGATATCTTGGGACTTAGGGTCCGAGGGGGTAAACGTTCCAACCCCCACTCGTCGCTCTTCTGAAAAAAGAATTCGTTCCACCGGAAAACTTTCAATTTCACCGTCAAATTCTTCCTCCAAACGCAAGCGGCAGACCGGACAAAGATTGCCTTCGATACGGATACCATACTTCTTTTCGAATTCCGAACGTAAAGATAGCGGCAACAGATGGAGAGGGTCTTCATGCATCGGGCACCCCTCAATAGCATAAACCGCACCTTCCTCAGTTCTCGTGAATTCCTCAAGACCACGTTTTAAAAGGCTAACAATCGTCGATTTACCGCCACTCACCGGCCCCATTAACAATAAAATACGTTTACGGACATCTAAACGCTTAGCAGCACTGTGAAAATACTCTTCAATAAGACGTTCTAACGTTTTATCCAACCCAAAAAGCTCTTTATCAAAGAATTTGTATTTTTTCTGATCTCGGATTGTTTCAACTCCGGCCGCTTTGATCATCGCATAGATTCGAGCATGAGCATGCAATGCCAAGTTGGGGTTTTTGGTAACCATAGTCAAGTAATCAGCAAACGTACCACTCCACGCCAGAGCGGCCTCATTTTCGCGATATTCACGCAACCACTTTATGACTTCCATGGAAGCCCTCCCTTCTCTAACCTCAGCAAGACCTGATAGGCCTTACATAAGTATATGCTTGCTCGAAGAAGATAAGGCATATACTTATGCCTGAAAAAATAAAAAGAACACCTCCATCTTGGAGATGTTCTTCACTGCATAAGTATAATTATCAGATTTTTTCCAAATCCCAGGGGTCATAAGCAAATTCACCACTAATAATATCTAAACGAGCTACAATATAGTCTCCACTCTCATCCCGATCGACACGAACAACAGTTCCAAGGCAGCGGTTGCATGTTATAACACGGTCTCCAATTTGAAACTGCCGTTGGCGTCGAAGGGAAGAGCGCGCTTCAAGGTCACGAATGATTGCTTCCATTTTGCGATACCCTCCCTTTATTTATTTTGCTATTAGCTAATTTTATATTAACATAGCTCCCCGAGAAAATCTATAGTAAATTTTGAAAATTCTAAATTTTCGTATTCAGTATTATTTATAGCTATCCTGGCCCCGTCTGCACTCATTGACGCAATTCCGCTAAAGTGCTCTCTAAGCAGAGAAACTTCCTCTGGGCTTGGGTCGACGGGGGTTGGAACGACGAGTGTGCAAAGGGGGATCCTAAAATTATACTTTGTAGTCCGAAAATACACGTTATTTTCATTCTCTGATCTTGCCGCGTTAGCTGCATGGGGTCTGATACGATAAAAAAAGGATTATTCACCTGTGAAGTGGTGAATAATCCTTAAATTTTCGATGTGATTTTCAAACAAGAGGGTTGTAACAAACCGGAAAATACGTCGAGCTACAGCTCCTTAAAGAGTTAATACATGTGCAAATACCGATCAAGTTCCCATTGGGTGACTGTGACTTGGAAACTCTCCCATTCTTCGGTCTTCGCCTCAACGAAGCGATGATAGATATGATCACCGAGGGCCTCGCGAATGACCGGGGCCTTGCCCAGTTCATCCAGGGCTTCTTTTAAACTTCCCGGCAGGGAAATAATCCCTAGTTTTTCGCGTTCTTCCCCAGTCATAGCATAAATATTCAGATCGACTGCCGGTGGAGGAGTGAGTTTGTGCTTTATTCCCTCCAGCCCTGCCTTAAGTTGCACCGCCAAAGCTAAGTACGGATTACTGGAAGGATCCGGACTCCGCAGTTCGATACGAGTCGAAGAACCTCTTTTGGCAGGTATGCGAATCAAGGGACTTCGATTTCGCCCGGACCAAGCAACATAACAAGGCGCCTCATAACCCGGCACCAGCCGCTTGTAAGAATTTACCGTCGGATTCGTGATAGCTGTAAAAGAATGGGCATATTTCATAAGTCCCGCTATATAATAATAGGCAATTTCAGAAAGCTCCATGGGATCCTTGGGATCGTAAAAAGCGTTTTTACCATTTTCAAAAAGCGACTGATTACTGTGCATTCCTGATCCATTAATACCGAAAATAGGCTTTGGCATAAACGTAGCATGTAAACCATGATGCTGAGCAATGGTGCGAACAACAAAGCGGAAAGTAGCAATTTTATCGGCAATATCCAGAGCATCTGAATATTTAAAATCTATCTCATGTTGTCCGGGAGCCACTTCGTGATGCGAGGCCTCAATCTCATAACCCATTTGTTCTAAGGTTAATACCATGTCACGACGAGCATTCTCGCCAAGATCTATGGGGGTTAAATCAAAATAACCGGCTTTATCATGGGTGATCGTCGTAGGACGTCCTTCCGGGTCCGTATGGAAGAGGAAAAACTCCAATTCAGGTCCGACATTCATAGAGTACCCCATTTCTGAAGCCTCCGCTAAAACTCTTTTCAACGCATTGCGTGGGCATCCGACAAAAGAGGTGCCATCAGGGTTGTAAACATCACAAATGAGGCGAGCGACTCCCCCTTCTTTGGGACGCCAGGGGAAAACGACAAAGGTATTAGGATCCGGCCGCAAATACATATCGGATTCTTCAATGCGCGCAAATCCTTCAATCGAAGAACCGTCAAACATCAGTTCCCCGGCCAAAGCCTTTTCCAGCTGTTCAATCGTAATCGCGACATTCTTGAGAATCCCAAAGATATCTGTAAACTGCAGCCGAATGAACTTAACCCCCTTTTCGTGTGCTTCCCGCAAGACGTCTTCTTGGGTCATCATCATAATATTATCTCTCCCTTCAACTCTTCAGAAACGAAAAACGCCCATGCATCAACCCTAAATGGCTCAGCACGGACAAAAGATTGCTCTAAACCTTACAATAACTATTATATCCATTATCATTTCAATATACAATGGTTTGAGTTAAACGAACCCAAGCCATTGTATATTGTAAAAACATAAGCCTTAAACTAATATTCAATTCCAAGACGCGCTCTGACGCCTTGTTCAAAAGGATGTTTTTTCAGAACCATTTCTGTCACAAGATCTGCTCTTTCGATTAATGGCTGCGCGGCATTTCGGCCAGTCAAAACCAATTCAACGTGAGCTGGTTTCTTACTGATTAAATCTAAAACTTCACTTTCCGGGATTAGCTCAAACCAAAGGGCATTAATAATCTCATCAAGAATCACAATATCCCATTCTCCCGAAAGAACAATTTCCTGAGCCCTCAAAAAACCCTTTTGAGCTTCGCGGATATGTTCCTCTTGAGGATTTCCTTTGGTAACCCAGCCTTGTCCACCAAAGTGTTCCGCTTGGCATTCAGGCTGCAAGCGTTTCAGACCCTCCAACTCTCCGCAATCATCTCTCCCTTTCATAAACTGAAGAACGTAAACCCGAAAACCGTGACCTACCGCGCGGACGGCTAAGCCGAAGGCAGCGGTTGTTTTTCCCTTGCCGTCTCCGGTATATATTTGTACTAATCCTTCGGAAATATTTGACATCACAGCACACCCCGTATCCATTGTTCAAGTTGGGGATGAATATAAACAACCTTTGGGGACGTTAAGATTTCCGGGAACCTCTCTAAAGTTTGCCGATTAAAGGAAATAGAAAACAGCAATTTAATTGCGGACTTCTCATCAGTTGCTCTTAATTCTACTTTGTCAGGATAAAGGTAATAAGAGTAATTGCCGTCTCGCCAAGTGATTTCCACTTCCCCAAGTTTTACCCGGATTATTCCGAATTCCTCAACTTTGACAGATTCGACACCAGCAAACGACTGTTTCAGATACTCCGCTTCCAGCGCAACCTGTCCCACTTTAAATTGAGATTCCAACAATTGTTCGACAATGAGTCGGGCTGGGATAGAGATATCTTCAAAAATCCGGCGCTCGCTCAACAACTCATCCAAGAGTCGCTCAAATTTTTGGACATGGATCGAACGAACTTTTTGAGCCTTCTTTAAGGCTTTTTCAAAGGTATGATACACGTCTTCCAAACATTCGAGGAGTATCGCATCTTCCTCTCGCATCTTGATTCCCCCTCACCCCATCCCTCCTTTTGAAGGAGAGACTTTCTATAATGCTATTCTATCTGAACCACCTTGATTTATAAAGCCTACTTTTCGAAATTTTTAGGAAATAAGCCAATTACTTTTTGCGGCGAAAGCGCTTGGAAACCCGCTGAACCCGTATCTCAATCCAATCCGTCGCTATTTCTGCATACCGTCCAATTTCAAGAGCCTTCCAGTAACATTCTAAAGCATCTCGAAAATTACGTCGCTTTTCATAATACTCAGCTAAACGAACCAAAGCTTCCAGGGAGAGCTCACCCTGAAGTCGGGATTTATCTTCAAATTCAATTGAGTCTTCGCGGGGCATAACCTTGCGCTGCTGAATTTCCTTAAGACGAGCCAAAGCCTCGTATACTTCACCGCTGCGCAGATTATCCTCTGCCGATTCAAAAAGACTTAAGGCCTTTAGATAATAGAGTTCGGCCTTAACCCAATCCATAGTTAAAAATAATAGACCCGCCAAACTTTGATAGCGTAGGGCAAGGTCTAAATCTTGTGCAGGATAAAACCGTATAGATAATTCGATATAGTATTTGGCTTCTTCATAGTTTTCTAAGATTTGTTCAATTTTACTTAAGAAAAAACAACTCTCACTAAATACATTTCTAGTATCAAATTTTAAACAGAGGGTCACTGCCCTTTGTTGACATTCAAAGGCCAAGTGCATCTCATTTTGATCGAAGTAAACTAAGGCCAGATATTGAAGCGTATTTGCCAGGGCAATCACATCGACCGTTTGAGCAAATACCTGGCAAGCATGCTTTAAATTTATTGTCGCTTCCTTTTTCTTCCCCTGGCGAAAGTATAATTCCCCTATGAGAACGTCGAGTTCTCCTACACCTCTGTGAAACCCACTGGAACGGCAAATTTCCTGAGCCTGTGTATAGGCTCTCCGAGCCATGGTCCAATCTTGGAGCGCAGCATAAACTTGACCAAGGTCAGCATAGAGCATACCCAACCGTAACAGCGGAGATGAGCTAGGGTAAACGGATATTGAAAGCTCATATTCCCTGCCGGCATCCCGCAGCATACCTTTTTTGACCGACACACTGGCTAATCCTGCCCAGGCTTCAGCCATACCTTTGGCATTATTGATCTTTTGGCATATACGTAACGCTTCTCGGAAGCCTTCTTCCGCTGCCTTCAAATTTCCTAACCGCACCCTCACTGTTGCTAACAGTCGTATTGTGAAGGCCACGATTTCCGGAACAGCTAATTGATAAGCCTTTAAAAGACCCTGGGTATAATTAGCTTCCGCTTCAAGATATTGTTCTTCTCCCAGACACTGTGTTCCAACTTCCATAAGGTTCCGCCAAACGGCTAATTCCCCATCGTCCATATCATCGCCTCCGTGTCTTTTCCATCATATGCACGAGTCGATTTATTGGGCATACCAAATGCATGAAATCGAGGTGTTCTCGCTTATAATGACCTGATCAGTTGCCCACGCAAAGGAATTTTAAGGACGAACTATCTTGTAACCTAGACATAAAAGTCGAAATATGATAATCTAACTTTAGGTTTAAGAAGGGAGTGTTTGGTCTTGAACAATACATATCGTCCAACTCAATCTTCAAGTTATTGGATGGTTGCACTCAAACTTCTCATACTTATTTTAGGTCTTTATTTTTCAGCCTTGATCTTAGGCAAGGTATTCACTTGGGTGTTTGCCGTGGCCTTCTTTCTGATACGTTTCACCGTTTTTGTCGGAGTCTCTTTTATTGTCCTCCATTTTTTTCTTAAATTGTTATTTCAAATAGATTTGTTCAAAATCGTTTTTGGTAAACGGTTTATTCGACGTTAGTATTGATCCACTCCAGTCGTCGATCTTCCAAATTCTACCAATTATTTTCGAATTTATAATTACTCTAAAATCAGACGCCTTGTATAGGCGTTTTTTTATTTTACACCTCATGATCTGGTCAACAAACGAATATCTTTTACTAAAGGAGGAGTGGTCAATGCGAATTATTATTTTCCGACGTCCATCCTGGCGCAATATTGTTCTCTGGGGAATCCTCTTGTTTGTCTTGCTCGCTTACCAGGAAAATGTCACATCTGTTTTTTCCGGGAAATTGAAGCCGATTTACTCTACAACCGTTAACTCCCAAGTGATTGCCTTAACTTTTGATATCAGTTGGGGAGAAAAGACAGCCGAACCCATCCTCGATATTCTTAAACAGGAAGGAATCCATGCTACTTTTTTCCTTTCGAGTCCTTGGGCAGAAAAACATCAGCAATTAGTGCAAAGAATGGTTGCTGATGGACATGAAATTGGATCGCACGGAAACCGTCATATTGATCTCAATACCTTAGGAGAAGGCGAAATAGAGCATGAAATTAGCACTGCCCAACAAGTTCTTGAACAAATATCCGCTCAAAAAGTCCGCTTAATTCGGGCGCCTAATGGAGCCTATGATAACAAGGTCATCTCAGCCGCTAATAAGCTGGGGTATCGAGTTATCCAGTGGAGTGTTGATTCTCTGGACTGGAAACGACCTGGCCCAAGCGCTGTGATCAATAATGTCCTCAATGGCCTACATTCCGGTGGTGGAGCAAAAGCCGGGGACATTATCTTATTTCATGCTTCTGATTCAGCGCCGGATACCATTCAAGCCTTGCCGACGGTCATTCAGCGCCTCACAGCCAAAGGTTATCGTCTCATCCCGGTGGGGCAACTACTTTCCCAGGCCAGCAGTACTTGGCCACCGGAAAGCAATCTGAAGGAAAAGTCTAACACACCTACTCAATAAGTACAGCTATTCCGCGTTTCCTTCCGCAATAGACCTCAAGGCCTTATCCGCTTTTTGCCGCTCAGTAATTTGCTCTACCGCTTTTTGAGCATCCGCTTTCAGTCCTCCGTCAAGCCCACTGTTCAAGGCGTGTTCGAGCAAATTCTTGCCTTCTTGAAGCTGACCTTTATTTATTGTCCGAATTCCATTCACGTAGTTGATGCAGGCCTCTCCCCCGAGAAGCTCTTTTAGTGAGGCTAAGCTGTCAGACAACACCTGCAGGTTGTTTTCATGAATGGCAAATACTGCTTTCTTGGTCTCAAACAATGTCGTCTTTGGCCGCCATGTTTGAGCACCTATGGATTGGCTTAGCTCTAAAGCTTTTGCCCATTGCCCTTCTTCTATAGCAATATCAAAGGCCATAGAAAGGCAGGCCGGATTATTGGATTCCAGCCCCCGAGCCGCTTCGAGCTCAACCTTGGTTGACTGATGGTCACCTGAGATCATGGCTGCTTGAGCCAGTGTTAAATGCCTTAAGGTTTGCTCCTGCCGCGGTAATTTCATCCAGTCAAATTCCGAGTCTGTCAACAATCGACGTGACCCCTCGGCATCCCCTTGCGCCAAGGACATTAAAGCTTGTCCCAACTGACCCAACGTTGTCCCACTCATTGGACCAATGACACTCTGCGCTTCCGTCATTTTCCCGTCTTGCAGGTGAAGCAGAAATAACCAGAATCGATGTTGGTCGTCTTGGTACTTGGTCAATTTAGACTCTAAGTCCTGACTCCCAACGTTAAGTTCGAGCCACAGTTTGGCATCGGTTATTAGGCTAAATTTATTTAATAATCCCCCATGCCCTTCCAGCCATCGTAATTCCTCGTTCACTTTTTGAATATTGTAGGCATTTTTAGCTTCTCCTAACTGCTCTATATGCCATACCCAAGGCCCGACAATGATCATAAAAATGATCAATAAGCAAAGCAGGTAAGTGAACTGTCGACGTTTCTTCAGATTATGTTTGCGCCTTTTCTGCAATCCTCTCCCTCGTTTCCATCCTGACTTGAAAAAAAGGGGAACCGTAGGGGCAATTTATGAATTGCCCTTACAATACCCTTGGCTTCTCCTTATGGGACTTCAAAACTTATCCTCACCCTTAGTTTCTCAATGTCCCTTCCATGATGAAAAACCTTCCCCGACAACTTCCGGTACCTCAGAAATGGTCACAAAAGCCTGGGGGTCCTGATCCCGAATTATCTTTTTAATTTGGGATAGTTCTGTTCGGTTGATAACACAATAGACAACTTGTTTGGACTCTCCTGAGAAAGCGCCAATCGCTTGAAAAAATGTAACCCCTCGTTCAAGCTTCCCCATGATTTCTTCAGCAATTCTCTGAGGGTGCGCAGTCACCACCATAATTGACTTCGAGTGACTCAATCCTTCTTGAACAAAATCAACAACCCGTGTAGCTATGAACATGTAAATCATCGCGTACATAGCCATTTCAGGTCGAAATAGAACGGCAACCGCCAGAAAGATCACTCCATCAATTCCCAGTAATATTTGCCCCACACTGAACGAGGTTGTTCGAGCAAACAGTACAGCTAGAATATCTGTCCCACCCAGGGAACCACTGGAGCGGAAGATGATACCCATCCCAATTCCGGAAAGAACCCCTGCGGATATAACGGCCAGCAGCGTATCATGAGTCAAGGCCGGAAGGTGCGCTGTCAGAGAAAGCATGATTGAGAGCACACTAACCCCCAGGATACTAAGCGCCAAGAAATTTCGCCCCACCAAACGAAGGCCCACAATAAATAGTGGCAGGTTTAACAGAAGAATTGTCCAACTTACCGGCCACCGGAATAAATAATGCAATACTATGGAAATTCCCGTGACACCGCCGTCAGCAATTTGATTAGGAATAATTAAGGTATTAATGCTTACACTCACAATCGTAGCACCTAAGATGATCCCCACCAGGTGTTTCAACAATTGCCAAGAAAATTTCTCCCGAAGACCTTTCCAGCGCACTTGAATCCCCCGTTCCCACATTCTCATTGACGCTTTCATTCTTGTTGAATTATACTGCAGGGTCTCGCTCGATACAACTTTCTAATGTCCGTCAGATATTTGCTTGACAAAATACTCATTATTAAGTAAAGTAATGTAGTCTCCTCTGTAAGCGCTCGTAGCTCAGTGGATAGAGTGACGGTTTCCGAAGCCGGAGGTCGCAGGTTCAAATCCCGCCGGGCGCACCATAATGAATTTGAGTCACAATTATATTGTGACTTTGTTTATTTCCGCATGCAATTAGGGGCGGTCCTGGTTTGCATATAACGTGTGCAACTTGGGACAGTTCTGGGCAAAGGAGGACGGTTCCCGTTTGCACTGGTTTATATTTTTCGACTCCACTTTTCAAGTAAAAGGATACCCAAAAACGTATACTTTTCGATATATTAAAAGATGGGACAGGCAAATTTATCTTGCCGGCCCCTTTTTTGATGTATTAGCCCCCCATGCCGCTATGCGGCACCACTGATGAATGAAATAAATCTTATATTAGGGCAGAAAGTATAAATTTTAGGAATTTGTAATGAGGGTAATTTCTTGTTATGAAAGGACCGAGGCCGCAGCCTCGGTTTTTCTTTATCCTCCGAAATGATGAGCCTTATTATTTGAGACAATTCATGAATTCCTATCGGGTGAGCCAAGACAAGGCCCGGGTTTTTCTCTATCCGCATTTGCTGGAAACATCGCTATTAACATGTCAGTCTTGAGACTATTGAGGCATCCATTTAGACTATCATTCGAATAATACTTCCGCACTCCAAGATCCTCTAATTTTTGCTTATTAAAATCATGACTGTCCGCCAAGAATCTCCTGCAAAGTTCCTCATAGTTAGGTTGACGTTGTTGCTTTTCTCTCTGGAAAGCCCGTTCTAACCTAACTCCATCATCAACCTCAATGTAGAAAGGGATGACATTACCTGCGCCAAAATAATCTTGAAGGTTTTTATAGGACTCTAATGTGGCGATCAGCAGATAATAATTATCCGCTAATAAATCAATTTGACCATCGTCAATCGTGCAGTAAGACCATCTACCCTTAACAGTCTCATAATCTCTCTGTTCGATGATTCTGCCTATTTTTCTGTATTGCTCTAATACCGCTTCGGTCACGAAGTGGTACTCAAGCCCTTGGCTTTCGTTCTGTCTTATTGGTCTCGTCGTATAGGGGATCACTGACTTAAAATTCAGTTCTTCATCTTGCAATAAACTCTTAGAAATGGTGTCCTTTCCCGAACTGCTCTTGCCCATCAGACAGAATATCTTACCCACATCGTCCCCATCCTTCATACTCGCTCCTACAATCATTTTCACTTTAATAATTGTAACATCGCTTATCTATGGATAGCAAACCTGCTTACTACTCTACAGTTGCGGTTTTAAAGTCAACTAAACCGAGGGGAGAATGAATTACCCCCTTAACATACGATTTTGCAGTAAACTTGAGGTTGTAGTAATAAATAGGCATCACAGGCATTTCGGTCATTAAGATCTTTTCGGCATCATGTAATTGTTGCATGCGCGCCTTCGTATCCGCATTATTCTTGGCATTAGTAAGGAGCATATCATATTGCGGATTACTCCACCCGGTTTGGTTATTATCTCCGCCCGTCTTAAATATCTCCAAAAAAGTCATGGGATCTAGATAGTCACCGATCCAACCTGCCCGAACTACGTCATAATTGAGTTGTTGCTCAGATTCTTGATAAGCTTTCCATTCCTCCGGACAGAGGGAAACCTTAAGACCAAGGTTTTCAATCCACATTTTCTGGATAATGGCAGCAATTTCTTCATGATTGGAGTCAGAATTAAACAGGATTTTGATTTCCGGGAACCCAATCCCCCTTGGAAAACCAGCCTCAGCGAAGAGTTGCCTGGCCTTAACCAGATCTTCTTGAAAATAGTCCCCACCGACATCCCGAAATTGTTTGCTGGAATCAACATCATTGATACCATAAGGAATAAAAGCAAAAGCACTCTTTTCATAGGTCTGGTTTACCGTGTCAATAATTTTCTTGCGGTCAATCGCCATAGTCAAAGCCTGACGAACTCGTGGATCGTCGTAAGGCTTTCTAGTAACATTAAAGCAATAAAAATAAGTGCCGATTTGCGGCTCAACCTTTAAATCTCCGGGCTTTAACAAACGGGCTTTATCGTCGGAAAGAACACCAATGTCCACACCATCGATTTGCCCTGCTTCATAGGCAAACAGAGCAGCTTGGCGATCTTTAATCAGACTAAACCGGAGCTCTGTAAGTTGAACCGAATTGGCATCCCAGTAATTATCGTTCTTTACTAAGACAATATTGTCATTATGGACCCATGCTTTCATTTTAAAGGGTCCATTCGAGACAAACGTCTCTGCGTTGAGGTTCCAATCCTTATTTGCTTCAACGACCTTTTTATCCACCGGGAAATACGTAGGGAATGCCACCAAGGTTAAGAAGTAAGGAGTAGGGTTTTCAAGGGTTACTTCCAAAGTCTTGGGATCGATCACTTTAATACCAACATCCTCCGCCTTGCCCATTTGAGCATTATAGGCATCGCCACCTTTAATATAATCAGCTACCAGATAAGCATCGTCAGCATGATTAACCGGATCTATTGTCCGCATCCAGGCGAATTTTAAATCGTCGGCTGTCAGAGGGTCTCCATTGCTAAATTTAGAGTCCCGTAAGTAGAACGTATATTTCAAGGCATCATCTGAAATATTGATCCTTTCTGCGAGAGCAGGTTGAGCAACGTTGTTCTTGTCTAAACGCGTCAGCCCTTCAAACATGTTCATTTCCTCGATTGCTTCCGAAATGCCATTGGACATTTGAGGATCTAATGTTTTTGGCTCAGCCCCTGAGTTATAACTTGTTTTCATTGCTTTAGGGTGGGTGAGGGTCGCAGTTTCACATAGTATCCAGGCAGTTGCAATAATGCCTGGTATTATCACAACTGCCAGGATCATCATTCCCAATTTGTTCTTTCTATACATACGCTCATTCCTTACTTCTTACATGCTTTTTCAAACATGATTCGTAATAAGTAAAATGTTCGAACATATTTCCATATATTCCTATAAAGACTTAGCTGACAGAAATTGTTTATCCTATGTTGAATACAGTAAAATACCTTACTTAAATCATGCAAAGATCTAATAAGGTATTTTGGCTGTTCGTGAGCAAGGTAAACATTTCAGCTTACTTTACTCATCACTCTTAATTTGTCTGCCAGCAAGGCAATAAATTCCGAGTTTGTGGGTTTTTGGCGTTCAATATTCATAGAATATCCAAAAATCCGTTTCAGTGTGTCCGTATGTCCACGTTCCCAGGCCAGTTCTATCGCATGCCGAATTCCGCGTTCTACTCTACTGGGTGCAGTGTCAAACTTTTTCGCAATCCCTGGATACAGTTCCTTGGTTACTGCGCCTAATAGCGAAACATCCTCCACCACCATTAATATGGCATCTCGAATATATTGGTAGCCTTTAACATGGGCAGGGATCCCGATCTGATGCATCATCGTGGTCACTTCGACGTTGAGATTGAGCCCATTTCCTACCGTTGTTACGATAGGAGACGCTGAAGAGGCATGAGCAGGGGCAGACAACTGCATATCCTGCGTTAAAGAGCGAATACGTTTACTGAGAATATCCAGATCAAAGGGTTTTAGAATGAAGTAGTCCACTCCGAGCATCATCGCTTGGTGCGTGAGAGATTCTTGTCCAAAAGCCGTTAACATGATAATTTTGGGGCGCGTTATCGTTGTACGGGCATTAACTCGTTCTAATACGCCTAGACCATCTAAATTTGGCATCACTAAGTCAAGGATAATCAAGTCTGGTTCCTGAGTTTGAATGAGCTCCCAGGCCTCTAGACCATTATTCGCGACTCCAACAATGACTAAATCTTCTTGGTCCTGGAGATAGTTCTGTAGCATTTGACATAAATTACGATTATCATCCGCGACAATTATTTTTATTTTCTTACCCATTCTACCATCATCCCGCCTTAGCTGTATTCCGGTTCACCTTAATTGGCTTTATCAGCATTTGCCTCTCTCCGGTGTCCCTATTATACGTTAGGCACGATGTCGAAATCGTAAATAAAAAGGCAACGGCGAGATTCGCTTAATATATCCACAAAGGCTTATCATTAGAGGGTTTATGGATATTATTGGGATTTATGTTTTTGCCGCAAAATCTGCGTAAATTTTTCATATATAACATAGAACCATACAAATAAAACGAATTGGCGTGAACAAGATCGAGTTTAATCAAAACATATCTGCTCAGTAAAATTATACTGACATTGTAAACTATTAGCACCTTTTCCTGTCAACAATTTAAAGATTTGAAACCAAACTTTTACAGCCAGCAAAAAGCAAATGATTACATCTGCCTTTTACTGACTTAATGGCTTATTATCATGCTTTTTTCCTGATCAGGTTACAAAATAGTGCCATTGAAGCGGTGTAAACTTGACTCGCTGGTTAAGTAGCTTATGTGAGGCTATTCATCCGCTTAATTCTTTGAATACGCCATCCCTTTTCCGTTTGCTTTAAACTCATCGAAAAAATTTCATTTTCTGTCGCTTGAAGCGGCGATGTCCAAAAAACACGCACGACTACCGTTTGAGAAACAGTTGAATTGGAATCTGAATTCATGAACTCTACCTTTTGTAAAGATAACAACGGATCTTTATTCAACCTAGTTTCCCAAACCCTTAACTCATTTTCGTCCAAAGAACCCGCCGGCAAACTTAATAAATCGCTGGCAAGGTCTGTTTGGCGGAGATCCATAAGTGTCCAAAAGTGTTGAACCGTGGAACGTGGAGAGTTTCCGTAATGAGAATCCGCTAGTGCCGAAATCACTGCTTGAGGCGTTTTGAAGGTGATAATTGTGAATAGACAGAAAAATGATAACCCTAGTACCCATACATAACGACTGTGACGCATAATTTCCCTCCTTGCTTGTCTCTACTTATACATTGTAGGAGGGAACATTCCTTTTCAGACCATTTTAGCGAAAAACTTTTCTTAACACATTAAGTACAAACTCCGGTAACCGAACGTAATAAATTCTCATAACCTTTTCCTCCTTTACATCGATCTGAAATCTCCCACTCAAAGGTAATGTATGCCGACCAAATTATGAATGCCCTTTTAAATCACCTGGTAATTCTTTACTGCCTCTTCAAGTTGGGCAACAAGGAGACGGTCCTCTTCAGTATTCGCCGTAAAATAGAGGCGCCCGATTATGCCTGTAATTATTTTGAGGACATCTTCCAGAGCTAGGGACTCTTTCATCGCCAATTGAGCACTCGTCTCAATTAAGGCAATTCCAAATTGATGACCTACCCCCTCCTTCACCATACGGGTACAACTTTTTCCTAACAACCGCATAACTAAAGAGGCTTCCTGAACATCCAGCTGGCGAACTACGTCAATCGTTGTTGTCAACCCCTGGACCATGCGTAATCCTACACTATTCCAACTAACTTGTTGATTATCCATCAAATGCTTCCCCCTTAGAGATCACTTCCGTGCCATACTATATGCCTCAGGCACGGCAAGGGTGAAAAAAAATAAGGCAGGGAAGGTAAATTACCTTTCCTACCTCGTTAAACTGCTGTCCTCTACTTACTCAACTTCGGCACCTTAAACGTAGATACCATTAAAAAGGCTAAAATCACCATACTGACAGGATAAATATACCAAGGCATCATATTGCGCAATAACATTAACAAGGCCATAAAACCTCCGGCAAAGGTAATGGGAACACCCACAAAATGGGTCGTAATATTCAGCATATTAAAACGTGCTAAACGAACTGCGCCACATAAGGCAAAACCTACAGCAATACCCAAACCAACATATCGTATATACGATAGTTGATAGGGCTGTAAGATTGCCTGGTAGGTAAGGATTGCCGGTGCTACCCCAAAAGAAACCAGATCACTGAGAGAATCAAGTTCCTTGCCAAAATCCGAGCTTACGGAAAGCCGGCGGGCCACCCTTCCGTCTAAACTGTCCATCAGAACAGAAAGTAGAATCATCGCAGCGGCTAAGGTGAAATTACTTTCTAAAACCCAGATCAAGGCCAGAAAACCAAAAAGTAAATTAGCCAAAGTAAAGATGCTCGGGATCATGCGAGCAGGAATCAGACTACCCCTCATTCGACACTCACTCTCCCTATTACGCTTATTCCTCCAGACACCTTATCCCCAGGACTAACCATGATTTCTACATTTGTCGGTACAAAAATTTCTGTACACGAACCAAACTTAATTAAGCCAAACCTTTCCCCTTTGGCTATGATGTCACCAATCTTCACCCAACACACGATCCGGCGAGCAATAAATCCGGTTACTTGAGTTACTAAAATTTGTAAGTGATCATTTTGAATCCCCACATAATTTTTCTCATTCAACTCTGAGGCATGACTTTTAAAGGCAGGAATCATCTTTCCCTGTCGATAGGCCCGAAAAATAACTTTACCGGCCATTGGGCTTCGATTAACATGAACGTTAAATATACTTAAAAAGATACGAACACGTATGCTTTCTCCGTTGAGAAACTGGTCTTCAAAGACCCTTTCTACATCCATGACAAGGCCGTCAGCCGGGGAAACTAACGATAATTCGTCAATTGGAATATCTCTTTCAGGGTTACGAAAGAAAAATGCCGTAAACAAAAATACAACACCTGGTAAAATAACAAGCCACGGCCAGAGCCAATAGGCTAAAACCGTGAGAACTGCCAATATCGCCAGATAAAACCAACCATCTCGAGAAATGGGATATTGTTTCACCTAAAAATTAACCTCCTCCCTGATTTTCTCTAGTTTATCATTTTTATGACGATTATAAAAGCTCTCCGTCCAATTCCCTGACATTCCACTCCTCGATTTTACGAAGAATGAGTTTATTTTCTCCTCGGACATGGGTTCTGATTGGTAATGAACTCAGAAAGAACCTGCCGTAATATTTTTCAATGGCTCGATCGTCGAGTAAAACGACCACCCCGCGATCCTCTTTAGAACGGATAAGACGGCCAAACCCTTGTTTAAAACGGATTACCGCTTCAGGCAGTAAGAGTTCTTGAAAAGGATCAAGTCCCTGAGATCTCAGAAACTCTGAACGGGCCTCAACTAAGGGCAGAGTAGGTGGCCAAAAGGGCAGTTTAACCAAGATGACACAGGATAATGTATCACCGGGAATATCAATCCCCTCCCAAAAACTATTGGCACCCAACAGAACACTCCGGGAATTTCTTTTAAAGGCTTCGAGCAGCGTGCTGCGTTCTCCCTGTATTCCTTGCGCCAGTGTTTCAATGCCGATTCGAGCCAGTCTCGGATTCAATGAAGCGTAAGTTTCGCGGAGTAATTTATGAGCAGTAAACAGAACTAAAGTCCGACCATTCATCCGCTCGGCAACTTCAGAGATAAACTCAGTGAGCTCCATGGCTTTCTGCTCATCTGAATTTTGGTAATTCAGGCCCTTCTTGACTACAAACAGTCGCATCTGGCGTTCATAGTCAAAGGGGGAATCGACCTGGGCCGTAATTGTCGCCTTTGGTAAACCAATATCCCGCAGAAAATGCCCAAATGAATCCGAGATGCTCAATGTTGCCGAGGTTAAAATTACAGAATTGAGGCGGGAAAATATTTTCTCTTTGAGAATATCACTGACTTCAATTGGAGAGATTTTTAAATAGAGCCTCGAATTTTGTTCAAGCCAGATTACTTGTTTCGGATTATTGACATTTGTCACAAGTAGCAGTGTGTCCAAAAGGGCTTGTAACTCTCTTTGATGACCAGTAATGACATATCTTAATTCTTCAACTTCCTCCGGGTCTTCTCCACTGAAAGTGCCGATCAGACTTTCGAGGACAGTTACCAAAGCTTTGATCCGTCCAAACAAGTTTTCGATTTGAACGTTGAGCCCCGACCACCAGCTTTGACTCACATGAGCGGCGACGAAGCGAAACGTGCGTCCAGTTCCTAAGATTACCGACAATAACTGGAATAATTCTTCCGCTTGTTCCAAAACCAGAGCACAAATTTCAGGGATAGTCTCCAACCTTTGCTCAAATAATTCCCAAGGGACAGACGTTACCTTGTTGGCAAGGGAAATCAAGCGCGGTTTAAGCATTCCATAAAAGCTTGAACCAGTCGGTCGATAAATATTATCAATAACGCGTGTGACACTATCTAAACTCAGATCGGAGCCGAGATGCTGGAGTGCGGCTTGATAGATCTGATGAGCCTCATCGATCACCAAGCGATGATATTCCGGCAAGACATTGTAGTCTGTCTTCAGATCGGAAAACAGCAGCGAATGGTTCACAATCAAGAGGTCCGCCTCTTCTGCTTTCTTCCGGGCTCTTTGTAAAAAGCAAACCCCCGCCTTGGAACACTTGCCAGGGATACACGTCTCATTATCCGCACTTAAACCAGGCCAAATTTGCATCAGTCCCGGAACCTTCGAGAGTTCTTGCAAATCCCCAGTTAGAGTTTCTCTTAACCAAACAAGGATACTTAATAGGGCCAGCCTTTGCTCTCCTCTGGGAATCTCTCGTGAATTAACCAGACATCCCTGCCATTTTTTCAAACAACAATAGTTGCCTTTACCTTTCAATACCGAAACTCGAAAGGGAAACGGCAATACTTTTTCTAAAATCGGAATATCCTTTTTTTGAAGTTGTTCCTGAAGAGGAATCGTGTGAGTCGCTACCACGACTTTCTGACCTGTCTTGACAGCGGACCATAAACCCGGGATTAAATAGGCAAAGGTTTTTCCCGTCCCTGTCCCGGCTTCCACTACAACATGTTGAGCAGAGGTGAGCCCTTCAGCAACTAGTCTTGCCATTCGCACTTGCCCGGATCTGCTTTCATAACCGGGTAGATTTTGTTCCAGGATTCCTCCCTGCGAAAAACTTTCGACAACCCAATCGATCGAGCTGGGGAGTTGAGGCGGAGGGGGTGGTTCCCGCGCAAATATCCCCTCAGAGTTGGTAGCTAATACAAGATCCGTCCGAATCTGGCGATCAGGAAAGCGGCGGGTAATCTCTTGATAGGCTTCATCGATAAAAGCTCTTCCCAGCCATCCCTCAAGAAAATTTTTAGCTTGATCAAAGAAACTAAGGTCAAACTCTAAGACCTTCGCCTTACAAACCTCATAGAGTTTCCAAGTTAACCGGGCATTCGCTTCCGATCGGTGAACCTCAGATCGGTCTCCCAAGTCTAAAGAAAACTGCTCTGCTAAAAAGGATAACTGGTAATGGTGAAGGGATGGAAAAAAGATACGCGCTAATTCCAAGGTATCCCATTGTGGCTGTTGAAAATTAACCCTTAATTTTTTTTCTAGAATAGAGAGGTAAAAAGATCCATGATGCCCAATAAGTACAGAGTCCTCAAAAAAATCCAATATTTCCTGACGATGCTCAGCTAGTGGTAAGGCGCCGTTAAGTTCTTCCGCCAAAATACCGGTATGCATTAAGATTTTACCGGCTATCTCCCGCTCTGGCTGAACAAGAAAGTGGCATGCTGCTTGGATCTGTCCCTTACGAATTCTGAGGGCTGAAAAGGCAATGATTTCATCCTGCTCAACCTCAATACCTGTTGTGTCTACATCAAAAACCACGATGTCTCTGCCCACAGTATTTACCCCTCTCTTGCTGTCATTGTACACCATTATGATGAAAGGAATCAACGAAAAGCAGGATTTGGCCATTCTTTAGCGAATAACTTAGTGGTACATAAATAGATTTGTCGACAATATTAGTTTAGGAAGAAGGCTACCCCATTGTTGTTCAAACGGACGATTTCGACTTTCGGACTTGGCCTTGTGGTTTTGCTTTCTGGTCTGTTCCTCAGTGGTTGTTCGGAAAAACCTTTTTTGACTCAAGACTGTTCCTATGTAATTTTATCTGTTTCACCTTCAGGAGATACTCAATCAAAGCCCATTGAATTGCCTTGGAATACTAATCTGGCCATCATGCAGAAATTACTTTTGGAATCCTCCTTTGTCTTAAGTGATTTACATACCCCAACCAGTGATCCGAAATCTGCTATGCCGGACCCACTGGGCACGACGAGTCTGCAGGCCAATTTTCCGGAACCGAAGAGCATGACGTTTGTTGTCGATGATCATGTTCTTACCCTCGATGTTCAATCAATTCAAATTGAAGTTGAGGGGTCAAATGTAGGACAGGTTATCATTAATCAGACTATTATCTTGCAGGGTATAGATAACCCTAGCCTCCAACCCGCATATAAAGCTTTAATTGAAATGTTGCATGATAAAAATTTATAATTATAAAAGTTGCTTATCGCAACTTTTCTTTTATTGACTATTCGAAAAATGAGTTGCACTTCTGCGCCCCAAAACTTATATTTTTTGATAGGACACCATCTGGGTTTAAAGGGGAAACTATAATGATATTTTTACTAGACAACGGACCGTTAAGGTCCAAGACTTGATTGCGCTTGAAAAATACCCGACCATCTGGCATCTGGTATCAACAGTTACCGGGCAACTTTTAAAAGATCTAAAGCCCAGTGAAATATTGCAAGCGATTTTCCCCCAAGGGGGGGGGGGGGGGAACACCGGTTCTCCCAAAATTCGAGCCATGGAGATAATTGAAGAATTGGAACCTCATAAACGCAGTTTATATACAGGCAGCATAGGTTATCTAGGCTTTGATGGTGCCTGGGACTTGAATATTGTCATCCGCACAATCTTCTTGAAAGATGGCAAAGCCTATGTTCACGTTGGTGGCGGAATCGTTGCCGACTCAATACCCGAAAGTGAGTATATTGAAACCCTTGATAAAGCAAAAGCCCAGTTTAGGGTTTTGAAAGGACGCTTAGATGAATCCTGATGAAACATTGTTGTCCCATGATCGCTTAGCTTTATTTGGGTATGGGATTTTCGAGACGCTGCTCATCACTGAACAAGGGCCGCGATTTGCTGATCTTCATTGGCAGCGCATGAAACGGGGAGCTGATCTTCTTGGACTCGAACTACCTAATCTAACTGAATGGCTGCAACGAGTCCAAGAATTTATCGACCAAACTCCTGACGACCTCCCCTATGCTCTTCGGATAACTCTGAGTGGCGGGGCCCCACTAGTCGGTCTTCCCTCTAGGCTCTTGTTCCACAAACGATTAGTTCCCTATACACCTGCTCAGTATGCCCAGGGGGTACGGCTTCACCTCTTGCCGTCCTTGCGCAATGAGCAGTCTCCGCTGGCCTCAATTAAATCTACTAATTATTTAGAAAACATTTTGGCCAAGGAAGCAGCTAAACTCCAAGGTGCTGAAGAGGGCTTGTGGCTGAATACCAAAGGATATCTTGCTGAAGGTACGATGAGCAACCTCTTTTTCATTAAAGATAAGACGCTCTTTACCCCTTCTCTTTCCAGCGGATGTTTACCCGGAACACGTCGTCAAATCGTTTTGAGCTTAGCTCAGTCCCTGCAAATTCCAATTCAGGAGGGTTTGTACCCGTTATCTGACCTAATGTCGTCTGATGAACTATTTTTGACCAATGCCCTCATGGGCATAATGCCTGTTAGTCAAGTTGATGATATTCTCTTCCCGCTCGTCAAAGATTCCACACTGAGGGTCCTTGAATCAGCCTATAAGGATTTAATGAGAAGCTCATCCTGATCCGGTCTGGATATAAAGAGGTGCCGCGGGTAGAACCCCTGGCACCTCTTCGAATTTCAACGATTTATACCTAACTCCACGAGCCGTAGGCGTTCGCCAAAAAGCCCATCGTTTTCTATAACATTTCATGATATACTAAAATTAAATAATTAAACTTATCTTAGAATTGCACAAAGGGGGAATGTTATTCAATGAGGTTAAATTATATACGTACAGATTTCCCTACCGGCCGTTCACACATATTGATGCAGAATTCTGATTCTCCTAACCCTGAACTTGTTCATTTTGTGCTGGTTTTAAGTAATAAGGGAACTTTGTGGGTTGATGTTTTCTGGCCCTATGATGAAGAGTCTGAAAAGTATACTGTAAGAATCTCTGAACAACAATTCTGGCAGACCTTCCGTGAGTGGAGATTACAAGGCATTTTTCTCGGTGATAGTGGAAAAGTGGCCGAAATGTTAGCACGAAGGCGTTTATCTAAAAAGCGCGAAAAACAAGTCCTAACCAGCTAGTAGATAAGGAAAACCGAGGCTGCGGCCTCGGTCTTCATGCAATTAGGGACGGTTCTTCTGGCTTGCTCATGATGAACATTCAGTTGGAAGACGAGGAAGTTGCTTAGCACGCTCGCACGTCCTACGCCAATAAGCATTTCTATCGGGATCGCGGCTTCGGCGATACTCTCCACTGGAGACTATCGTGCTCCATTGCTATTCGCTTGACACTAAGGCTAAAACTTAAAACCTCTGGGCTTTCTGAATGTGCGCCGCTCCTTGCCATCCTTGGCATCACGACATCAGTCCATCCATGGACAAGTCCCCTTGAGTTTCTTAACGCCTTATCGTCTGCACTCATTGACGCAATTCCGCTAAAGTGCTTCACTTAGCTAAGCAACTTCCTCTGGGTTGGGTCGACGGGGATTGGAACGACGGGGCGTACAGTAATTTCGTTCTTCTCGTTTGCACTGGGTTACATTTTTGACTCCAATTTTCAAGTAAAGGGGTACCCCCAAAACTTATGCTATCTGAATACGTTAAAAAAAGCGGCAGCTGCCGCTTTTTTTAACGTATTCAGATATTTCACTACGCATAGTTTATGAAGCATTCTATTATTATGCACGGATCATGTACTTCTTGTACGTGATTTCGCTTTTTCAAGTCTGTAAATAAAAGCTAAGATCTCTGCCACTGCGCGATAAAGCTGGGGTGGAATTTCCTTCATTAGTTCGACCTGCATCAAAGCTTCAACAAGCACTTCATTCTTTTGTAAGGGAATTCCTTCTGCTTCAGCAGCTTCGATCATTTTTCGAGCAACTTCACCTGCCCCTTTGGCAACGACACGGGGTGCCCCTATTTGATCATAAACTAATGCTGCAGCCTTCTCTCTCTTCTCTTTCATCTCTGAACATCAACTCCACTTCGCCTAATCCCCCGAAGGAAATTTTGAAATTCTATGTTCTGGTCTAGATCTCCCGTTTCAACTTTTGTGATATTAAAACCCAGTTTAGAAAATTCCGTTCTCGTTGCGGGCATTACCTCTTCAAGGAGCTGAGGCAAGAAAGGGAGGTTACGGCTAAGGACGCGGAAAGTTAACGAATCCTGATCAAAAAACGCATCAACCCCAATTTCGCCAAGCTGCTGGGTTTCAATCTGGATAGCCACACGACAGTGTTGTTCATCCATTTTAGGCCCTTTACGAGCACTTTCAATTGCTATTTGTGTTGGCACAAGCTGTCCCTGGTTTAATAACGGAAGATGAAGTAACATAAAGGCACTATCTAGGGCACCTGTTTTAAGCCATAGTTGTTGTCCGGTTATTTTTTGTAGCATTTGAGGTAAAGGCCCATCAGAATCATCAAGGTCCTCACCTTCTTGATTTTGAATGGCTTCAAGGAGCTTAAATTTGAAGGTGTCTTTTAGGCTGTTTTTCTCAACTTCCTTAGCGGGAGAATCTAGTTTTAGCATCTGTCGTATGCGTTGCTCATAATTAAGGCCAAGTTTCCGTAAACTCTCGACAATTTCTGCCGCTCCGTTTTCTTCTGACAATCCATTCCACTCCGGAATTGAGTTTCTTAAGTTCGCCATAACTTCATCTAGCGATGTTCCTTGTTTATTTTCTAATAAAGAACTTGTAGTACCTGTGTTTTCTGGGGCCCCTGTGTTACCTGTGTTTCCTGCGTTACCTGTGTTTCCTGCGTTCCCTGTGTTTCCTGTGTTCCCTGTGTTCTCTGCGTTCCCTGTGTTCTCTGCGTTCCCTGTGTTCCCTGCGTTCTCTACGTTTCCTGTGTTCCCCGTGTTTCCTGCGTTCCCTGTGTTCTCTGCGTTCCCTGTGTTTCCTGCGTTCCCTGCGTTCCCTGTGTTCCCCGTGTCTCCCGTGTTTCCTGCATTTCCTGGATTCCCTGCGTTCTCTGCATCCCCAATGTTCCCTGTAAGAAATGCTTTGAGAGAGTTTATGATATCCTGATTAATAGGCAATCCTCTCTCTGCAAGCTGCTGATATTGTTGAGGAACCGCTTGAATTTCTCCTTGCTTGTCCATCAAAGGTTCGCGTATCAATAAGAGGCTTCCCTCTTTGACATCCCCTACTTTGGCCCAGAATTTATCTCCTGATTCGGCTGAAGTCTCCAAAAGGGCAGACATATCTTGCCCTTTTACCCGCACGATTCCTTCACCTTCTCCTGTTTTCTGAATAACTTCCACTAACAGTCGCTCACCAGGCTTCCATTGATTATTTCCTGTGCCGTTAATCGCCCCAGGCGCTAAAATGCCGCCTACTCCCATACGACAAACCCTCCTCACCTAGAAAATGTATACTCGCCTGCTACAATAATACAAGTGACTTTTCTATGAAATACGAGAAATTAATTTATAAATTCTTTTGTCAAGCGTATTTCTGATCAAATATAACTATTATTAGTTATGAAAAATAGCTTAGGATAATTATTTGCCCTAAGCTGTTTTTACGCTCCAAAACTTAATCTGTTATAAGATGGGAGTTCCACACGCTACGTTCACTTCTGCAAGGAGTTTTTCAACTTCATTTTAGCGTCTTGAATTTTAACATTTTCCAGGGATTGCTTTAGATATCTTAAGGCTTTGAGAGTAGCACGATCCAATCGATCAGCAACATTCAAAGAATCCTGATCTCCCGAGTTAGGCTTGTGAACCTTTGCTCGTGAACGCTGCTTGGAATGATGTAGAGCCCTAGTGGAAGTCTTATGCTCAGGTTCATGTTTAGCTTTTTGAGGAACGGGAGGTAACTTCTTCTTGGAAAGTGATTGTAAGCTGCTTTCAGCCATAATTTGTGAGGCAGATGGCAACGAATCCGGAGGGAACTCTTTCTTAACCCAGTCTTGAACACAAGCTGGATTTTTAGTTACTACAAATACTTCTTGAATGGAACCGTTACTTTTAAGCAAAAGCTTACACCCTGTTTGAGTCTCATATTTATAGACAATCCCACGTTCCGAGGAATGGCTGACTTCAATAGCGCCGGGAATAATGTCGGTTACTTCCGTTAAACGGCCTAAATTTTCAAGCCAAAGTAAAGCATTCTGAATGATGCCGTGTTCACGTTTCACCTTATTCCTGCGATATTTCATACCATTCCACCGGCTTTCAAAAGTACAAATGTTTGGCTGTAATCTGCCCTTGCTGAAGATCTAACAACCCAAAGGAATATTGTGGCTCACGCCTTTTGTCAGTCGGAGAACCTGGATTGAATAACAAAATACCATTTCGCCATTCCAGGAAAGGGGTGTGGCTATGGCCGAAAACAATCAGATCAACAGGAGTGTCCTTAAATTCGGCATAAGCACGTTCCGGCGTACTGCTTCCCCTGCCTGTATTTCCATGTACTAAGCCGATTTTCCAGCCTTCGCATTCAATTATATCGCGCTCAGGTAAAGAAACATCCCAACTATCACAGTTCCCTCTCACCGCCCGAACGGGTGCGTAACAAGCCAATTCTTCCAGTACACCCATCTGGGTCAAGTCACCGGCGTGAAGAATCAGATCCACTTGAGTTAAGTGTTCTCGGACAAAATCAGGAAGAGATTTGCCCACTCGCAGGTGGGTATCTGACAGTACCGCGATATGCACTTAAATTCACCTCTTGGTTCCTAGCGTTGCTTCCAAATGTCAATTAGGGCGAATCGTTTTGAGAACATGGTAATAAGTATCTCTTTCAACAGCCTCTAAACCAACTTCATGAATCATGTCTATAAGCTGTTGTTCACTTTGCATCTGAGGGCTGGTGGCACCGGCTGTATGATAAATCTTCTCTTCACGTACGACCCCATCAAGATCATTGGCACCGAAGGTAAGGGCCATCTGAGCAACTTGCGGACTGGAAGACACCCAATAGGCTTTAATATAGCGGAAATTATCTAAAATTAAGCGCGCTGCGGCCATCACTTTTAAGGTACGCAGGGCACTCGCTTGAGTAAGCTCTTCAAATTTTGTGTTTTTAGGATGAAAGGCTGTAGGGATCAGTGCATAGAAACCCCCTGTTTCATCTTGCAGATCTCGTAAGGCCAGGAGATGATCAATCAGCTCTTGATCCGTTTCGATGATGCCATAGAGTAGATTCGCATTCGTAGGTATTCCCTGAAGATGGGCCAAACGGTGAATCTCTAACCACCGTTTTCCGCTTAGTTTTCCGGGACAGATAATCTCCCGAACCCTTGGGCTGAAATTCTCCGCTCCACCACCCGGTATGAAACTGAGTCCGGCAGCCTTGAAAGTTGCGAGAATTTCTCCGACATCTACGTTCTCCATTTGAGCAAAAAAGTCATATTCTGCCGCTGTGAAGGCTTTTAGACTGACTTGAGGAGCCCGTTCTTTAATTTTTCTGATCATGTCCAGATAATAGGCAAAGGGCAATTCCGGATGTATTCCTCCGACAATATGAATTTCCGTAACTCCTTGATCGGCAAAATGCCCGGCCTTATCGACGACTTCTTCAATGGACATAGTATAAGATCCTTTTTCACCAAGGTCCTTAGCAAAAGCGCAAAACCCGCACCGAACTTTACACACATTACTATAGTTTATATGGGCATTATTATTAAAAAATACCTGATTACCGGTCATGGCACGTCTCCGTTCATTCGCCAGATAACCCAGACCAAGTATATTAGTTGTATGTAAAAGCTGTAGACCATCATCTTGATTAAGACGTTGTTCTAAAGTCATTTTTATATAGACACTTTCTAATCCATTTAAAATCGGATCAAATTCCACTCCTGACCCTTCTTTCCCGAAATTGCTATTATTTTTATTATAACATAATTCTTAAAATTCTAGAAAGGATAATTAAGAGGTAAAGAAAGACTGTAAGTGATCTTACTTACAGTCTCAATAAATGCTAATGATATTTCAGCGCATAACGTTGACGTTTAATTGCTTTACGCACTTCATTGGCAACTCGCCAGGTTTCCGGCTGATCGGGTGTCATCAGTTCCAATCTTCCAGAACGTTTATCGATGAGTATATCTACTGTAGGCTTACGCCCTTGGGTTTTTTCTCCGGGGTGTAAAATATCAATTCCGATTTTATTTTCATCATATTGGGGCGGAACGAGATAATTCAGAACTTCTTCTGTCGCATCCATTAATTCTCCGACTTGTTCCTGAGGATACCCTTCTCGTAAAAGAATATCTCGCACCTGATTTAAAGGATGTTCGAGCGTGAGTAGCATCTGGGCGCGTTGCACTAAGTTATAATCGATGTCCATGACGCCACCTCTTTTTTGTTTTTTATTTTGACATGCTTTCATTTTTCCCTCAACCGTTCTAATGAATACTGATACATCTTAACGGACTTAGTCATCTTAAACATTATAGTAAAATAAAACCTGGAGGTTCACTATGTCAAAATTACTTTCTCTTCCTTTTTTAGTTGCAGCACTGTCGGGGGTTGCTATGGCAATACAAGGCACCCTAAACTCATCATTAACCCAAAAAACATCGTTGCTTTCTGCGACACTCCTTGTCCACATCATTGGCACGCTTGTTGCTCTCCTGGCTGCATTTGCCTGGCGGACCCCTCTTTTAAAATACAACTGGGTTTCTATACCCTGGTATCTATATTTCGGCGGTATACTCAGTGTTCTGATCGTCGGACTCGTCGCAATAAGCATCCCCAAAGTAGGCGTGTGTAACGCAACTACAGCGATTATTATCGGCCAGGTTAGTATGGCCGTACTTATCGATCATTTCGGCTGGTTCGGTATGAATCGTCTAGCCTGGACTCCCTGGCAGCTGGTTGGAATCGCCTTTTTTGCCGCTGGAGCTAAACTCCTCTTCCGTTGACGCCTATCATTATTTAGTTGCCCGGCCCACAATTGAAACCATATTATTAATAATTGCATAGATTTCTTCGCTGACCGTGAATTTTTGGATTTGACCGTTAGCCGCTAAGATAACTATTCTTTTGCCTTCAATGTTTTGATCACTTTCAATGAGGCGCAGGAGAAAAGCATAAGCATCACTGCTCACCGCAAGTTGCTTAAACTCTCCTTCGGCAACAAAAATAACCCAATATCCGGAGGAAACTTCATTTTTTCCGTTACTATACAGGGCACCGGATACACTCGAAAATTCTTGTCCAAGCAACGTCTGCGAATCATTAATATTCGTATTAGGGTTGGGCGAATTATTCAAGGTATAGTTATTGTCATTTAGGGTACTTGTCTGAGTGACTGGGTCAGCCAGACGTGAATAGATTTCCTTAAAAAAGTTGGGGAATAAAATGTAACCAACAACCCCAATAATCAGAATCCATAGGGCCAAGGCTTGTAAATCCTGCCATAGATCATTACGTGGTGATCGTCCCCAGGCACTTGGCATATTTCCCCCTCCCTTAATCGCTCATCTTCACTTCACAATTGACAACCTCAAAACCAATATACGTTCAATTTTACAAAGATATGTGTGAGAAACTTGCATCTCCCAAGCCCACCCTCTAGAATAAGAATTGAGGTGGGAAGAATGGATCTGCTTCGACAAAAACTGTCCTTGTTGCCGGAGAAACCCGGGGTATATCTAATGAAAGATACTCTGGGTCTGGTCATTTATGTCGGTAAAGCTAAGATATTGAAAAATCGCGTGCGATCTTATTTTACAGGATCACACGACGGCAAAACGGAGCGGCTTGTAAGTCAAATTGCCGATTTCGAATATATCATGACCGACTCAGAGGTTGAGGCTCTTGTCTTAGAATGCAATTTAATAAAAAAACATAATCCCAAGTACAATATTCTCTTGCGAGATGATAAAACCTATCCCTATTTAATCATTACTGAAGAAAATCACCCGCGAATCCTCGTCACACGACAAGTAAAAAAAGGCAAAGGTAAATACTTCGGTCCTTATCCGAATGCAACTGCAGCCAAAGAAGCTGCCCGTTTGCTTAATCAGCTTTTCCCGTTTCGAAAATGCCGTCAAATTCCTACCCGGCCTTGTCTCTACTATCATTTAGAACAATGTCTCGCTCCTTGCGTCACTGACATCCCACTTAACACATATGGAGAGATGCGCAAAGATGTCTCAACGTTCCTTAAAGGGGACCAGGGTAAGATAATCTCACTCTTGGAGGAAAAAATGCTCATGGCCTCCGAAGCACTCCATTATGAACGTGCTAAAGAATATCGGGACCTTATCGAAGACCTGAAACTCCTCCGGGAAAAACAGAACATCACGCTCAATGATTTTATTGACCGCGATGTTGTCGGGTATGCGATAACTACAGATCAGATGTGTATACAGATTTTCTACATACGTCTTGGCAAATTATTAGCACGCGATAGTTTTATTTTCCCCTATTACGAAGAACCTGAAGAGGCTTTCATCTCCTTTGTCGCGCAATTTTATATTGAGCGCTCAGTCTGGCCTCCGGAGATCTTACTCCCACCAATTGAATCCCAAGTCTTATCCAGCCTATTTCCGATCACCGTTCCTCAAAAAGGCAAGAAGAAAGATCTGGTCCAGATGGCGATGAACAATGCTCAGACCACTCTTCACGACCAAATTACTTTAGAAATCCGGCAACAATCTGAAACACAGCAAGCTTTAGTCACACTTGGCGAACTCTTAGACATCCCGGTTCCCAGTCGAATCGAAGCTTTTGACATTTCCAACACCGGCGGAACCCATACCGTGGCCGGTATGGTTCAATTTATTGAAGGCAAACCCCAACGCCAAGGCTACCGTAAATATAAAATTCAACCCATGGAGACAGCGGATGATACGGCAGCTATCGGGCAGGTTGTTATGCGCCGCTATGCACGTTTGATGGCAGAAAACAGCCCACTTCCCAACTTGATTTTAGTTGATGGAGGTAAAGGCCAAATCACCGCAGCTTCAAAGGCCCTCAGAGAACTTAACTTAACTATTCCCGTTGCGGGAATGGTAAAAAACGACCGCCATCAAACCCATGGGCTCTTGAATCAAGCCGGCAATCTGGTCGCTTTGCCTAAAAGCCACCCCACATTTTATTTACTCGGCAGAGTCCAAAATGAGGTCCATCGCTTTGCCATCACCTTTCATCGTCAACAACGGGCCAAAAGTATGACGCTATCTGCTCTCGATGGCATCTCGAAGATTGGGCCGAAACGCAAACAACAATTGTTGCAGCATTTTTCATCACTTGACGACATTCAACAGGCAAGCATTGAAGAACTTCAAGCAGCCGGGCTGCCACAAAATGCGGCCGCCACGATCTATCAATATTTTCACCCAACCCCTTCCCCTGCGCCGTTAAACAAGGAGGAATCTGTTCATGATTCTAAATTATAGAGTTGAACTGTGTCGAAAGTGCTATTTTAAGCGAACCGGAAAATGCTCCGTTTCAGATTCTTATATCCAAGATCCGGCCTTTCCCTTTACTAAATCAGGGGGAGAATGTCTGAACTATAAACCGATTCCTTGGTTGCCGCAATTTTAAGCTAAATTAAAGCAAAAAGTACAATAGAAACTCCTAAGAGTTTCTATTGTACTTTTTGACCAAGCAACACTAAGGGCGGCGAGCACCAATATAACGACTCGCATAATAGCCACTACTAAGATTCGAAATACTTACGCCGCTGTTGTTAGCATCAATAAAACGTCCACCACCGATATAAATACCGACATGAGACGCTCCCGGAGCATACGTAGAAAAGAACACCAAGTCCCCTGATTGCAACTGAGCCCGGCTCACAGATGACCCCACTCCGAATTGCTCGGAAGCGGTTCTCGGCAAAGAAATGCCTGAACCCCTATAGACATACTGTGTGAATCCCGAACAATCGAAGCCACTACGGCTAGATCCACCAAAAACATAGGGAGAACCTTGAAGGCTTAGAGCATGATCCACAAGCTCAGAACTGGTAGATCTCGATACGCTCTTGGGAGGTGCCTCTGCAACTTGAACAGGTTTTTGCTTTTTGTCATTGGCAGTAGGTTTCGTTCCACTTCCTGGTTGAGCTGCGTCAGCGACCGACTTACTTTGGCTTGAAACACCCTTTTTCGACGTGGAAGCAGTAATAGTAGACATTGGGCTAGAGATCCATTGCATTTGTTTGCGCACTACTTCCGGATAGGTTCCAGTTGGTACAACAGTTGAAGCCACGAGTCTTGGCTTCAGGTTTGGGCGGATAGCAGCAGTTTGGGTTGAGGCAACTGCCGGAAGGCTACTCATTAAAAGTAAGCCTGATAAAGTTGCGCTTCCCAGCCACATCCGCAAAGATGAGGAAATCAGCAAGAAACTGTCCACCTTTCATAAGCTTACGAGGTTAGCTGACGGATTCGGGCCGAAGGTGTAAGCCCTAGACGTGAAAAAACACGTAATTCACCCCAAAATATTCCCCCGTTCCAAGTACATAAAGCTTGGATTCAGCTTTTTCTATGTTGTAACCTGATTTTCTTATTTGGTCTGTTACTTATTCGATATATAACCTAAAAAATCCTGCAATTTTTCGGAGGAAAAATATTCCTTGACGATTAAATTATTGTTAAGTCTACTACTGATTTCTTAATTGCTCTCCTTCCGGATACGTCTTACCCCTTCTCCGAGTCTACAACCTCTATTACTGTAAACACACGAAACATTCATCTAGTACATTTCCCTTATATGTTCTATCTTACTCACGAACCCACAAATTGGAAACAACTATAAAGGATTTATCTTAACCAGCGAAAATGCACCTCAAACACTTATAATTTCTACCTTAAACTATATAAACGTTCATGAACCGGTCAGTTCACAGGGAGGAATGAAAATACCAAAAGCGAGCGTATTTACGTAAGAAAAAATATCTGGTCAATCATAATTTCATACGCTTGCATAATCATCCTACACATATACTTGCTTTTTTCATAAAGGTTATATCACGAGAAAGTATCTAGTTTTTTGAATCATTACTTAAGATATCCGATAGCAACCTGTGATCATAAAGCAGATCAATTAAGATGCGCTCATCTTTAGTCTGAGTGGTTCGGGCATTGCTAAGAATACTGAGAGGCCGATAAATATGAGAGTCTTGAATTCTTAAAATTTTTAATATTTTTTGATCACATTCCCAACTGACCGTCAAAGAAGAGATAATTGTAATTCCGAGTCCCGCAGAAACCAGTTGTTTAATTGCCTGAGTACTTCCCAATTCCATCGTTATGTTCAATTGATCCGGATCAAACCCTCTCTCTTTAAGGGCCATCTCCATCACCTTGCGCGTTCCAGAACCCTCCTCTCGGGTTATCAGACGCTCATAGGGGAGTTCAGCTAGGTTGATGCTATCCCTTGATGCCCAGTGGTGAAAATAAGGAATTGCGACTACCAACTCATCTTCCCAGAATTTTTTTACATCAATGTCCTTATGCTGGGGGGCTGGCCCTTCGATTAACCCAATATGGATTTGTTTCTCCAAAACATCTTGAGAAATCGACTCCGTATTAGCGATCTTTACTTTGAAGTCTACAGCCGGATGAGTCTCGTGCAAATACGCCAGAATATTGGGAAGAATATATTCTCCAATCGTTAAAGTCGCACCGAGGTAGATCAGTCCTCTTTGATCTTTTGCTAGGGCACTGATCTGCTCTTTGGCATTCGAAAGAAGGTCCAAAACACTCCGAACATGTACATAGAAGATTTGACCTTCTCTCGTCAAAGTGACTCCTTTATTGGTACGATCAAAAAAACGAGCACGATACTCGTTTTCCAGACTCTGAATCTTCAAGCTAATATTGGGCTGGCTCATATGAAGCTTCTTCGCTGATAATGTAATGTTTTTAGTTTCTGCCACGTCTTTAAACACAAGTAAGTGTTCTTCCATGAAGATATATCCCCTTCCTAGATCCTCTATCTTTAATAACTGAAGTTTCGATCACAACCGAATTTGAGTATATTACCCTATCGAAGTAAAAAAGAGGCCCCCACTAATGGCGCAAATCGGTGTTCTTGGACAAGCGATATTATCAAACCCCCATACCCCGTTGGGCACAAACTATCATGAAAATCGCTATTTTCTTATCAAAAATGACCTTCGTTTCCGGCGAGGCCACTGAAAATCTCCGAAAATCTGCTGATATGGTATTCAAAACCACCATATATAGTAGGTAGCATAGAAAATCAGCACTATATATGGTGCTGATTTTCTCGGAGATAAAGTTTTTCAGTGGCCTCGTTTCCGGCGAAGGCCATTTTTGTTTTAGCTCTACTTTATTCTAGTATTCGAAAACATCAACTGGAACATCAAGTGCTGAAGTATCACCATCTATTACTATCTCCGCAACTGCCCAGACATTGGGAACCACATTGCGCACGTAGTACTTGGCGGTAGCTACTTTGCCAGTGTAGAACTTATAATCAAAATGACCCGGTCCCACTTCTTTGGCTTTCTGATCAGCCAATATTGCCTGATCAAGAATCTGACGACCACAGAATAACTGAGCTGTTGCCGTCAGGATGCGGCGAGAGTAGAGTGGAATTATGCTCATGTTGCTCTTGGTATATCCAACCAGAGCTTTGAGCATATCTTTGTAAGCACTAAGAGCCTTACCTAAGTTAGCAAATTCCTTACTCAAAGCTGCATTGCTCTTATTAGCTTCATAGAAATCCACCATTTCTTGGACCCAACCCCCAAAGACAGAGCCGCCTTTCATGTTCATCTTACGGAAAAGCAGATCCAGGGATTGTATATAGTTAGTACCTTCCCAGATGGAGTAGATCTTCATGTCGCGAGCGATTTGGGATACGGGATACTCTTCACAGTAGCCATACCCTCCGTAAGATTGGATCGCTTCGCCAATTAGCCACCAGCCTTCATCAGAAGGATAAGCCTTGCAAAGCGGAGTGCATATTTCAATCAGGTCATTGGCAGCTTGTCTAACCGTAGGATCGGGATCACGATGCCGCTGGTCAAAGGCCAGATAAACCCTATACATCATAGCTCGCATCGCTTCAATATGAGCTTTGCCCATCATCAGAGTACGCTTAATATCTTCGTGGTTAATAATGGCTACCCGCCCCGCTTTAGGATCAGTCAACAAGCGTCCCTGAACCCTTTCTTTGGCATTATCGCGGGCATTAGCAAAGGCATTAATAATACAGGAAAGAGCCATATGGCCGGTTTCCATGCGGGCCATGTTCATTAATTGGAACATCTGAGCCATTCCTTCACCCTTGCCATCGTTTTCACGTGGGTCTTTACCCAACAACCAACCACGGCATCTATCATTTTCACCAACAGCCAGAGATGCGGTAACCGAACCATGCTGCCCCATTTTATGCTCTATCCCCGTGTTCACAAAATCGTTATCCTCTAAGCTACCGTCTTCATTGACCCACAATTTGGGAACTGCGAACAAAGAAATACCGCCGGTACCCGGCTTAGCACCTTCAATACGAGCCAAGTAGAGGTGGATGATATTTTCAGTAAAATCATTATTACCGCCGGTTATAAATATCTTATTGCCTTTGATCTTAAAAATCAGCGGGTCCTCGGTCGGATAAGCCTTGGAAAGAATATCACCGACATCGGACCCGGCGCCAGGCTCGGTTAGACACATTGTTCCGGCCCATGTTCCGTCCATCATCTTCGGCAGGAACATCGCCTTTACCTTATCATCACCATAGCTTTGAATTAAGCCGGCTGCCCCGCTGGTCAATAGAACATAGGGCATAAAAGATGGATTAGCGGCACAGATCAGTTCCCAAACGGCAGCATGTAGCATTTCCGGTAATACCATGGCATCGGGGGAATCATCAATATTGCTGGTACCCCAGCCCTCTTCCTGCAATTTGTGGAAGAGAGGTCCATAACCAGGCGGGGTAGTTACTTTACCGTCAGCAAAGGTAACTGGGTTGCTCTCGGTTTCGGCGTTGGTCGGCTCAATTACTTTCTTGCACATTTTTAGAACGGGTTCTAGGACTGATTTAATATCATCCTTGGAATAATAGTCCACAAACTGCGGATAGTTAAAAACTTCCTCAGTCGGAAGCCATTCTTGAAGAATAAATTCGAAATCTCTAATATTATTGACTGCAAAATTAGACGACATGTATATTTCCTCCAATTTTAATATTTTCATTATATGTTTCCACTGCAGAAAGTCTAAAAACGTTATAAAATATCAAGTCACTGCAATTATTTTTGTGTCATCCTGAGCGAGAGCGAAAGATCTAGGGACAAAAGATCCTTCGCTTCGCTCAGGATGACAATAAAACGTGATATTAATAGCATAACAAGGGGTTTCTGCAGCAGAATCGCTATATTAATTTTCCGGAAAGCTTTACTCTATATTTCTCTGGTCCACAAGGAAGCCATAGCTGGTCCGCCGCCTACGCAAAGGGAAGCACCGCCAACTGTTTTTCCGAGTCTCTCAAGTTCATAGTAAAGGCTGACAATGATGCGCAGTGCAGTACAACCAACCGGATGTCCCAGACCAATCCCAGAACCATTATTGTTAATGTTGCCTTCCTGTTCAAATGTACCGATATTCAAAGTGATGCCTGCTTCGTCTTTAATTTTCTTGCCAACTCCAATGACTTGAGCGGCAAAGGCTTCGTTGATTTCCCAGTAATCAACGTCTTCATACTTCATCCCAGCCTCTTTCAAGCATCTGGGGATCGCAACGGCGGGTCCTAAACCCATTACGTGGGCTTCTACTCCTTCATCACAGACATTGATCAGTTTCATTAGAGGTTTAAGTCCCAACTCCAGAGCTTTTTTCTTGGTCATCAAAACAACAGCAGCAGAAGCGTCATTTAGACCGGATGCGTTGGCAGCCGTTACAACTCCATCTTTATTAAATGCGGGTTTCAGTTTAGCCATAGCTTCAAGGCTTGCTCCCCGAATAGCATGCTCGTCCTGCGCAAATACATATTCTTTCTTGCCCTTTTTGACTGGTACCGGTATAATTTCTCTTTCAAAACGGCCTTCATCAATAGCTCTTACTGCTCTCTGATGGCTGAGAAGTGCCAGCTCATCACATTCTTCTCTGGTAATTCCATACAATTTAGCAATGTTATCAGCAGTTCCGCCCATGTGAGAACCAGCCAGTTGGCAAACCAGTCCATCGGCAAGCATGGCATCTTCCATTTTGACATCAGCCATTCTTGCCCCCCACCTCATATTCTTAGAGATATAAGGAGCATTACTCATACTTTCTGTACCGGTTACTAGGGCTATATCGTATTTGCCCAGCTGCAGTTTCATCGCGGCAATTTCCAAGGCTCTCATACCTGATGCGCAGTTTTGGCTGACCATAGAAGCACTTGATTTGGGATCCATACCTATTCCCATTGCCACAATACGAGGTGGCAAAGAGCCATTACCATGGTGTAAACACATTCCGCCCACGATCTCATCAACCTGTTTAGGTTCAATTCCCGCTCTCTTAATGGCCTCAGTAGCAACAATCTTGGTCATCTCATTGGCCGGGACCGGTTGGAGCGAACCTCCATAAGAACCAATAGGTGTTCTGCAGGCGCTAACCATTACAACTTCGTTAAGTTCCATTGCCATAATCAAAAGTCTCCTTTTTTGATTTTATACTACACCCAAAGTTCGGGTGATCCATTACATTAGGATATCTTGTTGCTCCTCACCCAAATTTTATTGGCATCTGCTTCTTTGATTAGTTCATCACGAAAATTAGGATGAGCAATATTTATTAAAGCTTCGGCTCTTTCCCAGGTACTTTTTCCCTTTAGAATAGCAACACCAAATTCAGTGACCACATAATAATTTATACTTCTGGGAACAGTCACAATCGCCCCGGGAGTAAGAAAAGGCTTAATACGGGATTGCATCATGCCCGCCTTATCAACAAAGGTAGAGCTAAGACAGATTAGACCCTTACCTCCCTTAGATTTATAGGACCCATAAATAAAGTCTAACTGGCCGCCGGTTCCTGAAATCTGCCTTATTCCTGAGGATTCTGAGGCGACTTGACCATAGAGATCTACTTCCAGAGCATTGTTAATACACATCATGTTATCATTTTGACAGATAATGTCGGGGTCGTTGGTATAATCGACCGAATAACTTGCACAAATGGGGTTGTTATCCAAAAAATCATAGAGTTTCTTGGTTCCCATGGCGAAAGTATAGACCATTTTACCTTTGTCAAGCTGTTTGCGCAGACCATTAATTCTTCCGGCTTCGTACATATCAACAAAGGAATCTACCAGCATTTCGGTATGAACACCCAGGTCTTTTAAATCCGATTGAGCGATCATCGCGCCAACTGCATTAGGCATAGCTCCGATCCCTAACTGCAGGCAGGCGCCATCTTCGATTAGCCCCATTACGGTTGCGGCGATTGTCTTATCCACCTCAGATACTGGTGTCTCAGGAAGCTGAATTAGCGGTTTATTGTCACCTTGGACAAAATAATCAATTTCAGATATATGCAAAGTCTCCCTTGAGCCACCAAGGCATCTCGGTACAGATTCATTTACTTCAGCAATCACAATTTTAGCGACATCACATAGGGCATGAGTGACGGAATTTGATGTACCCAAGTTTACATAACCGTGTTGATCAGGAGGAGTAACCTTGATCAAAGCTACGTCGACAGGTATGCGGCCCCTTTCAAAAAAACTGGGACCTTCATGATAGGTTAAGGGCAGATAGTTGCACAGATTTTTATCATGCAGCTTTCGGCTAGCCCCACTGAAGTGCCAGTCATTATAAATAAAATGTTTTCTTTCCGGATCATTTACAATGGTTTGCGGTGGAAAAGGACAGCATATCGTTCGAATGATTACTTCTTCTAATTCATCTTTTCTCTTGGCCAAAGCCGCATCTAAAACGTAAGAATTCATGACGAATTCACCATAATGAACAGAATCGCCGGATTTAACAACCTTGACCGCTTGATCAGCAGAGACGAATTTGCTCTCATACTCACGTTTATAATCCAAGTCAATCCCTCCTTGTTATTAATTTCGGAAGGTTTTGGCATCAGTTTTCAAGCTACTTACCCATAAACTGTGGTTTTCTCTTTTCAAGAAAAGCGCCCGTACCTTCAGCCTTGTCAGTTGTGGCACAACACATACCAAACATATCCGACTCGATGCCCATAGCTGTGTCAATATCTACTTGCAAGCCTTTGTTGATGGCGAATTTGGCATAGCCAACTGCCAGAGGAGCCTTGGTGGCAATTTTCTTGGCAAGTTTTTTAGCTTCATCCATTAACTGATCCTGAGGATAAACATGGTTTACCAGACCTATACGGTAAGCTTCCTGGGCATTAATCGTATCGGCAGTAAACGTGAGTTCTTTAGCACGTCCTTCACCAATCAAACGAGGCAGCCGTTGTGTTCCTCCAAAGCCTGGTATAACTCCAAGTCCAACTTCGGGTAAAGCAAAAATCGCTGTTTCCGAGGCCAATCTAA
>Ga0326727_10003355_pt1 | contig 51475 bp, 40 predicted proteins | sample MB2enrmetagenome_FD_207643 | JGI IMG/M metagenome (GOLD analysis project Ga0326727, IMG submission 207643) | Lab enriched peat soil microbial communities from McLean, Ithaca, NY, United States - MB29MY | ecosystem: Environmental > Terrestrial > Soil > Wetlands > Peat | place: USA: New York...
ACGCGCCCGCCGGAGGTGAACAACTGGGCAAGACAAAGCACAGCCATGGCGGTTGCGAAGAGAAGAAACGCACTCAGGACATTGCGCCGAGCCTCACGGTTGCCGGCGGCGACCTGGCTCAGGAAGAATACTCCGACCAAAGACCCCCAGCGGAGAACTTCAGCGCGTGTGTCGAACGTGGAAGAGGTTGTACGCGCCACGATTTGGAACAGTCCCCAGATTGGGATCGCGTATACGAGCCATGGCGCCGGCCCGCGTGCCAAGTGTTCGCCGGCGCTGCGGATATTCGCCAGCAGGTAAACGGCAACGAGAGCATAGATGCCGATTTGAAAAAACTGAATCGGCCAGGCATCCTGCACGGAGGCGGTCGCCGTGGAAAACGCCAGCAGAAGAATCAGACACGCGCCAACGAGCGTCGGCGCGCGCCCAGCGGCCGTAATTCGCAGGGCAATAAACCCGGCGTATGCGCGAATGAGCTTGAGTGGCAACGCGATCATTGTATGTCACCCGCTGCTCCCGGTTGCAAGTTGGGCTTGAATGACAGGGAGTTTGAAGACACTCAGACCAAGCCGCGTTGTGTGGCCTATACTTGGAGTGCAAACCGGGGCCGGCACCGACCGGTTACAGACAACTTCCGATGACTACAATCACCCGCCGCAGATTCCTCGCCACTACGACAGCATTTTCAATTGCCGCCGCCCGCCTTCACGCACAGAGCCAGCCGCAAGTGCAGGTCACGCTCGCCATCCCGGCTGAGGCCACAGGTTCCCGTATGCCGGAGGACTTTGTGGGGCTGTCCTACGAAGTGCAGCAACTCACCGACCCGAGTTTTTTCTCGATGGAGAACACGGGATTGATTCGCGAGTTCAAGGCACTTTCATCGCGAGGCGTGCTGCGCCTTGGCGGCAACACCAGCGAGTTCGCATACTGGAAGCCGACGGCGAGCTCCCCTGAGCCGGAACACCCCAGCATCCGCGAGGTCGCAGGCTGGCCCAAGGAACAGTACTACCCTGTGGCGGCTGAGGCAGTGCGCAACCTGGCGGACTTTCTGAAAGCCACAGGCTGGACCTGCCTCTACGGCATCGGAATGGGGACGAATGTGCCCGCGCGCGCCGCGGAGGAAGCCGAGTTCGCGGCAAAAACGCTTGGGGCCAGCCTGCAATATTTCCAGATAGGCAACGAGGTGGATCTGTTCAGCCGCCACTTACGCGATGCGAAGACATGGTCCGCGAAGACTTACCTGGATGAATGGCTGGCCATCGCTCGCGCGATAACAGCACGCGTGCCGGCAGCTAACTTTGGGTTACCGGATGTTGCTGTGAATACAGCGTGGCTAAGTGAGATCGCCGATCTGTGGCATACGATCGAGAATCCGCCGCATGTTACAACGCTGACGCATCATCACTACTTCGGCGGGCCGGCCACTAACCCGGACGTCAACATTCCCAACCTGCTGAAGCCGGCGACTATGGCGAGGATGCAGAATACCGCGGATTTAGCGACCGCGGCGGCAGGCAAGATGGGCGCGCGGGTGCGCATGACGGAAGGCAACACTTGCTATCGCGGAGGCAAACCCGGCGTGTCGGACGTCTTCGCGGCGGCGCTTTGGGCGGCAGACTATTCGCTGCTGCTGGCCAGCAACAATTATTCCGGGATCAACCTGCACGGCGGCACCGGCAAATCCGTGGCCAACTCGGTTGGAGGTTCTCTGCCGGGCGATGGGCTGCTTAAAGACAAGGGTGAAACCGAGGAGCAGATCGCGGCGCATCCGCACCCCTTCTATACACCGATAGCCACGTTCGGCGCCGAATACATGATGGAGCCGGTTGCCTATGGGCTCAAGTTTGCCGGCGCACTGAGCGGCGGATCGTTTGTGAAGGGCGACTTCACTGCGAAGCTGCAGGCTGCTGGAGTGGACGCGACTGCGTATGCCGCCAAACTTCCCGGCGGTGAGACATCGGTGATCGTTCTAAACAAGGACGCCGAGCAGGATGTTGTGTTGAGCCTGGGCTTTGGAAGGGGCAAGGGCGGGAAGGTCGAGGTTGAAACGCTGCACGCCCCCGCGCTCGACAGCCGCGAGGCTCACATCACGCGGTCTGCCAAAGCCGGCCATCTCAAGGACGGCAAGTACACCGTCACCGTCGCGCGCGGATCGGGTGTCCGCCTGATCGTGAGCTGACGGTTCTCCAGTGGGAATTTTCCGGCTGGTTGATGTGGCAATGCGTGCGGGTTTCCCGCCCTTTCGGCATTCAGGATGGACGCTTCATAGAAGTACTGCCATAAATTGACAAGAATTGCCATGCATGTTACGTTGACAATAAAGGACTTCGCAATGCAAACCATGAATATCTCACTTCCCGACCCCATGAAGCAGTACGTGGAGGAGCAGGTCACGGTGGGGGACTACAGCAGCGCCAGCGAGTATATGCGTGAGTTGGTGCGCGCCGACCAAAAGCGCAATGCCAGAGAAAAGCTTGAGCGGACCTTGATGGAATCGCTGCTTGAGGGCGATGCGCAGGAGGCCACTCCGGAATTTTGGAGCACGCTCCGTGCGGAATTGGGCAAGCGGGTCAAGGCGCGTGAGACGATGCGGCAGGAGATTGAGCCATGACGCGTGTCTTCGATCTACCGGATTCGCTCGTGAAGCGGGCCGAGGAGTTGGCGCGCGAAGATGGCGTCTCCCTCGATGTTTGGGTGACCTCCGCGCTGGCGCAGAAGATCGGCGCTGTGGAGACCGCGGCTGCGTTCTTCCAGAGCAGGTCCGTTTGCGCGGGCAAGGGGCTGAGTTCCTACCTCGACCTCATTCCGGATAATCCTCCGATGCCGGGGGATGAACTGCCGATGGCTTGAGTTTCGGATTGGAATTGTATCTCAAATCGTATACAATAGTTGTATGGGTAGCCAAATGCAGAGTGCAACCGCAATGATTCATATTCGGATCGATCAGAAACTGAAGTCGCAGGCGTCTAAGACTCTTGATGCTATGGGTTTAAGTCTCTCTGAGGCGGTGCGCGTGTTTCTCACGAGAGTGGCGGCGGACCAGGCGTTCCCTTTTGAGCTTCGCGTTCCCAATGCCGAGACCATCGCGGCTATGGAAGCAGGCGATCGAGGCGAGGTCGTGGAATTCGGGAGTATCGAAGAGCTAATGGCCGACCTCCATGCGGACGATTAGCCGAACCGCCAAGACCAAGAAGGACTTCAACCGCGAAGCCAGAGGGCGTTCCTCTACAATCCCTGAGAGCACTTGGGAGCGCCACGATGCCCCTCTACGGGAATGCGTTGGATCTGATTCGCGCCAATCTCGAGGAGATTTCAAAGGGGATCAAGCCGCAAGGAGTTGCGATCGGTTTTCTCACCGAACGGCAGCTGAAGGAGATCAACCAGGCGCGAGTGGCCCGCGTTCCGCCGCTTCCGCCAGTGGTTGGCGAAGTCCTCTTTTACGGCAGGCATATGCATAAAAGCCGGGTGGTGCGCGACGGCTATACGGTCGAGGATGTGATCGATCAGATCGTGAGCGCCATGGATGCAGCCGCCGAATTCGTTCACACTCCCAACATGACGACGGTCCAGAATCTGACCGGCCGACCCGACCGTTACGGAAACATCGTGAAGGACTTGGCAGTCTTCGAGTGCAGCGCTCGCCATCCCCGTCCCGAGCTTTTCTCGGTGATGCCCAAGGGCGATGCGAACAAACCCCCCGCGAAAAGACCCAAAAGGTAAAGGGCCGCTTGCGCGGCCCCTCACCTTCAATTTCAAGCGGTTCGCCCGGGTAACAGGTTCAGTCCGGCAGCACCAACCGCTCAAATAGATTATCGAGCCGAACTGAAAAATCGTCAACGAAAATCGTAGATATGGGGATTCCGCACACGGCTCTGAATCGAGGCGTGGGCGCACGGCTGGTTGGGAAAAAAGGGAGGCGGACGAGGTTCGTAGACTCCCACCCTTTCGCAATGGGCGCGAAAGGATGGGGCCCCGGCAGCCGGGCGGATTTCTCACGAACATTTTGTTCTGTAGGTCGATTCGGCATAAAATAGTTCAAGTTTGCCTGAGCGGAAGGACGGATTGCAAGATGATATTGAATGCTGAGGAGTTGTCGCCGGCACAAAGATCTGCGATCGAACAAATCCTGGGGCGCCAGATATTGGAGGCCGAGGCCATTAGCCTTCGTGCGTTTGCGCCTCCGCCGGTCGACTCGCCCGAGCGGCAGACCGCGGTAGAGAAGCTGCGCAGGTTTCTGGAGGGTGATCGCCCGCGCGCCGGCATCTCCGATGAGGAAGGCGAGGCCGCGCTTCTTGAAGCTCTTCGCAGTGAGCGCCTGGGTTACAAGCAGATGCCGTGAGAATCGTCCTCGATAGCAATATACTTGTGCGGTCCTTTGTAAGTTCCCATGGACTTGCGCGTGATCTGCTATTGGCTATTCTCGCGGGTGACCACGCGCTGATTCTCTCCAACGAGATTCTCTCCGAGGTGTCGCGGGTGCTGCGCTATCCACGACTGATGGCGGTTCACGGGGAGAGCGAAGAAGCTATCTACAATTTTACAAGTTGGCTGCGGGATGCGGCTGAGATCATTGCGCTCGATCCTCTTAGCAGTGCTCCCATTCGCGACCGAAACGATATCTTCGTTCTGCAAACCGCGTTAAGCGGAGAAGCGGACGTGCTTTGCACCGGCGATCGGGACTTCTTTGAGCCGCCAGCTTCGATATTCCTGGCAAGCTGCGGGATAGACGCCCTTACAGACGCGCAGTTGATGCAGAAACTGAAGGGCTGATTTCGTACTGGATGAGTGTCGAGGTCTCCCAGGTCTGAGAATCTAGACTTGGGGCACCCAGCCATGACTAACAGGGTACCCTCATCACACGGTTTAGGGTAGCGTGAAATTGCCAACATGGATATAATTCGGGCAAGCGCCATGACTCAGCGCCGCAGGGAGTTCCCACGGCACTGGTCACGACGATTAGGCTGGAGTGACCGCTCCAGTCGGTAGTGCAAGGGCGGGGCACCATGTGTAGCATGGCTCGCTCCGCATCGGCCTTACTGCTGGTCGTGCTGAGAACACTTCCGAGTCAGGTTTGCCGAACCTAATAGGGTGCCGGGGAGGGGCTGGGCTTTGGAGGCCCAGTTCTCTCCCGGTCGTGCCTTGGCCGTGGTCTTGGACACCGCAACCAAGTTCAAACTCCCCTGCCTACTGCGTCATCTCGCTTAATCTCGTCGCAGTCGTGATGTGTGCCGGATTTATTTCCTGCACAATTGCCCGATACATATTGGGTCTTCTTCCGCTGCCGCGCCGCACGAGCCTGACTTGTGGCTGATCACGTTCGGTCAACTTCCTTAGTGCCTGGGCGACGGAAAAAATGCGCTTGCCTTCGTCTCTACTGAATTGGAAATTTTGGGATTCCAGCATTTCGAGGATCATTCGCGGACTCAGGGACACATTAGGTCTGGAGAGGACAGCCTCAAGCACCGTAGTGATTATTTGAGGGGCATCGGAATCGGAAGCCGCCCCCTCTTCTCCTACAGAGTGATCCTTAGACGCAGATATATGTTCTTTGGCGGCTTGAGCACCGTTTGCCGGAGGGGGAGCAGGACTGGACGCTAGAAGTCGCGCTACTCGCTCCAGCGCATCTAGATCTTTCTGGTCCTCTTCCTCCCGCTTACGACGGCGTTCCTCGATAGCTTGTCGCGCTATAAGAAGTTGATCGGGCAAGGTGACATTCATATAGTGCCTCGCTTTCCGGCGTTGTCGCGCCTGAGAGTGTCTACAGCATAGCGCGACTACGGAGGCAATACAAGAGGCGAATAGGCGGGAAAAGAGGAAAATATGAGCGGGACGCACTAAACCGGCACGCCCGTGGAACCAATCTAGTAAACAGGCGTCATTTTACCCCGGTTACGAGGGGCGCGGACAAGACGTCCGCGCTACAGCCGGCCGGGAGGCCGGCGCTACGCTGATTCGGTTGGGCGCTGATTCGATCCGGCTGGGTGGGGCCGGCTGCCCCACTGCAGGTGGTTATTCCTCTTCTTCCTCGACGGGCCGCTTGGCGTTGGCCAGGATTTTTTCGGCTGTTTGTTCCTGCGTGTTACCCAATCGCTTCACGGAAGCGGCCCTAACCAGCGAGCGCATCTGAGAGATCGCAATGGCGTTCAGTTGCCTCAGGCGTTCAGGCATCGCCAGTCCTTGGTGGATCAAGACGGCGTTGATGCTTTCTAGATTGGACAGCACGACCAGTTGTTCAATCGTCGCGCCGTCGCGCATGTTGCCCGGATGTTGTGGATTGGCCTGCCGCCACTGCGCGGCAGTTGTGCCGAACAAGGCTACATTGAGCAAATCGGCCTCACTGGCATAGACGGTAACGATCTGGGCCTTGGTCAGTTGCGGTGGAATCAGCCGTTCCTTGATGGCGTCCGTGTGGATTCGATAGTTGATCTTGGCCAACGTGCGCTGGAAGCTCCATTGCAGCGATGTCGCGCGCGCCTCTTCATCCTTGAGCCGTTGGAACTCCTTGATGAGATACAGCTTGAACTCGGGACTGAGCCAGGAGCCGAACTCGAAGGCGATGTCTCGATGGGCGTAGGTGCCACCGTACCGGCCAGCCTTGGCATACAAGCCGGTGGCTCCTGTGGCGTCGATCCACTTCTTTGCCGACAGATAGAAGCTGTTGCGCCCGGCTTCATTTCTAATTCCCTCGAATTCGAGGGAATTGAAGGCGGGGTTGTTGATCTGTTCCCACACACCGAGGAACAGCACCGTGTCCTTATTCTTCAGCCACTGCTCGATCAGTGCGCTTCCGCCCTCGAAGCTTTTCACCATGTCGGTCAGCGAAATGTAATCCTGGTCATGCCGAGTCGCGATTGCAACCTCAGCGCCCTGAACGGTAATGCTGCGGTTCTTCATGTCGATCCGTTCCTAATGGAGCGGGTGGCCCGCATAAAGTATGCAACAAATCTGGGCTGTCCAGGTCTCGATGTTTTGAGACCTGGGACTATCACGAACCGCAGGTTCTTCGACTCCCCTTCGCTCCGCTCAGGGTCGCTCAGGATGACAGCATTTGCGAAGCTACTCTTCCTCTTCCTCCACGGGCCGCTTGGCGTTAGCCAGGATTTTTTCGGCTACTAACTGGGGGACTATGTCGTAGTGGTCCATCTCCATGCGGTAACTTCCCTTGCCTTGCGTCATGGAAGTTAGTAGCGTGCCATAAGTCAGCATCTCGGCCATTGGGACCTGGGCGTTGATAACTGTTGTCCGGCCTTTGGACTCCATGCCGCCTACGCGGCCGCGGCGGCTGTTCAGGTCGCCCATCAGGGTGCCGGCAAACTCATCCGGGGCTTCGATCTCGACTTTCATAATGGGCTCGAGCAGGCAGGGCTTCGCCGTCTCCATGGCCTTGCGGAAGGCAATGCGGCCGGCCATCTTGAAGGACATTTCGTTGGAGTCGACGTCGTGGTAGCTGCCGTCGTAGACGGTGGCCTTGAAGTCCACCACCGGGAAGCCGGCGAGGTAGCCGCGGGCGGCCGACTCGACGATTCCCTTTTCGATGGCGGGAATAAAATTGCGCGGGATGGCGCCGCCGAAGACTTCGCTGGCGAACTCGAAGCCCGTGCCGCGGGGCAGAGGCTCCATGCGGATTTTGCAGTCGCCGAACTGACCGTGGCCGCCAGTCTGCTTTTTGTGCCGACCCGGCGCCTCGACCTTGGCGCGGATGGTCTCACGATAAGGCACTTTCGGAGCCTTGAGAACGACCTCGGCATGGTAGCGCTTCTTGAGGCGGCTAACGATGGCTTCGATGTGCGGCTGGCCCGCGCCCGCGATTAGGAACTCGTTGGTCTGCGGGTCGCGGAAGAAGCGGATCAGGCGGTCTTCTTCCATCAGCTTATGGATGGCGGGCGCGAGCTTGTCCTCGTCGGCGCGGCTCTTGGGTTCGATGGCGTAGGTCATGGCTGGCTCGGGGAAGGACGGCATATCCACCTGGATTTCTGCGCCCTTCTGTCCCAGCGTGTCGCCGGTGAGCGTGTCGCGCAGCTTGGCCACCGCGCCCAGGTCGCCCGCATGCAGTTCCGGCACCTCAATTGCCTTGCGGCCTTGCATGACACCTAAATGGGAAAAACGCTCCTGACCGCGGCGCGTGTAATTCTCGACCGTCGCATCGTTTCGGACGATGCCGCTGAGAACCTTGAAGAATGTTATCCGGCCGGAGAAGGGATCGGTCATGGTTTTGAAGACGAGAAGTCCTAATGGTTCCTTGTCGTCCACCTTGCGGAAGGCGGTCGGTGCGTCGGCATCAGCGGTCGCGTCTCCGTTTGCGGCTGCACCTTCAAACGATGGAGCATGGACAGGTATGGGGGCGCGCTCGACGGGCGAGGGCGCGTAGACCTTGATGAAATCGAGTAGGTGATCCATGGCCATGTTGGCCAGGCCGCTGGCAAACAGCACCGGGAAGATGCGGTCGTCGCGGATGGCCTCGTGCAGCGCGGCAATCAGATGGTCCTCGGCGATGGTTCCCTTGTCGAAATACTCCTCCATCAGCTCGTCTTTGCCCTCGGCCACCAGCTCGACCAAAGCCTCATGGCGCGCCTTTGCATCGGCCGCCAGGCTGTTGGGAATCTCGCCGAGTTTGCCGCGGCCGTCGCCGCCGGGGGTGTAGAAGAACGCCTCCATGGTGACCAGATCGACCACGCCGTGAAAGCCCTGGGCGTCGGAGATGGGCAACTGGACAGGAACACAGTTGCGTCCCCAGCGGTCAACCAAATCTTCGACAAGGGCGCTCAAACCGCCGCCACCGCCGGCTTTGGGGTGGTCCATCTGGTTAACGACAACGATGCGGGGGACGTTGGCCTCTTCGGCATATCTCCATACCCGCTCGGTAACGGCTTCAACGCCATTCTGGGCGTTGACCACCACAATCGCTGCTTCAACTGGGAGCAGAGCGGCGCGGGCTTCGTGCGAGAACATGTGGAAGCCGGGTGTGTCGACGAAATTGATCTTGACGCCCTGCCACTCGGCAAAGGCGACGGCATTCTGCATGGTCAAGCCGCGGGCAACTTCTTCGTCGTCGTAGGCGGTGACGGCGGTTCCATCGTCTACGCGGCCTTGCGTGGGGGTCATTTTGGCGGCATGCAGCAGCGCGGCAATCATGGTGCCTTTGCCGCTGTGCGCATGCCCCACTACAGCTACGTTGCGGATCTCACTTCCCTGGTACGTTTTCATTGGTTTCTCCTTGATGATGAAAGCTTTGGATGGGCTGCGAAGCGGTGACGGCCGAAACGCAGGTCCCCTTCGGCAGGCTCAGGGCAGGCATTCGACTCCGCCGCGCTTCGCTCAGGATGACAGTCCGGCGCAGAAAAGGATTGGGGACGCCCTGGGGGGCGTCCAGGTGGCCGAATTGGAGGGCCACGTGTCCCGGTCTGCCGTCTACCTCATCCATAAAGGTTCGGGGCCGGCGCCGTGCAGATGAATAGAGGAGGGGTCCCCACGGCGTCTTTGCTAAGAAAAAGGGATGCTATCACAGCGGGAGTGTGAACGTCCTGTGACTTGAGGCACATGGAGGAAAACAGACGGCTCGATCACGGCGCGGGCCGCCTGATCGGGCGTATGATGCGGGGAATCGCCAGGTTCAAAGGAGAATCCATGGTGACGTTATTGGATGATTCCGAATCGGCAGGGTCCGGCTTAAGAGGCATATACAAAGTGGGTGGCATTTCCGTTCTGCTTGCGGTCCTGGTTGCGCTGGCGGAGATTGCGATCACTTTCCTTCCGGGAGCGGCGCATATGCCTGTCACCGTAATCGACTGGTTTGTACTGTTTCAGGACAATTGGTTACTGGGGCTCCGCAACTTCGGTCTATTGAATCTGATTGGGGCCTTCCTTCTGACGCCGACGTTTTTGGCGCTGTACTTTGCGCTGCGGCATGAAAACGAACCGTGGCCGGCGCTGGGCGCGATCCTCTTTTTCATGGGGATGGCGGTCTACCTGGCAAGCTACAAAGGCTTTGCGATGCTCTCCCTGAGCAGCCAATACGCAAGCGCGCTCACGGATGCGCAGAGATCGGTGGTAGCGGCGGCGGGACAGGCGATGCTTGTTGAGGGGTCAAACCGTTTTGGCCTTTTTCTCATCGACCTTGCCGGCGTGGTGATATCCGCCGTCATGTTGCGGGGCAAAGTCTTCGGCAATGCGGCAGCTTACGCGGGGATTCTGGGAAACGGGCTGATGATGGTCTTCGAGGCCGTTCAGGCATTTGTGCCGGCGTGGCGGAGTTCGGGCCTGATCGTTGCCATTTGCGCCGGGATCTCGATCATGGTCTGGTGGGTGCTTGTGGGCCGACGGCTGCTCAGGCTTGAGCGCGCCGATGACAGGGCTGCAGGATAGCGGGGCGGATTGGCTTCCGAATTTCGAGTCTGCTACCAGTGGATGAGTGGCAGGAGGCTGGAATAATCGTCGGTCCAGAGGCGGAGTTTTGGGTTTTCGACGGGCGGGCGGACGCGGCTTGCGACTTCAGGCTGCGAGAAGAAATCGGGGCTTTCGGTGAGCAGCATCCAGTCGGCAGTGAACTCACCGCGCTCTTCATTTTGAAGGCTGGTTACGTGCATGGCCTTCATCCCGGCGGCGTTAGCCAGCACGGCGATTGGGGCCTCAAGGTTGACGTGCTGGTTGGAGATGTGGAAAGCCAGAATGCCGCCGGGGGCGAGGTGGCGCTTGTAGAGGTCGACGGCTTCGGTGGTAAGCAGATGGAGCGGAATGGCGTCGCCTGAAAAGGCGTCGATGACGAGCACGTCGAACTTTTGCGGAGGTTCGGCGGTGAGGGAAGACCGGGCATCGCCCTCCACGATATCGACGTGTGCGGCGGAGTCGCGCAGATACGTGAACAGATGCTGGGCGATTGGTGCGACGGCTGGATTGATCTCATAGAAGCGGATTCGGTCGCCGGGATGGCCGTAGGCGGCGATGGTTCCCACGCCGAGGCCTATGACGCCGATGTTGCGCGCGCGGCCCTGGCAGCAGAAGCGCAATGCGAGGCCGACACCGGAATCCTCAGCGTAGTAGGTGGTGGGTGTTCTGCTCAATGCCGGCGAAAAGATCTGCGTGCCGTGCTGGATGGTGCCGTTGGCGAGGGTGCGCATAATGAAACCGGGATAAACAGCGGTCGATTGCCGCACGCGAAGGCTGCCGTAGAAGTTTCGGACGGCCAGCGGTGTGTTTCGCTGGTACGCGGTGTGAATCATGGAAACCAACACGATCAGCAGGATGCTGGAAACGGACCAGAGCAGGCGCTGCGTCCATCCGCTGGACCAGGTGACGGCACACGCCAGCAGCGCGGTGACAAGAAACGAGAGCGCCAGGTCGTAGTTGAATGAAAAGATAAGCGGGGATGCGATGCCGATGAGGAACGATCCCAGCGCGCCGCCCGCGGCAAAGTAGAGATAAAACAGAGTGGACTCGGAGTTGCGTTTGGGGCGTAGCGCGTAGGCCTCGCTATGGCAGAAAAGGCATGAGATGAAGACCTCAACGAGGAAGAAACTCATGCCGATGCTCATGGGCAGAGATACATCGACTTTAGAAAGCATGTAACCGAGACCGGCGAGCATTACTACCAGGAAACGAGTAATGATGGCGCGCGGCAAGAATCGCGGAAACTGGAAAGCAAGAATGATAGTGATGAGATAGACCGCGAGCGGAAGAATCCAAAGCAATGGGATAGCGGCGATGTTAGCGGTAAGATAGCTTGTAACTGCGCTCAGTTGCATGGCGGCGCCCATGGGCAACAGGATCCAGAGCAGCTTGTGACTTAGCGGCGCTGGCGTGATTTGGGACTCGTCTTCTTGTGCGGCTTGCGCCGAGGTTTCGGTTGCGGATCGGGTTCGCCAGGTCAAGATTGCGGAGATGAATACAAAGGCGGCGAATCCGCAGCACCAGCCGAGGCGCTGCGCCCTCAGCGTGAAGTGAGGCTCGACGAGGGTTGGATAGGCTGCAAGAGCCAAGAGAGACGCCAGGTTAGACAGAGCGAAGAGCCGATAGGGAATGCCGCTGGTCTGAACACGGGCCAGCCATACTTGCATCAGCGGGCTGGTTGCGCCGAGCATGAGGAACGGCAGGCCAATGGAGATGCCCAGCGCGAGAAAGATCGACGTCACCGGATGCGTCGAGTCGAGATGAATCGTCTGCGTGGACCAGGCGATGGCGGAGGCGACGCCAAGCATGAGCAGGACGAAATGGAGCTTCCAATGGGATCGTTGGGCTAGCCAATGCGCGTAGAGGTAGGCAACTAGCAATGCTGTTTGAAAGAAGACGAGACACGTGATCCAGACCGCGGCCGATCCGCCCAAGGACGGCAAGAGCTGCTTGGCGGCGATGGGCTCGACCAGGAAAAGCAGAAAGGATGCAAGAAAAACAGCGGAGCCGAAAAGCAGGCGAGAGTGGCGCATCTGCAACCTCAAGTCGGTTAAATAGTAACTGCCGCAGGCAGGATATCTTCTACATCGACCCATTGTGTGGGGTAGTTACCGGTATAACATGCAGTGCAATAGCTTGTGTGCTCGGGACCGGCGCAGCTCTTTAGCAGACCTTCAAGGGATAAGTAGGCTAATGAGTCGGCTTCAATGAATTGGCGGATCTCTTCGATGGACTTATTGGCAGCAATTAAGTCGCGCTTACTGGGTGTATCTACGCCATAGAAGCAGGGGGAGATGGTAGGTGGGCAACTTATGCGAAGATGAACTTCTTTTGCGCCTGCGCCGCGGACCATGCGCACGATTTTTCGACTCGTCGTCCCGCGGATGATGGAGTCGTCGATGAGGACCACGCGCTTGCCATCCAGGAGGTTGTGGACGGGGTTGAGCTTGAGGCGAACGCCGAAGTCGCGGACGCGCTGCTCCGGCTCAATGAAGGTGCGGCCTACATAGTGGTTGCGGATGAGGCCCATGCGGAAGGGAAGGCCGGCCTCTTCAGCGTAGCCGAGCGCAGCCGTGACGCCGGAGTCGGGGACGGGGACGACCAAGTCCGCAGCCACGCCGGATTCGCGGGCCAACTGGCGGCCCATCCGGTCGCGGCTCTCCTGCACCCAGCGGCCGAAGATGCGGCTGTCGGGGCGGGCGAAGTAAACGTGCTCAAAGATGCAACTGGACTGCGGAAAACCGGTGGCGTATTGGCGGCTGGTGACTCCGTCTTCGGTGACCATGACCAGTTCGCCGGGGAGCACGTCGCGTTCGTATTCGGCGCGCAGAAGATCGAAGGCGCAGGTCTCCGAGGCAAACACGATGGTGTCGGGACCGTGGGGATTCTTGATGCGGGCCATGGAAAGCGGGCGAAAGCCGCGTGGATCGCGGGCGGCGAAGATGCGGTCGCGAGTCATCATGACGATGGAGAACGCGCCCTCGACCTGGGAGAGCGAATCGGCGATGGCGTCAACCAGCGAGCCGGCGCGGGAATGAGCGATGAGCTGAACGATGATCTCGGAATCCGAAGTGGTTTGGAAGTATGCGCCGGCGCGCTCCAAGCTTGCGCGCAGGTTGCCGAGGTTGACCAGGTTGCCGTTGTGGGCGATGGCGATGAGGCCCTTGGTGGAGTCGACGCGGATGGGCTGGGCGTTGAGCAGCGCAGAATCGCCGGTTGTCGAGTAGCGGGTGTGGCCGATGGCCATGGAGCCGGGCAGCTTGGCGAGGACGTCGTCGGTGAAGATTTCAGACACCAGACCCATGCCCTTGATGTTGGCCAGATGCTGGCCGTCGGCAGTGGCAATGCCGGCCGACTCCTGGCCGCGATGCTGCAAGGCGTAGAGGCCGAGATAGGCTTCGCGGGCGGCGTTGGGATGGCCGTGAATGGCGACTACGCCGCATTCTTCCTTTAGCTTGGGATCGTCGTCTCGCTGGCCGGCTAAAGCAACCGCAGGTCCTTCGGCTGCGTTTGGCGATGAAGCCGCCAAACTTCGCTCAGGATGACATTCGATTTTGAAGACGCGGAGAGATGCGGAGCAATCGGCAACTCCCTCGACGCCTTGGTAGAGGCGTTGGGTCATGCGGTTACCTCGCCATGGAGAGTTGCTTCCAGGGCGGAGGCCCAAGGCTTGCGCAGGCCGGCGAGCGGCGCGGAGATGAAAGGCTCACCGTCGACGGAGATTTCAAGACGATGTCCGCCCGTGGTTCCGATGCGGGCAGCTAGAAAGTTGTGTTTGCCGGCCAGCCTTTCGATCTCGGAAACGCTGTCGGGGTGGGCGGTGATGAGCACGGTGGAAGCGGGCTCGGCGAAAAGGCCGAAAAGGGGATGGATAAGGAGTGACTGATCCTGCTCGACGGTGGCGCCGATTCCTTTCGGAAATCCGGCCTGCGCGAGAGCAACAGCGATGCCGCCATCGGAGATGTCGCGCGCGGAATAGAGCAGCTTGGCGTCCGCGAGAGTGGCCAGGAGGATGTGCAGATCGGCTTCGGCGTCGAGATCGATCGGCGGCGGTTGGCCCCAGATGCAGCCAAGAATAGTCTTGGCAAATTCGGACGAGCCAAGGACGGCGAGATCGGCGGCGGCCGAGGCTGGGGTTTCTGTTACGTCCTCGGGAACAGTAATCTGATCGCCCGGCAAGGCTTCGGGAATGGGAATCTGCCAATGCAAACCGCGGTTGTCCAGGGGAACAGGGAGGTTGGGGTCCGGTTCCTGGTCGCGTGGGATGGGCCAGATCAGGACGATAGCGTCGCGTTCGCCCTGGAAATGGGAAGGCACAGCCTTGTTCACATCGTCCAGAATGCCGACGATGCCCAACACCGGCGTAGGATAAATGCCTTCCCCGCGGGTTTCGTTATATAGAGAGACGTTGCCGCCGGTGATGGGCGTTCCGAGGGCGGTGCAGGCTTCCGCGATGCCGTCGATGGCGGCGGAGAGCTGAGCCATAATCTCAGGCTTCTCAGGATTGCCGAAGTTGAGGCAGTTGGTGGCGGCGACGGGGGTTGCGCCGGTCATGGCAACCTTGCGCGCGCATTCGGCCACGGCGTGCATCGCTCCCAGCTTGGGATCGAGATAACACCAGCGGCCATTGCCGTCGAGGGCCATGGCGAGACCGATTTCACCTATTGGCCCTTCAAGCGCATCCGGCTTCGCCGTGCCTTTAATGCGCATCACGCCGGCCTCGCCGCCGGGGCCGATCACGGTGTTGGTCTGGACCATGGTGTCGTATTGCTCGTGGACCCAGCGCTTGGAGCAGACGTTGGGGCTGGCGAGGAGCTTTTTCAGGTCGGCGGTGTAGTTGCGGTCTTTGGCGAGCTCGGCCAGAACATGAGCGGGCGGATCGGACGGGGCGGGGCAGTTCCACGTGCCGACGGGACGGTGGTAGAGCGGGGCATCGTCGGTGAGAGACTTGTTGGGGATGTCGGCGACCAGGACGCCATGATGGCGGATGCGCAGGCGCGCCTCGGACTGAACCGTGCCCACGATGACGGCGTCAAGACCCCACTTTGCAAAGACGCTGAGCACTTCGTCCTCGCGGCCCTTACTGGCCACAAGCAGCATGCGCTCCTGGCTTTCGGAGAGCATGATTTCGTAGGCGGACATGCCGGTCTCGCGCTGAGGAACGAGGTCGAGCTCGACATCGAGACCAACACCGCCGCGCGCGCCCATCTCGCATGTGGAGCAAGTTAACCCGGCCGCGCCCATGTCCTGAATGCCGACGATGGCGCCGGTGCGCATGGCTTCCAAACACGCCTCGAGCAGCAGCTTCTCCATGAACGGATCGCCAACTTGAACATTGGGGCGCTTCTGCTCCGAGCCTTCCTTGAACTCTTCGCTGGCCATGGTTGCGCCGTGGATGCCGTCGCGGCCGGTTTTTGCGCCGACATAAATGACGGGGTTGCCGACGCCGGCGGCTTTGCCGTAAAAGATCTCGTCGATGCGGACCAGGCCGAGAGCGAATGCGTTGACCAGGGGGTTGCCGCTGTAGCAGGGCTCGAACTTGGTTTCGCCGCCGAGGTTGGGCACTCCGAAACAATTGCTGTAACCGGCGATGCCGCTGACTACGCCTTCGACGATGGAGTGATTGCGGGCGATGAGCGCGCGCTCTTCGGCGGACTGCCTGGGCTCTTCGATGATCGGACCGAAGCGCAGTGAATCCATGACGGCCAGCGGCCGAGCGCCCATGGTAAAGATGTCGCGCAGAATGCCGCCAACTCCGGTGGCTGCGCCCTGGTAGGGCTCAATGTAGCTGGGGTGGTTATGGGACTCAATCTTGAAGGCGCAGGCCCAGCCTTCGCCCACGTCGATGATGCCGGCGTTTTCTCCGGGACCCTGCACCACGCGGCCGCTCTTTGTGGGAAGGCGCTTGAGATGGACGCGGCTTGACTTGTAGGAGCAGTGCTCGCTCCACATCACGCTGTAGATGCCAAGCTCCGTAAGCGATGGGACGCGGCCCAAAGCCGCCTGAATCCGCTCGTATTCATCCGCGGTGATGCTGTGCGAGGCGAGCAACTGCGGGGTCACGTTAACCGGCTCGGGAACAACAGAGGAATCTGGAATCATCACGGTTGCCTCCATTGTCGCATGGCATCTGCGGTGCGGCAGCCGCCTTCGGCTCGTCTGCGCGTGGAAAAAGACGCGGGGCCCGGCGAGTGGCGCGGCGTGCGAAGGCTGTGCGATACTTTTTGTGGAAGTGCAGCCCGAGCCGGGATGGCGGAACTGGCAGACGCAGCGGACTCAAAATCCGCCGACCCTTGCGGTCATGGGGGTTCGACCCCCCCTCCCGGCACCAAAGTAACACTCTAGAAATATAGCAAACTAAATAACTTAAAGGGAAATGCTGCGCCCTCGCTGCTCTGTGCCGTCTCCGCGACGATCATCTCAACTGTTGTGGGAAGTAGATCGGCCTTGCCCATAGCTGCTTCGAGGTTGTCGCCCGCATCAAGGGCAGAAACCACGACACCCCAAGCAGGGTCAGGCGCGGCTGCCAACCGAGGCGGAATCTCACGCTTCAAGTGCTCCGCAAGAGGCCACATTCCTGGAATGCCTTCTGCGGCCGAGAGGCCAGAGCCGACAACAATGAGAAGACCCTCCCGCAGGTGGTCCTGAAGTCGCCTTTTCACCGCGGACAGTTCCAGAGGCATAGCTAGCCCATGCACCTCTTCTTTCGACGGCTCCGATTATAGGCTGGTTGTCACATTCTTCTCATCATTCTCTTGGGAATTCGAGGCGTACAGGCTTCTTCCTTACATCGGTCCCAAACCTGGGCCAGCATTCATCGATGTCCCTACACAAGAGTCTCCGTTGGCGGCAACGGCCCTCACCAATCGGTGAGAAGTCCATGCCGATCCGTCACCCATCGGTCAATGCTTGAATCGTGAGCTATTCGGAACTGAGCCTCTATCCAAGTACGGAGAGTTTTGCTAACTACGGTTCGAATGTCATCACGTCCGCTCGAATTCGAACCATTTTCAAGCGTGCGGTCGCTGCGAGGCGTAAAGGCCGCTACGCGCCGCTGACGCGATGGCCTACGGCCAGCCTTGACCCCTCTACGCTGCCACGGTAATCATGATTTCCTTCTATATATGGTCGTGAGCTCAGTCTCTTTGCCGGCTTCCAGTTCAGTTGCGCTGCCGTAAACTACTTGCCTCCTTTTCCCAGGAGCCTAAGGGACATACCAGCCGGAGACGAAACCATTGCTGGCAGGACGCACGATGCACAGCTTATGTTTTCCGTCCTGGCTCCGTTGCACGGTCCATCCTTCACGATCGCATCGAACCAACGACCTCAAATCCCCATCCTGGTCCAGCTTGTAAGCAGCCTGCCCTTCACTTGACGTGGCCCAGGCAGACACCGCCTTTACATCGAGCGCACGGGTATATCCATTTGTATTCCCGATGTTGTATCCCCAATAGAAGGTTCCACCCATCAACAGCATTCCCACAACTGCTGCGCCGCCGAGCCACTGGAGCCAGGATTTACGGGCCGCGATTTGTGCAACAGTCTGAGCGGCCTGCGGAATCTCCCTTTGCGCGGACGTTACGACGGCTTGGCCCACAGTCTCTTCTATCCGCGCCTTCGTTGCCGCAAGGTCAGCTTCGGCCTGCTTGCGGGCACTGTCTAGCGAAGACGCGTACTTGGCGAGCGATTGCGAAATCAGTTTGTCGATTTGTTCCGGCATCTGTTTCGCCAGATCAAGATGGTGGCCAAGTAAGAAGGCAATGGCCCAAATCGCATCGTTGTCCCGAATATCTACAGCGTGTTTCAAAAACTTTCTTTGTATCAGGGCACGACTTCAGTCGTGCCGAAAAGAGCCGGAAAACGAAGGGGTTTTAACCCCTGATGGACAGCGTCCGAGACTTGGCGACCATTTTTGAAACACGCTTTAGTTCTTTACCGATGCGATTGAAACGGTTCGTTTCTTCAGGACTCGGAGCACGGCCATAGATTGAGCGAAAGGCTGCATCGACATTCATGCAACCACTCCATCGAAGACCGATGCACACTCCTTTACCCAGCGGCTTACCTCTGCACGATTTCCGATGGGCGCGACCTCGATTACTTTTTCGATCGTCAGGCGCTCGCTGTGCAACAGATCGGAGATGCGGTCGGCCACCTCCGGGAAATTGAAAGTCTTACCTTGAGTCTCTACCGTTGCCCTAATCTTTGAGCTGTTGTATAGCTCGAATTTGCGTTCCGGCCCGTGGTACAGATTGCGAAGAACGTGGGTCGTGTGACCACCGACTGTGTCCAGGTATTCCTTCAAGAGTTGGAGGCTATCCCGCTGTGAATTGATTACCCACAGCGTTACCAACTTACGTCCCAGCTCTTGCATGGACTCCGTGAGCAGCGTTCCGTAGAGTTTTACGCCCTCTCCACTGCGAGCGGGTGTGTTGACGACCACGGTCTCGTCGGGCTGCACAGCCAGACGATTCACAAGGTCCATCCATCCGTCCTTTTCGTCCAGATTCATGTAGACGGTTTCGACTGTCTTTGCATACGCCTTGCCGACATCTGGATTTGCAGTATCCGCGTCAATCAGCAACAGTTTCTCGTTGCGCTTCGAGAGGTAATGAATCAGAGACATCGAGACGATGCTCTTGCCGACGCCACCCTTTGAACCGCTGACCATGTACACAGGCTTTCCCATACATCCTCCTCATATTTCCTTGTCGTCTTCGATTACCGCGAACGTTCCCTTCTTCGCCGCATCTGTGTTTACCGGGGCAGCACTTGATTTTGCGGGCGCAGCCAGAGCAGTCTTCGCGAGCGGCTTCTCTTGGGCATCCAGTCGAACCCCAACGCGCCCCTTGCTTGTTCTTCTTCCGGGTTTCAGATATTGGCGCGCGGTCGAGATTGTCATGCCGAGGCCAACACCCTTCAGATCATCGAGCACCGTTTCGAGAGTGTGTCCGGCAGCAAGTGCTTCCTTGGCCTTTCCGCGCAGCTTTGCAAATGCTTCCCTGCGCGAATAACTTCTCTCCGCGGGCAGAGGAGGCATTGCAATTCGTCTATCCAATGTCGCAATAGCCGCTTGAAGCATTGCCTCGGTGATTACTTCTCTTTGTGTCATCAAGTTCCTCCGGGAGTGTTTTGCAACGAGTAATAAATGTACAGTAGCACGAGATGAGGCGGACTAGTAATGTCGAAACCCCTGTGTTTATTGGGTGATGAGCAGTTATTCGAATGAGTGAGTAATGGATCATAATAGTGCGTAACAAAATAATTCTGACGAAGATTACCGCGTGCGATGTGACCTTGCGTGAAAGCAGTTTCTCGGATAAGTTGTGAGTTGTAACGCGCTATGTGTGGGGAGAGCGGTACAGGATGCGGGTTGTCCGTACACATGGCTTCGCCATGTTTCGTCCAACCCGTCGCCTACGATGCTCCGCGCTGCGCTTGTCTCATCGAGGCTCATCCTGAACGTAACCGCGCACGCTTCGCGTAGGGAAAAGCAATGCCGTTCGCATTACGAGCAAAAGATCGCGCCGCTTCTCGATTTGAAATGCGGCTCACGGCGTCAGAGCGTGTGCTGCTCCGCGAAGACGCCGATCTTGCTGGGCTGAGCATTAGTGAGTTCGTGCGCAGGCGTGCTCTTGGCAAAACGATTCACGCCGCGACTGACTTGATGATGATTCGCGAACTGCGCTGTTTGGGCGGCCTTTAGAAATATGCGATGAACAAGCTTGCCCTACACGGCGAAGTTGTGGACGAGTGTGCTGCGACTATCCGCGCATTGCGCGCAGCTATCGAACGAGTTGCTAACAATGATCGTTAAGTACATCGCCAATCGGAAGACGCAATCGAGCAAGGCTGCGCGCGTTGGCAGCTTACTCGACTGCATCGTGGCCGATGGACACGCAGACGCACAGAAGGCCGAGTACATTGGCGCAAACGGAGACTTCTATTCGGACTCGCAGCAAGGGCAGCGCGCTGAAATGGTCGCTCTTGCAATGGAAGCGACTCGCAGTAAAGACCCTGTCGATCATTGGCTGTTGAGTTGGAAGGAAGGCGAGCAGCCAACGCAAGCGCAATGTAATGAAGCTTAGAGATTCTGAAGCGGCATCTCGGTATGAGCAGTGACCATCTTGCCGTATTCGCTTTGCACCGCAACACGGAGAACTACCATCTTCATGTCGTTCTCAATCGCGTTCATCCCGATACGCTGCGTGTAGAAGAAAAGGGGTGGTGCATCGACAAAGCGCATAAGGCCATTGCAGAAATTGTCCATGCGCAGGGTTGGGAGGCTGAGAAGAATGCCCGCTATCTTGCAGGTCGAGGTGGTGAAGTCATACGAACAAGCAGCACGAGCGAGCCTCAGCCCCGTTCGAAAGCGCGTGACCATGAGAATGCAACAGGAGAGAAATCCTGCGAACGAATCGCGCAAGAAAAGGCCGCACCAATTCTGCGCAATGCGAAAACGTGGGCGCAGGTGCATGAAGGACTTGCCCTGGTCTATATGCGCTATGAGCGGAAGGGCAGCGGCGCAATGCTTTGGGTGGGCGACCAGCCGCTGAAGGCTTCTTGCATCGGTCGTGAGTTCAGCAGGACTCGGATGGAGGAGCGGTTGGGCGAATTTCAGCCTGATAGCCGCAGCAATACAATGCCGCTCCAGCCGCGCACAGCGGAGCCTCTTCGACCTGATATGCCAGCGAACTGGGCTGGGTATCGCAAGGCACTCGTTGCAATCCGCAGACAGAAGGACGCTGTCCAGCTCCAGCAGCACATGGACCATCGCGCAGCGCGGGAGATGCAGTCTGCGGAGTTCCGCAAAGAGCGGTCCGCGCTATATCAGGGCGGCAAGTGGTCCGGCAATGCCTTGAATGTTGCCAGGAGCCTGTTGGCCGCCGACCACGCCATGCGCAGAGCCGAGCTGATGGATCGGCAAAAGCGCGAGCGTGATGGTCTGCGAGGAAGGTTTGGCCGGCGAAAGATTTTCGAGCGGTTCCTTATAGAGCAGGGACAGCCAGAGCTCGCGGAGCAATGGAGATATCGGGATACAGAAGCGCCCGGTACTGCGATTCTCAGAGACGGAGACGAGACAGAACGCAAGCGCGACATCCGCGACTTCACTGCGCAGGTACGTAAGTCCTCGCACTCGCAGTTGGCTGAAATTCACTATTCATCACGCTCTGATCCAAGCCACGTCAGCTTCACGGATCGCGGCAAGCGCATTGACGTTTGGCAAGCGCAGGATGAGGCTGCCGTTTTGGCCGCGCTCCAGTTGGGCGCACAGAAGTGGGGAACACTGACCATCACCGGCCCCGACGAATTCAAGCAACTCTGCGCGCAGCTTGCCGCGCAACATCGATTCAAGATCGGCAATCCAGAGTTGCGATGGGAAATCGTTCGCGGTCCCAGCGATGGCCAGCCAGTTCCGGTAATGCCGGCTGGAATGCCGTCGCCGAGCAGGCCATATCAGTTGCACAAGGCCGACATCCTCAACCGAATCGAGGTGCGGAACGCCTCACAGCTTGATTGGATGATTGCGTTAAGAATGCGCGTAACGGGCCACGATCAACAGGCCATCGCGCAAGCTCTGAAGGAAAACGCCAGCCATGGACGCGAGGCTGAGAACCGCAATTGGACCAACTACGCCGAGCGCACCGCCGACGCTGTCTTTGGCCCACGCGGCGAGCGGGAGTGCGCCAGAAGCGCACAGCGCGCCGAGGCATGGGCGCGAGTCGAAGGCAGAGACCTTGCGCACGAGCGCCAGGTACAGCGCAACCAGCACCGTGCAGTTCCAGAGCGTGGCCGACTAGACTTTGAGATCGAATGAGATTGCCCTGGCCCGCCGCCCACCTCGCCCTTCCTGAACAGAATCAGCGGAATAGGATGCCTAAAATTGTGCGATTCTTATCGTGGAATGAAGAAGATGTGCGGCATTGACTTTTCCAGCTTTGGGGCTCCCAGAGTGAGAAGGCGATTTGGCATCAACTGAAAAGAAGGACCGACAATTCCGAGATGGTCCAATCAGAGATCGCCGCGGCGGCCTGGCCGTTTCCAGATAACTGACGAGATCTGCGCAATCGTTTCCGGATTACTCCGCGCGCAGGGCTTGCATCGGGTCGAGCTTGGAGGCTTTGGTTGCGGGGAGCCAGACGGCGACGAGGGCCACGGCAATCAAAATCGCTGGCACTAAGCAAAAGACGACCAGGTCCCATGGTTTGACGCCAAAGAGGAGGCTGGCAATCAGGCGGGTGAGTCCAAAGGCGGCAATAATGCCTAGAATTGCGCCGACGATGGCCAGCTTCATGCCTTGCCAGACTACGAGGCCTCGAACCGTGTTGCGGTCTGCGCCGAGGGCGATGCGGATGCCCATCTCCTGTGTGCGCTGCTGGACGGAGTAGGCCATTAGACCGTAGATGCCGATGGCCGCCAAGAGCAGCGCAACTGTGCCGAAAATAGTGAGCAGAAGCATATTGAAGCTGTCGCGGGCGGTGGAGAGGGCCACGATTTCGTCCATGAGCCGAACGTGCGCCACCGGAAAGCCGCCGCTGGCCAGGCGCAATTGTTCAGTGATGGCGGCGATGGCCTGATGCGGGTCGCCGTGGGTGCGCACGATCCAATCGACCGGGCCGATGCTGGCGTTGATCGCGGTCATTCCATCGGTTACTTGGGCCTCGGGAACGATCATCATGGGGCGCGGATCGCGATTGAGGCCGCTGTCGTGTATGTCTCCAATAACGCCGATGATCTGACGAGCGGGTTCTTCAAACTGAGAACCCAGGCCTACGCCGAGGATCATTTGTTGTCCTACCGGATTCTGGTTGTGCCAGAACTGTTTCGCCATGGCCTGGTTGATGAGGACTACACCGGGCGCGCCGGCAATATCGCTGTCGGTAAAGTCGCGGCCCAGCAGGATGGGAGTTTTCAAGACTCTGAAGTAGCCCGGCGAGGCATTCATCCAGCCGACCACGCCGGTCTGCGCCTCCTTGCCGAGCGGGCGGCCAACTATGTTGAAGGGCAGGCTGAAGGTGCCTCCCAGCGGCAAGCAGCAGGCAGAGGCAGAGGCTTCAACGCCGGGGATGGCATTGAGGCGTTCACGGCCATCGCGCGAGAGCTGGGCCACGCCCGCCGTCTTCTGATAATGGTCGCCGGTGAGCGACATCTGGAGCGTGAGCACGTTGTGAGTATCGATGCCGGGATTGACCGCGCGCAGGGCGATGAATGTGCGGATCAGCAGTGCAGAGCCGATGAGCAGCACCATGGCAAGCGAAACTTCGCTGATGACCAGCAGTGAGCGCGCCTTGCTCTGTCGGATTCCCGTGCCGGAACGGTTGCCGGTGTCCTTCAATGCGGAATTGGGATCGAGGCGCGAGGCGTTCAAGGCGGGAAAAAGACCGAAGAGAATGCCGGTGAAGAGCGAAACTGCAATGGTGAAGCAGAGAACGCGCCAATCAATCCCCACCGCGGCGCCATTTTCGCCAATGCGGGGAAGGCCGGCAGGGCTGATGGCGAGCAGGACGCGAACACCTTCGTCGCCGAGAAGGAGGCCAAGCGCGCCGCCGGCGACTGAAAGCAGGACGCTTTCAGAAAGCAGTTGCCGGAGAATGCGCGCTCGGCCGGCGCCCAGGGCGGAGCGGATGGCGAACTCGCGTTTGCGTCCCGTGGCGCGGGCAAGCAGCAGGTTGGCGACATTGGCGCAGGCGATGAGAAGCACCAGGCCCACCGCGCCCAGCAAGACGAGCAGGGAGGAGCGCACATTGCCGACGATTCTGTCGCGCAGAGGCTCGACGGCGAATTGATCCGTGCGGATCGGCCAGTCCCGGTGAAACTGCTGGGAGGCAATTTTCATTTGCGCGTTGGACTGGGCCAGGGTAACGCCGGGCTTGAGCATTCCCGCAACATTAAAGTAGTCGCCCAGATTGGTGCTGTTGGGATCGAATTGGAAGGGAAGCCAAATCTCCGCTTCGGGTTCCGATTGGAAAGATTGCCCCAGGACTCCGACGATCGTATAAGGCTCATTGCCGAGAGAGAGCGAAGTGCCGACGATCTTTGCATCGCCACCGAAGTTGCGCTGCCACAAGCCATAACTCAGCACCACCACTTTGCCGCCGTTGGGCAGGTCCTCCTGCGCGGTAAAGGTGCGGCCCAGCATGACGGGAGCGCCGAAGAGGCGGAAGTATCCTTCGGTCACGTGGAGGCCGTGAACCTGCTCCGGGCGGTCGCCTGTGAGGTTGAACCCGGGACCGGCAAAATCGTATGCGGCCACCTCTTTGAAGATGCTGGTTTGCTGCCGCCAGTTTTGAAATTCGGGGATGGAACCGCAGGAATTATTGCCGCCGGAGTAGTTGCAAAGAAACTGCACGATGCGATCCGCGTCGGGATAGGAGAGCGGCTTGAGCAGAACTGTATTGACAACGGTGAAGATCGCGGTGTTGGCGCCAATGCCCAGCGCCAGCGTGAGGACCGCTGTGAGCGTGAAGCCCGGCGACTTGCGCAACTGGCGCAGCGCGTAGCGAATGTCCTGAAGCAGCGTGTTCATCGTTCTCCCTCCTCCGAGAAATGGAGGCTCACTATTCGGCGCGCAGGGCCTGCATGGGTTCAATGGATGCGGCGCGGCGGGCGGGGAGCAGAGCCGCGCAGACGGAGACTGCGATCATGACGGCAATGGCCAGAACAAAACTAAGCGGATCGAATGGCGACATCTGATAGAGCATCGCCTTGAGCGGTCGCATGGCAAAGTACGTAAGCGGAATCCCCGCGGCCAGACCGGCGATCAGCACCCACAAGCTCTCGCGCATGACCATGGCCAGCACTTGCGCGCGGCTCGCGCCCAGCGCCATGCGCACGCCGATCTCCGTAGTGCGGCGGCTCACGCGGAAGGAGTGCGATCCGTAGAGGCCGGTAGCCACCAGCAGCGCTGCCAGCAAGCCAAAGAATCCGCCCATCGCGGCAAACATCCTCTGCTGCGAATAGGACTCGTCGAACTGCTGCTGTTGGGTCATCGGCTTCTCGATGGGCACATTGGGATAGAGCGAGGCTACGGCCTTGCGCAGCTCCGGCAGTAAGCTCATCGCATCGCCGCGGGTGCGCACTTCGATACTCATGGGGCCAAGGTTGGGAAACTGCATGACTGGGAAGTAAGCCATGGGCATCGGCTCTTCGCTCACAGAGGTGTACTTGCTGTCGCGCACCACGCCGACAATGTTGATCCGGAAGTTGTTATTGCCGAGGAAGTGGCCCAATGGATTGGTGTTGGACAGGTACTTCTTGACGAAGGTCTCGTTGACCAAGGCAACGATGGGAGTCTTCTGTGTGTCGGATTCGGCGATGTCGCGTCCTGCAACAATGGGTACGCCCATGGTATGAGCAAACCCGGGACCGACATTGTTCGATCGCAGCGACGCGCCAGGCTTCCCAACACCGTCCAAATCAAACCCGTCGTTATTGTTGGACCATCCCGAGCCGGGGCGTTCTTGAGCGATGGAGACGGAGTCCACGCCGGGAAGCTGGCGCAGGCGATCAAGCAGTGTGCGATAAAAGACGTGAGTATCGGTCAGCCCCTGCGGAGAGAGATTGAAAACCAGCAGCCCCTCGGCCTGTATGCCAAGATTCTGCGTGGTGTAGTTGCGCAATGTACGCAGCAGAAGTCCAGCAGCCATCAGCAGCACCAGACAGATCGCCATCTGTCCGGCCAGTACCATGCGTCCACCCAGGACGCGGCTCCGGTTTGTAGTTGTATTGGCGGAGGTCGCGCGCAGTACTCCGGCCACCGGCGCCCGCATGGCGCTCCATAAAGGAATGAGGCCAAAGGCCAGCGCGGCTAGAGTCGAGACCAGCAGTGTAAAGAATAGTACGGTGCGATCGGGGCTGAGTCCTGTCTCGATGCGAGACATCGTGGCGAGCATACGCGTGGCCGAGAGCGCAAAGATCCAGCCCAGCGCCGCGCCCGCGCTCACCAGAAGCAGGCTCTCGCAAAGCAACTGGCGGAAGATGGCGGCCCGTCCTGCGCCTATGGCGAGGCGCAGGCTGAACTCCCGTTGCCGCATCGTGTTGCGCGCTTGCACCATCATGGCCACATTGGCGCAAGCGATCAAGAGAACCAAGACGACCAGGCCCATGAGAATCCGAAGCGGCTCACGGTACTGATCGTTATAGCCGCCAATGCCGCGCGCGGGCACAAACTCCAGCAGCGGCTTCCACTGCTTGGGATCGACTGTGCCGATGGTCTGCTTAACGACCTCGGCATACGTGCCGGTGATCGCCTGCTGCGCCTGCATCGGCGTAACGCCGGAGTGCAGCCGCGCCATCATGCGCAGGCACCACCAATTTGGGGAACCATAGAGCGTATTGTTGTCGGCGGGTGTTCCCCATGCGTTTAGTTCCGGACGATTTTGCAGTGGAACCCAGAAATCGGTGCTGGAAGCGGGTTCGATGCCCTTGAATCCATGCGCCGCTACGCCCACCACTGTCATGGGAACGCCTTTGATGTAGAGCGTCTGCCCCACCACGGCCGGATCACGCGCATAGCTGCGCGTCCAGTACTCATAGCTGAGCACCACGATTGGCGCGTGGTTCTTTTCGTCTTGCAAACTGAAGCCGCGGCCATGCTCCAGCCGCGCTCCTACGCCGGAGAAGAAGTTGCCGCTGACCTCTTCGCCGCTGGCCTCCTCCGGCAACTCACCGTGCCGCACGGCAATGCTGCCGGTGAAACTCAGCGGAACATAAGCGACCAGTTCCTCGAAAACATCACTGTGCTGGCGCAACGCCTCGAAGACAGGTTCGGAAAACGAGGTGTCCCAGGCTCCGGTTTGAGCGCCCCCCGGATTATGCTGGCCATTCGGCATTCGGACGTAAGAGAGACCCTCCGGGCGGCTCACCGGCAACAATTGCATGAGGACAGCGTTCATCACGCTGAAGACTGCCGTATTCGCGCCGATGCCCAACGCCAGCATAAGCACGACTGTGAACGTGAATCCCGGCGACTTGCGCAACTGGCGCAGCGCGTAGCGAAAGTCCCGAAGGAATGTGTGCATCATTTCCAACCTTGTTACATGCAGTAACTGTAGCGTTCGGAAGAGAGCGCTGCACGTGGGCGACCAAAAGGTATACTGTTTCACCCTCAATTTGGTGATCTCAATCACAATTTGATCGCTCTCCTGTTGAGAGGTGTCCGCTTCTGGAATTGGGTGTTCGCAAGTGGACATCCGCAGTTCGTATGTGCCGAGGTCTAACGCTAATTCATTTAGGGGCGGCTTGTGAGGAATTGGCCAAACGGTATCTGGCCAATTGATCATTGTGCGAAAGCGCTGGGTCTGATTCGACGAACCGTCGATATCAATACATAAACTGTTGCAATATGAATCTGCCGAATGGTATACGTTGCAGTCGAGAATTCGTGCTTCGGCCTGCGCGCTATGCACAGGCCGGGAATTCTCGTAGCACCGCCAGAAAGGAGTTTTCGTTATGAGTTCCTTTAGACGCCCATGCAGCCACTGCGGGTTCGCAGCGGGTTTCATCGCTGGCGCAATCCTTGTGACTGCGGCCGCCCTGCTGCACAGCCAGAAATCGCCCGCGCTCTCGATTCACTGGGAAAAGACGACCGTGGTTTCCAAGTCGACGCCGACGCTGCAGGTAGTGGTGAACCCGCCGCTGCGGCCAGGGGAAAAGCTCAGCGCGGCCTCGTACAAAGCTCTGACGGAGCTGGGCGCCGAGTACGTGCGGTACGTACCTTGGCTTCCCTACCCCAAGCTCGCAGTGGCCGAGCTTGAGCCGCCAACCGGCGCGGGCACGAGCTGGGATTTCAGCCTGATCGACCCTATGACGAAGGACTTTCTAACCGCTACGGAGGGGCACTTAACCGTGATGAACTTCTCCACCATCCCGGCGTGGCTCTTCAAGACTGCCAAGCCCATCCCCTATCCCGCGGACCCCAATAAGGTGACTTGGGAGTATACGCAGGGGACGGAGCTCGGCGACCCCACGGGCAAGGAACTGGGCGACTACTACAACCGGCTGGTGAGCTGGTATGTGAACGGCGGTTTCACCGACGAGAGAGGCGTGCACCATGAGTCCGGCTATCACTACAGTCTGCCAATCTGGGAGGTGCTCAACGAGCCGGAATTCGAACACTCGACCACGCCTGCGCAGTACACGGCTCGTTACGACGCGATTGTGGAGGGAATTCACCGCGCCAGTCCAACCACGAAGTTCATGGGCATGGCGCTGGCCATGCCAAGCCTGACGCCGCAGTACTTCGAGTACTTCCTGGACCCAACGAACCATCGGCCAGGCATCCCGATCGACTTCATTTCCTACCATTTCTATGCATCGCCTGTAGCGGGTCAGACGCTCGACAGTTGGCAGTACACCTTCTTCGATCAGGCTGGCGGTTTTCTGAACTCGGTTCGATACATCGAGTCGATTCGCAAGCGCCTCTCACCCGGTACAAAGACCGACACCGACGAGCTGGGCGTGATTCTGCCCACGGACAATACGCCGGACGACAAGGTTGAGCCGCCCGACCTTTACTGGAATCTGGCTGGAGCGCTCTACGCGCACTTGTTCATCGAGCTTTCGAAGCTGCAGATCGATGTCATCGGCGAATCGCAGCTGGTAGGTTACCCGACTCAGTTTCCCAGCGTGAGCATGATGGACTGGCGAACCAATCAACCCAACGCACGCTTCTGGGTGCTGAAGCTGCTGAAGGACTGCTTCCACCCCGGCGACACGCTGGTGGAAACCACGCTGGACAGATCGTTGTCGAACGACGTTTCTGCGCAGGCACTCATTACGCCCGCGGGCCACAAGCTCCTGCTGGTAAATCGACGCAATCGAGTAATCGAACTTCCCCTAGCCGATGCGGAAAAGACCACCGCCCTGACTGTGGACCTCGCTACCGGAGATGGGCCGGCGCGTGCCGTGAAACCGGCGGACGGCAAGATCAAGCTCGAACCCTTCGCGGTCACGGTGGTGTCCTGGTGAGCGCCGCACCGAGTTCCGAAGCTGGAGCGATTGCAGTACGGCCGCTCAACCGCTATGCCTTCATACTGCGCCTGCGGCCCGGCGCTGCAGAGGCCTACGAGGAAGCGCATCGCGCCGTATGGCCGGAGATGCTCGAACTGCTCAAGAGCGCAGGAATCAGCGAGTACTCAATTTACCGCCGCGATGAGTTGTTGATTCTTGCCCTGCGCGCAGAGAACTTCGAGGAGACCTGGAGCAAGATCGACAACCATCCCGTGAACCTGCGCTGGCAGCAGGCCATGGCGCCGCTCTTTGCGCCGCACGAAGGCTTGCGCGAGGGCGAGCGCTTCCCCATGCTGGAAGAGGTCTTCTATCTGCCTTGATCACGGGGCTACAGCGGAATTCGAATGACTGTATCCGGGAAGCATCGGCCTCAGGTGGCTTTTTCCTCAAGAGGGAGCCACCTTTTACCATTTCAATAAGAGCACACAAATTCGAAATCCGCTCTGGGCAAGGGAGGAGCAGGCATGAGCAATGCGCGGCAACTGCGAGTGGGTCTGTGCGGCATAGGATTGGACGCCTACTGGAGCCAGTTCGCGGGTCTCAAGCAGCGGCTGGAAGGCCAGGTGAAATGGCTGGCGGAGCGGCTCACTCGCTCCGATGTTGCAGTGTTCAACCTGGGACTGGTCGACACGCCCCAGCGCTCGCAGCTGGCGGGCAGGCAATCCCGTCTCGACGACGTGGACGTGCTCTTTCTCTACGTGACTACATACGCGCTCTCGAGCACTGTGTTGCCGCTGGTGCAGCGTGCGGGAGTGCCGGTCGTTGTGCTGAATCTGCAGCCTGAGGCGGCAATTGACTACGCTGCCTTCAACCGCCTCGGCGACCGCACAGCGATGACCGGCCATTGGCTGGCCTACTGCTCCGCTTGCCCGGCGCCGGAGATTGCCAACGTTCTTAAGCGCGCGCGGATTCCGTTTCACCAGATTATTGGTGTGCTCGACGACGACGCGACCTGGCAGGAGATCGAGCAATGGCTGGCGGCTGTCCGCGTGCGGGCCGCGCTGGGGCAGGCGCGTCTGGGACTGATGGGACATTACTACAACGGCATGCTGGACATCATGACCGACCTGACTCTGGTGTCGATCGTCTTTGGTACACATTTGGAGATTGTCGAAGTGGACGAGCTGAGTGCGCTGGCAGGCGCGGTGGACGAGAGCGCAATCGCCCAGCGCCTGGAGGAGTTCCACGTCAGTTTTGATGTGCAGCCGGACTGCCCTTTGGAGGAACTTCGCCGTGCAGCACGAACATCCGTTGCGCTAGACCGGCTTGTGTCGCGGCACGAACTGGATGCCTTGGCCTATTACTACAAAGGCTCCGGCGTAGCGGCCAACGAAGACACTATGAGTTCAATCATCCTAGGCACTTCGTTGCTGACGGCGCGACACATCCCCGTGGCCGGCGAATACGAGATTAAGAATGTGCTGGCGATGAAAATCTTGGACGTGATTGGCGCTGGCGGGTCGTTCACCGAATACTACGCAATGGATTTCAACGACGACATCGTTCTGATGGGGCACGACGGTCCGGGCCATATCGCTATCGCCGCAAGCAAGACCAAGGTGCGGCCCCTTGGCGTCTATCACGGGAAAGTGGGCCGCGGCCTCTCCGTAGAAATGAGCGTCAAGCATGGACCGGTAACTCTTCTCTCTCTGGCCGAGGATGAGCATTCACGTTTCAAGCTTGTCGCAGCCGAGGGTGAGAGCGTCGCGGGCCCGATTCTGGAGATTGGCAATACGAACAGCCGCTTCTCTTTCCCTCCGGGCGCGCGAGGGTTTGTTCAATCCTGGAATGCGCAGGGGCCGGCGCACCACTGCGCCGTAGGCGTGGGCCATGTGGCCGGCACACTCAAGAAGGCCGCGGCGCTGATGGGATTGGGATTCTTCCAAGTCTGCTGAAGCGCCTTTCGCAGAACAAGGCGATATTGCGCCACTAGCCGTAAATGCGAGTTCGCTATCCGCTCAGCATTGGCTACCTGCCGTGCGCGCCGCCAATGTCGATCCCATGCAGGCGCTGCGGGCGGAGTCATCAGAAAACGGTTGAGGTTACCAGCACTTCATTCGGAGAATACGCGGCGGTCCAGGTCTTGTGTCGATGAGACTTGTTCCGACGATCGTCTCGAAATTGGCCTTTCCACGACAATTAACGTCGGCTTTCAGTTGGCTCTCTAAGGCGCCCGAGAGGATCAACTCGCTTGCCGCGATGCTCCCGTCGTTGCCCAATCCAGCTTCTATCAACACCGGAACACCGGTAGTGGAATCGTCCATTCTTGCCACGATGGCATAATCGTTTTTCCAGGCGGGGTAAGGGACGGACATGTCGACGGTCCATGGAGTGGCTTCCGGGTGCTCGGAGTCCACGATCGAGGCGATCGGTTCCTTGCCCGACCCCGATCCTGGCGGATTCTCGATCTCGATTCGATATCGCAAGCTCTGGGCCAGGCGAATCGTCCATCTATTGTCTATGCCACCGATGAGGATGACAGGTTGCCTCCGAAATTCCGTAAGGGAAATCTGCTCGGCTGCAACCACCCGGAATGGGATACCCCTCTTTCCCAGCGCGGCGGCCATGGAGGAGAGGACCGCAGCATCGTCGAGCGAGATGATCTGCTTATAAAGTACGAGATCGACAAACTTCTGCTCATTCGGCGATGAGGCTGTGCTAGGAGCATGAAGGTTGTGTGTATCTATACAGATAAGGATGGGCGCCTTTGCGTGAAGAAAGGCATCCCACACCTGGGGAACCGCCCTCTGCGTGCTGAATTTCCCAACGCCGAAGATCGTGGCTCCAGAGGCAATCAGAAGGATGAGTGCTCCGAAATACACCAGCCGCCCGCGGGCTGGGCGCCTCACAGCTGCAACGCGCGCTCCGATTTCAGGTTCATCTCCGGGGCCGGGATTGGACGTTACAGGTATTGTGGGAATGCGCTCTTGGGGGCCGGGTGTCTCAACTGAGGTAACAACCTGATGCGAAGAATCTAACGGCGGCGCCTCTTCTTCAGCCTTCCTGTTCCGTCGAGAAGGCTGGATCTTGAATTCCGGAACATAGGCGCCCTTGGGAAGCTCAATCTGAATGGGGTGAGCGTCGCCCGATTCTCGATAAAACTGATCGATTCGCTTGCGCACTTCGTTGGCTGTGACCCGCACAATGGAGTCATCGCCTGTGTGGTAGTCATTCGCCCGGTCGAAAACGCTGATGCCGATTGTTCTTTCCTTTAGCTGGTCGGCATTTCCGGACAGCGTCGATTGAACGATGTACGTCAGAAATCGCTTGCACCGGGCACTCTGAGCAAAGATGGGGTCCGCGAGCATCATGTCGAGCTCTGCTCGGACGCCACGTTGTACTTCCGGACCGAAAGCGCTCCTTCTGGCCTTGATTTCCTCAATTCCGCTCGAATTGCGCACCATTTGACCTCCTCCTGGTTCCCCCCGTGCTCCCGCCCGGGACGATACCAGAGACTTGACTATACCCTTAACCTACCGTCGTCAAGAGCAAGATTCTAAATATCTTGAAGGTCATCTTGCCGTTAACGTCCAGCCCACAACCGTTCCGAACCTTGCCAGTTGCATCGTATCGCGCCTACGGTGGTCGCGTTTCAGGAAGAAACATGTTTTCCATTGAAACACATGCAGCGGAGATCGCGCTCCCCCCCCCAGACCTTGTGGGAACGTTCTGGGCTAGGTGCTCCAGTCAAGCCCACTCGTTTTCTTGCAAGCACCGGGACCAGTCCATTGCGCTCAGCGGCATGACGACTTTCAGGAGGCTCAATAAATGCGAATCGTTCGTTTGGTCCTTTGTTCCACAGTTCTGCTCATAGCGGCCGGTAGTTTGTTTGCTCAGGCCGGCGCAACCGGCACAATCCTAGGGACGGTGACCGATAGCTCGGGAGCCGTGCTTCCCAATATCAAGGTGACAGTAACAAACGTGGCAACCGGCGTTGCCTTAGTGACAGCGACCACGTCCTCTGGCGATTATCAAGCTTCGTCGCTAAACCCTGGAACCTATAAGGTTGCAGCTCAAGCGCAAGGCTTTGAAAGATCGGTTACAACCAGCTTCACATTGGCAGTCGACCAAAATGTCCGCATCGACCTGAAATTGAAACCTGGGGCAGTGTCGGAGACGGTGGAAGTGACGGCGCAGGCCATTTCGTTAGACACCGACTCGGCAGCGCTCTCGCAAGAGGTAAGCCAGGCGCAAGTGGAAGAACTGCCTCTGGACGGGCGCAACTTCGTTCAATTGCTCTTTATCGGCGCCGGAGCGGTCACAATCGGCGGCGAACAGGGCACCATGCGCCAGGGCGAAGGCGACGCCATCAGCGTCAATGGCGGACGGCCCGAGGGCAACAACTTCACTCTGGACGGCCTGACCAACACCGATACGGCCATGGAAACACCGGCCGTGATCCTGTCTGAGGACGCCATCCAGGAATTCAAGGTGGAGAGCGGCGTCTATCCGGCCGAGTACGGATTCTCGGCCAGCCAGGTCAATCTGGTCAGCAAGAGCGGCGGCAACACCCCCCACGGATCGATCTTCGAGTCGAATCGCAGTTACAATTTCGACGCTAAGCCCTTCCCCAACGCAAACACGTTCATCACCGCGTTGCCCACTGCAAATTCGGTCCTGGAACTGAACCAGTTCGGCTTCGTCGCCGATGGGCCGGTCTACATTCCCAAGCTTTACGACGGGCGCAACAAGTCCTTCTGGATGGCGAACTATGAAGGCTGGCGCATGAACAACGGCGGACGCCTGATAGAATCTGTCCCCAACCCGGCGGTCCTGCAAGGCAATTTCTCGGCGGAGACGTATCCGCAGTTGCCCACTCAAACGGTGAATGGGAATTCTGTGCCGCTACCCGGCGGCCCTTTGCCCGCCTATGGAACACCGACGTGCACGGCGCTGCTCAGCCTGTCATACAACTGCATGCCGGTGAATCCGTTAACTGGACAGCCTTACCCGAATAACACGATCCCCTCGAGCGCGTTTGGACCGTCCACGTCCCGGATCGGGGCAGTCGCAGTCGCCAACAACTTCTGGGGCACGCCAACAGTTACAGGCGCAGCGGAGGGCGTCGCCAACTTCATCCAGAACATCCCCGGCCCCTTGACTCAGAACCAGCAGACCTACCGCGGAGACCAGAATCTGGGCAAGGTGGGTTCGATCTTCGGGCGCTATACCCACTCCAACTACGTGAACTCGACCAACTACAATTCCGGCTCCGCTGTGCTTGGGCTGGAGTCGACTTACGAAACCGGGGTATCCTGGGAAGTCTCCCATACCATCAACATCGGCCAGAAGAACGTCAACAACTTCCGCTTCGGCTATCTCTCGGCCTACGCGCCGCAAGGCTCCGCTGCCCCACCCGATTCGGCCATCTCGGCTCTCGGCGTGCAAAACACATTTACAACCTTTGGACCTCTCCAAAAGACCTGGCCAAACGTCGGCCTTACGAGTTACGCCAGCGGCGGCGGTCCGATCAACTCCTACACCGGCTCCTATAGTCCGCAATGGGAGTACGCCGATTCGTTCACTTCGGTCCACGGAAAGCACACCCTCGGTTTCGGCGTCGATTACCGCCATTGGACCATTACCCGCAATCTGGACGACGATTTCTTTGGCGAGTGGAGCTTCGCCTCGAACACCATCCAAAGTAACAACCTTCCGGTTTCGGCCGGCGGCGCCTCAAGCTGCCCCAACGCGCCGGTATCGGTGAACGGAGCGGCCGCTACAGCCTTGTGCGGCACCGGCAACGCCGTGGCCGATATGTTGCTCGGATACTACAGCCGCGACGGCGGATTTGCGCCTGGGCCGCTGAGCCCGACCACCCAGGCCGGGAACCCGCAAGACCACGTCTACGACTATCTTGCTCCGTACGCCGAAGACAACTGGAAGATCACCCCCAAGCTGAGCCTGAATTATGGCCTGCGCTGGGACTTCCGCTCCGCGACGTATGAAGTAAACAACCATTTTTTCTGGCTCGATACCACCAACAGTCAAGGCGGCCTGTGCTACGCCGACCCGAAGTTGTCGACCGACGGCGTGGCGCCTGGAGTGGGCGTCGATGGCAAGAGCCCCATCCTTCGCTATTGCGGTTCGGTGCCGCGTCCGGGCTTGAAGACTCCATTCGCGCCAAGGCTCGGTATCAACTACCGGCTGAACGATAAGACGGTGGTGCGCGGCGGGTATGGGATCTTCTTCAGCTCCTACGAGGGCCGCGAGATCGACGACTCGGCGGATATCTATCCGTACAGCATTCGACTCTCCATCACCCCCACCACGGTTGCGAGTTATCCTAAATCCGCCAACCAAATGTTGCCGGGCTACGGAACTCTGGGGCCGTTCCCGGTGTCGACCCTGTCGTTTATCGCCGTCATCGAGTCGGAAAACCCGCTCGATCCGTACGTTCAGACCTGGACGCTCTCGGTGGAGCGCGAGCTGGCGAGAAACACTACCCTGGAAGTGAACTACGTCGGAAACCATGGGACGCACCTGCTCGACCGGCGCGATATCGCTCAGCCCAACCAAATTCCTGCCGCCAGCCTGGCGTTTTGCCAGGCGCAGAATGCCTCGGGCGCATACGTGAACCTCGGCGTTGCCCCGTGCTCGGTTTCGAGCAGGCTGCCGTATCCGAACTTCACCGGGTTCTACATCGACAGCGACTTCCACGGCTATTCTCATTACGATGCCGGGAACGTTAAGTTCGAGCATCGCGCTCGCGATCTAGCTGCAACCTCAGTCTTTACCTGGGCCAAAAGTCTCGATGACAAGTCGGCGACAGCAGGAGCGGGCGCCTCCGGTACCGGATACCAGGGCTTCGAGAACAACCATGCCCCGCAGTTGGACTATGGTCCGTCGGATTTCAATGTTCCGCTCAGGTTTGTGTCCAGCTTCGTGTATCAACTCCCATTCGGGCGCGGCAAGAAGTTTGCCAATCAAGTCGACCGGGCCGGCGACCTGGCAATCGGAGGCTGGCAACTCACCGGCATCGCCACATTCCAAAAGGGATTCCCGTTTGGTGTTTCCGCGAGTGATCTTGACGGCATTACAGGCACCGTTGCCCAGCGCGCCAACATCACGCCGGGCTGTAACCTTAAGGCCAATAACTACTCGGGCAGTTTGGCCCAGTTCGCCCGCCTCAACATCAACTGCTTTACTCAACCGGCGCTCGGCGTGCTCGGAGACTCAAGCCGCAACTTCCTGACCCAGCCGGGCATCAACAACTGGGACATGAGTATCGGCAAGGGTTTCTCTCTTGGCGAGAGAGCTAAATTCGTGTTTAAGGGAGACTTTTTCAACACTTTCAACCACCACCAGTACGCGGGCGCCGTGGGAGGTCTACTGGTCGCGGGATCGGGCGGCAACGAGACAATCTCGAACGGAGTGGGCTCGAATACCGGCGGCCTGATTACGTCAGCATCGGATTCCAGGATCCTTCAACTCGGCGGGAAAATCACCTTCTAAACCACGGACCACTGCCGCACTTCAACTCCGCCACGCCCCCTCGCTGACGTGGCGGAGTTCTATCGAACGGAGATACACTCGGTCCATGATTTCGCACTGGAATCTCGGCTGGACACTTGCATTCTGTTGCATCTTGCCCCAGACACTGCTTGCACAAACAAGCAGCCAGGAGGATGCCGCCGCAGACTACGCCGCTCGAGGGCAACAGGCGCTGGCCCAGGGCAGGTACGCCGAGGCCCAGACAGATTTTGAGAGGCTGGTAAAGCTCGAGCCTGACGTTGCAGAGGTCCACGCTACGCTGGCCGTCATTTACTTCAAACAGCGCGAGTACAACTTGTCTATATCCGAGAGCCGGACAGCGCAGAGGCTCAAGCCGGCCCTTCCTAAGCTGGATAGCCTGCTGGGCTTGTCTTTGGCGGAGCTTGGCCAGTTCTCTGAAGCATTGCCCCGTCTGGAGAAGGGATTCAAGCAGACAACCGATGCCGAAGTGAGGCGCATGTGCGGATTGCAGCTTCTGCGCGCCTACACAGGGGCTCATCGTGACGCCGATGCGGTTCAGACCGCTCTGGCACTTAACAAGCTTTACCCGGACGATCCGGAGGTTCTCTATCACACGGGCCGCATCTATGGGAACTTTGCCTACACCGTGATGGAAAAGCTGCACGACAAAGCGCCGGGGTCCATCTGGATGCTCCAGGCACAGGGCGAGGCAAACGAGAGCCAGAAGGACTTTGACGCCGCGATCGTCGCATTTAACCACGTGCTGAAAATCGAACCGTTCCGCACGGGAATTCATTACCGGCTCGGCCGGGTTTACCTGGCACGCTTCAAAGGCTCACGTAACCCCGAGGATCGCGCGGCCGCCAAGAGCGAATTTGCGGCCGAATTGGAAACCGATCCTGGCAATGGCAATGCTGCCTACGAACTGGCACAGATGGCGGTTGAGGACAACGATCTCGACCAGGCCCGCCAGCGGTTTGAGGCAGTCGTCGAGCGCTTTCCGACGTTCGAGCAGGCATTGGTGGGCCTGGGAGGCGTTTACATCGGGACACAATCGGCAGGGAAGGCAGTTGCCGCCCTTGAGCAGGCAATAAAACTCGATGGTGCGGATGAAGTCGCCTGGTACCGGTTAGCCCAGGCGGAGCGCGGAGCCGGCAATCGCGAAGCAGCGAGCAAGGCCCTTGATACTTTCCGTTCGCTCCATTCGGCGGCTGCGCCCGCGCGCAGTCAGACGGCAAATGACGAAGTTACTCCGCAAACAATTGGTTCGGACGCTTCGCCCTAATACGGAGCGGGGCGCGGTTCGCTGCGATTATGCCATCGCCGAACCAGCGCACTTGCCAGGAGGGGCATTTGGCTGGGTACGTTCAGCGTCTAGCGTTTGACAACAACAAGCAATCTCACATGAATCCTCCCGGTTACCGGGTGGCGAAGGACCACGGAGAATCACGACTTATGACACGAGCATGGATACGATTTTCGATGATAGCGATTGGCACTCTTTGCCTGGCCGTTGGCGCAGTTGCCCAAAAGGAAGCAGATCCGCTGAAAGCGGGATTCGAGAACCCGCCCAGCTCTGCGCATCCGCGGGTCTGGTGGCATTGGATGAACGGCAACATCTCGAAGGATGGCATCAAGCTCGATCTTGAGTGGATGCATCGCGTAGGGATTGCCGGCTTTCAGAATTTCGACGCTGCACTGCAGACTCCGCAGGTCGTCGAGAAGCGTCTTGCGTACATGACGCCAGAGTGGAAGGAAGCATTCAAGTACGCGATCAGCCTTGGCGATCAGTTAGGCATGGAAATGGCCATCGCCGGTTCACCGGGTTGGAGCGAATCGGGTGGACCTTGGGTACCAGCATCGCATGGAATGAAGAAGTATGTCTGGAGCGAGACAGTCGTAGAAGGCGGAAATCCATTCACGGGTAAACTTACCCACCCTCCAGGCAACACGGGCGCCTTCCAGAGCATGGGTATTCGCGATCAGGGCGGGATGGGACGCGAGCCGAAGGCTCCTCCGGAGTACTACGCGGATGCCGCGGTCATTGCGTTTCGACTCCCTGAGAGCGCATCCGCGGACGAGGCTGCGCAGCCGAAAATCACCTCCAGCGGCGAAGGGTTGGATGCCGCGATGCTGAGCGACGGCGATTTGGAGAAAACCACGAAAGTGCCTATTCCCGCACAAGGTGAAGAGTCGTGGATCCAGTTCGAGTATCCGTCGCCGCACACCGTCCGAGCGGTCACATACGTGACGAAGGATCCGGGTTTCTTCGAGCAACTGATTGCCAAAATGGCTGCTCCCGAGAAGACACTGGAGTCGAGCGACGATGGGAAGAACTTCCAAAAGGTGGTTAGCCTGAGCGGGGGCAGGGCGCCTGAGCACACCATCTCTTTTGCACCGGTAACTGCAAAGTATTTCAGGGTGACTTTCAAGCGTACTCCGCCTCCTCCGATTCCCGCGTGGGCCGCGGGCATCGATCCAGCTTCATTCGGCATTACGGCGCTTGCTCCTCCAACGTCATATGAGGTTGCCGAACTGGTTCTTCACTCCGATCCGCGTGTCAACCGATTTGAAGAGAAGGCAGCGTTTGTTCCCGAGGGCGATCTCTATCAGTACGCGACTCCGGAAGTGGATGCTTCGACGGCGATTGGGAAGTCGGATGTGATCGATCTGACGTCGAAGATGCATCCCGACGGCACGCTGGACTGGACGCCTCCGGCGGGTAAGTGGGTGGTCATGCGGATTGGATACTCACTGCTCGGCATTACCAATCACCCCGCGACGCCGGAAGCGACCGGACTGGAGGTGGACAAGCTCGATCGGCGCTTCGTGAAGGATTACTTTGACAAGTATCTCGATAGTTACAAGGAGACCGTCGGTGCGGACCAGATGGGAAAGAACGGCATCCGTTACGTTGTGAACGACTCCTGGGAGGCCGGGTCGCAAAACTGGACCGACAACATGCTGGCGCAATTCAAGAAGTTGCGCGGCTACGATCCGACGCCCTGGCTGCCTGTGCTGACGGGCCGCATCGTCGAAAGTGCCGCGGCCAGCGATCGCTTTCTCTGGGACTTCCGGAAGACGATCGCGGATCTGATTGCCAACGAACATTATGGGCAGTTGGAAGAAACCCTCCATGAGCGTGGAATGGGCCACTATGGAGAGTCGCATGAGTCCGGACGGGCATTTGTGGCGGACGGCATGGAGGTAAAAAAGTTCAATGAAGTGCCCATGAGCGCAATGTGGACGCAGAGCCCGGGTGTCAATAATGTGCAATATGGATACAACGCGGATGACCGTGAATCGGCGTCCGTAGCGCACATCTACGGCCAAAACCTTGCAGCTGCGGAATCCATGACTGCGGCAGCCGCTCCGTGGGCGTGGTCGCCTGCAACCTTGAAGCCCACTGCCGACCAGGAGCTATTGAACGGAATCAATCGCATTGTGGTTCACGAGTCGGCGCACCAGCCGTTGGTAGGGAAGGCGCCTGGTTTGACGCTTGGGCCCTTCGGACAATGGTTCAATCGCAACGAGACATGGGCAGAGCAGGCCGGTCCGTGGATCGACTACCTGGCACGGTCAAGCTTCATGCTGCAACAAGGGCATTTCGGCGCGGATCTAGTTTACTTCTACGGAGAGGATTCGAACCTGACCGAGATTTTTGATCACAGCGCTCCGGACATCCCGGCCGGCTACGGGTTCGATTACATCAACGCCGATGCACTGATCCACGAGTTGAGTGTCGCCAATGGCAAAATTGTGACCAAGAGCGGCATGCAGTACAAGGTCCTGGGACTCGACCCGTATAGCCGTCACATGTCGCTTCCTGTGCTCCGCGCGATTCACTCGCTTGTGCAAAGCGGCGCCGTGGTCGCGGGCCCAAAGCCGACGGACGATCCGAGCCTGGCGGACAATCAGGCTGAATTCGCGAGGCTCTCGTCGGAGTTGTTCGGCGACGGCAGCGGCGTTCACAAAGTGGGGAACGGTACCGTCTATGCCGGCCAAAAACTGAGCGAAGTATTCGCGGCGCTGAATGTGAAACCTGACTTCGAGTATTCGAAGGACAGCAACGACTCCGTAGTGGATTTCGCGCATCGCAAGCTGACCAACGCCGATATCTACTTTGTAGATAACCGCAGCGATCGCGACAGGACCATGAACGCGACGTTCCGAGTGGCCGGCAGGGAGCCTGAGTTGTGGCATGCCGAAACGGGTAAAACGGAACATGCAACCTTCACAATGGCAAACGGACGCACCACGGTACCACTGCGCCTGGAGCCGTGGGGCACAGTATTCGTTGTTTTCCGCAAGACGACTTCAGCAACTTCTCACACCGTCCCGGAGGCGAAGGAGACGATGTTGACCACCATCCACGGGCCTTGGAAGGTCAGCTTCCAGGCCGGTCGCGGGGCGCCCGATTCAATCACCCTGGATGAGCTTTCCGACTGGAGCCACGCTGGCGATCCAGGGGTGAAGTATTTCTCAGGCGTGGGGACCTACACGAAGACTCTGCAGGCAGAGCCCGATTGGTTCAGAAAAGGCGCGCAATTGTGGATCGACCTTGGCGACGTGAAGAACCTCGCCGTGGTGACCGTCAACGGCAAGCAGTTGGGAGAGACATGGCACGCGCCTTATCGCGTGGACGCGACCTCCGCTCTCAAACCCGGGCCAAATGAAATCAAGATCGAGGTGGTCAACGCCTGGGTCAACAGGCTAATCGGGGACGAGCAACCGGGAGCCACGAAGTACACGTTTGCAGATGTGAAGCCATATAAGGCGAATTCGCCGTTGCTTCCATCCGGACTGCTCGGACCGGTAACCGTGATTCGCGGCGAAACTCAGTAAGAACAATTACCTCAGGCGCGGAGAACATCGATGAACTTCGCGCCTACGCCACTTGGCCGGCGCCGGCCTTGCTCTTGATCAATGCCGGGTTCGCAAGCAGGAGTTAGAGCAAGGGGTGTGGTGCGTCCATAGCCTTAACGTCACGCTACAGCGGGGCAGATTCTAAGCGCCTTACCTGTTCATGCGGTCTTAACCCTTGGCGTACAACCGTTCCGAACCTTGCTCATCGTTCAAGCCGACTCTTATGTTGGAGAGTTCGCGTTCGAGCAGCCGTATTGCAAGTGGCCTGGACAATGTGATGGAGAAGTTGAACTGCCCTCCATGTTCGATCCGGCGATCTGCCGGAGGAAGGAAAAAAGTGAGTTCGTTCTTAGATTATTCTTCGCAGAAGCTAACGCGGCGAGATTTCGTTGTCCGTAGCTCGGCGGCCGTGGCCTTGGCCGCCGCGTCTCCTTATATTCAGGCTTTGGACGCATCCGGAAACCCGGAGTATGTTGACGTGAATACAGCATACGGGCGTATTCGCGGCGCAAAGACAGAAGGCCTGACGACATTCAAAGGCATTCCTTATGCCGGCTCGGTTTCCGGGGCGAACCGCTTCAAGGCTGCGCCTCCGCTGCAGCCCTGGACTGGAGTCCGCGATGCCCTTCAGCTTGGTGCGCCGTCGTTGCAGCCCGGCGGCCAGCGCCGCAATGAGCCGCCATCGGATGAGAATTGCCTGTTCCTGAATGTCTGGACTCCGGCGGCCGATGGACGAAAACGGCCAGTGATGTTCTACAGCCACGGCGGCGGTTTCACAAGCGGCTCGGGCGGCTCGGGGTATCAGGATGGCGGCAATCTGGCTCGCACCTGGGATGTGGTGGTAGTAGCTACCAATCATCGGCTCGGCTTGTTTGGTTATCTCTTTCTGGGCGAGCTCGGGGGCGAGGAATACGCCACTTCGGGAAACCAGGGGCTCTTGGATATTTGCGACGGGCTGAAGTGGATTCACGGAAACATCGAAGCGTTCGGCGGGGACCCGGACAACGTAATGATCTTTGGCGAATGCGGAGGCGGCGCCAAGACCTCGTGCCTCTACGCAATGCCTGCCGCCGAGCCGTACTTCAATAAGGCTTCCATTGAGAGCGGACCGGGCATCCGGATGATGCCGCGAGATGCGGCTGCCGAAACCGCGATCATGACCCTGAAGCAACTCGGAATTGAGAAGAGCGATTGGCGCAAACTGCTCGCAGTGCCCGCGGACAAACTTGTGGAAGCGCAGGTGGAACTGGGTAAGCAGCCGGGAGGGCGGTTGACCATGAGAGGCGGGCGCAAGGGCATAGGAGGCGGTGGGCGGCCCGGCGGATTCGGACCCGTCGTCGATGGCGCGATTCTCCCTAATCATCCCTTCGATCCGGAGGCGCCGGCAATCTCGAAAAACAAGCCTCTTATGGTTGGCTCAAACCGCGATGAGACCAACTTTTTCTTCATGCAGAGCCACGCCACCGATGTCTACGAGTTGACCGACACGACACTGAAGGAAAGGCTGCAAAAGGAAATTGGAGCAAACTCGGACGCGGTACTCGATGCGTATCGCAAGAGCCGGCCCGATGCATCGGCGCCCGATCTTTACGTTGCAATTTCGACTGCGCAGATGATCGGCCTGGGCGCCATCACCATCGCGGAACGCAAGTACGCGCAGCATGCCGCGCCGGTTTACATGTACATCTTTACCCACGAGTCCGACATGCTGATCCCCGGAACGCAGCACAAACTCGGAGCTGCACACGCTCTGGAAATTCCTTATAAATTCAATCTTGTCCAACCGCCGAGCGTCGGCCAGGCCACGGCCGGATCTGCGCATGGGCCGGACATGATGGGAATTTCCGATCAGGACGGCATCAAGGCTGCACACAACATGAGTGGGATGTGGGCCACGTTTGCGCGCACCGGCCACCCAGGGGTCGAAGGCCAGCCCGCATGGCCGGCTTACGAGCTGAAGAAGCGCGCCACCATGGAGATCGACACCCAATGCAAAGTTGTCGACGATCCGTTCTCCCTTGAGCGGAGCATGTGGGAAAAACTGGAACCGTAAGCGGGTTACGGACGCGTCGTTGCCGTTTCGCGCTCTCGTCGGGGAAATGCATGTATTGCTCCCTCGGAGAAAGAAGACGGTTTATGGAAAAAGTCGCCGGATTCTTGCAAATTGACTGGAGGAACGATACCCATGAGATCGTAATTAGCCATCCTATATTGACGCCAGATGCGAACGGGCTGGTTCATATCGCACTCATACCGCGACATGCGCGTCACTTGGCGAATCTGCTCATAGAAAATGCGGCAGATGCTGAGGCTGAGATTGTTCGGTTGCGGCGCGAAAGTAGGCGTTTTGGGCAGGTAAATCAGACCGGGAAGGAAAGTATGTAAATCCAATGATTGTTGTGACAAGCCAAGTCCGGTGTTGGATTGAAGGTTAGTGCGGTTGGCCTGGGATTCACCCCATTTGTATGTCTTTTACGTGCACTGTTGAGCTTCAGCAGCAACGCAGACGAGTCTAACGCCCCTCTCTGAAGCATGTCGATGCCAAGCTCCCTACTCCTCGCGGTGCGATCGCTCTGGTTGTCGATACGGACAAGGCAAATCCTGAGGCTACCGTCACATTGCCCAACGGGATGGAAGGGACATTCATTTGGAAGGGGAAGGAATATTCTCTCACCGCTGGAACGCGACAGATATCGCTCGCATCGGTCAAGAATTGACTGCCCCGAGTAAGCTCCGAATGTAGAAAGGTAATGTCATTCCAGTTTCGATAAAGAGTGTCTTTTAGATTCGTCGAATCGGATCGGGAAAAGGAGATTCCGGTTGAAAGGATGTGTGCCATGAAGAGACTTGCCAGGAAGTTTCTCGCGATACCTCTTTGCTTTCCTGTCATTGCATTTGCTCAGCAGGCCGGCGTCCCCGCCGGACCTATTGCGCAGTCTCCACCGGGGTCAGTATCCGCGGATCAGGTCCCAGGGCTCTCCCAACGTTCGGTACCGGTACCCAATGGAACCGAGGGCCGCATCAAACTTGACGTCGTAGTAACAGATAAGCAGGGAAAGACCGTGTCTGGTCTCGAGCTCAAGGACTTTACGTTGTTGGACAACAACCAGCCCGTGAAGATTCTCTCCTTTCATGAATTTGGTGGAACGGATCGAAAGACCGACCCTCCGGTCGAAGTCATTCTGCTTGTCGATACGGTCAACGTCGATTTCAAATACGTCTCGTTTGTCCGTCAGGAGATAGAGAGGTATCTCACCCGGAACGGCGGGCAACTGGCTCATCCAGTATCGCTTTTTGTGTACAAGAATACAGGATTGGATCTGGGCGGCAGACCGTCCACCGATGGCAACGCGCTAGCCGCGGTGATGAGCAATCTCGACAATCATCTGCGCGTGGAAGGCCCAAGTGCGGGCTTGAACGGCGCGATAGAGCACTATTATGCGTCGCTCAAGATGATCGCGTCGATCGCGCAGAGTGAGGGCGGGAAGCCTGGGAGGAAGCTGCTGATCTGGGCCGGACCTGGTTGGCCGATGCTCAACTCGCCAACCCTTGAGGTCTCGCCCGATGCGCAGCGTCAGAACTTCGCCACCATCGTCGCGCTTTCCACCCTGCTTCGCCAGGCGCGCCTCTCCGTTTACGACGTTTCGTCGACAGACTCCGGTGTAGGGGCGAGCGCCTATCGCTATTTTTTAAAAGGGGTGAAGTCGGCCGCGAAATCGGAGCCCGATGACCTGGCCTTGAAGGTACTAGCGATCCAGAGCGGCGGCCGCGTTCTTGGCCCGGACGATAACATCGCGGCCCAGATCGATAGCGCTGTTGAAGACGCAGGCGGCTTCTATACGATCACGTTCGATCCTCCCCGAGCCGATCATGCCAACGAGTATCACGAATTGAAGGCGGTCATCGGCAAACCGGGTCTGTCGGCGCGCACCAACACCGGGTACTACAACCAACCGTAGAACTCAAGCTGCTCCAAGTGGTGGCGCTAAACTAACAATGCCGCTGGTACAAAAGATCGGTCAGCACAGTCCGCCGTCCTCGCAAAGCGGCGTCCGCCTTCGCTTTAGCTTAAGACGGAAACGATGGTTCGTAGCCGCCGGGACTTCGCTACGGGTCCTCAGACAGCTCGGACTTGAGAATGGCGACGGTCGGATTGAGTGAAATATTCATCTGAAGCGGAAAGGATTCAGGGCAGAAACACATTTCAGCACCTCAATCGGAGGTTTTTGCAGACGACGTCCCTTGTGGCTTTGATCCTCTCCATTGGATATCCCCGAACCACCATAAAACTAATTGACTCGGGCAGAAGCGTGAGAAGCGCACCCAGAACCAACAGAAATCCACCACCCAAAATAAAGATAAAACGCCAACCGTGCTCCGGAAGGAGCCATGCCGTGACGAATCCTGCCGTGGACGCTCCGAGCGGAAACCCGCAAAACATCAAGTTCAACAGGAGAGCCCGCCGTTTTGCAGGCACAAACTCCGAAGCCAGCGTAGTGCAGTTCGGCATTGCGGCGCCAATCCCCAGTCCGGTTATGAATCGATAGGCCGTCATCGTGGACAGGCTGGTGGCCGAAGCTGAGATCAGGCTGCCGATACAGCAGACCGCAACCGATCCGAGAATCACGCGCTTGCGCCCCCATCGATCGGCAAGAGGACCAGCGACAAGCGCGCCGAATGCCAGACCGATCAATGAAGCGGCCAGCACCGATCCCAACGATGCCTTTGAAATAGACAACTCACGGCTGAGCACTGGGGCCACAAAGGCCATAACCGCAGTGTGAAATCCATCCATCAGGAGAACGAGGAAGCAAAGCGCCAGAATGAGCCATTGTGCAGCGCCCATTTGGCGGCGGTCCACGAACTGCTGCACATCGAAGGAAGCAGTGCGTTTTTGTTGATCTGCGGGTTCCAATGGATGACTCCTCCGTGTCGCAGGCGGGCCAATTGACAACATGCGCAACGTCAAAACGAACGCATTAGCCTCCACGCCGCCAAACTCTCTTGATCGCCGTGGCGCCGCCCAGGGTCAGTTGGCGAAAACTGAGTTATAGCACAAGTTAAAGGCGACAAGTTTCGCTCTTGCCGGAGCAATGCAATTGAGGCCTGCCCTCCAAACACGCCTCGGGCTGTTGGCAGCAGTTGAGTCAAGGGCCACTTGTCCGGAGAGCCGACTTTTCGGCCATCTGACTCCAACGCCGTCTTCGGTGCGCGGATCCGCTATGCTCTCATAGACGACCTGCGGGGAACGCGGGAATCCACGAGCGCTATTTCGGTCAAGTCATCGTGATATTGCACTTTCTCACTTGATAGCATATTGCGGAAACTTCCGGTTGCCATCTCCAAGCCGTCATGAATTCATTTGGACTCAATCCGTTTTACGGACGGGAGAATGAACCAGTCTCTCAGCCGTTTGCCGATCGGTGATCAGGACATTGATCCACCTTCCCTGCAGGGACGCAAGGATGGCGAGAACCTTCGACTGACCTGCGGCGATGCCGACTACGCGCGGCGAGGATTTGAGAGTGGGCAGATCGATGCCGATGACTCGATCCATTAGAGGAGACTTTACGAGCTTCCCTTTTTCATCGATGAACTGAAAGCAGATGTCACCGACCGCGCCCGCGTTGCGCAACTGGCGCTGTTCGGCCCCGGAGAAGATGTTTCCACTACTTGCCAGGAGAGGAGATGGCTCAAGTGAGCCGATGCCAACCAGAGCGAGATCGAGCTTGCCGAACAGCCGCGCCGCTTCTTTTACCGCTGAATCACGTGCCAGCACAGCCTTTGCCTCGGGTGAGCCGACGACGCCCGGCGCCTGAAGCAGAACTGGGGAGGCGCCGACGAGGCCCGCCAGGCGTTGTGCGAGCAATATAGCCTGATAATGAGTGCTCGCACTGCCAACCCCGCCGAGGATCTGCACCACCTTGCCCCCTGCACCCGCGGTGTTGGGATGCATTACATCGACCATCGAAAAGAGTGACCGGCTCCAGGAAGATATGCCGATGATCATCTTCGGTTTGACCGTTGTTTCAACATAGAAGGCAGCTGCGGCGCCCAGATCCCGAACGACGCGCTCTTCGTCGCCATCGGAATCGATGACGACTGCTTCCTTGAGTTCAAAGCGCCTTTCCAAGGCCTCTTCGAGTTCAGGGAAAAAACCGGCAGGCGTCGTCACGCTGATGCGCACGATATTCGCTTCCCTGGCCCGCTTGAGCATGCGGGATATCCGGGACTGATGAATGTTGAGCCGTTCGGTGATCTCTTGTTGGCGTATTCCCTGGTCGAAGTACATGCGGGCGACTTTGGCCATCAACCGGATCTCATCGAGTCGCGACATAGTGACAGTTTCCCCACTGAATACGAAGTTAGCGTTGAGATGGGTTGTGCAGGTGAACTTCCCAGCCAAGGTATCTCCCAAGTGCCTCGGCCGCCGGAGCAGCACTGTGGCCTCCAGTCATGGCCGTGTGGTGCTCGAAACCATTGAGACAGATGAACTGCATCAGCTCTTGAAGTTTTGGGATTTGGACAACAGCACGGGTACCAAAGGTGTCGAGCGGATCGTTCGTGAAGAGGCCGTCGCCGAAGTAGGCGCGGATCCTGCCTGCCGTATCATCGGTGCTGATTCGGCCAAGGGTCATCGGGCCAGCCGGGGTGCGGCCTTCGAGCGCGCCTACAGTGTTCTCTTCGCCGAGCATCGTGCCGAGGATGGGAGCCGTACCGATGCGGATGTCGGGGAGGAAATGTTTGGCCCAATTGCCGCAATGGAAGAGAACGCATTTGTCGGCATCGGTCCCGTAGTTATTGTTCCAATCGACGAGCGCACTTGGGCTGGCACTTGCGAGTTGCAGTGCGTACATGCTGACAACACCAGCAATATCGGCTTCGCAGGCCGAAGGCATCATTTTTTCCGACATCATGCTCATGATCGTGCAGACGTTGACGCCGAAATTCCTCTGTAGAGAACTCCAGCACTGGATCGCAGTCGCGGTGAGGCTGAGAGAAGACATCCAGTCATCTACGACGAGTGCGAACTTCGCCATCTTGACGAGCGAATCAGCGGGGGCGGCTGAGCTGTCGGCGTACGCGCGAATCTGGTCGATGCGATGCCGGACACGAGGGTCATCGGCTGCAATACGCGCAGCCTCTCCAAGGACCTCGGAAAGGTCAATCGTGTTCACGGAGATTCCTGAGGCTTCGAGGAGCTTCTCACTGTAGCGGGCGGTATTGAAGGCATTCGGAGGTGCGCCAACAGCGCCAATGCGCACACGGCGCATTTCGCGCACAACACGGCACACGGCGAAGAAGTTGACGAATTCATCTCGGAAGGCTTGTGACGACAAGGCCGTCGTGTGATTGCGAGTAAGTGTGAAGTTGAACCCGTATTGGCGAAGGTTATTGCAGACGGAGATTTTGCCGCAGTAGGCATCGCGCCGCCGTGCCAGGCCGAACTGATCGAGATCATCGGGACAGGCTTGGACGAGGATGGGAACGTTCAGCTCCGAGAGGCGAATGGCATCGGCAACACCCTTTTCATCGCCGAAATTCGGCAAGCAGACAAGTATCCCCTCGATGCGGTGGCGATTGGCGCGAAAGAGATCCCCGCATTTACTCGCGTCGGCCCAGGTTTCGACCGCGCCGAGTTTCGAATCCTCTTCCGTAAGCCAGACAGGCTCAACAGAAAGATTTTTAAAGACAGCCACGAGGTCGCGACGCGCTTCAGCAACTAGTGCATCCGGAAAGAAGTCGCGATTGCCAAGAATTACGCCGAGGGTAATGGACATCGTTTTCTACCTCAATTTCTCAAAGTCGCCGTACAAGTCGGCATTTTGCTTTGTGACCAGATCGCATGGGATGATCTGCCGTTCGGGTTTTCCGGTGCTATTGGAGTGTAGAAAGCGGTCTGCTTCTTCCACGGCTAGGCGTGCGATATAGACCGCAGGCTGGAGTGATGTCGCGCGGAGAGAACCTGAACGGATGGCGGCAACAGCGTCAGGGCTTCCGTCAAAGCCCGTGATGATAATTCCTGCTCGGCCAGACGACTTGACGGCCGCCACAGCTCCCAGAGCCATGGTGTCGTTGCCGGCAATGATGCCGTGGATTTCGCTGTGCGCCTGGAGCATTGTTTCTGTTTTCTGAAAGGCCTCCGATTGAGACCAATTCGCTGACTGCGCGGCAACTCGACGCAGGCTCGGCTCTGCATCGAGGATGGCGTGAAAGCCGCGCGTGCGAACCTGAGCGTTGGTGTCGGATTCGCGGCCCAGCAACTCAACGTAATCGCCGCCCTGTGGACCAATTGCACGGGCGAACTCGGCGGCGGCAATGCGGGCACTGATTGGATTATCGGCGCGACAATTCTCGAGTCAGCCACGCTTTGGCAAGTTTCCAGTCCCGTTTTACGCTGGGAACGGAGATCTCAAGTGTCTCGGCCGTCTGCTCCAGGCTCAGGCCGGCAAAGAAGCGCAGTTCGACCACGCGTGCCTTGCGCGGGTCCATTTCCTCCAGGGCTTTCAGGGCGTCGTCAAGCGCGATCAGGTCCTCGCTGTCGTGCCGCGCGGCATCCAACGACTCATCGAGTCGGACGTGCTCGAAGCGTCCGCCGCGCTTGTTCGCCAGGTGCGCTCGCGCGGCATCTACGAGAATCCGCCGCATGACCTGCGCAGAGACGGCAAAGAAGTGGGTGCGATCTTCCCATCGCACTCCCTCAACATCCGCAAGACGAAGATAAGCCTCGTTTACCAGGGCGCTCGTCTGGAGGGTTTGTCCGGGCTGCTGCCGGCGCATGTATCGGTGCGCGATGTCGTGCAGTTCGGAGTAAACCAGCGGGGTCAGCTGATCGAGCGCCTGCCGGTCGCCGTCGCCCCAGGCGCGCAGAAGCCGCGAGATTTCCGCTGAAGAGGCTGGCACGGTATATTGAAGTCTATTATACATTTAGGGCTGATTTTCCAATTTCGCGGGGTTATAATCTGCGCGGAGTAGGCCATGCGTCCCGATCGTTGGCGGCAGGTCGAACAGTTGTATCACTCCGCTCTCGAGCGGGAAGGGGCGGCTCGGGATACGTTCCTTCGCGAGGCGTGTCAGGAAGACGAGGACCTGCGCTGCGAGGTCCGGAGCCTGCTGGATCAGACCGAAACGGGTGTCCTGAATCATCCTTTGCAACTGGGACCCTATCGGATCGTCGGCGTTGTCGGCGCCGGTGGGATGGGGACGGTCTACCAGGCGTGCGACAAGCGACTCAACCGCATGGTCGCGATCAAACTCTCCGACGCGCGGTTCAGCAATCGGTTTGAGCGTGAAGCGCGCGCCGTGGCGGCGCTCAATCATCCTCACATCTGCACGTTGTACGACGTTGGTCCGAATTACCTGGTCATGGAGTATGTCGAGGGAGAACCTCTCGCTGGCCCGATGCCTGTGATGCAGGCGCTTCGGCTGGCCATACAAATGGCGGATGCACTGGCGGCTGCGCACTCGAAGGGGATTATCCACCGCGATCTCAAGCCTGGCAACGTCCTGGTCACGAAATCGGGTGTGAAGATTCTGGACTTCGGGCTCGCCAAGATGGAGGAATCCGCGCCGGAGGAGGAAACCACCAGAACGCTCCCGCCGCGGACCGAAGAAGGCACGATCGTCGGCACGACCGCCTACATGTCGCCAGAGCAGGCGCAGGGCAAGCCGGTGGATACGCGCAGCGACATCTTCAGCTTCGGCGTGGTGCTCTATGAAATGCTGACGGGCAGGCGGGCTTTTCGGGGCGATACGAAGC